>Ga0110931_1000849_pt1 | contig 11263 bp, 8 predicted proteins | sample 4_EtaG_FD_79333 | JGI IMG/M metagenome (GOLD analysis project Ga0110931, IMG submission 79333) | Marine viral communities from the Subarctic Pacific Ocean - 4_ETSP_OMZ_AT15127 metaG (version 2) (version 2) | ecosystem: Environmental > Aquatic > Marine > Oceanic | place: Pacific Ocean | collected... | reverse complement strand
TAGGCATCTTATTCCCGAAGGTCGTCCTTGGCGAAAGACCTACTTTGAATTTAACAACGGTAGCCGTATGATGGCAAAGTCAACAGGTGGAGGTACTCGTGGTTTCCACCCAAATGTTGTTGTTTGTGATGACATTCTATGGGGTACAACTGGTACTGAACTACAGCGTGCCGCTGACTGGTTTTACGGTGTTCTATTGCCTGTTCTTCACCACACAGGGCGATTGATGATGGTGGGTACTCCGTTCAGTTATAATGACCTATACTCACAGTTAGAAGAAACAGAAACCTTCCAAGTTGAAACATACCCTGCAATCAACCCACAAGGAGAGGCACTATGGCCCGAACGATGGGACTTGGATTCACTTGAGCAACGGCGACTTTCCATGCCAGCAATTCAATTTTCTCGTGAGTATCTTTGTGAACCTATTCACGATGTTGCGAGTATGTTCCCCAACGATGTATTGGAAAAAGCACGCAACAAAGACCTTGTGTTGCTTGACAGGGCTGATACCGAATTTGATGCAGAAGGTGAAGTGGCAGGTGTCTTTGGGCAACATTTCATCGGGTGGGACACAGCGATTGCTTCGGATAAAAACGCTGACTTTACTGCAATGACCGTTATGCGTATGCTACCCAATGAGAATGTCAAACAAATTGTAGGTATCGTGCATGAGCGTGGTATGAGTGGTTTAGCACAGAAAAATCAAATTATGATGCTTAACAACCGTTTCCAGCCCGATTTGATTGAACTTGAAGGAAATAACTTCCAGCGTATGTTCCAAGCAGAACTTCTTGAAATGCGACAAGACATACCAATCAAGACTTTTATGACCACTCGCACTCGTAAAGAGAGTTTGTTCATGTCGCTACTGATGGCATTTGAGCAAGGGCAAATTCAAACACCGTATGGTGATAAGCGTAGTCGTGAGTTCACGCACAAACTTGAAACAGAATTGAACCGTTTTGGTATGCAGAAGAATGGTAAGTTGGAAAGTGTGGGTACTCACGATGACTTGGCTATGTCGCTTGCTCTTGCTAACTGGGCCACTAAAGAGTTCAAAGGTAGTGTTGTGCTACTTGATGATGTACTACCCGGCTTTGATGAGTGGATTCGTGGAAAACCACACCGTTCACAAAACGACAGTCCGGCTGATGGGTGGATGATACCGTGATTTTTCCTTTTGACGAATGGGGTTTTTGAAAATGACTTGTGAATGTGGACACTGCGTAGGAATGGGGAATGCATGGGATTCTTTAGAAAAGAAATTATGTCCCGCTGGTAAGGCGGCGGCAAAGCGGAAGTTCAAGGTGTACCCGTCTGCATACGCTAACGGTTGGGCTGTACAATACTGTCGTGGTAAATTTAGAGGAAAGAAAGGAGGCAAAAAGAAATGACCAATATTGAATATGTGATGGCTTTTTTAAAGTCAAAAGAAGATAATAAAATTGAACTGAAAAGAAAGTCCTGTTGCTGTGGAGGAACAGAAAAAACCCCTTGTGTCTGTATGCTCAAAGGAGTTATGAAATGTTCTATGAAAGCACCTAAATGTCCCTGTTATTCTTTGCTTGATAAGCAAAAGAAAGCCGCTAAGGATATAGCAAAAATGGTAGGCGTTTATTGATGAGCGACCGATGCGCCTGTCATGATGTTCTCATCGTGAAAAACTTGAATCGTTGGTTCAAGGAGAAGTGGGTGGATGTTTCTCGTAAAGACAAGGATGGAAAGCACCCTCCGTGTGGGCGTTCTAAAGCGAAGAAGGGAAGCAAAGGCTATCCGAAATGTCGTCCTTCTGTCAAAGTGTCAAGTAAAACTCCAAAGACCAGTGGCTCTATGTCCGAAGGTCAAAAACAAGCCGCTACCAAACGCAAGCGTGCAAAAAAGCAGGGTGTTGGTGGCAAACCTACAGTGGTGAAAGCAATGAAAGATGAAAAGAAAGGCAAGAAAGGAATGGTCATGGTGATTGCGGTCACTGCTAAACCAAAGAAAGTCGGCGTCAAAAAGAAAAAAGATTAAAGCCAAAGGTCAATTGAGTGGTCATTATGTGGGGGAGTTTGTTCATTGGTGACGAGTACGATGTACCGTTGACATTCGATGATGAATTTTCTAACACGGTGATTAAGAGCCTTTCTCAACATCCTAAGTTTCAACCAAAAGATGTACCACTCAAAAGCGTGGCAGTTCTTCCGTCTAAGCCGCAAATATCGAAAGGTTTTGCAGACAATGGTGATGGTTGGTTTGAATCACAATACGGCACAGATGCTAACACCATTATTCGCATGTGTCGAAAGATGCGTAGGCATGATAAGATGTTCAAATCCGAATACGATTCCATTATTGGTGATATACGGAAAGTCAAAGCCATGGAAGTAGATACCACAATAAAATCGCTCACTTGGTCCGAAGGGATGGAAGATGTGATTCGCAATATTGGTTTAAGTGACCGTTCACTAAAGGCACTTCGTAAATTCGGAGAGTCGAGAAGCACCAGTTTGCAAAAAGCGTGTCAACAGTATCTCAAAGCGATTACAGTTCTACAACACCTTAATGATAAATTAGATTGGAATACAGACGACCAGCAAAATTGGGTCGATGCAAATGATATGAAGAAAGATGCACAAAAAATGTGGAGGAACACATTACATCAAGTGGACAATCTTACCAAACATGAAATTAAAGCACTCAACTACGCTTCGGACATTCTTGAAAAAGAGGGTGCATTAGGTAGTAGAGAAATTATACGAAGGGGTTATGGTGTGTTAAACAAGTCCATGTCCGTCAATAAAATGTCTTCATTACTCAAAATGTATGGAGAGGAAGTTGATGTGTACAGGGGAGGTGTTAGAGGCACTTTTGTTAAACAAGGTCCAAGTGGTTTGATTATCAAAGACCCATGGGCGTACACTGCTGGATTTGTAGATGCTGATGGTAGTATTTTTATTTCCGAGCGAGGCGACCCTCGTGTGACTATTGTAGCCAGTGGAAATAATGGTAAAACACATTGTGAAGAATTGCAAAAGATGATTGGTTGTGGCCGACTTGTATCGGACCAAAAACTTGCTAAGAATACTATCAAACCTGTTCATCGGCTTATCTTTTCTTCCAAAGATGATATTCGTGAAGTATTGAAGGGGATTATTCCTCATCTCAAATTAAAATCGCTACAGGCAAAGGCTGTTTTGGATTACATTGACCAAAAAGATTCCATGAGAAAAAATGAATTGTATCAGTTGGTGACTTTCAACAATTGGAAAGACCATAAAAGTAAGTCCATTACTCTCCTAAACAAGTGGGGCTTGGATGCTGATACTGTAGGCGGATTTGCGGAGGGACTATGATGGCAGAAGAACAGGGTAGAATTTCAAGATTTCTTTCGGCTATTGGTAGTCCATTCAAGCGAAAGGAAAGCCCTACACCAACCATGCCACTGTGGACAAGTGGTATTCAAGAGCCTGTTATGGCACAGGGTATCACCATACCCGCTCTCTATGCAGTAAGCAATGAGTCTCTAATTCTACGAACAGTGTTGGCTAAACTTCGACAAGAAATGTTCCGCCGTGGATATTATTGGGAAAAGAAGTTTGCACGCAAATGTACTGTGTGTGATGAAGAATACCAAAGTGAAGTCGAGGTGTGTGCTGAATGTGGCGGCGCAGTTCGCAAACCCGACATTGATGAACTGACATATCCAAAGTGGCTACTCAAACAAGAGAACAGTATGGAACAATCTTTCGTTCATGTGCTAAATGAGGTTGAAAGTGACCTTAACATTGTTGATGACGCATTCCTAATTTTGATTAAAGAGTATTTTGTTGACCCTAAAAGTAAGGAAGTGGCTTTCTTCCGTGTAAAAGAAATTATGCGTGGTGACCCTATCTTCATGCGTATCGTAGCAGATAAGCGTGGTGTCCGTGGTGGTCGCTACAAAACATGTCTTATTCACCGTGACCAAATAAAAACACACGCCGAAGATGATTCATGTGAAGTGTGTGGTGCTGACCTTCATGATGTACATTATGTGAACATGGCTGGTAGTGGTAAAACACAATACTTCGTGGCAGGTGAAGTTCTCCATGTGAGTAAGTACAAACCATCGAAACTTTACGGTCGAAGTCCAGTCAACACTATGTGGCGTCAAGCAATGACACTCACAGCGATGGACAACTACATCTATACTGCTTATCAAAAGAGAAGAATGCCGAAGGGTATTGTATCAGTCACAACTGATAATCTTGAGTCGATGAAATCGTTTTGGAAATCCGTTGATGAAAAAATGGAGCGTGACCCTCACTATGTACCAAAGGTTGGTATTGAATCCTCTTCGGGCCGTGGTGGTGTGAACTGGATTAAATTCATGGACACACTTGAAGAAATGCAATACATCGCCGTTCGTGATGAAATTCGTAATCGTATCGCCGCTTTCTACGGTGTATCAAGTGTCTTTATGGTTGATGCTGGTAAATCCGGTGGATTGAATAATGATGGTATGCAGATTCTTGTGACAAACCGTGCAGTTGAGTTCGGACAAAAAGTGTACACAGATGTTTTATTCCCTCGTCTACTTAATGAAATGAGTGTAAATGATTGGAAGTTGACACTTTATCCAAACGAAGAAGAGGATGAAATTACAAGACTACGCCGTGACGAACAAGAACTCAATGTTGCACAGCGTATGGCACAACTTGGTTTCATGCCCGAACTTATCGAAGACACGGCAAATCGTGATATTCGTTTTACTTACAAGCGACCCGAACCACAGCCGCAACAACAAGCACCACCTCCGGGTGGCGCACCACCTCCGGGTATGCCTCCGGGTATGCCTCCGGGTATGCCTCCGATGCAAGGTGCGGGTCCACAGATGCCTCCGCAACTTGCACAACAAATTATGCCACCTCCACAACCGGGTGGTCAAGGTGCAGGTATTCGCAACCGAGGACCAGCCGCCCCTCAAAGAAGAGCGAGTATGGGTAGCGGAGCACCGTTTAGCAATGTCCAACAACGAGGACCACCACCTTCCATGCAACAGAATTTGAGCAATGCACTATTGGACGCAAGACGCCCTCGTGGTCAATAACCTTCTTAAATACGAATAGCATGAGCAAAACATAGCAGGGATTAACATGGACTTATTGAAAATGCACCCAATGGCAAGAAAAATGGAACAAGCACAGAAAGCATTCATCACCGCTTTAGAGAACGGTGATGGTCAAATGGCAAAGCAACAACTCACAGAAGTGCAGAAGTTGAGCGACTTCCTTGCAGAAGATTTGCAAGGAGAAATTGCAAAATCTGTAGGTGTTAGCACACCTCAAGGTCCACGAGATATTTACGCTGGTGGGGTTCCTGTGATGAAGATGCAAACAGAATCCAATAAGAATTCTGCTCTACAAGGACAGCGACTCGGTTTCATGTCTTCAACACGACACGCACCAAACTACAAGCGTTCTGCTGGTTCATACGGTCGTAAAGTTTGAGGTGATTGAATGAGCGATACTTCCAATGCTGAACAATTGATGGGTATTCTCATCAATAAAATGGAAGTTATGGACAACAGTCTTTTACTTCTCAAAGCCGAAAATGAGGCTATGAAGAAAATCATCAATAATCCACAACATTTACTCAAAAAAATGGGCCTTGTTTCAGTCAACACGCCACTTACAAGTGATTTGAGTGTTGACCCGTTCCGTGCTGACATGGAACTTGATAACACATCGTTGCTCAAAGGAGAGCCGGTGGTTGGTACAATGAGTAATGAACACATTCACAATATGTCGTGGGAAGAAATTCACGATATTGCAAACACAGCAAAGGGGGCAGTACAATGAAACCACGACGAGTAGAAAACGGATATTTGGCTAAAGCACAAGAACTTGAACAACGACTCGACCGCTTGGAAAAAGCAAAGTGTGACTGTGGAAAAAAACCTTGTAAGTGTAAAGACTGTCCAAGTTGCGGCTCTAAAATGAACAAGATGGGTTGCATGAAAATGGGTTGTGGTGGTAAAATGGTAAAGGCTGAAAAGTGTCCATCATGCGGCGGCAAAATGCAAAAGGGTGGCTGTATGAAGATGGGTTGCGGTGGCGAAATGGCTAAAGCAGAACCGGGTTTCAAGGCAGAAAAAATCACTGATGTGAACCCTGCTTTCATGTCCGAAACTGGTGGACAAACCAAGAGTGGTTATTTCACTACCAATGGTCGCACTATCGAAACGGAAGATGCAAAACCAAAGCGTGCTAAAGACAACAAGAAAGTTGACATGGGCAAACTTGGCGGTCGTATGAACCCACATGCTGGAACAGGCGTTGAGCGAGAAGATTCGGCTGGTGAGCGATGATGGCGAATCCAAAATCGGAAATGCGAGAAAGTGCCGTACCTACGATTTGTGGAACTTGTGGTGGGACACAAAGAAGTGGCTGTTTGCTATACAATGGTATGGATATACACGCTTGCCCTCAATTCACATCGCTATGATTGGCGGTGATTGATTGGACAAAAACCACTTCTATATTTGCGGCAACGAACTGCTCAAATCTCTTGAAGATGGTCTTGACCTTCGTACCAGTGCGGCAGAATACATTCTTGCTTTTGATAACCTCGATGTGAAACCATCCGAGTCGTTATACAAGTCATTGAAAAACACTGCTGAATTGATTATCAAAAATGAAGAAGAAGAAGACGCAAAGGTAGAAACTGATTATCATCTTCCCGAAGGCATTGGGTATCTATTCGCAATGCAACATTCGCACGGAGAACCTACAAACCATGTATGGAAAGATGGATTGCAATCACCAGTCAATATGAACCAGCGTCACGCAGTATGGCCGTACTACCAACCAAAGGATGGTCGTCACCCATACCAGCGACACCACTTTCCATTCCATGAAGTCAATCATCCATTACTTCGTACTAATGCTGTGACTGGGCAACCGCACTTCATTGAAATGCTTCGTGCTCACACCCTTGGTGGTCATTCGCAAAAAGAAAAAGAAATGGAAAAAGAGTTCTTCAAACACATTGGCCCAAAACACCCTATAGTCGATGGTCACCAAGCAGGTGATAAAAAAGTCAACATTATTGGAAGTATCACACCTCATGGTACGATGTTAAGCCACCAACACGACTTGTATGAAAGGGACTTTCACCGATGGCAAAGAAGCAACTCAACAAAATACGATGAGATGATTAAAGAGGGTCTTGAGCCAAAAGAAGCATTACAGCGTATGCGTGAGGCTCACTTTGACGAAAGAGCGGCTGATTGGGTGTCAAATGACTCCACACTGAATGTTGATACATATGATGAACATCCTAACAATCTTGGACACCTTGGCTACAATCTCGGTCTTGAGTGGTTAAATCCCGAAGAGCGTACTGCTGTTATGAATCACATTGATGAAAAGGGACTGGACAAACATGATGTGATTACCCTCCCCAATGGAGAGAAGATACCATCTGCTCGCCTCAAGTACAACGCACTTATGCGTATGACTCCCGAAATGAACTGGGCTACTCGTCCAATGACAATGCCGGGAAGAAACGCTCATTATAGTCTTGAAGACAACGATAATGATTACACTAAGGGGGAACAGGGAATGTTTCTCCAAAGTGCATTAGGAAGACTTTCTCATGAAAAATTACCGGAGTTTGAAGACCAGTCGATTGCATCACTTATTCTTCAAAGAATCAAAGACAATTACGGTGAGAGGAAATTAAGTCGCCTTCCCCGCCTTGACATACACAAAAATCCAATGAAAGAAATGGACTTTGATGAACTGCTTGGTGCATCCCGCAAACATGGGAAGAGTAAGGGTCATGGATTTGATAAGATAAGAATGTCGAAAGAAGATTTGTTGTACTTAGCAGGGTATGACCCAAAGACTCGTGAACTTTTAACAGACCATCCAATTCATGGTAAATTAGACGAACCTGTGGTTTCTGCTGATATGATTGATTACATTGAAGCGATAGGTAAGTCACAAGGCTCAATGCATCAAATAGCAAAAGATGTTCGTAATCATAGGGCTTTCTTCACTGCCGCACACGGCCCGCATCCAAATGAAGATAAACCGGAATATTGGCGAAGTGCAGAAAGTGGAGATTTCACATATGGGCCGGGTAGGTTTTGGAGCACGCCGTTTCAAAGTTTAGGTGGTGCTGGTATGTCACATTCTACATACCACGAAGTGCTACATGCCACACACGCTAATGAAGATGGGTTATCACCATTCACTGAACTTTCCGATGGTGGAAACAATTACATTCACCCTAATCCAAATAACACCACGCTGGCAAATCATTTCATGCCTTTGAAATCTAAAGTAATAGGTGAAGTAGTGAGTGGTAAGAAGGGTTCAAAGTTTGTGTATCATAACGATGCTGACCTCCTTCAAAACTTATTGAGTCCGTTTGGTACTTCAAAGAAGCATAAAGGGAGAGAGGGTGCAACTGATAAGAATAATTATGCTGAACATAAATCTTCTTTACACCCCGAATACGAGTATGCTATACGACATTTAAGTGCCGCAGAAAGAAAGAATCGTTATGGTACTCATTTACAACCGATGCAATTCCCTCATAGTAGTAATCCTACACTTAACATTGGTGGACACACAGGATATGGTTCGTCACCAAGTGATACAAATATGCATATAAACGCACAATTAGCACACTTTATTGAAACACTTGGAGGTCGTATGAATCACATTAACACGCCCGCTATGAAGAACATGATGGCCGTGAAAGATTTCCTGCGTGGTGACGAAGCATTTAGCGGTGGTGTCTCTAAAGACGAGTTCTTGGACTTCATGCGATGGGGTGCTGGTGGATATTCTTTCAATGCACTACAAAATCAAGTGTTGGATAATCCAAGTTTGAATCATGGACTTTCGGCTGTGACTCAAGCATCGAAGATTTTAGGCACTACAAACCCAAAAGCCGTATTGGATTATTTGCTTGATGGTGATAATCATGAAGAATTAAATCGTGCGATGATGGGTCGAGGGCTTGGAGAGTTTGACAAGAGTAAATTGAAGGATTCGATTTCTACGATTATGGGTACAATTGATGATGAAATAAAAACCAAGAAAAAGAATCAAAAACACAAAACCACAATCACTTCAAGCGAATCCGACGCTATTCAAAGAATGTTGCAGTTTGGCGGTGACTTACCAGCATCACAAAAAGAAAATGAGTTAATGACCGAACTGACTGAATTAAACCAGTCGTTTGCATCGAGTCAAAACCCCGAAGAAAGAATGTCTTTACAACAAGAAATAATGGGTAAAGAAAACGAACTTGCGGATATACAATCTAAAATTAGTGCAAAAAAACCTACTTCGCATTGGGAAAAAGATGCTAATCGAACTCATTCTTTAATGACAGGGCATCGACAAACAATTGCTCAAGTGGCTCGTGATATTATTCTTCCTAAGTATCTTGAGCATGACCCCGATGCATTTAACCCGGACAATCCACAACAGTTCATTGATAACAACGCACAACTGTTCCGTGACGCTCAACGATACATACTTTCTGTGCCTCATTCTGTTCATGGTATTCACTCTACAAATTACGGTATTGATGTTGAATCAAAGGTGAAGGGGAAGGGGAATGTACCATTCCATTCCACTGTAGCAAACCATCTTTCCACAGATGGTAAAATGATTGATGGGAACATGAGTGTACCCGAAGTGTTGAAAATTCTTAATGTGGAGGCCACACCTGTTGCTAAGGAAAAAGCACGAGAACTCATCGAGGCTTCTACGAAAGCAAACACACCGCTCTTCGCCTCGACTGTGAAAGACATTCTTACCAGTGGTAAGGTGGAGGGCTTTCAAGGTATCAATCTTGACCACTTTTCAAGTGAAGAATTGATGAGTAAGCCGGAAGATGAACTAAGTGGCGAAGAAAGGTTTTATCGAAGTGTGAGAGAAAACGGTTATCATAATGCTATTCAAGAAGCACAGCAAAACTTTGACCATAAACAATGGAGAACTCACCCTTCACATTCTATTCCTCGTGGTGTTGCCATGCAACTCAATCCACAACAATTTCAAATGTCCATGTTAGCGGCAGGTCTTGGAGTGATAAGTGGTGATGTGCACAATGCAAAAGGATTTGGCAGTAAAACAAAGGCTCGTAAAACAAACGAAACAAAGAATCATCTTGATACCATTGTGCATTTCGACCCTCGTATTTTAGACGATGAAGAGGGTATCTTTACACCGGGTGAAGAAATTGTTGAGTCTGCAAGCATGGGACAGCGACCTGTAGGTGCTCCAAATCCAAACAACGGCTCAATAATGGATATGTTTGATTCGGGAGCATGGCATCATGGTTATGAAGCAACACCCTCTATTGGTGCTGAATTTGACGCACAAGGTAATGTTGTAGTTGGTAGCAATGTGAGTACGGGTCTTTACCACAGTGTCCCTCAACAACTTTCCGAGATGGTACATGGAAAAGAAACTGTACAAAATGTATGGTCGAATGCACCACCACCAATGTACCCCGACAATCCTCATCAAAGTATGAACATGGAAACCGCTGAAACTGCCAGCGAGGTTCCTTACACAGTCGCCGCCAGTGAAATGACGAATTTGATTACTTCACTACTTGACCCCGATGTTTTATTGTCGAAGAGTGATGATGCGAAATGGAGTCCTCCTGTACGACCAATGCATCGTATTTTTGAAATGAGTGACCTTGAACATTTGCGAGGATTTACTGGTTCATGGGTAGTGAGTAAATGGTATGATGGTCAACGAATCATCATTGTACGCAAAGATGATGAAATCACAGCGTATAATGAGGATGGTAAAAAGAAGGGGCTTCGTAAAGCAACTAAAGAAGCACTGGATAAAATGAGTGACAAGAACTACACATTGGATGCGATTCTTGGGGAAGAAGAACTTAACATCATTGACATTCTCAATTACGACGATACAAATGTAGCCGAAATGGCGTTGTTTGAGCGATTGAAAATCTTACGCTCACAGTTTGATAGTCAAGAACATGTCATTGTACCCGGTCCACATGATACTCGTATGACTGATGATGAGGGGTTGGAGGATGCTGTGAAGAACCTCAAAGAAGACCACGACAATATTCTACTTCGTGATAACAAGTCTACATACATGCGTGGTGAACGCAGACACCCTAAGTGGATTCTCTATAGAAATACTCGTGATTTCAATTTCATTGTTCTTGACCGTAGAGGCAATGGTCCTTACACATACCAACTTGGTGCTGGTCCTATTCTTGAAAT
>Ga0110931_1000830_pt1 | contig 11446 bp, 14 predicted proteins | sample 4_EtaG_FD_79333 | JGI IMG/M metagenome (GOLD analysis project Ga0110931, IMG submission 79333) | Marine viral communities from the Subarctic Pacific Ocean - 4_ETSP_OMZ_AT15127 metaG (version 2) (version 2) | ecosystem: Environmental > Aquatic > Marine > Oceanic | place: Pacific Ocean | collected... | reverse complement strand
GCTCTGGCGTTCTGGCGAAGGTTGGTTGCGTTGGATGGGCATGGTTCACTATTCGGGGGGATCGGGGAAGTCTGACCATTCTTCAGTCTGCAAGATGGCCCGCATCTCAGAATGAGTATTGGTCGTCTTGCCCACCAGAAAGTCTGGGGTGTCCCCCTCAAACTTTACCAAAGTCTTATCCCCATCCAATGAGAACCGCAGGGTGTCGGCAGAATCCTCGACGACATCATCGAAGTTGATATTCACAACTTCGTCGGTGTCTAATATGACATATGTTCTACCCATAACTTAACTTGGGACATCTTCAATAAAGGATACGCCGTTGACTAAAGTGCCGTTATTGGCCCCACTTCCTTGATCGGTGATGGTTGTTCCAGTTCCACCGTCATTGTCGCCACACCGCCAATAGGCCCACAAGGTGTCTGAGTTGTCATAGTTTCCTACGTCTTCCGTTAAGTCCGTCGGCACCCCTGAATTGTAGAGCTGCACTATTGCATACTCATGGAGCGGTTCTGTCCAAATACCCACCTCATCAACATGACCGTCGATGTTGTGACTGAGAGTTATGCCACTGGCAGAAGAATTGGTCCCGCCAAGGAAAAAGTTGACGACCGGATTTTTAGAAGCGTCTGGAGTGTAGCTATCAGACGATTTTTCTGCACCATTAACGTATGTCTTCAGGTTGCCGCCAGAAGTTCCAACTAACGCAAGGTGATACCACGTTCCCGTCGAGAGTCCTCCTCCGCCGATGCTTCCATAAGACGCTCCTCCTTGATACCCCGAGTAAGTATAATTCAGGGTATATATCCCCATGTAAAACTGTTTCCCTGTAGTGCTGACGCCTATTCCATGAAGCGAGCTTGCTGAATCAAACTTTACCCAATACGCCAAAGTCGCCCCGTTTGAGAGAAAGTTAATATCCGACCCCGTTGCACAATTAACATACTCATCAACTGCGTCCGTTTCGATGGAGTAGGTGTTACTCCACGAAGCAGGAGGGGCGTGCCGCTTCTGGTGCGCGGCCAGACCGAGTGACTGTCCGAGACGCATTAGGCTGCGTAGTAGGCTAGTATAGATCCGCTATCTAGGCCCAGCTTAGAAAACTGGCCATAGATGGTTATTCCTGCGGGTATGGTCACTGAGTTGGTGTTCCCCTTCAGATTTTTTGTTCCATCTGTGAACTCAGGCCATATAGTATTAGTAGCGTGAAGTACTGCGTCCTCTATAACAGTAAAGGCGCAAAAGTCCCCGACTAAGCTGTCTGTTCCACTAAGGAACTTGGCTCCAGCCTGACCGAAGGATTGTTTGTCGATGTTTGATGTTGCCATGATTGTTGGTTGTTAAATTATGCGTCGATTTGTACGGCCATGTAGTTGTAGTCACAGTTGCCAGTACTAGAAATTACTTTTACATCTCTAAGGTCTGTAACTGTTAGCAAATTTATCTGCTGCGCTTTTATTGATAACTCATATGTCGTGTTATTTGCTAGAGACACGTTTAAGTCGCCCTCACCTGCAGCGTTGTCATTACGAATCATCAACAAGACTTTATGCCCAGAGACTTCTACATCACCAATTTTTGAAGGTTGGCCTGAATCTCCGTTGATGTAAAGGGGCGTAGAATCACCTACTCGCTGGTCCCCTATTACAAAGTTAGTGGGGTTTGATGCCGCAGTCTGCGTGTCACTCAAAGATAAGGCTACATCCCCAAGTGCCAGCGAGACGGCATGGGTTACAGATTTAGCGGCAGAAGGCATGACTTAGGATACAGGGGTGGGGGTGGGGGTTCAAGCTCACTTGTGGTTCATCTTCTTTTCAACGACTACTAAAAACCCATCATCTTTGTGGGGTTTATCATGGCCTTCGTCGTGGTGTCCTTCCTCGTCGTGGCTGCTGAAAACGTAATCGCGGGCTGAATCTAGATAATCCGTGGCCAGTGTTATCTTTTTTTTAATCCACTCTTCCTGCAAATGCTCCGTAGAGCACCCGGACAAGTGCTGCAGCAACTGCTCTGCGTTCTGTTGCAGATTCTTGAGTTGGTGCATCACCATCTTATGGCCGTCGTGGACTTTGCCCCCCTTAGCTTCAGGGGAATCCACGGGGACCATATTGTCGTCGTTATCGTAATTCATCATTAACCCTCTTTCATCTGCTCTACAGACTGAGCCTTCATCCGATCAAACGCTTTTCTAGCTACAAGCGCGCGCTCATCACCTTGGGGAAACTGCGCGTCCCGCAAAAACTTAGCCAAGAAGTCCATGCGCCTGCGGTCAAGGGGACTGGAGGGGTCATAGGCGTAGCGTGCAAATTCCACAAAAGCTCCCCGCAGGTATTCCATTCCCCCCGGTTCCCCAATAGTGTCTGCAGCAAAAGATTTGATCTCTTCCGCACTTGGTGTGTCTTCTTGTTCTAGTTCAGCATCAACATCGACGGGTTCTTCGGGGAGCGTGGGAGGTTGTGTCACCGGAAGTTCATCTACGGCTTCGGCTTCCACCATCGGGGGGTCTTCGGGTCCTTCGGCCAATTCGACCAAAAGATCTGGGTCATCCGTGGGTTCCGGTAAGGCCTCAGGGTCTCTTGCAGAGAGTGCTCCTCTTTGGGGGGCACCCGTCGCGGCTGCTATAAGCTCCGCGCGCGGCTCTTCTTCCTCTACAGGCTGGAGAGCCTGCTGCAGTTGGTCAAATACATCTTTTTCGTCGAGTTCCCTCTGAATTTTTTTAAGTTCCTCGTCAGATGCAGGCTCGTCCTCCGGTGGGGAGGGTTCTTTTTCGGGGTCTTTACGCTCCCGCTTAGGTAAAGCGGGGTCTTTAACGACGTCGCCAACATCGGGCGGCGAAGACTCCGCTTTATCTTCCGGGGGTCGAGATTTAGCCCGTTTGGTCGCTGGTGTTGCGCGTCTGGATGTGTCTGTTGTCTCGGCGCGGCCCTCGGCTTGGGCTTTCTTATCCCGTTCAAGCCGTTGAGTTTCCGTGATATCCGCCGCAACATCTTTACTCTCTTTAACTGGCTTGTCTGGAACTTCTTCTCGCTCCTTAACTTGCTCAGGTTCGGGTAGCGCGTCCCCAACAGGATCGCTATCCTTTATCAGCTCGGGGTTCCGTACGTCATCATCTAAGCCGCGGGCGGCTCCGGGGCCTAGCTTATCAATCTCTGCTTCTACGCGCGCAGTCGCCTCTTTCTGCTGATAAATATCAAAGGGTACGAGACCAAATAATCCATCGCGGCCTCGGGAGAATTCCCCCTGCACCCGGCGTCTGTCTAATTCTTGTTGCAACTCCGCGGCATTTCTAAAATGAACCGTACGTGCCGGATACTCGCGCTCCGTATAAGTTACATTGCCCTCGGCATCTTTCTCTACATATACCACTTTGCCCTCTGCGGGGGCGTGGAACTTCCCGCCGCCTTTGCCCTGTGCAGGGTCATACCCCTTTGGCGGGTCAGGGACGGTTACAAAAAACTGAGGGCTTACGCGGACTGTCGTCTTTGACTGGTCAAAGTCGTACCCCTCTTTATTGGTGAGCATGTCATAGTGCATCTTCTCCACAGGGAGAAGGCGATCGTACTCACTCCTCTGAATCGGCACAGGTAGCTGTCTAGGCATCGTATTAGCGCGTTAAAAAAATCCCGAACCCCGAAGGGATACTCAGGGTTCGGGATTTATGGTTGGGATTGCGGGTGGGATTAGGTTGCAGGAACGATATCCTTGAAGTCAGCGATTTCAGTCATGGCCAAGAGAACCACAAGTTGCCCCGCAGTCAGTTCTTGCAACTCGTCCCCGTTAGTAGAGGGGTCAAAGGTAAGTATCACAGATTGGTCAGAAGCAGTTACAACATCAATTTCACCAAAAGTATTGATCTCAGCTCCTAATGGATTGACTACGGCCGTTTTTGACTTAACGGACACGGCCTCAATGTAACCATTTTTGACTCCGGTTCTGCCTAAAAAAGCATTACAAGTTGTAATGCCCGCAAATGCTTCTGTAACAACAAACATCGCCTTGGTAAGAATGGAGTTAGCAGGGATGGCTCCCAGCGTAATTTCCTCGTCAGTGTCGTCAACTCCTTGAGCTACTAACTCTGCGTTATCGTAGTTAATTACCCAAGCATGGGTAAACCCCAACCCAAGAAGGGCGGCGGGGACTTGCTGAACTTGGGAAGATGCGTCTGAATCTTTGTTTATAATCGCAACCGCATCGTTAACGGCAACGGCTACATTCTTCTGTAGCGTGGTGGTATCATCTAAAGTAGGCATGATCGTATAGTGGGTTATGCGCGGGGCGGCAGTTTTAAGCTACCGCCCCGCACAAGTTATGAAACCTAGGCAGCGGGGGTGCTGCTGTCACGCTTGAAGAGGATGACAAATCCGCAGTCAGTCTTGATAGGCTTGGAAGCGCTAGCAAGAATTCCACGGAAGTATCCGAGCGTCCCGTCTGGATTGGCTACGTTATCCTTGTTGTTGGTCCACGAAAATTTTCCGCGATAATTAACAGGATCGAACGTAACTCCGTTCCCACCAGTGAAGGGGTTAGGAATCTGAGACTCCATAACTTCTGGGTGGATGACGTAGGCAGCTTCGTAGCCAGCAGTGTCGTAAGACGCATTGATAGTAGTCAACTGACCAGAAGCAACCACGTATGGCATTTGGCGTGTGGCAGTTCCGTCATCAGCGATGGTGAACCGTGGGGCGAGGTCGTCAATCAAGTGGTAGAAACCGCGGAAGGACTTCTCAACACCAAGGGGTGCGATCAGGTCGCTGACCTTCGCATTGTTATAGCGAACGTCGTCACGGAATCCTGCTTCAGTCTGAAGCTGGTAAGACGCCTCGGAGGACATAACCGCCGCGAATACGGGCCGACCGTTTTCACGACCGTAAGCATTGTTGCCAGCGCCTTTGCGAACAAGATTGAAGTAAATCTTATCCATGATGGCGTTGGAAATGTTAGCCATTGACTCGCTGACGTTGGTGGTCTCGGAGGCGTTCGTGGAGTTCTCCACGTTAATGGAGGTGGAAGCGGTTCCGCTGGCAATCGAAAGGCCCTCGAAACTCTCGTCGGCGGTGGTGCCGCCGTCGCCAGAATCAACACCAGTGGTACTCTTGATCGTGGTTCCGGTGGTCTCGCAAAGAACGAGGTTTCCAGCAAGCCGCTCAAACTCGTCGCGGTAGCGGTTTTCCCAAGTGTAACGGGTAGCTTCGGTCATGCGATCCATGATCGCCCGAAGCTGCTCAGTACGATGGGCAGCAAAACGGAGGTCTTCCGTTGACAGTCTAGGAGACTCAATGATGGTCCTCTGAATGCTGTATTGCTTGAGCTGCTTCGCAAACGCGACGTTAGACCGCTCATCGGTAGATGCGTGCGTGCCTGAGGCACCACCTACGTTCTCGGCGGAATCCTTGAGGCCCTGTCCGAGAGTGTTGGTGAATGCGTTGGCACCCAGTTCATTACCCATGTCGCTCCAAGTTACACCATGAGCACTCGCTGTGGTGTGGGGGATGGCGCGGTCATAGATAAGGGTAGTCTGTGTGTAACCCATACCGTCTGCAAAAGAGGTTTGCTTGATGAGATCCATCCAAGGAGACGTATGGAGAGTACGAGAGTAGATGTCCTGACCGATGCGATTTGCCTCCTCGGTAAGGACGGTGTTAATTAGGTCGATACCGGCGAACGCGCTAGCATCAGAAGTGTTGTTAATGAGAGCCATTGTAAAATGAGAGTTGTGCCCCCACGATGTGCGGGTGCTGAATTAAAAAAGTTTTCGGGCGAAGGCGGAAGTAGAACTATTTATGGCAGAGCAGCCGGGGCCTATCTATGTGGGTGAGACAACGCTCGTTTTTACTCAGCAGCTTGTAGAACTATTTTATGGCTAGAGCAACCAGCTACGTTGTGGGTCTATATAAACGTAAACCCACCTATTTGTCAACCTAGTAATTTTATGGGTCTTAACCCATACCCGCGAAGGCGGCATTAACCGACTCTTCAAAGGTCATGTTATCTCGGGTCCGTCCTGCGGCTGCTGCTGGAGTAACTGCAGAACCACTGGACACCGTGGGTTCGGCTCCTTCGTACTCCGCTAGGCGGTCGGTAAGCATCTCAACTTCTTTTCGCATGGATGCGTATTCTTTCACCACTGTAGGTAGAATCTGGGACGCGATAGCGTTGTAGGCGTGATCGACGGGGTGAATCGTCGAGGGGTCTGAGTTAGATGCGGCTTCCGTAGCGGCTGACATATCAAACCCTTCAAGCGCTTTGAGAAATGGCAATTTTTCTGTAACCCGGTCCCCGACTTCGGATGCTACTTGCTTGCGAATCGCAGCTTGTTCCACAAGTTTCCTTTTTTCGAGCCTTTCATCCGATTCTTTTGCCTCAGCCACCGCTTGTTCAACATCTTCGTACATAGCAGACCTTACTGCCATGATGGGCTCTACGTTTTCAATTACACGGTAAATGCGTGACTTGTCTCTGTCACTAGCAAGACTCATCAAATCTTCTAAGGCTTTATCCTGCTCTCCTTCGTCTTCCATCGCTACAGCATCAATCAGGGCTTCAGCATCAATCCCATATTTTTCAGCTATCTCTTCAGTCTGGTCTAGTAGACTTTGTAGGGGCTCGGTGACGCGTTGTTTATACGCGTCTGTTTCTTCCAGATTAGTGAACATTTTTTCCTGCTCATACTGGGCGAGCTTTTCCTGCATCGCTTTGGGGTCCTCCGACTCATTGATCGCCGTCAGCTCCTTGATTTGGGCTTCGTGCTCAATGTTTTTCTGCCGCAAGGTTTCTAGTTCAGATGAACTGTTTTTAAGCTCTTCTTTGAGCTGCTTGAACCTATTAGCCGCTTTGGGAGTCCAATCATCCCCAACATCCTCACTCAACTGGTCGAGGGGGGCTACATCTGACTCTTCTGAATTTTTTTCGGCTTCGGGGGGCGCTTCTGCTTCGGGTGCGGGCTCCGGTTCTGGTTCTGGTTCTGGTTCCGGTTCTGGTTCCGGTTCTGGGATCGCTTCCGCGGCATTGTCCATCTTTGACAAAGCCTGCTCTAGCGCGTCAGTAAAGCTAACCCCACTATCTGCGGGCTCGGGTAGGGCTTCAACCGCAGACTCTGGTGTAGGTTCGGCGGCTTCGGTGGTCTCTGGTGCTGGGGCAGCGTCTTCGCTCATGGCTCAATGTGGGTCCACTCATTAGGAGTGGGGGTACTGGATTTGGTATCGTGGATCTTTGTTAACTTTTCTAAATCATTGAAAGCGTCTCGGTATCCCGCGTACCACGCGTGGCGGATACTATTATGATCCCCATCCTGCAAAGTATTGAAAGAAGGTCCAGCTATTTCTTTAAGAACAGCTACTGCTCTCTGGAAAGTCTCCGTCTGCAATATACCTTGCAGTTCTTTTACCGCCGCCATATCTCCGTACCAGTGCTCTACGGGTATGGGGGGAGTTATGTGTTTAGCCATCTGAAGAAATTTTTTCTCTTTCTTCCACAAGCATCGCCTTGGCCAATATGGCATAATTGACGATGTCGTGGCAGGCGTCTTCTACACTCTCGTCGGGCACCTGTAACTCTTTATCGTTAACAAACGAGCGAATTCTTTGAATCTTATCCAACACACGCATCAAGAGGCCGTGTACGGGGTGGATTCCTATTACTACACTGCTTTTGAAATTAGCGAACGGGTCCACGGCATCTTTGCCCCCCGTGTAGTCAGAATTTTTCGTTCGCATGATGTCCTTGCATTCCTTGCAAGTCTCATCATGTAGCTGGAGGAGTTCTTTAGAATTCACTATTTTCGCGGAACTCTAGGGCAGCTTTGGCATCACGCAAAGCTATTTCTTGCTCATGCTTCTTCTGTTTAATGGCCATATCCAGCTCCGCTTTCTCCTGCGCGATCCTCATCTTGACCTGATGCTCCATCATCTTGGGGTCTTGCTGCTGTTGGGGTTGGGCTTCTTCTCCCTCGGCCTCGGCCTGCTGCGCTTGGTCTCGTTGAATTTTTTGGATGGCTTTGGCGGTATTGTTAATCGCCTCCTCGGTAAACTGGAGTATCTGGTTGGTCTGCCCGACAATCCCTTCAAGGGCGGGGTCTCCCCCGGCAAATTGGACGGTTTGGCTGATATGCTCATAGAAAGCTTGTAACGTAGGCATCGCCTGCATCGGATCGGCTTCACCTGTGTTTAGCTGCTCGATAAGTTGGGCGAGTGCTGGAACGTGTATCTCCAGATGCGTTCCATGTAGTTCATTACCAACAACCGGGACCGCTTGGCCCGCCATCAGCTGTTGGTTTTCAAAGTAAGCAATCTTGATATCAATCGAGGGGCGCTTCTCGATGTCCGCGGGCACATACCGGTCGGCTAAGTCGTGGCCTACTCTGGTAGATACAATGTCGCGGGTCAGGTTTCGTCGGCCTACATCATCGAACTGCCCACTGATTCCCTGTAGCTCTCGCAGGGCTACCATCCGGTTGGCGTGGCTACCATTTCCAATAGATCTTACCGCCTTGGTGCGGGCGACATCCAATGTTTTGATAAACTCTTCTGGCACCCCGCGCGCTTCGCACCGCTCATAGAAATCCTTGATTGCAGTGTCGGGTCTCTTGGTGGTGACAACGCGACGTACCACCTCCCGCAGCAGCCTATTCCAACTAGCGTAGAACAGGTTCAGGCTAGCGCCGGATAGTCTGGTAGTGACATCCATGTCAGCGACCACCTGCATCTGATTCCTGTACGGTGAACCCTGATCCGGTCCATATGTACTCACGGTGTCAGTATTTAACTGCAACTGCTGGGTGAGGTCCTGCAGAGCGGGCTGGACAGCCGTGCCAAGATTCGGGATGGCCTTCTCAACAATGTTTACATTCGGACTGAGTACGGCGTACGCGCCATAGTAGGTGAATTGCAGCTCGTCCAGAGACCTTTGAGTTTCGGGTTGGATCATCACCGCAGACGCGAGCATAGCTCCGTCAATCTGCTGGCAACGCAGTCGGTTACTGGTCTGTACGTGGGCGAAGATGCGTTGGCCTAGGCCACGAATCGAATGGTATGTGCCGTTGCTGCCGACGCCATAGGTGAACATCACGTATGCCTGCTCGGCTTTTTCGTATCTAGAAACTTTCTTATACAGGAAATCCTTTGGGCTATCCTCTGCGGAAATGTAGTGGCTGACGCTGCCGTCCATCTCCTTAACCCAATAGTGCAAAACCCGCACGGTAGGGTTCTGGATGCCCGTGTACAGGTCGTTGTTCTTCATCTCGGCCTGCATTTTCTCGTAGTCGTAACTACCAGAATCCCTGCTTGTGGTCGTGGCGTTCTTGGTGATGACGCGCTTTACCTCTTCCACGTTCCAACCAACCTTGGTTGCCGCATCAGGGTTCTTGATGTAAGAATAAAGTTCGTGCAGCAGGTAATTGCGTCGCCCGATTGCGATATCAATGCACTCCTCGTTCGCAGGGGTTTGCCTCGGAATAACAATATCCGTAAATCCCCCAACACGGAATCGCCAGTCATCGGGAGAGTCAAAGTAAGCTACGGCTACGCCATGCTTGATAAAAGTCGTGCACAGCCGGAGGTTGGCATTGTGGAACTCGGGCCAGTTCCGCATCAAATGCGTCAGCTCTTCCGCGACGATTTCTTCCGACGGTTTGATTTCACTCGCTTCTCCCTGCGTACCTCGTACCTCGACAAATCTTTCCAAAGAAGAGTAAAGGTCAACATAAGCAGACAGAGCCACATCCAAGAGTCGTTGGGCATCGCCAAAATTTAGGTTTGTTTTGAGCTGTTGCCCACTCGTAGCTAGTCCAGCCGAGTTGTATGGGGCGGCTCCGTCGAACATCGCATCAACCCTAGCGCGATTTACTGCGGACCTCTCATCTGCTTTCAACAGAGTATTAAAAATACCCACGGCGCTTTTTACGTCTTTGAGGCGGGTAGCTACAGGTTTCCCTTTTTCAGTCAGGGAGCCCAGATCCAACCCGTCGATGTCCAGTGGGCGTTCGCTCATCGTTTATGTGATAGCCTTTTGGTGGTTAATAGTCAATTATGTAAATATCTACACAGGTTATGATAGACGACCCGAGTATAACAGTCATCAGTCTGGTAACCGCGGTATCAATCTTGTGGTTATCACTGAAAATTCTGGACTTGTAACAACCCGAGCGATAAAACGCTTGGGACATGAAAACCAAACTAATTCTGATTGGTGCCGGGTGCGTCGGACTTATGACCTCCTGTTCCACAATGGATTTGGGCGGATCGGTGCCATTGCCGTTCACTGAGCCTTCAACATCGGCTCAACTGGACCTCAATCTCCGACCCATGCCCCCGCGGTTCTGCATCGGAGTTGACCTCGTTCCTACTGAGGAAGATTCCGCTGCGGAGAGCGAGACAGCAAAATAGGGCTCAAGCGTGGGGTTTTAGCCCTATTTCATTCGACTGTCCATCGGCCAGAGGCCAGTCGGCCCCACGCTTTTCATGTCGATTTTACAGTCTTTTTTCGACACATCCGTGTAACGTGTCGTGCCAATCAAGGTTTTCACGGGGGTGGGTTGGGGGAACCTTTTACGGTTTATACTTCTCCCCACACACTCTTGACGAGTTTGTCCACAGGTACCTGCTTCCTGATTCCTGATTCGTGTTTCAGGGATACGTATCGTGTATCCCCGCGCATAAACTCCGAGACTGCAGATACACGGCCCGCGGTACGGCCTCGGGATTCGGGTTTGATGCAATAGACACACCCATAGGAGGTGATCGCAAAACGGGGGAAATCAGGTAAGGGTTTGGCCCCCTCAAACTCTAGTATGTGCTTCAAAGATAACTCGACGTCAGGGGAATCGAGAGAGTCGTGAGCAAAATGTACGCGTTTGCCGTCATTATTAGTAATCAAGGTCTTCCAACGCTCCCCATTCCACCACCTGCGAAGGCGTTTACATGTCTTGGTATTGAACACATAACCCGAAGGTAACAGAGCATAATCGCTGGCGTTGGGGATCGGTCTGGTCTGTGGGAGCGTCGTCATTTTCAATCGTTTTCGTTACCCCCTATATAAAAAGTTTCTTCTAGAGAAGGTCAAACTTAATTTCTAGAAATTTTGTTGGAGTTCCTCTAGAAGAAACTTTTTAGGTGGGGGGTCTGTTCTGAAATATTGTTTGACTACGTCTTTTTTGCTTTTGTGGCTTCTTTTGCTAACCGCCGTGCTTTTAAGCGTGCACGGTTTTTAAGGTAATATGCACGGTTATATGCACGCTTTTTCTCGGCCAGTTCTGGGTCCACAAGCAGGTCTAATTCCCTCTTTTTGAGTATCTTACGCTTATTCGCAGCATAGTATGCCCGCTGGTACTCTTTGCGCGCTTCCTTGTTCTTTAGGTAGTACTGGTGCTTCTTCTCGTCACGCATCATGCTTTTTACCGTGCATTTGGGGGGTGTCAAATTTTTTCACACAACATACACACACAACACAGGGT
>Ga0110931_1000824_pt1 | contig 11495 bp, 16 predicted proteins | sample 4_EtaG_FD_79333 | JGI IMG/M metagenome (GOLD analysis project Ga0110931, IMG submission 79333) | Marine viral communities from the Subarctic Pacific Ocean - 4_ETSP_OMZ_AT15127 metaG (version 2) (version 2) | ecosystem: Environmental > Aquatic > Marine > Oceanic | place: Pacific Ocean | collected... | reverse complement strand
GCATTAGAAAAAGCTATTGCTGAAGCAGAGGACAAAGTAACTAATGAATCAATTGAAACTATCGTTGGTCAGGGCGAAGCAGAAATTGAATCGTCTCTTGCAGATCGTCAAGAATCTGAGCAGCAGATTGCTGATGGGTTTGAATCACAAGCTAAAGCTGAAGCCAAGGCTCAAGCTAATGCTTACGGGACTCCTTTCGCTAGTGGTGCCAGCACAGAGAGTCCCGGTGGTTTTAAGGCTAGAGGGGAATCTGAAGCACCGGAGTGGGGCAGCAGCCGTCTGGATTACATTCGGGCAAAACTTGTTCAGCAACAAACAAAAACGGCTGAATTAAATACAAATAATAGTTATGGCATTCATGAAGTAGATTTAGTTAATACAAAACTATGGACTCCTAAGCAAAGGAAATCATTACTGGAGCCACTTAAAACTACCAACAACATGAGAATGTTGTTGAATGAAACCAGAGACAGTGTTGGATCAGCAAGGGGAAGGGTAGGTTTTCCGTCTTCTGATAGCTGGAAGCTATCACTAGGTAAAACTAGGATATTCAATCACCCGCCACAACATCAGGGTGATGTAATAGTGATGGTAGACCTTTCAGGAAGTATGGGTTGCGGATGCTATTCCTGCTTTCCTTCAGGAACGGCTGTCTTGCAATGCAGCAACATTGCAGCACATCGGTCTGGGAATAGAAAATACAGCTTAAATCCTAGAGCAAAAAAATACCCTCATCATTTCAAACATGAGGCAGATGGTAGCTGCATACCTGATACAGCAGGTTATGGCACCATGCAGAATTCTGCTTCTGCTGCTATTGCAAGGGAAATTGTTGGGTCAATAAGTAAGAGGTTTAATCAAACCAAGGTCTTTGGATTTTCCACTGGAAGCAGGAGAGGTTGTCTAATTCAAGAATTTCCAACCGGGATGTGGCCTACACATGATGGAATGCAACGGTTTGGTGGAGGGACACCAACTTGTGCTGCGATGAACTTTATGACAGATGTTCTGGCTGGTTCTTTGCAGAATACTGCAGCAATATTTATTGCTGACGGGTATCCAAGTATGGGTGGAGCATTTTTCAAACATCGTTCACTGGTACAGCATTGTGATGGCAATCATCACAAGTATCTTGCAGAAAACTTTAGTAAGAAAGGAATGCGATTTGGGATGATTTCAGTAGGGCCTATGTCTTACCCGGCTAATATTCCTAACTCCGTTCATGCTCATATTAAAGGTATTGAGTCTAAAGAAATGCAAAAACTTATCGACGTTTTCAATCATGTAGGAGCAAGGTAATGGAAAATTTTGCAAATAATGATCCAGAGGATCAAAACATCGAACCAACCATGGAAGATGTCGAATCAGGTTATGACTACTGGGGGATAAATAAGGAGGACATCCCCGAAGAAATTAAAAAGGCAACTTTAGCAATGATGCAAGATGCGATGACTAGCGACGCAAGGCGAGAAGGAGGAAATGTTTATAAACATGCAATACAAGTTGTCACCAAGGCACATGAAGATTCTTATGAATTTAGTAGGGCTGTAAATACTGTGCCGGGATTACTTACTGCCATGGCTGAGACCTGTTCTTTATTCGTGGAACTATTAGAAAAGAATCTCGGCATACAAATAAAACATCAAAGCGGAGAACATCAAGGAATGCCAATTAACAGTGATATTGCTGGCATTGTTGCCAGCGGTGTTGAGTTATGTATGGCACTTGGGTACATCGCTAAACAATCTGTTGAATACGAAGAAACACTTAATAACCTTTGGGGTGATACAGGCATCGCCACGAAGGAGCAGGAGGAAGCTAAAGAGAAAGCCCGTACAAGTAATGAAGGAGTAGATTTCCTTGAAGACCTTCCTGAAATACAGGAAGCCTCTGGTGGCGAGTGCATGGATTGCGGAAAGGTGTTTGAAACTGATGCAGCATTAACTAAACATGCTCTTGCTGAACACGCTGGAGAGTGAGAGAATGTTAACATTAGAAAATTGTTCTAACGGGCTAAAGCGACATATAGCACAAAAGTTAGTTGACACTTTAGCTACCGTTCAAGGAGTAAAAGAAATGGGGCGACAAACAAATCCGTGGACAGAAACAATCATTCGACATATCCAAGGCAATCCCGGCAAAACAGCAAGGTGGCATAGGGAATGCTTGGAACTTGACCTAGGCCATGCTGATTGCAAAATGATAAAAGGAACTGTCATTGAAGGACAAAGAGCCTTTGGAGAGTGGTTCCGAATAGACCATGACACAGGAATAACTCGTTTTTGGGAACAAAGCGGTTCTCGTAATGGAGGGGATTGGAAAGTTGAATTTGATCCAAACGATAACTTGAAGCAGTCGTTGCCTAGTCTTCGTACCTTCGGGACATTACTTGCAGACCATACAGCATTAAAGGGAGACCAACGGCTTGGAAAAACAAACGTAGATAATAAAAACGAAGTCACAAATAGTATCTACTGTGATAACTGTAAGGGCTTTGGAAAATTCTACAGGTCTACTGCGTTGTTCTACGGAGACGGAACAATAATTACAGAAAGCGTTGCATCAAAAGCTGAATCACAAAGGGGGTGTAATAAGTGCTTTGGGTCAGGGCTTAAACATATGCCCGAAACAATGGTTTCCTACTTTGATAATCCAGAGGGGGTAAGACAGGTAGATAATTCGGATATTTCTCAACCATCCGTGGAAATAAATATGCACGGAACATCTATTGAATTGATAGATCAGCCTACAGGAATATCTCGTCTTGAAGATGCAGAAATGAATTTAGACCTTAGAGATTTAGATGAAAACGCTGACCTAGTTGCTCAACTACAAGAAGAAAAGGAGTATTGATGATGAACGAAGGTAATCGCAGGCTCAGAAACCGTTCGGGCCACCTAAAGCAAGACCGATCAGTAGCGGTAAATTTTGCCACTACTTTAAGAGGTCAATACATACTTTCAAAAGCATTAAAAGAAGCTATTGAAGTAATGGGACAGCGGGAAGGGAAGGAAAGAGAACCTTCAGACTTGGCAGATATGCGGTATCTCTATGAGCATGTCTATTCAATATGCCACCAGACTGAAATTGCAGTACAAATGATGAAGGATCAACATGACAAACTCCCATAAAGATACAGACCAAAGAGAAGACATGACTTCACTGGTCAGATCAATGTCTATCGAGCAGATCGCTGGAATAATTGTTTCTCATAAAGCAGAGATAAAAGAACTTCGTGAATTTACAAAGGTCTGTGAGTACCAGCTTACAAAAATTATTCAAGAAACAGGTTCAGGCACTATGGGGTTGCCTTCGGCAAACTACAAAATTGAATATAAGCGTGGCACACCTAGCTATGATGTAAATAAATTAAAAGCAACTTTAGGGGAGCAGTTGCCACCTGACGAAATGAAGGAATTGATAGCTGAAGAATATACAAAGCTAGAAGTTATTCCTGAAAAAGTACGGGGAGCAAAGGCTTATCACTTCAAGAGAAGGTACGGAGGAAAGATAGCGGAGTTAATAGATAAAGCTAGGGTTGATATGCCAAGACTTTTTGTGTCAGAGAAAAAAGGTTCCGATGAAGATTGAAATACTTACTGACCAAGAACTTCTATCAGCTTGGAATAAATACTGGTGTCCATGCCGTAAACGGTTCAATGGGCTAGCATCCCAAGGGGAAAGCATCGGTAACTTAGAGTTGCATGGTTTTCTAGATTGGGTAAAAAGATTACCGGGTGGAAATATCCAGCCCGGTCTTAGCAAAACAGAGAGGGATTTTTGTGACAACATCAGACAACTTGCCAGAGCCGAAAAACGAATTGGTTCGACCGGGGTTTCGACTACAAACATTAAATGATGTAGTTCAAGTAGGAACACTTCTTCACCAATCTGGCAACTTCAAGAACAACCTTTCTGCTCAGGGAGCAGTAGCTAAAGTTCTTGCAGGTTTGGAATTGGGCCTTGGCCCATTTGCAGCAATGTCTAACCTGTTGGTGATCGACGGGAAGGTAACACTTTCTGCAGCCTTGGTTGGTGGTCTTATTAAGTCGCATGAGAAATATGACTATCGTGTAATCACACATTCAGATCAGGAATGCACGATTCAATTTACTCAGGACAATAAAGAACTAGGTCAATCAAGTTTCACAATAGGTGACGCTCAACAGGCTGGACTGGTAAGACCTAATAGTCCATGGCAAAAGTATCCACGGAATATGGTTCTTGCAAGAGCATTAACTAATGGTGCTAGGTGGTACTGCCCTGATGTATTTAACGGCCCGATTTATACACCTGATGAATTAGGTGCAACGGTAACTGTTGATGAACAGGGAGATGAACATTACACAGTGGAAAGTGAAGTGGTTGCAGCACCTGTTAGCCAGCCAGCACCGCCTGTAGAAAATGCCGTAGAACAATTACTAGCAGCACCCCCTGTCGCTGCAGCGACACCACAAAGGACTTTTAACAACGATTCCCCGGTAGGAGAAGGAGCCTTCGGAGACCCTGCTAGTAATCTCAACCAGACAACTGGCGCACCATGGCCTGCAAAGCCAGAGCAAACAGAATGCCCTGTGCATCCTCAGTTTTGGTTTAACAAAGTAGGAAAAATGCGTGACTTTAGTCACCCAATGGCAGGTGGTGGATGGTGCAACAGGACACAAGCACTTAAAGCACCAAAAGCACCCAAGGAGGAACCTCTAACTACACACGTAGAAATAATTGAGCCACCTTTGATAACTAACCTTGACGAGCAACAAGAGGAATTGCCGTGGTAAGCAAAGGCCAAGAATGCCCAAACTGCGGAGCCAGAAATGGTTACTTCAAAGTTGACGACACCTTTAGGTGTCGTTCATGTAACTATGACGGCCCAGCAACAATGATTAAGGAGCCAAGTCATGCCATTCCAGCTAGGGTGGATACCAAAACAACAAAATAAAGAAAAAATTGAAGAAGATTCAGACTTACCTGATCTTATAAAACTGAATATAGATTTACAGAGACTTGTGACCACAGAAATTACAAAACTACGTCATGAGTTATCGAGAATAGCTGCAGTTATGCACAAAGTAGATGAGGATTACAAAGTTGTTCCGCCAACCGCGGGGCAGGAGCATGTGCCTTCTCGCACTTTTCCAGTAGCTGATGCTATCAATAACAGTATTGATAAAGGCGTGATCTACAATGATCCGTTAGTTGCTAAAAGGTTATTGATTAGTAAAAGTCAAAAGAAAGGGCTATACACACAAAGACAAATAAATAGGCGACACGATCCGTTGTTTGTTGTTCATAAACAAAATTGCGGAATGATGCGAGTTAAATCTGCATGGAAAAGACACGCTAATCCTGCAGCTTTAATTAAATGGTCGCATCAATTCAACAATGACAAGTGGGCAAACAAAAAAATAGTTATTGCAACTTGCACAGCTTGCTTGCCGCAAGAAGAGATTTCAGTACCTGAATACTGGATTCGAAATGCTAATGCTCGCTACCTAAAGCAACAACAGCCGGGGCGCAAACAACAACCGGAGCGTGACGATCCAGACTCTGCGGAGATCACTCCGAATGTTTATCAATACATAGATGAAAAAGGAGTATTGACAGAGGAAAGCGTCATAACCAGCTAGACAAATCTTAGGGGGCGACCTTATGGTCTGAGGTCGTCCCCTAACTATATAAGGAGCGTTATGGATAATCCACGGCTTGAAGCAGCCCTGCGATATGCAAAATTAGGGTGGCGGGTATTGGCTCTGGGAGCCAATTCTAAAATACCTGTCACCAGTAAGAGTTTGCAGCCCAACGGGTCGCTGTCTGCATCTACAGACCCTGAACATATTAGTAAACTTTGGCAGTATTACCCGAATGCAAATGTTGGCATCGCTACTGGAAAGGAATCAAATTTAACAGTTGTTGATGTTGATAGTTCTGAGGCACTAGATAAGTTATTTACCTTAGCTAAAAAGCCTGAGACTTATGTGGTAACGACACCAAGGGGGACTCACTTTTATCTACCTTACGAGCCGTTGCTAAAGCAAACGGCTGGCTTCATTGAGCATGTAGATATTCGGAATGATGGTGGATATGTAGTTGCTCCACCTAGTGAAGTAAACGGAAACCGCTACGTTTATGACGAATCAAGCGACGTTCATTTACACAGATGGCCCGAAATTGTTTTACTTGCACAAAATGCAAAGCCAGTAGAAGGGACTCTCCGGGCAACTCATACTGACAGTCCAACATGGGTTACTGATCTTATAGATCAAGGCTCAGGTGAAGGTGTTCGTAATGATGATGCTGCTAGGCTGGTTGGATACTTTCGCAAGAAAAATCTTCCACAAGATATTGTTCTTCGGACACTTCAGCCGTGGGCTGAACGGTGTCAGCCAGCTTTTGACGAGAGAGAACTTGAAAAAGTTATTGCAGGAATCTGGAGGAATTATGTTCCAACAGCCCCGCTGTCTTATCAAGACACCGCTGTCTCTGCCCCTCTAATAAATGTTTCTACTCCTAGACGAAGAGTTCTTAGCTTCGTTGATGAAGGAGTAGTTATATCAGCAGACCGAATACGCCAAGTCAAAGACGGTGTAACCGTCTGGTTTAGGGTCAAAATTGCAGGTATTGGACAGATTTATGGGCCACGGCGTATTAACTTGCTGTCTGATAGCACCATGGATGGTGCAAAGAGAGCATTAAAACGCAGGGCAGAGAAAGATTGGGACGGAATTTTAGAGTCTGTCGCCAGTCATATTGTTGATGAAGTAGATAACCCCGGTGAGTTAATTGATGTAAGTAAGCATTCATTAACAACTTCTTCTCAATGGGTCTTTGAACCTTTTCTCCGTGCCTCAAATCCAACTTTGTTTTACGGCGACGGCGGTGAAGGTAAAAGCACTTTAGCTGCAGCAGTATTACTTTCTATAGCTACAGGGGTTTCATTGCTCCCCGGCTGCAAAGTACATACTTCTGGCCCGGTCTTATATTTAGATTGGGAATCAGATGCTGATTCCTTTACTAAAAATATTGAATCACTGGCTAAAGGGGCAGGAATTGCTGTACCTGCAGGAAAGATTCTATATCGACGAATGTCAGGGTCTTTAGAGGATTACTTAGATGTTGTTCAGCGAGACGTACATGAACATAACGTCATTGCTGCAGTAACAGATTCTCTTGTAGCTTTAGCTAGTGGAGACGCTACCGAGTCAGAGGCTGCACGAATTTATTTCAATGCCATAAGGTCTTTAGATATTGCAGTTATAGGTATAACTCATACAACTAAAGAAACAGATGGTAAGCCTTACGGCTCAGTGTTTTATTGGAATTATGCTAGGGCAGTTTGGTTGGTTCAAAAAGATCAAGAAACAGGTACCAATTCTTCACAGATAGGGGTGTATCACAAGAAAGCTAATAACGGAGAACTTCAAAATCCTTATGGAGCAGAAGTTATTTTCGGAACAGATGACATTGTTTATAACAAATCAAGCATCCAGTCGTCTCCAAAATTAGCTGCAAATACAGGTGTTAAGGAGCAGATAAGTCATGTATTAAGAAATACTCCAAAGACAATTGCAGACATCCATCAAGAGTTACCAAAGATTTCTGAAGCAACAATACGGACGACATTAAGTCGTCAGGAAAATAAATTGTTTGTACGTCTTACTGGAACAGGGCAGTGGATGCTTTTGCGAAATACTACACCAGTCGCTGATATTCCAAGGGATAGTATGGGACGACAAACTGCTGGGCAAGAGGCTCAAGTAAAAGCAGAACCATGGTAATAATAAATAGACATAACGCTCTCCCCCCCTTAAAGGGGGAGAGTGTTATGGCTTATATATATTAGTATAAAAAGAAAGGGGGACATAACATCAGCGGGCTACCTGACCCACTGACGTTATGTCACATGCTAGAAAAATTAAATATCAATCCTGAAGCAAAGCACTGGCAAGTAGCCAGAGAAAAAGCACTGATAAAAGTGGAAACTACACCGAGTTATAACCTTCAAAGTGAACGTGAACGACTACGCAAAGGTCAGGAGTGGCTAGGAAAAGCATACCAACATCTGTTAACGTTAGGTGCTGAGGGGCTAGGGAGCGATAAGCAAAAGCAATTCTTGGAACAGCTAGTACGCTGGCTGGCCTTAGAGCGAGAGCACCGAGAGCATGGGGCCACGGAGTGCATTTGGGACTGGCCTAAATGCGACGACCGTTGGTCGCAACCTGAAACAGCAATGGTTGCTACTTGTAGTGCTTGCTTTGGTTCTAAAGTTTAGTTTTTTATACTGTCCAGAATTAGTTCTAGTACATTCGGAATGAATGTTTAGATTAGAAGGAAACAATTTAACTCTGGCGGGAAGGTTTTTCGTCATGTCAGCCTTCCCACAGCTTAGTGGTTTAAGACGTAGCAAGTTGGAATGCGTAGCAGGAAAACTTGTTGCGGTCGCCGGGTAATAACTACTTCCCGGTGTCCTGAGCTGTAAAAGCCATCCGAATAGGCTGGTGCTGGATGCAGCAAAAAGTCCTACGCAGTAGGTAGAAGCTGTTATAGGAGTTTGGGGATTGGGTACCAAGGTTCCAGTTCTTCCCAATAACAGTGCTCCAATGATTAACAGTGGTTTCCACTTTTAAGATTAGTTCAAATCTAATCTGCCAGCCTATTCTCCATTTTCTAAGGAGCAATAAAATGCCAATGGCAAGCCGAACATGGAAAGCAGAAGAAACTTGGTGGGCAAAACGTTATGACGGCAAACGTAATCCTATTACTGGACGGGATGATATCCCTGATGTCGAAAATGATGTTCTTGCTTTTGAAGTAAAGCTATCTAAAACAAATGTAAGCGGCGGAATTCTTCGTAAAGCATTAGACCAATCTATTAGAGCAGCAAAAAATACTGGCAAAATTCCTGTAGTGGGAATAGCTATTCCCGGTATACGTCGAAAAGATGAGCCACCTATCCGTGGCAAACTTCCAAGGGAACGTCTTGTGGTGATGAGAGAAGAAGATTGGTACAAACTTTACGAAGACGCAGAGCCTGTTTTACTAGGAAGAATTAAGAAGAGATAGTAAACTGGACACCTTCGGTGTCCACGCTCCTACACCGCAAGATTGCATTAGGGGGTCACTCTAACGAGTGGCCCCCTTTTTTTGTGCAAAATTTTAGTCGGTTAGCATAAGCCAGAAGACTGTAACCCATACACCACTAGCAATAAGACCGTTAGTTACAGCCATCCATTTTTGCCAAAATACTCTCGTCATATTTATTTCTTTTTAGCCTTATCTTTCCAGTTCTTAACATGATCTTCCCAAGTACGAACTTCGGGCAATCCATCCATAGCGACTTTCTCTTTATTCAAGAGCCAGTAACCTGATTCCCCGAACAGCCCCCCGGAACAATGAGCAGCACGATGCCCGTCTTCGGCGGAATGAAAATGGTAAAGCCCGCAATTCGGACACCACGCCCTGTATGTCCCGTCGATTTCTTCTGCCAGAAGTATTGGGAATGGGGTTTTTGCATTGTCTAAAGACATTTATATTTACTTCTTTCGCGGTTTTACTTTTCTTTTAGCTGCTCGTTTTGCAGCAGCTTTACCTTTAGGTGTATATGGATATTTCTTTCCAGCAACTTTTGGCATTACTCGATCCTAACTTGGCCTTGGCTTACCTTCGCTACTCTCGCTATCCCTCTAAGAATCTTATTGTATCCCCTATCTAAGCCTCTCTTGGCCTTAGAAGGGCTGTCTGTAGACAGATGCCCATTCCAAATGAAGACGAAGGTCAAAGCAGCTACATAAAATATTCCAACTAGTAGCGACGGCACAATTATTAAAATTATTGCAAGTCGTCTTAGAGTCCCAATTATTATTGCTTTGATTACACGAATCACAAGTCTCCCCTTTCCGGGTTGAGCCAACCACGCAAGTAATAATCCGACCTCATACAAAATTATGATGGGGCCAGCCAACATCAGTTGGTTCACGATATCCATCGTGGGAGTCAAAATAGCACTAACGATAATTGCTATAGGTGGTACAAATTTCCGTACTTTCTTAAAACGCCGATATGAGACCAGCCTTAATTTTGCCAATAGAAACATTAAGAGCGGTAACTCAAAGATAATCCCAAGCCAGAAAATCAATGTTGTGACTAGGCTCAGGTATTCAGATATGCGAATAGTAGGAACAGCTACGTCTTCACCAAAGTGCAGTAAAAACGCTATGCCTACAGGCAACATAAGAAAGTAAGCAAAGGACACGCCAGTGAGATAGCACAGGAAAATTGCTGGCAAGAACAGGGCAACAAGCCGTCGCTCATGGCGTTTAAGCAACGGACGTACCAAGTAAAAGAGAGTCCCTACCAAAACAGGAATGGCAAAGACCACACCGCCCATGAGAGACAGCTTTATAGTGACACTAAGTATCTCAGTAGGGCTGGTATAAACGGGAAGCCCCTCGTGAGGGGAGAGCATCCCGTCAGCGGGAGCAATTAACCAACCAAAGATTGTTACGCGGTACCACCACGATAATCCCGCACCAATACCAAAGGCTAGTAGTACGCCTAACAGCCCGAAGCGTATCCTCCGGGCAAACCGCCTCATCTAGACTGCTTTACTGGTAGCTTTCTTTGCAACTTCTGCTGCAGCCGGGGCATTGCGACGAGCACGATTTGTTGCGACTCGCCAGAGCCATCCGCCACCACCAAGCATAAATACTATTGCAACAACGGCAATTCCGCCCAGCATCCATTCATTCATTTTGAGTTCTCCTTCGTATATTTATCTAACTTATCTTCAATGGTAGCGGAACCTCGCTGGAACTTTCGTGCCAGTGAAGTAAATTTGCTCATTCCTGACTGCGTTGTAACTGCAGAAACTGTACCCACAAAGAAGATGGGCCGAATAATATTCATTACGCCACTAGAAACGCCACCCAAGAAAAATTCTAATAGACGGACTACAACGATCCCGCCTAGTACACCCCCAAGAAGGGGGCCAAGCAACCATCCCATAATGAGTTACCTCTTTGGTGGTCGTTTCTCTTTATCTCCAGCAAGTGCGCCAAAGAAACTTTCAACTGCAGCGAAGCCCCTATTTGTAACGGTTGCCAATCCTGCAGCCCTAGCGTTATCCACGATGCCGATAAACCGATCTTTCACATCCCCAAGAGTCATCAGGGCATCATCTACTTCTTCTTCTTCTTCAATCTGTTCTTCTTCCTCCTCCTTGCCCATTTCACTTAAACGAAACGGCTTAACATGCCCAGCAGGTTCAGCTACCTCTTCTTCTTCAATCGGCTCTGCTGCCTCGTTTTCATTTACCATTTTATCATTCCTCAGATAAATCATCTTTCTTGCAATCACATACAGTGATTGCTGCTTTTTCTGCCTCTAGTTCGTCTATCCGACGAGTCATTGCTGCGACCTGTACTGCCTGTGCAAACGTCGGATTACTGTTGAGTACGGCATTGATGTCTGCCATCTCGACTTGTACTTCAGCCATGTGT
>Ga0110931_1000821_pt1 | contig 11507 bp, 14 predicted proteins | sample 4_EtaG_FD_79333 | JGI IMG/M metagenome (GOLD analysis project Ga0110931, IMG submission 79333) | Marine viral communities from the Subarctic Pacific Ocean - 4_ETSP_OMZ_AT15127 metaG (version 2) (version 2) | ecosystem: Environmental > Aquatic > Marine > Oceanic | place: Pacific Ocean | collected... | reverse complement strand
ATGCATGTTATTAATACAATTAAATATATATATTATATATAAATTATTGTTTTATATAGATTCTTGACCTCGAATTAATTGTATTTTTGCCCTGCGAAAAAATACAATTAAATACAAGTAATTCCCCTACCCCTGGAGACAAATTGTCATTTGACAATTCTGTAATGGATTATGGGGCGCCCACGGCTTTCGTTTTTGTCCACTTTCATTTCGATTGCTTCTTGCACTGTGACCAGATCGTTAAGGATTTCATTCCGCTGCCGTGACGGCAGCTGCCTGACCGCGTTGGCGACCTGACTTTTCGTCACCCAGCCCCCTGCCCTCCGAATGTATCCGAGAATGGTTTTTACATCCTTCTCGGCTTTGCTATCGGATATATGTTCATCAGCCAATTTAACCACAAATTCACAAGCATAATTCACGATGGCTTCGGCCATATCGAGGTCATCATGCTCGATCTCTGGAGCGATCGGATTCTTAGCAATCGCCGTGATCATAGCGATCTTAATCACCTGTTCCCTGTACCGCGTCCATATGCCCGTCTGGCCCCTCTTAGAAGCCTCCCTGGCGCGATCATCGGCTTGGTCGCCAATGGCATGCAACCGTTCAATAACCCCATCCCAGAGGACAATTTGAGGCGCAGGAGCGGCAAGCGAGCCCCCGGCAAGCTCTACCAAATTGCCTTGCTCACCCGGCGCATCAAAGAACTGATTCCAATGCCGCACCAAGTTAACGGGTGGGTCCGGCAGTTCTACATTTCTGGATAACTTCGGCATATCGTCATCGGCCTGGACTACTAAAAACCGGTTTAACTCGCCCGATCCAATGGCGCTCGAAGTCAACGCATCCGAGTACACCGACAGCGTCGAGGTTCCAAAAATCGATAGTGCTGGCTTGTCTATTATAATGGGGCTCACATCGGGCGAAGCATAATGGCCCCCATGAAACACGCTCGAAGACGAAGTGTAAATTTCAGTTAGCGCCTTCGCCACCTGGCGCAGATGGGCCGGCGCCTTCTCATCGGTAATCGACTTGAGCAGCATTCCAAATTCATCCAGGTGCAGTATCTGCGCCGGCTGCCCGGACAATCCGCGCAGCAGCCCTGGACCCGACACAATACTATCACCAGCCAGAAAGTCCGACAGCCCGGCTTGCACCATTAATTTTTTAATCTGTTTGCGCGAATGATCCTTGCCGGCGCCTGTCCCAGCAATAGCCGCGACAAACACATTGCAGCGGGTATCCCATTGCGTAGCATAACGCCGGCCAAAAACGGCGCCCAACGCCGCCAACACGTTCATCAACGCAATCTCCGGTTGCGGCCGGATTGAACTGCGTACAATCCAACGGACGGTATCGCCAATCGTGCCGGGCAGTGTGAGCGGATCGATGGGAAACTTGTCTTTCTTGATAGCTACAGGCTTGGCGGTTGCGGTTAAACTCTGCACAAACGCATCGGCCGCACTGGTGTCCGGCGTTGCGTCCAAAAATTCCGGCGACCAGCCAGCCATCTCCGCGTGATACCATAAACTTCCGAGAGTTATGCCGGCAGCCTTGCTGAACCCGCGCCATCTTTTTTCACAATCGCCGGCTTCAAATTTTTGGCCGCTACGGCTCCAATTTTCCCACACGGCACATGGATAGCCTTCTGCATGCAGCGCCATGCCAACCTCAACCCAGCTTTGATAATCGATATCCGGGTGGATGTAAGACAGCATGTCCTCAACCTGATCGCCGGTTACTTCTCGATCAACCATTGGCCGGGGCTCGATCGGCTTCGGCTCCTGACGGCGAACCAGATCGAGCAGCCATTCCGGCGCCTCAACCGGCTCGCCCTGCCCCATTCGGTACGCTGTACCAGAAACGTGCAGCGACGGCGCAGCAACGATGTAGCCGCCATCGCCTCGAACATCGAGCCCGTCGCCTAGTCGCTTGACGCTGTTTTTTATTTTCTCGCCGCCAAGATCAAATATAAGATGCCGGCCTCGGCCTGTTCTGTGTTCGAGCGTAGCCGGCAGTTCGCCGTGCTTTTCTTGTAGAGCAAGCAAGCTGGCCTCACCGGCCGAGCCGTCAATATCCAAAACCCAAATGCCGGACGGCGCCCCGGTTGCAATCCCGACATTATTGCCATCTTTGAACGTCAGATTGATTCCGCGTTTGTCGCGTGTTGCTGATTTCACGCCGTTGTGCGCGACCGGGTGCTTGCCTGGACTTTTACAGTTTGGATTTCCGCATTGGCAGCGGCCGCCCTCAACTCCGTAGAGGGCAAGCACGGCCCAACCCCGTTGAGCATACGCTAATGCATGATTTTTAATCATCGCTATCTCGCGTATATATATAGAGAGAAATTTGTTTCGACATATGCGTCATTTTTTGCCGACAGGCATCGATGTTTTGATTGCTGATATAAATAAAAATAGCCGCAACCACGCCTGGACAGGCGATTGCGGAAAACAGCCATGCGCCCTTCATTTCTGGAGATGCTCGATATAGCCGCCGATTACGCATTCGACGTATTGCTGGTATTGCTCCACTGACAGCGTCACTAAATCAGTCACGCCAATGGAATCCAAATATTCGCCGCCGGCATTACCGCCGGCAATCATTGCAGCTTGCTCATCGTGTGTTTTATCAATCATTCTTAAATGCTCCATTGAACAGTAGTGACGATCTGGGCCTGTCTTGCCGGCGAGCCTGGGGCTGTAACCGAAACCCCGTGCGGCCCGATGGCAGATGGTGCAGATCAAAAATTAAAAGCCCGGCGAATTGCGTAAGTTCGTAACGCGGAGATAAAAAAATAAGATGCAGTGATCCAGGTCGCCTGGATTGCGTCAGGCTCGATGCCGAAGATCGGCAGACCCCAGAAGGTAAATGACCAGCTGACCAGGAAACCAACCGTTGCGTTTATTGTGGCCTCAAGTGCCGACATCGGTTTTGTTTGTTTGGCCGGTTGCGGTTGCGGCAGATACACCGGCCTTGGATACTTTTGTTTCAATTTTACCGGCTTCACCGGCCGCATACACATTGGCATAATATTCTCTCCCGCATGCTGTACATTTTCCCGCGACAATTCGGGTTATTGCTCCGCAGAAATCACAAGCGATCATGCTGCTTGCTCAAAAAAAGTGGATTGATCGGTCCTGTCCCAAACCTCGAAACGGCATGGCTGTTTTTTCGACATATTCCAGATCGAGATAGCTAAAGCGCGATCCGGCGCACCGCCTCTGCCAAGATAGTCCTCGCGCCATGCCAGGTTTACAAAACGGATAGGCTCAAATTTTTGGAATTGATCGAGCCCTTTGCCGCATGCCCACAACCGCTCCGGGCAGACAATCGCCAATCGCTCAACACCTAACGTGCCGAGCGCGTGATCTATAAATTCTCGAATGCGATAAAATGGCGGATTGGTGACAATGCTGCTGGCAATGGGCTGCACCGTGTCAAAAAAATCTTGGCCGTTTTGTATGTCGGTGCCGTAAACTGTATGCCCGTCTTTTCGCAGCGCCTCTACCATCCGGCCGTCGCCGCTGCACGGTTCCCAGATTGGGCTATGTTTCGGCCAGTTCAAACGATGCACTAGCTCATTAACGATCGACATAGGCGTCGGATAAAAATCGAACTTATTTCTTTTCTTTTGCATCGCTTACCTCCCCACCGCATGCCGCATACCCAGCAAGGTCGATCCAGCTATCGGCGTGGTCCTCCGATTGAACAAGCCGGCATAACTTGACCATTGCCAGCACTAACGACACTTGCGATTTTGTCACCGGTCGGTCGAAAATAATTTCAAGCCCCTTCGCAATGCGCTCAAAATTAATATCCGGCGAACCGTAGACCTTATCGCGTTGAACAGTCGTGGCCTCTATTGCCGCTTTTAAAACCGCCTCACGGTTCATTTGCTTGCCTTCATAATAACAAGCTCGTACCGAAATTTTTCGACACGGCGTTGGGCCATGACAAACTCGCCGTTATCGACTCGTTTTCGCAATTCCGCCAAAGCGTTCACACCCGTACCTGTCGGGCAATCTCGATTAGGCCGCCAGAAATGCGAGGTTGCCGCGCTTTGAGTCGCCACCACTGTCCATTTCTTTTTCTCTTTCTTTACCAAATGCATCGAAATCCACCTCCACAATGTCAAAATATCTGCCGTTTTGTCGAACCCAAATCGTACTGGGTTCAGCAAGACTCTTAGTCACTGATAGCGCTTGCGTGATCGTCACAGGTGCCGGCAAACCACACCGCTTACTCCACCATTTCTCCGCTTTCTTTCGGGCATAGCCCTTATGCTCGAAGCACACCCATTCGGCGTACCTCTCAAAGTTCCCGCCCCAGTATTCAATTTTAAGCGAGTCAGGCTTGCCGCGTTTTTCATGCCGACTATATGTGACGCGGTCGATGTTCACCGGCTGCGACTCAATCTGACTCGACAACACAATGTCTTGTGCAGCCCGGCGGTCAATCTTGGGTATGGGCGCCGGCCATTCGTAGCCACAGTCAGGACAAATGCTGACCGAAGCATGGACAATGGTCATGCACTCTGGGCATGTTTTAATGGGCGCCTCACCGTCACCAGCTTCGCCCGGAGCTTTAGCTTTCACGCGATCAACCGGCCCGTGTCGGCTACAATTGCCGGCAAAGTCCAACAGCAAGCAGTCTTCCTTGCCGTTCGCTATCCGCATGCCGCGCCCGACCATTTGCACAAACAGACCCGGCGACTTTGTGGGCCGCAGCATGCCGATCAAATCGACTCCGGGAGCATCGAACCCGGTAGTTAGAACATTCATATTCGTGATGCAGCGCACCCGGCCGGCCCGGAAGTCATCGATAATTCTGGCTCGCTCAACTGCCGGCGTGTTGCCGGTAATCATTTCCGCAGTGACGTTGTGCTCGCGGATGATGTCGCGCACCGCTTCAGCGTGGCTGACGCCAGCGCAGAAGACGAGCCAGCTGCCCCGGTCTTTACCCTTTGCAACAATCTCATCGACCGCAGCTTGTGTTTTCTCGTCCACGTTCACGGCCGCTTCAAGCTGCTTCAATATATAGTCGCCGCCACTGGTGCCGACGCCCGTGACATCAAGTGTAGTATCCGTTGCCTTCGACACAACTTCCGAGAGGTAGCCATCCTCGATGCAGTCTAAGATGGGTAATTCGTAGGCAATGTCATGGAACATACGATCGTCGCCCTCAACCAGCGAGCCGCTATCGAGCCGGAACGGCGTAGCCGTAAACCCGACAACCTTCAGCGCCGGGTTCAGCTGCTTCAGTTCGTTTATGAACGTGCAGTACATAGTCGTCGATCGGCGCGGTATTAGATGACACTCATCTATAATTAAAAGATCGCAATGCCTCACCTCATATGCCTTTTGGTACAGAGACTGGATGCCGCCACACATGACTTGCGCCGTGATATCTTTCTGGCCCAAGCCGGCGCTATAAATCCCGGCTGGTGCTTGCGGCCAGTTACGTTTTAACGCAGCATGGTTCTGTTCGATCAGTTCCTTAACGTGCGTGACCATCAGCACCCGCGTGTCGCTCCAGTGTTCGAGCGCAGAACGGATGAACTCCGCAATGACAACGGACTTACCCGTGCCGGTTGGCATCACCACAATTGGGTTTCTGTCCACTGTCTGGAGAAAATGATTGTATAGACCCTTGATTGCGTCGGTCTGGTATTCGCGGTTTTCAAACACCACTGTCCACCCACCTTTCTTTGTTTTTTAATTCGTAAACGATGTTGATCCCCTCAATGTCGGTTTGCTCGCCCGGCACCAACTCAGGAATATATCGGTGTAGCTTGCCACCCTCGCAGCATGTGTCAGGCGTGATCTCGATCGGCTCGCCCTCGCGGGAGCATGTCCACTTGCCATCGGCAACTGGCGTAGCGTGAAGGCAAGTGCGGCAGTTTCTTTCAGGCCACTGGCCCTCATAACAAAAGTCTTTAAAGTCGCACCAGTTGCAGGGCGATCCTTTGACAAGGCTGAACGGCCTGTCCGGCGGTGCTTGCATATTCACCAACCGCTTTGCTTTATTTAAAATTCGCTCGCCGGCTTTATTGTTGCGCTGTACGATCTCGGTGTAGAGGTCGTCGTTGTCCTTATTTTTCGCCATGTAAAGTGCGGCCGGCAGATCGCCCAAGTGCATGTATGCTTGCATCTGATCATAGTGTTCCGGCTTAGACTTCTCCACACCCTCGCGCTGGAGCTTTCTAAAGCTCGCGGCGTTGTGCGTTTTAAATTCCACAAGGTGCCATTCATCAGAGGGCAGCGGACCACCTTTTACAATCCCGTCCATCGATCCGCCAAAGTGGCCCGTGTCGTCGCGCACTTGCCACTGACGGCCGGTGTCGGGATCAACATCGAGAACCGTGCAGCCGATCCGGCGCAAGTCAGCAACCATGCGCGGCTCCTCATGGTCGCCGGTCTTAAACAGTCGAAGGGTTCGGCCCTCGAACCGCACCGTCAGAACGTGCCGGAAGCTCAACCAAACTTGCCGCTCACACGGCCGGCCAATGCCGGAAGCCCCCATATGCTGGCGGCCTCCGACATATTGATCCTCGGCATACGCATCGAAGATCAAGTCCTCGATTGTCTTTTGAAATTCAGGCAGCTTGGTCAAAAGCCTGATCCTGGTCTTGGTCGTCTAGGTCAGCGCAAATATTGGCATACGCCGTAAAATTGCGCTCATCATCTAACGGATCGTCACCAGCAATTACCGCCGGTAGCGAATGCCGCCACTCATTCATAACAAATTGCCATTTTCGCTGATCCATTATGCGGCCCTCGCCCAAGGTGCAGACGGTTGCGCCGCAGCCTGTTCGATCGGATCAGCAGCCGGTGCAGCAGCTTCCGGCGCCGGGGCCGGCGGCGTAAACTGCCCGGACGGTTTGTTCCGCACAGGCATATATTTACTGACTTCGTTTGGGTAGTCGGGATTCTGTGTGAGCTTAACGCGCACCACAAGCCGACCGCCGAGCATGTCGTTTGTGTCGGTAGAGCCCGGCTTGCCAATTGCCTGTAGTAAATCATGCAGTTGCCGGCGGCCAATCTGCTCAACGATTTGTTTTTTGGGGCCGGTGTTAATGACGTTGATGTTATCAAACAGTAGACGCCCGTTTGCCTGGGTTCCGAGCCCATCGGCCGCACCCTCGATTTCAAATCGTAACGCAACCATCACGCCGCCTTTTGAGGTTTCCTTTATGTCGGCCTCTTTAATGACGACCTTGTAGTCTCCGCCTGGAATAGGCGGATACTCTTTCTTTTCTTCTAGCTCTACGTCGAATGCTTCGGTTGGTAAAATAGCCATTAGGCGGCCTCCTTCTTAATTTCAGGGGTTGCAAAAAATTCTATGTGGTCAGCAACAGCGCTGAACTCCATCGGCAGTTCCAACGGCATGCCGTATCGGTTCTTAGCCAGTGCGCTAGGACGTTCCTGGCAATAAAGAACGCGGTCGCCTTGGCCTATGGCGCGGACCTTCTTCTTATTGAACCCCTGATCGTTGCTGGTCGTCGCGACTTTGTAGTTCGCGAACAGCACCGCGTCAGAATGCTCTTGCACGATTGCGTTAGCAGCTTTGTGCAGTTTGATATCATACCGATCATACGATTCGGTTTCGGGGTTATCGAACTTCTTAATCTGACTGTGCGCTGTTTGCACAATCGTCATACCCCGGTCGCGTAAATAGGTTATGGCGTCGATGTACTCGCGCCACAATGCTAATGCCGATATGTAACCTTTGCCATAGCCCGGCTGTTCAATGTCAAGCCAATCGTGATCCTTGCATGTTTGCGCCCAGATCAGCGGCTCTAGCCAATCGAGACTATCTATAACAAGAGTCTCGAACTTATGGTCTTCGGTTGCCAGCACCGTCAACGCACCAAGCACATCAGCAAACGTTGCCATTTCAGGTTTTGGGAAACTGTCCACTTTAATAGTGCCGAGTCCGTCCTCGGTGCAGATTACTACGGGTACAGGAAAGCTGGTTGCGAGAGTCGTTTTACCGATCCCGCTAACGCCATAAGCCACCAGAATTGGCGCCCTCGGCTTGCCTGATTTCACAAGCGTATCTAAGCTAATACTCACTCTCTTACTCCTTCTTAATTGACATTATCACAACTTCACATATTGACAGTACGGTTAGGGTTGTGGTTATGTCAATAAAATAATGCTAGTAAATGTGATTTTTACAATATAATGTGGACAAAGTGACAATGGTTGAGGAAACAGCGGTGAATAGCGATTGGTTCAGAGCCCAGCTGGCGAGCAGAGGCAGCAATCAGGCAGACCTAGCCCGGTTCCTTGGCCGTGATCCAAGCGCTGTTAGCCTAATGTTAAAAGGCAAACGGCGGTTCCAAATGAAGGACGCTGAAGATATTGCGTCTTATCTGCAAGCGCCAGTCGAAGAAGTATTAAAGGCCGCCGGCATACCAATAGCCGAGCAAAAATCAGAGGCCGTGCGTGTGCGAATTGTCGGCACCTGTAACGGCGAAATGCTTGTGGACATGCGGCCTTCGACCGTTGCCATGATCGACGGTCATCGTGATCTAGGCCGTGATAGTGTTGCTATACGCATGCAGACGCTCGGCAGTGCCGCCAGCTATATGGACGGCTGGGTGTTGTTCTTTTCGCCAAGCAACGCGATTGATCCCTCGATGGTAAACCAAATGTGCGTGATCGAGCTTACGACAGGCGATCGGCGGATTGGGCAACTGCAACGCGGCTACCAGAGCTACACATATAATGTCGTGTTATTGGGTGGCGGAACGATTCAAGACATCGAAATTAAAACGGCTTGCCCTATTACCTGGATCAAAACATAGCTTTTTTTTACGACCCAACTGGACAAAACCACAAGCATAGGAGTAAATTGACAGTGATGAAACATCTTACACCGCAGGAATTATCTGACCGATGGGGTGGTGCGATAAAAATTACCACTCTGCGTAACTGGCGCAACACTGGCCGAGGCCCAACGTTCATCAAACTGGGCTCAAAGGCTGTATATCCAATAGCGGCGGTCGAAGATTACGAAACGTTAAATCTTATCGATAGAAAGGCAGCATGATGCGAGGCAAAAAAGGATACGGCATGAAAGGCGGCAAAAAAATGGCGCCTAAAAAGCCTATAAAAAAACCCATCAAGAAGAAGAAGTAATTTTTTCGACGAGAGCGGCCCAACCTTGTAGGGCCGTTTCCTTTTCTTCTAGATATTCGTACCGATCATATACGCCGGTCACCTCAGAATCTGTGTGGCCTAAAACACGCGCCACGACAAAACGCTTTGACCTTTGACCGCCACCGAGGACACGGCCGCTTATGTTGGTCGCGGCAGTGCGCCGTAAATCGTGTGGCGTCCAGTGCGGAATATCCAACAGATCACCACGGGTGCGGGTCTTATTGTTTAGCGTATTTGGCAAAACGCTCGCGTCTTTCCGGGGCGAAAGAAAATATTCCGGGCGCTCTGATCTCCGAACAGACCGCGAGTTGATTTGATCGACGCGATTGAGGATCGTCATCACTTCATCGGATAGCGGCACTAAATGAACATTGCCGCTCTTGTGTACATGCTTTGGGATCGTCCACACCCTGGTGTCAAAGTCGATCTGATTCTTGCTGATCTGGCAGCACTCACCAGGGCGCTGCGCCGTCAGCAACAATAGTTGGAAAATGTATTTTGTCGTATCGCCCAGATTGTTTGACGCCACCGCAAATCCGTCGCTCTCTGTCCACTGCCAAAACGCCTTAATTTCTTTGTCGCTCAATACGCGATCGCGCTTAGTTTCTGGCGCCGGCTTTTTAAGCAAGTAGCACGGCGATACTTCGATTAGACCCCGCTCGACCGCCCAGTTAAACATTCGTCGCGTCACCTCGAACGTGCGGTTTGCCACGATCGGCGACCGCTTGCGTACAGTATCTATGACCGTTGCTATATCCGCTCTTTTGATATCGGTCAGCAGCACGTTTTTAAACGCTGGCAGCAGATCACGGGCAATCATTTGCTCGTCTTTGCGCCAAGTCTTTTTGTTCACCTTGGCATATAATTCAATATAATCATGTGCTAGATCGCGGAACGATTTAGCTGCAATTCGCTCCCGCTTGGTTGCGGTAGGGTCGAGCCCAGCTTGAACATCTTTTTTATATTGTGCTGCTTTAATTCGAGCGGCAGCAAGAGTCAGCTTGTCTTTTGTATGTCCGTATTCCCCAATTTTAGGCCGTTTCTCTTGACCGTTCAACAATCGGTAATAAAGCAAAAACGATTTGCGACCACTGGCATAATGATAAAATCGGAGCCCTGCCACTCCCCTTATAGGGCAATCTTTAAGCGTTGTGCCGGGCTCGCTATTTCTTAAATCAGAATCTTTAAGCATTTTTAAGTCGCATATAAGTCGCAATCTGTAGTGACAAAGAGTGCAGTTTAAGGCGTGTTAGTTACGGTCTATTAAAACCACAATATATATAAATTATTTTAATACAATACTTTATTGCACATGAGTGCGCGTTAATGTAGATTAGTGACTATGAGTAAAAGCATAAACCAGATTGCTGTTAACCACCCTGTCGCAGGTTCGAGTCCTGCCCGCGGAGCCAACAAAAACAAGCACTTAGCGTGTAATGCGCTGAGTGCTTTTTTTGTTCAAGTCGCACATAAGTCGCACGGGCGTACCGGCTGGTGGGTTTACTTTTGCTCATTTCACCACTTTAATTTTAACCCAAACGGGGGAATGAAAAATGTCACAGCATATAAAAAGTAACCAACAAGATACTTGGAACGAAGCGCAAGCACAGGAACGAGTTGCTAAAAAAAAGAAACTTCTAAAAAAACGATACGATACCGCTCAAGCATTAAAGAGCACACCAACTTTTGAAAATCTTGATCTGTCAAAGATGCCAGACTTGATGAGCATCATCAAAGCCAACCGCTGGGGATTGCATTCAAAGGCGGCCGCATTAAATTTGGCGGTTACTCAAAAGAGGTCTCATTCATCCAAACCAAATGACATGCAAAAATTTACTGGCCAATCAGATACCTACCTCGCGATAAGTCGTGCCGCGTTAGTTGTCTACAGCACCGGGAATCCCATCACCGCAGCGGCATGCGCGAATATTGTTAGCAGTCTGGATATCCACAAGACCAGCGTCTACAAGTATTTGAGAGAAGCCGTCGATACTGGCCTCTATAAGGAAACAGAAAACGATGGCGGCGTGACGGCATATGAATTTACCGAAGAGGCGAGCGAGCAACAATTTGACAATCTCTTAGAGCTTATTTTTGACCCAATCACGTTTCAGTATGTCCAAGCACTCCACCGAATTTACGGTATGGTTCGCATGCAGAGCGATAAAGGTTATCGCAGTCACGAAACCGCTATGGAAACTCTGCTGACATTAGTTGATGATTAAAAAATAAATACAAAAAAATAGTCTGCCACCACAAAATCGTGCGCTGCCACTACTGCTGGAGTAGTGGTGGCGCACTCTTTTTTTGCTGTCAAAAAACGCAAATGTATATTTT
>Ga0110931_1000813_pt1 | contig 11576 bp, 22 predicted proteins | sample 4_EtaG_FD_79333 | JGI IMG/M metagenome (GOLD analysis project Ga0110931, IMG submission 79333) | Marine viral communities from the Subarctic Pacific Ocean - 4_ETSP_OMZ_AT15127 metaG (version 2) (version 2) | ecosystem: Environmental > Aquatic > Marine > Oceanic | place: Pacific Ocean | collected... | reverse complement strand
CGCATCTTGTCGAAACTCGGAGAAAGCACCGCTGTCGGAGTATGCGCAACTACATCTCCAATCCCAACCCCAGGACGCGCATTCAACGCAACAGCATCGCCTGGAGAGGTCGCTTCCATCAGATTGTTCGCGAAAGCCGTGGGATTATCTACCATCCCTGCATGGAAAAGCGTGACGGGGATTGTTGCCTGGGCGTGACGAAGCTCCAATGTGTCCAACTCGTTCAGCATCTGCTGCTGACGGTCGATGATTTGGATGTCGCTAATCCCTTCAAGACTCTGGAGATTGTCGTTAAACGTCAGCAAACGGTATGGATTCTTTACAAACCGATACGGTAGGTCTCCCTTAAACAAGGGCTCCGGCATGTCTTCAAGATAATGGTAGTACAGATTCGAAGTCAGGTCGTAGATTTCATATACGATGACCCAATCAAAGACCTCACTGTTAATCTGCTGCGCGTCCTTCAATGCAGGCTTGAGCCACGTCGGGTAACTACCGAACTCGGCGCGCTTTGCAACCTCGGGAGCATAACGCTTCTTTCCGCGTGGCTTCTTCGGGTCAAGCGGTGACTTCGCGCGGCGCTCAAACTCGGCCTTCGTAAGCGCGGTGACCTCGATCACGTATTTGATGTCTTCCCACTTCTCTGCGGATAGATCAAACCAGATGAAACGCGGGTCGATGACGCGGTATTCTACCGACTGCTTCTCAAAACGCCACACTGCCTTCATCACACCACGGCCACATACAGAGGCGTAAGTAGACAAACGCCAAAGGTGTTGCGCCATCCGGTTGCGATGGAACACATCGTTAACCAGCGCCTGCCGGTACTTCGCGCTCTCCGCCACCTTCGGTGCCCGAGGAACGACGCTTACTTGTGGGTTCGGGGGCACGATGCTCGATACCATCGAGTCGATAAAGGCATAGGGGTAGTTTGTCTCAACAGATACCTGTTGATCAGAGGTGCGATCAAACGCCATGTCCGGTGTAGGGCCCCAATACTGGGAACGGTACCAACGGAGATAACGGTCCCATTGGCTGCGTTCGCGGCTGCTGCGGGACTTGTGAACTCCGATGAGTTCGCTGATTTGATTGCCTGTTAATGCCATTAGTTATTCCTGTAGCGCTATGCTGAACGCTTATCCTGCTTCTTCCGGTTTGTGGCGCGGCTTACAATGCGGGTGTTGGAAGAACTATCCGAACCGCCCTTGGACATCGGAACGCAGTGGTCGATCTCTTTCCCATCACCCTTCGCAACAAGCCCCTTCCGTAATGCTTCTCTCCGTAGTTTGTTACAACGAGCACGACGCTTCTTGGCTGTTTCACTACAATGGTCACGGAGGTACTCTTCTCTGTAGTTGCGTGCCATCAGCTACCGCCTCCGTGGGCCTTTGTTATACCAAGCACCGTGGGACTTCCGTAATGAAGAACCGGCTTCTCTTTTCCGCTTATCAGCGTTTGCCTTATTTTGGTAATCGTTCCATGCGTCCCACGATGGGAACAGTACCACGTTCTCTTCAAGCCGTTCTGCTTGTGGCTTTTGCCGTCTCGGCAGTTGTCGCACTCCGGCCAACGCCATCATCAAAGCGCTCACCTTGTCCCAGTGGTGGCGGTCACGGCGGCGTCTCGATGAACTCCCCCGCATAATCTCGCTGTTCGGGTTCTCCTCAATGCGCTTGTCGTTCTTGTACGACATCAACTGGTCGATCAAATCCTTATCGTACAACACCAGTTCATCAAGCAGGCCATCAACTAACCATCCCAACGACTGGTCCAAGCTTTTACTTGTCGTAGTGAAGCCAGGTCGCTTGAGCTTTTCATAGAACAGGTTTCGATAGTCCCAGTCTCGAAGCAACGCGAGGACGGATTGTCCAACTCCATTGGATTCGACAACGACCATCGCTTTATTGTAGCGGGTCGCAATCTCCACGATTTTGTTACTGAAAACAATGGGTTCGCTGTGTTCTGCATACGTTGCCACCTGTGTCCATTCGCCGTCATAGCATTTTAGGACCTGAAAGGATGCATGGTCGCGTGCGGCATGGCCGCAAGGATCGGCCCCAAGGACATAAAGGGCATCGGGCTGTGGAGCCTCATACTCTTGGTAGCCCATCACGGGGTTCCAATCGACCAAATCCGGACTGTTCTTATGCTTCTCTATCGCACCAGCAGGAATCGCTGCGTTCGATGCTGTAATCCAGCAACTGATATCGTCGAATGGGTAGAAAACTCGGAAGAGTTCGGGATTTCGACGGATTTTAACGTCGGTATCCATCATCAGACGCCGGAATGCGAGGTGCTCCTTCCTCAATCCGGACTCTCCGTACTGGTTTAAGAGGGCAATCTCCTCATTTTCCAGTACATCGTCTTTTGCCCAGGGACGTTCGTTCAAAACGCCGTCCCAAAATGGGGCAAAGACGTAACAATGCCTTCCCGCACCCCGTTTAGCTTCGAGGCAATGATGATGCCAATCGCCGTTAGCTTCCCACGGAGTACACTCGAAAATCGCCAATGCGTGGTCCCTATTCATCAAAGAAGGCCAAATAAGGAACATCGAGCCTGCAAAATCAGCCCAAAACGCACATTCCGATGCATGAAAGCTGTCAGGCGACTGTCCGACACCCACCGTCCCCGCCTCCGCAGACAAAACGCGCATTTTTCCACCCTGCCTGGGATGAAAAGTTAGCTGTCTCGTCTCTCGCGTCGCTAATGTCTCCGACCTCAACGCCGTAGGCCAGCGCTCGTGCAAGTGGTGGACCCGTTTGTGGAGATATTCCGCCCGGTCGCGCGTATCTGCAATACATACGTGGTCATGCCCCGGCTGATACGCCGCTTTCGGGTACAACACGTACTCACTCGATAGACTCTTCCCCATCTGCCGTGCTGTGAGCACCGTTAAGAACTTCGTCTGCCCGCTACTTGTACGTGGGGGCGCTGAAGCATAGTCAAGAATGCCCTGCTGCAATGTATGCGTCAGACGGTCGGGAGCGTACTTTACGAACTGCCCCGTCTTCTGGTCATGCACTTGCCCAAGAGAAAGAAGAGAACTCCTCGGGTCGCGCAACCACTCAAGCGCCTTCAGTGCGGCAGCGTTATCGTCCATTCACTACCTTCGTCTTGGGCATCACTATAGAGTCCAAGTCGATTACCTCGTCTATCTGCTTGGGCGCCATGTCACCTACTACAGCCTGCTGAATCAACTGGCCGATGACGTTGACCTCGTTCTGCGGCGTTGCATTCTTCGCTGCTACAGAGCTAAACATCAACTCCGTCCACAGCCGAACCTCTTTAGAAAGACGCATTGGCAACTGCTGCTCCGCTACAAGTAGCGTAAACATCGCGGTGATGTCTGTTACATCCTCTAATGTGCGTACTGCGCCCTTATCGAGCAGTATACGAAGCTCTGCGGGGAGCGTCTCAAGCACCTCGGCAGCAATCGGCTCCTCTTCGGGCGCCTTTCGTCTCCCCATCTTCCCTCCTATTCCCACCAATCGGGCTTTTCTACCTTCGCCAGCCCACTTCGGGCCGCGTTTCGGAGCTTTCTATGCGGAAATGAGACCCGGTTTCGCAACCAACTCTCCTTTATCCCCGCATTATAGAACGTAACTCCCCGATAACCATACGATTTGCGGGGCGCCCCTGTAAATGACTTCCCTGCACGAAGTTGCGCCTTTATATATGGCTTCTTCGCTAAACGGTCCTTCCGCTTTACATGCTCATAGCCGCGAATGTCTGGATTTATAAGCCACCAACGGAATGATTCAGACCGGGGAAGCCCTTCCGCAAATAATGCATAAAGCGCATCCTCATTATCAATCTTATACCCCGCGTAATGGAGCAACTCGTAAAGACCCTCTTCAGGCATCCCGAGTAACCACCACAACAAAGATGCCTTCGCAACCGCGCCCCCCTTCGGCCTGAAGAAAGAGACTCCTTGCACCAACTCCCAGGGCGCCATCGTTACCTCTACCCCCTGCACCTCCGATAGTGCCCAGAGAAGAGGTTGAGGCAGTACCAGTGGGCTCGTCGCGAACCGTCTATCCAAACACCCAAAATATAACGACCGTAAACGCTTCTCTTTGCGCGCCATCGTGTAGAAGCCGTCTGCGCTGCGCTTGAAGGGCTCGAAGACGTTCTTCTGTAGGTGCGCCTTGTGCTTGTTGATCAGCATCGGAGGGCGAACCTTAAATGACCAGTACACATCTACCAGACGGAGATGCTCAACCCGGAAGGAAGGGTCTATCGCTTCAATGAGGTGTCGTATCTGACGCATTGCAGGTGCAAAAAGGGGAAATGGGTGGCATATGTAAGAGGAGTCACACGGAAATGAACGCGCGATCCCCCAAAACCGGGGATGGGTACCCCTCCTGCTCATAATCGATTGGTCCAAGCTCGGCAGTGGTAAGGCCTACCCCAAGGCCCCTCACGCGCTGACAAAGGGGAGAGGCCCCTCTCACGCGAAAAGGGGGGCGTCTCTCCCGGACATCTTCTGTCCGGCTTTATCTACTCGGTTGTAGATTCTGTCCTGCGCTTATCTACTCGGTTGTAGATTCTCCTCTACGCGGGCGCGCGGTTCCTTCTATCGCGTAAACGAGAGCGGACATTTTCTGTCCGGCAAATAAAAATGAATAAAAATAACCTATACGAATCAGGTACTTATGAGCCACACTCGCCGATAACGTAGGTAGAACCAGGCTTTTCGGCGAGTTGCGGACCCCAAAAATATATGTTCTATTGTTTGCAGATGCAGGGCAGTTGTCCCACACATCGACAGTTCTTTCAACTACCGAAACGCCCCCCCAAGTCGGAACAGGTGAGCGAAGATTCGCAAGTCTGTACCGGCGACCTCATAGGGGAGGAACAGTGATTCGCAGCCGAGTGAGAACGGCAAGAACGGTGAGGGCGCAAGCCCGAGGGCGCTCGACTAATAAAAGTTGAGCGGCAGTGTAGCCGAGGTTCCGCAAGGTACCCGATGGACACGGAGTGGCAAGACTCCCGCAGTCCGCCGAACGATAGCGCAGCGAATCGCAACATCTTTGACATTTTAGAGCCAGCGTTAGAAACCACGTCAAGTGGTATTCAGAACGCTTCGCACTTTCGCTAACCTTCGTTAGTAGGGTCGGCGGTGAAACGTGGGTAAGGGTAAACCTTGCGACCCACGAGAAGCCACCGATAGCCACATCCCCACGGTTTGGGGTTCGGCCTAACTGAATACGAGAAACCGGGTAGCGACGGTTCGGAGTCATTACGGATACCGTGAAACGCGACGGATAACAACGGCCAATAGAGCGTGAGAGAGGGAGACGGCGAACGCCATAGCAAGCGAGCACCTGACCCCATACCGGGTAACGAGTACCCGGCGGTTTTTTGGCGTACAGTCCAGACGGGCCCGGCTTCCCGAAAGTCGGCGGTTCCGCATAACGTAAGTGCGGCGCTAACCCCTTTTTAGGGGCGCGATAACAACATGGTCCTGGGCTGTACGCTCCCCACTGTGTTCAATATTTGAGCACAGCGGGAAGCGGTCACCGATTCTCGGTGAACGTCAACCGTAGTCGAATGACTACACGGAGAAACCATGAGTAAAAATAAAGAAATGAAGGTGTCGCGCTTTATCATCGATGAAATGGTAAAAGCGGGACATGCTTTCCGCGTAGCCAGCACCCAATGCGGGCTCGACCTCTTCCACCTTGTGGTTGACACTTGGCAAGATGAGAGCGGAAATGAGCACCTCGTCTACGGTTACTGTGAGGTGCCTTGTGAACTATAAGCAAGACCTAATCGCACGTATCGAAGCGAAGTTCCTTGAACAGCCCTTCTATCGAAGCCTTGCCAATGGCGAAGACGATTTCGGGAATGCCCGAAGGGATGCGCTCGACGGCTTACGGAAGATGAACACCAACCAGTTGAGTGCGTTGATGACGTGCTTAACGATGAACCGGTTCAGCCGTGAAGCCCAAAGGCAGGAGGTGTCCAATGGGTGACATCATTGGTGCAATGCTTTGCTGTGTCGGCCTATACCTATTTGCCATACTGCTATGCAGTGTATGAGTGAGGGTAAACAGTTGCCCAGGAGTGTGATGCTTCTGGGCTCCTGCCTGCCCTTTAAGCAGGAAAGGAGAAACCGAATGAAGTTTAGCGATGACCCGAAAGAAAACAGGAAGCTGATGAGGGCCTATCTGCGTCGCCAAGGAGAAACCGGATGAAGCCGTTACATCTATTCAAGCAGGCGCTACGCAAACCCTTTGCGTGGCCAGGTGGGTATGAAATCGCCCTGTATTTTACAGGCGGTGAACGTATCTGCCGGGACTGCTGCCGTGAAGAGTGGCGAGAGATTTGCTACGACACGCTGCACGGCTACGGCCAGTACCAAGCTGGCTTTGCCGGTGTGTACTGGGAAGGACCAGCCCAACACTGTGTGCAGTGCAACAAAGAAATGCCGTCCGAGTATGGCGACCCCGAAGGAGAAACCGGATGACATACCAAGCAATGAAGGACTGCCCAACCTGTGAGGGTGAAGGGCACCTACCCCACGATGAAGACCATGCTGGTCTATCGCCGGTCGCTATGTACAGCACGCCTGAAAGCGGACCCGATAGCTGTGGTTGGTGCGGTGAAGAGATAGAAGAACAGCACTATTTCGATGTGTCCTGCTACGTCGGTGATGGTGAGCTTGTCTGCACTGACTGTGCTCATGAAGCCTATGAGTGCCCTAACTGTGAGAGTGAGGGCAGGGTGAAGCACGAAAGCGTCAAGGCACTGGGCAAGGTGCTACCTACGGTAGCTGGCTCTTGTAGCTGCTGTGGTGCTAACCCAAGGGCGAAGGGCCTTGCAAAAGGCTTCGACTGGTACGTCTACGAGGCCCGAGTGGTAGATGTAGATGGCATCTACATGGCTCGCCTATGTGGCGATGAACATGGCACAGGATGCCTATCTGATACCGACCTTGCCCAAGAGGGTGAGCATGAAGATGCGAAGATTATAGCGGAGCTACTCGGTGACGAGACCGATGCTGCGCAGACCTGGATTGAAGACCTTACACAGCGGGGCGAATAGCCCAAGGAGAAACCAAATGAACTGGTGGGAAGACGACAGACAAGGCGGTGGCCGATGGGTGTCCCTGACACCCGAAGAGTTTGCACAAAGAGAGGAGGAGGAGCGCGTAGCCCAAAGGGCGGGGCGCATGTGGCACAGCATAGAGAAATGCCTCGATGCGTTCGTAGGCACCTGCTCTCACGGCGTCCGCACTGATCAGCATTGCCACGATTGCCACATGATGGACTATTGGGCTGAAGAACTCGGCTAACCACCAACCAAGGAGATAAGTGATGTTCTGGTCCCTATTCGGTACAGCCTTTTTCTTTCTCTCCGGAATTATCTGGGGAGTAATACTCGCAGACATGCGGCGAATACACCGAAACCGGAGAAACCAATGATTGAAGGAACCACCCTCTGTGGGACACTGCGCCCACAAGCCTTGCTGCCTGCATTCATGGACACATTGAGTGCCATGAATAGGGAAGCGTATGACCAACTCATAGACAGCATCGAGACCGATGGCGTCGTAGGCATCGCATACAATGAAGGTGGAGCGATGCCAGGCATCGACCTTTGCGATGATGACAAGTGGTGGGAGTCCGAGGGGTGTGCCCACCTACTTGAAGAGCTATTCGATGCTCTCAATGACGTAGCCGACGAAGGATTCTACTTCGGTGCCCATCCTGGTGATGGTGCTGACTTCGGATTCTGGAAGCTTGAAGACGACTAACCAAGGGGCACATGCCCAAGGAGAAACCCAATGAGTAAGACATACAAAATCGTAAGGATGTACCAGAAGGACGAATATTCGACGCAGGTAATCCGAACGGGACTAACCCTGGGGCAAGCCCAAGCCCATTGTCGAAACCCTGAAACGAGTAGTCGTACTGCAGCCAGTGACGAAGCCCAGGCATGGGCAGAAAAGTATGGTGCCTGGTTCGACGGATACGAGGAAGAATGAAAACCAATACCCAAAGGAGAAACCAATGACTGCTAAATACCTGTTCATAAAATCTGTGGCCATGCCGCGTCGAAGCACTGATGTTGAGTGGAGATGTTCTCAACGGTGGGAAGTTACCTTACGAGACACCTCTCCAGACCTACCCATAGGTAGTGGGAAGTGGATGACCCTCGACTTCTACATGGGGTCTGGTCTCGGTAGGAAGCCAACCCTGTTCGACGTGCTGTACTGCTTACTGTCTGATGCGCATGGAATGGATTACTACGACTTCGAGGAATGGGCTGAAAACTACGGCTATGACACGGACAGTAGGAAAGCCGAGGACATTTACAACAAGTGCAAAGTACAGACGAAGCGCCTTCGAGATCTACTCGATGTCGATAGGCTAATCGACATGGATGAAGACGAACTGGAAGAGGAGGTCCGTTCTTGGCCCAAGAGATAGCATTGCCCATGTGAGTGGAGGGTACGCCTTCCACTCCATTGGGGAGCGCTGTTGCTCCACCTCCTCCATGTACGGAACGGTAACCCGAGTGCAAACTGTGACGGCCCGTGTCATCAGGAATCCGCCTGGCTACATGGAGGAGGTAAAAGTTACAAGGAGAAACCAAATGAGTGATTATTACGACCTCGTTGAACTCTTCCGAGATGGCTTCGGGAGTACAGACTTAAATGTGAGTGGGAAGTTCGAGAGGCCATTGGCTGACCTCAACGTCCTTCGGGCGCTGTGCAAGTGCCACGGAATCCGAGTCAAAGGATTAACCACAAACCTTATCGATGAGGATGGGCAGCACGACCCCTATGGGGATGAGTTCTACTCCGTACTCGAAGTGTACACAAACTGGGACAAGGACAGAATGGTAGTTCGTACCCTTGGTTCCCGTCGAGAGCGGCACAACGAAGCCAAGATACAGTGGTTGCAATGGCAACTGCTGAACAAGCTACGCATCCCTATCACATAGCCACTACCACCAACGGAGAAACCAATGACTAAAAGAGAACGAATACTGCAAGAAAACGAAGAGATTCTGCTTGAGTTAGAGCAGTTAATGGTTGAACTAACTCGTATTCAAGCTGAAAGAACACGCATTCAAGCTGAACTTGAGCTTTTGCGCCAGCGACGGTGGCTAACTTTGGCCCAGGCTTCGATGTTCGGAAGCTTCCTATCCCGATTCCAGGCCCTTGAAGTTGAAAGCGCGATGTTGAAAGAGAAGGTCCTACGGCTTCACAGGCGTGCATTGCATCTGAATGAAGAATCCAAAACCTTATCGACGATAGCTTGAAGGCACCACCAACTAACCAACACCAACCACACGGAGAAACCAATGCCACTATCTAACAAAAACCAAATCCACCGATACGTCTTCGAGCCCAGAGATGGGACTCGTTACGACATCTTCTATGGCCGCACAGGTGTTGCCGGGGTTGAGGGTGGAAGACCAACCTGGCTCATCTGCCTACAAGAAACCTGCCAAGGCAGCAGTGGAGGGGGCCTTATGTACTCCTTCCCCGCTGACCATCTCCTCAAGCACTACCGTATGGATGAGAAGATGCCAGATAACGGGAGCCGCTGTCGCCCTCACAACATCGATGCGATGCTCGCCTTCCTGCGAATCATGGGACACCGAGTAGAACAGCGCTCTGACTCCCCGTTTGATGGTGAGGGCTTGTACCGTAGCCGAACTGACTACACGCTTGAACGGGTACTGTAATGGCAAGTAGACAACGGCATAGACGCGCGGCAGAAGGCAAGCGTTACGTGGCCCGCCATCGTGGGCGACGTGGCAACTTCTGGGGTGACCCAGGCAAGGGTGCTCCTGGCACCTCAATGTCTCGCGCTGCAATGGATAGAGACGAACGAACGATAGAGCGAGAGACAAGACGAGAAGGACAGCAACAAATCGAAGAAGCTCTTCTGGAGCTTCAAGGAGAAACCGATGAGTAAGAGAATCTTGACCCGTGTACGTGAAGCAATCTTCAACGAGTTTGGGGAGTTCATCCCCGGAGACACCAAGAGAGAGAAGATGGCCGAGATTAGAAAAGCAACCCGGACGGGAGCTAATGACCCCGGCGGGTGGTCACCCGACGCTGCGGTCATCATCTGGACCGAGACTGGAATCCCCAATCCCGCGTTCGATATGTCAGAAGGCTTCCAGATTATCGAGGGTTGGTTCCGTATCAGTGCTGTGCTCGGCACGCACTGGGTCGAGCCAATCAACGCAGCCGTCATGGCGGTTTACGAAAACGACTAAAGGAGAAACCAATGACTCTACTCAACCTACCTCCCCGCGTCTTCAAGCCTGGGGAGGAAGTAGAAGAAGCTATCCGCCAGCTAACCGAAGGAGAAGAGATAGGAGAGCCTATCCCCGAACTCCGCTGGACCTACAAAGAGAAGCAAGACCCTAAAGGTACAGGAGGTAGCCTCATCGAAGTCTATGACGAAGACGGGGAGTTCGTATCTTACTGGTACGCTTCTATTCCATAGCAACCACCAAGGAGAAACCATGACAACAATCGACACAGACCAATTGTACATGCTGGTTCGTGCAGCGCAGGGCAACACACTCGGAGCTATCGGAGTCACCGTTCATTGGGTGCCTGCGGGCGCCTATGGACCAGATACACCCGGCCACCACTGGTATGAAGAGACCTGCCTTTCCGGCGACCCCGAAAAAGACGGCATCATTACACAGTTCAACTGCATCAAGATTCCGATACCCAAGTGGTTTGAGAGTCGCGATGAGCGTCAGGTCCGAATCAGCTTCCCCCACCCGCATGGATGGGGAATGAAGCTGGACTACTTGCTCCCCATCTTCGGCCCACGCGACTGCACTTTTGAAGAAGCCCTAAACCTAATCAAAGGAGAAACCAAATGAAAGACTACCATATCGAGTACACAATCGATGGCGTGCCAATGGCACGGGTTCGCGAAGCCCGGACAGAAGAGGCAGCCATCGCGCAAATACAACGCCAGTTTCCTGATGCAACAGACATCCATGTTGTATCGAAGAAGCGTGCGATGTCCCTCTCTGGGAACACCCTACGCCATGCGGTACGCACTTTTACTGGAGGGTGTAGATGAAACTCTACGTTAGGCGAAGCGTAAACCTCCTCGACGGCGAAGAGGTACCAGGACTTCCCAAGTTACCCAAGGACGTGTGGCTTGGGAAGCCAACCGACAACAACAGAACCACACTGCACTTGGCAAGGCACACCGGTGCCAACTTGAATCCTACGGAGACGCTGTGCCGCCCGGTCGATCACGCGAAGCCGTGGATTCGAAGCATAGACGTGGAGCCGGTGTACGAGCTATTCGGCGGCGTGTTCCGTGGCAAGACCGTCCGATACACCATCTGTAATGCGTGCCTCAAGGCGCTCGATAAGGAAGGCGTGGACGATGATTGAAGTCAACCTTGTCTTCGGTCACCTAATCATAGGAGCAATCCTGCTCACCTACTGCACACTAATAGCACTCGACGCATAGTGCCCAAGGAGAAACCACATGACACTGACACCCTATACAGGGGACCACGAACGATACAGAGGGGGGATTGTATACCTCCGAGGGCGATCCACCTTCAAT
>Ga0110931_1000812_pt1 | contig 11614 bp, 13 predicted proteins | sample 4_EtaG_FD_79333 | JGI IMG/M metagenome (GOLD analysis project Ga0110931, IMG submission 79333) | Marine viral communities from the Subarctic Pacific Ocean - 4_ETSP_OMZ_AT15127 metaG (version 2) (version 2) | ecosystem: Environmental > Aquatic > Marine > Oceanic | place: Pacific Ocean | collected... | reverse complement strand
TCTTTCAAAATGGAACCAACATCACTCTGTGGTACATCTATAGTGAGTTTGCCAGCGTAGCCTGGTTGCTGTGTATCCACTGCGTACAATGTTGTATGACTTACTGGTTCCGTTTTAACAGGTATTCCTTCAATGGCTTGTACCATTTGCGATAGATGATTATTGTTAGACAAGTCATCGCCGCTCTTTGCTATTGTTTTTGCAATCGTAAAAAACTCGTCAGGAACATCATTACCACTTTCCTTAAATCGTACTGCAATATCTAATATTTCGTTTACTCTGTCAGTGGCATCCTTAATTAGACTATTTGACCTCGCAGCTTCATTCGCAGCTTGTAGGTCTGCACGTTCCTGTTGCTTTAATTGAAATGCCCTACCTGCATCTAGGCCGCTTGCAAATCCGCCGAATGCGCTTCCGAATCTAGCCATTATTCAGGCTCACTTAATGCGTTTCCAGTTTTACTTATCCAACTGTACGGTCCTGTGTAACTACCCATTAAACTGCCTCCAAGTTTACCGAAACCCTCTCCTCTTTGAGAAGCCAGTTCAGCTTGCGCTATAGCCAAATCCCTCATCATTAGTTGAATGTCTGAAAGCCAATTACGCATATTGTTCGCACCTCCCATTGCTTCTGACAATACTGTCAGATCGCCAGATAGACCCGCACTTGCTGTATCTCTTCCAATTCCCAATGCCGTACCCCTTGCGCCTAATTCGCTTCCAAGAACATCGGTGGCAGCACCTGTGGCTTTCATCTCTCCGCCCAGTTGCGCTTCAAGCATTTGGGCGGCGTTAATACCCATCTGTGCTTCTCTGTCAATTAAACCTTGTGTCATCGCCATCTCTTCGAGGAAGGATTGTCCAGCTTGATCGGCAGCGAGTCGTCCAAATTCAGCATCTAAATTAGTAAGGTCTTGGTTCGCAAAACTTGATCCCATGACGTTGCGCCGAGCCAGTGAATCTTTAAGCGTACTTGCTGAACGTTGTCGTGCATCTTCCACTCTAGCGAGTCTTGCATCGCGTAACTGACTCATGCCAGGAGCCACTAAAGGACGCATACCACGAACATCACCCGCTAAACCCTGCATTTGCTGTTGATAGGGTGAGAAACCGCTGCTGTAACGTCCGGCAAGATCACGAAAATCAGTTTCATAAGCTCCGTATCGACTGGCATCTTGAGCAAGTTGTCGGGCTTGTTTTCCGATGGAAGTCAATTGGCTTTGAAAGGGAGAAGAAAAATCTGTCACATAACCCTGTGGACCGCGTTTGAAATTAAAACCTGGGCCATAAACGTCCTGACCGGACTTTGAAAAGCCAGCAAGCTCTTTCATCTGTCTTTCTAATTTTTTTGATGCGGCGTTGCCTTGTGCTGCGCCTAAACCTAAAGCACCTATTCCCAATATAGCGGGTAAAATTGACATAATGTTATTTCACGCTTTGAAAAACGTGTCCTGTTTCAGTTCCGTAGTAGTTGTGAATCTTTCCTACCGAGCGTAACAAACCGTATCGGCACAAAAGAATGAAATGATCTCGATTATCTTTAATGGTAATGACTATGTTGTAATCCTTCTTTAAATCCTGTAACACTCTGGCGGACGACTCAATGATGTTTCTTGAAGAAGCCCACGGGAACCATTCAACATGAAGGTCAACAATGTTTCGTTCTACAAAAAATAAAACACCTATGGGTATCTCCCCACGTTTTGTTTTTCCAACAATCAAATAGATTTTGTCCGCGTTGGACGTTTTAACAATGAACTCTTCTAAAAAATCCTGTGGAGAGAGATCGTGTTCAATTTCAGAAAACACTCCTTTCCGATACGCGGCATAAAGCCACCTTGCGTCTTTATCTTCAACCAGACGGTAATGTCCGCCACGTTTGAGAGTGCGTTTTAATTTAGGGTGTGCTTTAACCCGTCCAGTTGATCCCGATTTCCGCAATCGAGAAGTCCGTTTGGCCTTCAATTTGCGCTCTGACTTGAAGTTGAGAGGCTCGCCCTGCGGCTGACCATTCTTGTCTGGAGAGTCGTCCAACAAAGGAGGTTCCGTAATAACTGGTTCCGCTTCCGTAATAGCTTGTTCCGCTTCCATAATATGAGGCTGTCGTGGTGTCCGGTGCTGGTAATGTGAGTTCAATTGCTTGGTTAAAAACCGCAACACCGCCGTATTCAAATATGAGCGATACTTTGACTTCTGATGTCGGTTTTCGATACAAAATCCATCCATTCACATCCCATTTCTGCCCTGGTGGCGACTGAAATGATTTGGATGTTCGGGTACTTAATATGTCCGTTGTCCCCCCGTCCCCATTAAAAGTGCTTCCTTCCATCTTGTAAATGTTTCCAGAAGTGTCGCCAAAATACACCGCCATTGTGGAGGTGGCTGGATCAAGCATATTCCAGACTGTTGAAGGCATAAACCCTGCTGAATGCCGTGTGGTGTATTTCGACCACGGGCTTACAAACTGACCTAGATTATTCATTGCAGCTTGTTTTGCCACCGAGTCGTAAATTGGTTTCTGAAAAACCCATATTTCATCATTGTCTTTCGGAAAACAATAAACCCGCTGTGTATTGCGGTCATAAACCAAACGCCATTGTTCTACATCCTGTACTTCATTTGAGATAAAACGCGAGAGATCATCGACACTGGCTTCTGCAATGTTTTGTACAGACGCGAGGGATTCAATGGCTCCGTCCCTGCCGAAATAAACATCATTGCCTACATGACAAACCGCCTCATCTCCACTCGCCGCTGAACCGTTATAGAACGCGACAATGCCGTAGTTTTGTGCAGTGGTTCCTGTGAATTGGAACATACTGCCTCTAATGGTGGAAAAGATCACCGAACCGAATGCTTCTACCAGACCATTGATCGGACGCAAATCAGGGGAAAGTAAATAAAATGGATCGGCTGCGCCTAATGAAGAAGAAGGTCTATTTGCCGTTGACAGATCGTTGTAGTCCTCTAGTTCACTGACTGCAATTAAATGGGGTGTGTCTGTCCCCGCTTTTACATTGGCATACCACGCCCGTTCATTTTCCACAAAACAGTATTTTGCATAAAACGCTGCACCTAAATTTGTGGTCATGTCGGAAAAGGTGGTTCCATCCCATTCCTTCACCACTTCTGTTTTCGTCAGATCAGTGATGATGACTTTATCTTCAAGGGTCCAGTTTGAATCCAGTGTACCGCGCAATTGTGCGCCACTGCTGACGGTTCCCTTTGAAGTGAAGGTACTGGCTCCATCCCATTCATAAACGGTGTCCCCCGCCTGAATAAGAGTGGATATGGTGTTGTCTTTTTTTACGAGTTGAGCGTAACCCTTAATGTTTTCGCCATTGGTAGCGGTTCCCATTTTTTGAAACGGCTTGCGCGGTTTGTAATGGGAATTGTCCAGCTCCATAACGAAATTTTGTCCGGCGGCGCACTCAACCTCTTTAATTTCATCTTCCGATGCAATTGAGACAATGCCGCCTCCAAACCTCAATACCGTTTGGAAATTCTTTCTAGGTTGCCTCTCCAGCATTTAGTATTTACCAGGAACAGGTTGTTGTCTTATTCTGGAAGCTGCTCTTGAAATAGACTGCTGATAAGCAATTGGATCAAATGTTTCTTTGCTTTCACGGTTCCAAACCTGAACCACAGCGGCAACTAAATCATTCACAATCGTATCGCCAAATGAAAACGTATCCGCAGCCACAGACATATACAATCTTTTGCGATACAGGTAAGTGTAGATTTTTCCGGCATCCGATGAATCGGGTATGCGATCAAAGCGTAACTTGCCATTGGTTGGATTAATACACCAGTAAATAGGCAATCCGGTGTAATTAGATGGCTGGCTTTGATCTTGAAACATTCCAGTGAACCCGCCAGGATAAGCATACAGATATTGTCCGTTGGTTTGATCCACCATGACATCTGATTCCATGCCATCAAAATCAGACGGGGGATCGTATTCTCTGGTATCTGCTACAAGGGTAATGGTTCCTTCTTTTGTTTCTTGTGGAAGATTTTGTCCCGCATCGTACAAGTCTGCGATGATTTCATTCCACGACTGAACCATGATGTCCACATCCGCCTGGTGTGCATCATCGGTTAAGGAAGTGAGTTCACCAATGTCGCCTTGAATAATCCTTGCTCGTTTTAATGAAAGGTTGACCGCGTTTAATAATGTGTAAGCCAATTATTGCTCCTGCAATACCTTCTCGTATTCTGTCAGCATATATTCCCGTGTTGATTTTTTATCAACAGGAATACCGTGTTCTTTACAAACTTTTTTTAATGCAAATGGTTTTAATGTCTTTGCTCTTTCCAGACTGATTAACTGATCTGCTGGCTGTGATTCGATCAGTACAATTAATTGGTCTTTAGTCGGAGTTGCGTGTTCTTTTGTTAGAATTCCGCGTTCAATCGCCATACTAAAAAGTTCATTACGTCTTTTCCCTTGTAATGGCCCACGTTCTAATGAATCAACTTCAGGTGTACGAAAAACGAAAGACATAGTATCTCCTTTGGAAAGCCCCGCCGTAGCGGGGCTATCCTGTTAAGGCTTAAAGGTCTGTAGCACCTGATACGACATTGCGTATCCAGTTCCCGTTAAGGATTTTCGCGCCAAGCCATGATTTCCAACCCATTGTTGATAACTCATTCAATGGATCAGCTACACCGCTTGAACCTCTAGGCTTACTGATGGCAATAACTGACGGCAGCTTATCACCCGCTGTGTATATCTCTTTGATGTGTTCGCTTCCAAAACCAAGAGAACCGACCGCATCCATACCGAAAATAACGGTATCGTAGAGATCAATGTTGGAGCCTCCGGTTGAGCGCAGCCCTGTGGAACCGAGCGCACCGCCACCATTAGCCGTTACAGATGCTTCTTCCGTTGCAATGAATCGAACTCCCGCTATTGCGCCGATTTCCCCTGGAACAGTTTTAGTCTGTCCAGCGTAAGTCTGCACTGCGATGAATCCGGTCATATCACGAATATCTTCTTCTACGTCTACATGACAAATACCCCAATATGCTTCACGAATCGGTACAGTTCCGATGTCTCTGGAACCTTCAGTCATTGGCATAAAAGGCGTACCACTGTTGCGCTTTAAGACATTGACTGCTTTTTTGATGTCGTTCTTTAAGAGTTTCGTCACAACAGCGGCGGCATTTGCCACGCCATTGGAGTAGATCGCAGTTGCGTTGTCCTCCATCTCATCCCTTTGCAAGCGGTTGAGTGATTGACCCGCATTGATTCCAAGAATTTCAACCAACTTATCTGCTTGACTGTTGAAGTTTACTAAATCCACTTCTTCATTAAGCAAAATGTAGTTTCCATACTTGGACACTGCTTTGGTGATGTCGGTTACACTGGGTTGAACGGCATCGCGTGTTGGAAACGCTACGTTGCCTGTCAGTTCCGCAAGTGCAGACGACACGGGAGTCAGGTTTTCAATTCTTCGCCATTTGGCGGTGAATGATCCTGTATGCTCCCTGATTTCCGCAGGAACAGAACCTACAAAATAAGGGCATCTAGCCTTTGCATTTCGTAGGAGGGTCTGTTGAAAAACCACATTAACTGGTCCCGCGATTTGTGTGGTAGTCGTAATTGGACTAGCCATATCGCTTTACTCCTTTATTTACAGTTAAAAGAAAAGGGCTTATGCCCTCACTCGATCAACTGATTCCTTGTAACCTCATACCCTTTCAGGCATCGGTCGCGGGTCACAGCTTTTTTACATTAATGATGCTTTGTATTTTGCAAACTCCGCATCGTTCATCGTGTTGAGGTCGCGGACACTTTTTTCTATCGGTTCACCAGTATCCGGTTGACTCTCAACGGCAGCCCTCATTGCTTTCTGATCTTCTGTGACCTGTGCATCGGGCTGACGAATTTCGCTTTGATAATCTTTTGCAAGGGTTTTTAAAATCTGCTCCCATGCAACGGGATTACGGTCTTTTTGCATAAAGGCTTGAGTAATACGCGGATCGAGTCGTGCGCGTTGCTCCAGATAACCTTCTATTGCAGTGTTGCCTACATGAGATATTTCACTGACCGATTTCATTTTTCCGATGGATTCATCTATACCGCGCCGATATTGCTGTTGCTGTAGATCGTTCACGGTGTTTTCCAAATGTTTCCATTCGGGAACCTGCTCCCCTTCCGTTGGCTGCGGTTCGGGTTGTGTTTGTGCATCAAACTCGGCCAAGTAATCATCTAAACTTTTTTCTTTTTCCTCAACAACAGGTGCTTCCTGTGTATCAGTCATCGTTTCCCCTTAATAAATTTATAACGGTTAATTCTCCAGTACGGCGACCGGAATCGTAAATCCACTTTTCATGGTCGCTTGCATTAGGCGACCACGGTGGCACATCAGTTACCTTGACCGCCCGCAAGAGCGGCAAGAAGTTCGGGTTGGCCCGCAAGTTCTGGAGGAATTCCATCAGGTGGGGCGGGAGATTGTGTTGGGTCAACGATCACTTCCTCTTGTTGGACAGGTTCTAAATAGTTATTGATATCAATGGTCGGGTTAGCCTTTTGTAAGAAGTAAGCCCGTATTGCATTAAGATCAAGCCCTCGTCCTCCCATTTGACGAATCATCGGATCAAGCTCCATCATCATTCTAAATGCGGATGCTTCCTGCTCCTCTCGCTTTCTAACTTCAAGTGGCGAAGCAGAACCAAATACTTCAATGTACGCATCTTCCGGTACAGTTTCTTTGTTCACATCTACAAACCCCGCATACTGCGGTATAAACACAGATGTTGGATTCATACCCTGACGGAGCATTTCAAGTTCCATGTGTAAAAATGTACGAAGTTGCTCGGTGAAGCAGTTTACATAATCAACCGTTCTGGTTTGTCCGCGCATCATCTCCGCATCAATCGCAAATGCGGTTTGATGGGATTTGGTTTGTGCGCCAAGACGCGGATCAGTCACACCCGTTACTTCTGCGTATTGTTTTAAAAATCCTCCGTACACGCCAAACAAGGATGAGGCATTTCCGATCTGTACGGGTTCGGGTTTGGTTAAGCTCATCCACAAAGCACGAGGTTCAATTCTTGGACCGCCTTGTGCTTTCCAATACTGGTCGTTGGGATCAATGTGAATAGGCGGTTCTGTTTCCAGTATTTGAGCCTGTACGGTGCGGTTTAATGCTTCAGTGGCTGCCATTTGAATCGGAACGCCTTTCATTAAAGGCGATACCCCATACGGTCCCATATTCTCTAAATGGTAATTGCCCTGTATGAACAGACGGAAGGGATACGGGTTTTCTCGGTAACGTACCACTTGCAGATTATCAGCAATGGCAATGGTGACAATGCAGTTAGGAAGAAACGCATCTTTTCCAGAACGCGGAACAATGCAGTCTCCTTCAAACTCCACCAGCTTTACCAGCCCGTCATCCGCCTGTAAACGGGATACATTGGCGGGAATCCAGCCTCCGTTCATGGCACGGGTGTTTTTCAGTTTGGCCGCCAGTTTTAAATCCGTGAGCTTTTGTTTGTATTCACGAATAATGGATGGAGCCACCACCATACCTTCTTTTGCAACCATTGTGGCTGTGGTATCAAGATACGTCTGCCTTATATCCCCAGGCACTAGAACGGGAATCTCATCACGGTTTCTGTACGTTCCACGGTAGTCATTGGTGAACACTTCTTTCTTTGCCCACCTGACATGACCGATGTACGTTCCATATTTAAAGGCTTGGGTGTTTAGACAATCCACCGCACCTCTAAAATCATACTGATTGTGAAAGTGCATGAGTATGGCTTCAGTCAGCGCATTGATGTCCGCCTGATCCGGTGCTACAGGTGTTTCCATTTCATCGCCCGACATAACAAGGGAATTTTCCACATTGCGGATGTATTCATCCGTTGCTTTGGAATACACCCGAAACCAGTTTTTCTCTCTTGGGAATAGAAGCCGTCTTGCATCCGCCGTTAAAACCTCTAACGCTTGCGTCTGCAAAGGAAGCTCCATTTCAGGCATCCAATCAGTGCCTTCCCTTTTTTCCCTGCCAGATGGTTTCATATCAACCTGACGGTCTACCTCGTCCCACTGCCGTTCCAGGTCTTTACGTTTGTCTTTTCGTTTGTCGAGTTCTGATTTTATATTTTCCGCGATTCTCGAAAAATCGCGTCTATCGAAGCGTCTAGCCATTTAAGATAAAGTCGTTGTCGTCCAGTAATTTTTGTGCATCCTGTTTTGCCTGATTCAATCGGGCATATTGAGCCACACCAATGACATCGTATCGGTGTTGCGCCATAACCATCTGTTCTCCGTTTCCAACTGCATACACTACTTTCCAATGCGCTTCATTACGATCTTCGTCCGCATGGGAAAATTGTTCTGCGTAGTACCCCACTCCGTTTTTCAAATTTAATGTGGTTAAATTCTCATAACCGGAATTAGTTAATATTTCGGCAAATTGGGATGGTGTCATGCTCTCATGCTCATGATGGGTCGGGTGTAACGTTCAATGTGGGGTTGATTAAATGGAGAGGCGTATCGCTTCATCATCAACCCGTACATACTTGCTTTTAAAATATCATCACGCACACTTTTTATGCGCCCGTCCTTTCTGTGGAAATTACGAAATTCAGTAAAAAATTCAGACAAGTGGTTAAATACATAAAAGCGTCCGGTTTTCATTCGTTCCAGCATTTCCATCACAATCGGTTCTAAAGGCTGTGGACCGCCTTTGTCTTTGGCATAACGTGCAGACAGTCCCAGCATATTGACCCCGTTTTCGATGTAATAATCTTTAATTGCACGACCGCCTGATTTTTCTTTATTTACACCGTCATGCGGCCACGCACACGGTATCCACTCACCACGCTTCTTAATTGCCTGTGCATGGTAGGTTGCGGTTTCTTTCGCCTTTTTATAACAGTCGTAAATGTAAACAGTGTCCGTATCCCGATCCCATGCCAGCCACACTCCGGCTGCGGGGTGATCTATTCCAAAATCAATACCGCAGATTCGGGCAAAGTGAGGCGGAATATCAAACGGTGTAACCGAAATGGTTTTTTCATCCACCGAAAAGACCCGACCTTCTCCCATCATCGGTACACCTTTGGTCCGTGCATCCCTTTCGTGTTCGGGGAATGACTCTATAAAGCGGTCTTTATCCTCCCTCGATAAATGCTCTGCATCGTCCCACGTTGCAGTTTGTACATAAGTGCCTCTTTTACCTTCATTAAAATGGCGAACTAAATCGGTTTCACCTAAAAGTGGTGTGAAGGTGACGAATAAAATGCCTTTAGAGGTCATAATGCGAGTGAGAGATTCGGTGTACACACGAAAATCATCCCCCTCCTCGTCCAGCCATATCCAGTCTGGTGCAGCACCTTGAAACTTACGCCAGCCTTGTTCCTGCGTTTTAAATACAATTTGTGAATGACCCGTTTTATTTTTAATACGGACGGTATCAACCACATTCGATACACCCGCCTGACGGTAGGTGACCTTTAAAATATTGTCAGAAGGGATAAGTCCTGTGCCGATGGGTTCCCCAAGAAGCTCTTTTTGGGTGATGTCTCTGGATGTCTCATTGGTGACCGATACAACCCATCCCAATGTCCCTCTTTTAAATTTCTTACCTTCGTACCAATCGGGGTATTCTCCCGTTGAAAAGGCACTCCCAAGCCACGCGGCTGTATGGGTTTTTCCAACACGGTTGGCAGCACGTAACATCAGTTCCTGATGATCGAGCGTTTCACGTAGAAACTGCTCTTGCCATCGATAAGGTTTGTAGCGGTAGAATTTTCTCCCGGAAATTCTCCTGTAAACCTCTTGTAGAGCTTCTTCTTTATTTAGTTCCATTTTTCTTTTTAAATTGTATCGGTCCGGGTAGAAGCCAGGAAAAGATCATCGGTACGAGAACAATTAAAATTAATGCCCAACCGCCCATGCCGACTAATTTGCCTAACAATGTCCAGAAATTATCAGGGCTTTGATTTACGATGGTTGCGTCCCCCGTGACTTCAAGAGGCTGGATAGGTGGCTCCACTATTTGATCCGCTACCACACTCGCTGCAGAGGCACTCATCGTGGAGGCCGCTATGGGTACAAGCGCACCCGTAGAGATCACAGACCCAGCAGTCGCACCTAACCCCGCCGCACCACCGACTATCGCTGCCTTCTTTATTGAATTGCATCCGGTTAATGCTATGCAAATAAGAGCAAGACAACCATAAGACCTAATACGGCCCATAAGGGTTTTTCCCTTACTTCGGCCCACACCTTTTTGATTAAATCCATGTATTTTCTCCATGTTTTAGAATGCGAATGAGGAACCGCATCCACATGAATGCGCTCCCGTTGGAGGTACAAATTTAAATGCGGGTCGGAATGGGTCGTTTTCATAATCCATTTCTGCATCTCCAAGTAAGTCAATGGAATGGGCATCAGAGAATATATTTTCGGTAATCATGGTAGACCCCGTTGGTAATGTGCCAGTGGGTGACAGCTTGATTTTGTAGCCGGAGCATCCTCCACCTTCTACGGATATACCCAAGAATCCATCCCCATCTAAAACTTCCGTTATCTTTTTTTGAGCGCATTCTGTGATCGTCAACCCTTTTCAACCTTGTCAAAATATTTATGCCAAATTCCTTTACCTTTGGACTCATCCCGCCTTGATTTAAAGGATTGGGTTTTTGTCCATTCCGCACCATGTCTTTCGGACAGACTTTCATCTAAACGATCCGCTTTATCTTGTTTTTTCATCTCATTCCCCGTTGTAGAGAGTAATTAATTTAAAATTTCCCTTACCACTTCTCGACCTTCCCAATTATTTTCCACCGCAACTTCGTGCTTCTCGCATGAATATCTAGTTTCTCCATTTTGTGAATCCTTCCACCCGTTACGCGACAGAGTTCTTTTCATTGATAAACAACCTGGCACACCCATCTCAACCCATTCGCCGTTTTCATCTTCGTGATGACCCATAAATTCAATGACATTGCCATTGAGATAGAGCATCAAAACGAACATTGTTTTAATGACCATTGCTTGCTTTTAATTCCGCGAGATCGTCTTTCAATTTCTCTACCTTCCCCTCAAGACCCTCGATCCTGTTTTCGTAGAATTCCAGAGTAAGAGCCTGTTGTTGATCGAACGGAGCTTTACCCGTTTCGATATTTTTTAAAAGTTTGTCAAACTCGCCGGACAAATGTTCAATCAACATGAACTGTTCAGCGTCCGCTGGTAGACTGCCCAAATCACCCCTCGGCCATTTAATTCTGAATTCGGTGTTTTTAACCAAATCCGATTCAAACAAAACCATTTGGGTTTCTATTCGATTAAGCCGTTCAATAATTCCGAAATAAGCCCAAACCCCAAGCGCAACAGATGCAATCAAAGAAATAAGGTTGCGAATTGGCATAGCGAATTTTGTTTTATCGCTGACATCAATCGCATCACTCATCAGTCGTAGCTGTAACCGCCGTAGCCTCCCTTCTGTTGTACTTGCGGTGGGCCAGACTGTCGTAGCGCATCAAACAGTTGACCATGCTGGTTGGCGATGTCTCTATTCATTTCTCGGATGTCCTCAAGCTCTTTACTGATTTGAGCGACTTGGAACCGTAAAACATCCAGCCCTTTA
>Ga0110931_1000810_pt1 | contig 11631 bp, 13 predicted proteins | sample 4_EtaG_FD_79333 | JGI IMG/M metagenome (GOLD analysis project Ga0110931, IMG submission 79333) | Marine viral communities from the Subarctic Pacific Ocean - 4_ETSP_OMZ_AT15127 metaG (version 2) (version 2) | ecosystem: Environmental > Aquatic > Marine > Oceanic | place: Pacific Ocean | collected... | reverse complement strand
GTTGCGCCTAGTGAACCACAGGCTGTGCAGCAACCTGAACAGCCGCCAGTGGCGCAAATTGACGTGCAAACACAGCAGGCGATCAATGAACTCCAGCATCGTAGAGAAGCTGATGTAAAGCGGGAATGGGAAGAGGCCGTTGGGCAAAAGGCTCGTTCGTATGAACGGCAACTTCATGAAGCTGGCTACATGCCGGAACAGGCTAGAGATCAGGCTAGGCGGTATATCCAACAGGAACAAAAGTTCCGAAACCAGGAAAAGGAAACCTCCGATATGCTGGGTTACGTCGAAGGACGGCAGGCAGCGGCGGTACATTATATGAAGAAGCATGGGTTAGCAAATGAGCAAATGCTTAATGATTTAATAGCCCTTCAAAGGACAACCTCTCCAGGTGATATGGAGAAAGAAGCCCAGCGTATGAAGCGGGAGAGAGCTCTCCTTGCAGAGAACGCACGGCTGAAGCAGGGACGTGTTGCTCCGCAGACTTTCGACAATAGTCAGGGATCAGCCGAGGTCACGACCAATCAGGATAGATTGCTTGAGGCATACATTAACGGAGACAGGTCGGAAGCAGCGGTAAAAGCTGCACGGTTCTTAACACTTGGAACGTAAACGTAAAGGAGATTTATCATGGCACAAACAGCCACAACTGGTAATTTAGAAAGCGCATCGAAAATCATCATCGGAACGGCCCGATATACCGAGGAGCATAACGCTCCTGCCTTGGCTCTTATTGAGCCATTCACCCTGCCCAAGGGGGCAAAGCAGGTTACTGTCCCCAAGGTGGGTCAGATGACTATGAGTGACCTCGTTGATGGTCAGGACATGATTGACGAAGAAGAGATAGGAATGACCACGGTTGACCTAACAGCATCTGAGGTTGGGGCAAAGGTTATTCTGACAGACAAACTTCTTCGTGAACAAGTCAACAATGTATTTACCATGATTGGTAAGCAGCTTGGTGACGGCATGGCACGAAAGAAGGATGGAGATGTCCTTGATCTCTATACCAACCTTAACGGCGGAACGAAACTTGGTTCAGCAGGTACTTCCTTTAAGTCCTCCAATGTACAGGCTATTATCGCCTATGCAAAAGCTAACAAGTTCGGATCCCAGTTATACATTCTTCATCATCCAAATGCTGTAGCTTACCTATCCAAGGAAGCTGCCACAGTAGCATCCGCAGTAACCAACGGGATTCCTCATGGCTGGTCTGAAGACCTCTTGAAGAATTTCTGGAGTGGCCTGCGACCAATGAATAATGTTCCTATCTTTGAAGACGGTAACATTTCAACGGACGCATCAGGTGATGGTATCGGCGTTATTGCTGACAAGGGAGCAATGGCATACTTACAGAGTGTGGCTACCCGGCAAGAGCGACAAAGAGATGCGTAACTCAGAGCATGGGAAGTAGTTATGACTGCTGACTACGGCGTATTTGAACTTGATGATAGCCGTGGAGCAGGACTCACCTATGACATATCAGCACTTGGAACAACTAACTAACAGTAGCTAGGAGTATAATTTTGGCAATAGGAATGCAGGAATATAATAAGGTAAAAAATGAGTTAATTGGATTAGGCTACTCAATGCGCTATGTCGATGAGTGGCAGCCAAAAACTAGACTCTATAGGCACAAGGCTGCTTATAATGTGGATGGGGAGCTTACTGATGAGGTAGGGACATACACTGATAATGTTCCGGGAGATCCTAGATACCTTTTACGAAAGGCAAGGATAGGAATGTTTGGATTCCCTCCCAGTGAGACATGCACATGTAAGTGGTGTAATGAAAGCATAAATACTCAGGGAGCGGCCAAGGCCGAAGTGGTGGAAGCCGCTCCTGAGCCTGGTGCGACAGTAGCACCAATAAGAAGAGGAAATAGGAGACTGGGGCCGCATTACAAAAGTCAGGTGTAAAGAAGGCCGTGCCTGGTAAAAAATTTAATAACGGCGTTCGCAGGACTATGAGCCTGTAAAAAGGAGATTTACAATGGCATTCCCAACAACAGTTTATTTAAGTTATGGGCAGGAGAAGGTAGAGACTGAAGAGCAGAAGCAGAAGCTCGGCACAAGGGCAGTGACCCCTGATGGTAGAGTGTTTTACTATGCCAAGAATAGCTCGGCGGCTATTACGCCAGCCGGGAAAATTTGTGATGGTATTGCTGCGGTAGCTGCACATGATATGGACTTAGCAGCGGCGGCAGCATCTGCTGGAGCCACTTCATTCACGAGTGGAACTTCTTTGACAGTAACAAAAGATCAGTATAAAGACGGATATGTTGTTTTCAATGATGGCCCCGCACAAGGCGAGGTGTATCGAATCAAGAGCAACACAGCAGTATCTGGAGCAACAGGCTTATCAATTACCATTGACGAGCCAGACGGACTCAGAACTGCCCTGACTACATCATCCCTATTTGGGTTGGTGTATCCACCTTACAAAGACGTAAAGATCATTGATGGTGACGGAACCATGACAACCGGGCCATTGGGAGTAAACCCAATACCTGTCACGGCAAGCTACTATTTCTGGTTGCAGACAGCAGGCGTTTCCTCAGTGCTATCAGGAGCAGCAGTAGCTGTTGTTGGTGACGCTGTAGGTGTTAGCCAAGCGTCAGGTGAGTCGGGAGCATTTGACTTGTGGGACGTGTCTGCTAATGAGGACACTGCTCCTATTGGTACAGCAATGGGCATCCCGTCTGTAGATACGGACAACCAGATCGTGATGCTGGCTATACGCAACTAGGAATGGGGATAGATGCTTAAAGATTTATGGACTCCAACCGGGGCTATCTATAATGGATCAGCCCCTGTTGGAAGAAGCAAGGAAACAGGTTTTATAATTGAGACATGTATGTTCAACTTCAAGTACACCGATCAGTTTGGTGTCGAGCATACACAGGTAGCTATTGTTCCAAGGGACTCATCAATGAGCAGAGCTCATGTAGAAGACATGGCAGCTCAGGCGTATGAGAACTTTCTGATTGAATGCAAGCAGAAGTATACGAAGAGGCCACCGAACGTAGCTGAGAAGAAGGAAATAGGAAAAGCGTTACAAGAGTTTCGTAAATCGGCAGTAAAAAGACGGCAAAGTACAAACAATAAAATTTATTATTAGGATGGAGGAACAGGAAATGGTAGACGTACAGATAACTACAGGGGATATTCAGGCAGTAATGGTGGAAGATCCTAGTGTAAGTCTAAAGGTACAGGTTAAAGCCCTTATGAGAGCGTTAGAAAAGTCTGAAGAAGAAGTCGCTCGGCTCACTAAAGAGGTGGAAAGCAAGGGAGAGGTTGTTCTCAGGAGAAAGAATGCTAAGGAGAAGTAGTCATGCCTAGAGTAGGTAAAAAACATTTTTCATATACTGCTGCTGGCAAAGCAGCGGCGAAGCGTCACGCATCCAAGACTGGCAAAAAGGTTACAAAGATGACAAAGACCAAGAAAAAGGGTGGATACTAATTATGGCACGACCAGCACCCGGGAGACTTACACCGCAACAAAAACAAAGGCTGAAAGATCCTAAGTTTGGGGTTGGCTTGCGGGCTGTAAAGCCGTTGGTTCGTCAGACAAAACGTCAAAGAAGCCCTGTTCGCAGGTAACAAGGATATGATATGCCAGCAATACAAGGGAGAACGCGGAAACAACTAAGGCAATCCATTGGTTATAACCTTGGAGCCTTGCATACTGGTACTACGTATGATGCAGGGTCAACGACCACACTAATATCATTAACGTTTACTGGTGGTGATGATTACCACAATGGAAAGTGGATGGTCGTGTTTGATACCAGCAATTCGGACAATGCCGAAACTAGGCTTGTTAGTGATTACACATCATCCGCATATAGGGTGACATTAGGACAGGCTTTATCTTTTGCTACTGTGGCAGGAGACACATATGAGTTATGGGAGACACCCTATAACCCTAATGTTATAGATGAGTTTATTAACCAGGCTATCATGGGAGCCATGGGGTGGGTATACGATCCCATTGAAAACATCTCACTACATGGAGATGGGAAGCAGTCAAGATTCGATATTCCCTCGAATATCTCGATGATTTCCAAGATAGAGTACCGGCACAAGGTAAGCTTTACCAGGATTCATGCTTGTGGTTCTACCTTTGACGAGAAGACAGATAGTGATTTCACCCAGTCTCTCGATACCAATGACAAGAAGCAGGGTGTTCAGTCTCTTAAAATGGTAATAGCGGCGGGTGCTGCTGCTGGCGATTTTGTAACAGATAGTATCACGAGTAAAAATATTTCTGGATATGACACGATAGAGATGTGGGTGAAGAGCACGGTAGCTACAAGTGCAGGCAACCTTAAGTTATTGCTGGACGACACTGCATCTTGTGGTAGCCCGCTTGAAACACTCAGCATACCAGCCCTTTCAGCCGATACATGGACATTTGTGAGAATGTCTCTAGCAAACCCTGAGACGGACACAGCGATCATCTCCGTGGGTTTGGAGTATGATGCTGATTTAGGAGCCTGTACGGTGTGGATAGACGACATTGTAGCCGTAGCTAACGATACGGCTGAATGGACGATACTAGATAGGCGCAACTGGAAGATCGACAAGGAATCTCGTGATCTGGTTCTTCAGAGAGATGGACATAAGGCAGTTGGTTACGCCCTTATTAAGATCATTGGAGGCGACAAGCCGGCATTGATGACAGCGGATACAGATACTTCTGAGATTGATGAGAATTATATTATAGCCCAGGCAACATCCCTAGCATTTCTCTCAGAATCAGGGGGCCCAGCTACAGATGCTGATGCTAAAAGGCAAATCAGTGCATTTTGGTCGGATCAGGCACAACGTGCTAGAAGAACATTTCCTATGTTAACTAACATAAGGTCTGTTGACTAATGGCAAACAAGGTAGTAGAAGAAAATGAAATCTTCCTGAACGGTGTCTACTATCCAATAACACGACCAATTCGTAGCACCTTAGCATCCATATATCCTGCCAAGGTAGTCATTGGGGATACCACCAAGGACTCTAACCTACGCTCGTCCATCATTGCATGGTCTGATTGGCGTGGTGGTATTGGGGTGAACCGAATGGAAGGTGCCGGGGGGACTGACCGGGCGTGGTTCTCTACCTGTCAGCTACGATATAAGAACCATCTAGTTCTGCCTAACCTAGCAACAGCTACTACGACTCCTTCTCATGGATTAGGGCAAGCTACAATTGGTGCTATTGCGACCTTTGATAATGAGGTCTATGCGTTTTGGAATGGAGGAGAGGGAGCGACTCCCAGTCTATGGAGATATAACAATGCTAGTGATACCTGGACTGAGATGACAACGCCTAGTGTTACTGATGAGGTCACAGATAGTATAGTATTTACTAATGCTGGTGGTACCTCGTATCTTGTTTTTGCCCACTACGATGCCAATGGTAGTGGTTACACACGCTTATCCGATTATACGACAACTCTCAATGGAGCTATAAGTAGTACTGGCGCAACCTCAGTACCTGTAACGGATGCCAGTGGCCTTCTTGCAGGAGAGATTATTATCGTTGATGATGAACACATGACGATCAGCTCCATATCATCTAATACGCTGACCGTTACGAGGGCATCGAATAGCACAACAGCAGCAACTCATTCTGATGGAGCTACAGTGACAGTAGGGTGGACAACAGATACAAAAGATACTCAGTTCCTTACAGTATGGGATGAGAGATTGTGGGGTATTTCATATGCAGGGCAGCTCTGGAGTGCATCTGCGGTTGGTACTGAACACGATGATGCAGCCTTGCCGTTACCTGATGGGTCTGTAACAGGCTTGTTCGTAGCACGTAATGCTATGGGGATACCAATTATATATGCAGCTACCACAGAGGGATTGTTTGCACATAATGCAGATAACGCTATGTGGGAAGAAACCCAAATGACATTTCCTGTACATCCAGACAATGGAAAGGGAACGGTTACCTGGCGTGAAGCGGTATATATTCCTAGTGGCAATGGTATTTATAAATATATCAATGGATCTAACGCTGCGGTCGTAACAGTGATTGGCCCAGACAGGGACGATGGGATGCCCTCTAATAAGAGAGGTGTTATCCGCATGATGGCTGGTAGCCACAACGAGTTATTGGTAGGCGTGGATGCACGGGCTACACCAACAGACATAGTATATAATGCGATTCCTCGTCAATGGCAAAGCCATTCTGGTAGCACTGTTATGGCTGGAGACACAGGACTAAGCACGATTTTAGGCTATAACGACATGGGTTGGGAGGTTAAGTGGATCTCTGGCACTGCTGGAGAAAGCCTTGATACCCTTCATGTTTCTACTGGATACAATTCCTACCGGGCATGGTGGGGGCTTAATGGAGTGGTGTACTTCATGGAGCTTCCAAAAGATGTTATTAATCCTAGTGAGGTTGATGACTTTGCATACGCGACATCAGCAACACATGAGACACCATGGTTTAATGCTGGGCAAAGTGAAGTAGATAAGCTGGCACTCAATCTTAGGATTGAATGTGAGGGATTATCTGCGGCAGACAAGGAAATTGTAAAGATAGAATATGCCACGGACTATAGTGAGAGCTATACCACGGCAGTATCATCATTGAATTCCAGCACAATGGGAGCTACTTCAGGCACATACACCTATACATTTGGTAGTAATGTTGGCACAGCCTTTAGGGCTATCAAGTTTAAGCTCACCCTTGAGAGAGATGACACTGACACCACAGGGCTGGAGAAGTACAACACCCCTGATGTGACATCCCTTACTCTTGAGTACCGCAAAAAGATAGCAGCCAAGTGGGGACACACGGTGGATATTGATTTGACAAACGAGTATAAAGGGAAGGGGCCGAAGGACTTAAGGTCAAGTCTTATATCGGCTATTGAGAGTACAACACTGGTAGAATTTACCTTCAGGGATGACACAACAACGGAGAGAAATTATTATGTTGATGTGATAGCAGCGCAAGGGATGGAATTTACAGGTTACGATGAGCGTGGGTCAACCACGATACAGGTCGTAGAACCATAGGAGAATAGGAATGAGAGTTGATTCAGGAATAACAAACGTATCTTCCGCAGGAACTGCGGTGCAGGTAAATAATGTTACAAATAGGGTTAAGCAGGTGGAGTTCAAGGCATTAGCAGGGAACTCCGGGCTGGCTTATGTTGGTGAGAGTGATGTCTCTGCAAGCAACGGATTTGAGTTGAGTGCAGGGAATACAAAGACGTACAATTTTGGGGAGTTTGGTGGCAGTGTTCCGGCCAATGTCTGGTATGTGGACGTAGCCACCAATAACGACAAGGTTGCTTGGAGTATGATTTTAGAAGGCTAATATGGTAACACAGCAAGTACAAATTCCTAATAGCTGGCCTGGTTCAGGCCCTGAGTACATAGCGTACAGTACGTTTATAGAGCTCGGCAGGGAACCCGGACAGGACTTTACTTATCAGTCTCCGCTTATGGGTGGAAGGCTGGATAAGGGAGGATTTGTTATTGACTTTATGTTTTCTGATCCGCCTGATCTAGCAATCAACGTACAGGGAGTATACTATCACTATGAATTCGGTGTGGAAGCCAAGGCAAGGGACGTAATGGCAAGGGCAAGTCTTGCTGGACAAAACATCACTCTAATATTTATCGACGATGATCACCTATTGAGTGACCCACGGTACTATTGCCGGGAAGCATTAAACTACAGAGATCACTCCAGACTAGGAGGCGGGTAATGGCAATTAATTTTAAAGGGTATCTATTCGATGACTCAGGCAATGCTATTCAAGGGGCGACGGTACAGCTCCTGGAACAAGACGGCACTCAAGAGGCTACAACAACCACCAGCAGTGCTGGGCTATGGTCTTTCAGTGAGTCTGATGAAGACACATATGATGTAAAAATTACTAGTGGCAGTTCAATTCGATGGATTCAGTGGGATGATCAGATCTCGCTAAAGGAAATTGATGTCCGTAATGACTCAGCCAATACAACCCCGGCTGCAACGTTTACTAATCTTACGAACAATGCCTCTAACCAGGTAGCTAACTTCCGTAGCCTTAACACAACACGAGCCGATGGCGATGAGATTTATTTATCCTTTACCCTGGCAGATGATGGTGGTAATGCCCACGAGTTTGCTCGTATTACAGGGGAAGCAGTAGATGTTTCTAATGGCAGCGAGGATGGGCAGATAAGGTTCGGGGTTTCTGTTGGAGGCACAATGACTGATGTCTTTACCATTAACTCTACAGCTGCTGGCTCTACTGACATGACTCTAGATGTGTCCGGGGATCTAACATTAGACGCAGATGGTGGTGATATTTTATTCAAAGATGGTGGTACAACCTTTGGTTCTGCTACCAATACCAGTGGCAACCTGATTATTAAGTCAGGCACTACCACGGCCTTAACCTTCTCAGGTGCTAATGTAACGGCAGCAGGAACGATAGGTTCTGGGGCTATTACTTCAACTGGCATTGTAACAGGCACAGGATTTACAGCAGGGAGTGCTGTTCTTGCAGAAGCTGAACTAGAATTACTAGATGGACTAACCGCAGGTACAGCGATTGCCTCTAAGGTAGTTACTACGGATGCAAACATAGATACTTCAGGGCAAAGAAACCTGACAATCACTGGCGAGTTAGATGCAGCAACTCTAGACATATCTGGCAACTCAGACTTTGATGGCACTCTTGACGTAGCAGGCAACACTGTTATATCCGCAGGCACATTCACGGTTGGCTCAGATGGTAGCGGACAGGATGTAATCTTCTATTCAGGGACATCAGGGGATAACCTGACATGGGATGCCTCTGAAGAGGTACTGCAAATTACAGGTACGAATGGGGCTACTGCACTAGATGTTCTCGATGGAGACGTAAGGGTGGTAGATAAACTCTATCTCTATGACAGGGGTGGCGAGTACCTCTCTTCTGATGGTTCTACCCTAACAATTACTGGTGCTACCACGGTTAGTGGTGGCCTAACGTCTACAGCAGCATCTAATACATTGGGTGCAACGAGCTTCAACGATGCCAATATCACTAACGTAGGCAGTATAGCCCTCGATACCATTACTTCTGACGGTAGCAACATAGGCTTTGGCACTGACGGATCAGGAGAGGATGTCTACTTCTACTCTGGAACTAGCGGTGACCACATGTTTTGGGATGCTTCTGAAGAGAAGATGGTTATCACCGGCACTGACGGCCAGAACTCCCTTGAAGTGGCTGATGGCAATGTGACTATCACAGACAATCTTACAGTTAGTGGCAACTTTACTGTTAGTGGAACCTCAACACAAGTTAATACCACTAATCTTACGGTTACAGATCCATTAATTAAATTAGCACATGGAACAACAGCTTCCCCTGCTAATGACTTGGGTCTAATCTTCACCAGAGGTAATGGCTCCAGCTCTAATATAGCTAACAGGGCTATGCTTTGGGATGAATCTGCCGATGAGTTTGCTTTTGCCTTCACTAACGATGAAGCCGGTACGACCACAGGCAACGTAGACCTGGATGACTATGCAGATCTACATGTTGGTGGACTAAAGGTTGACGATGCTCTTACTATCGGTGGAACTAACGTAGTAACAGGTAGCCTTATAACTACACTGGGTACTATTTCTGCTGGTGTATGGCAAGGTACTGCCATAGCAACTTCTTATATCGCTGACGATGCAGTTACTCTTGCTAAGATGGCAGGGCTTACACGAGGAAGTATTATTTATGGTGACGCTAGTGGAAACCCAGCAGCACTCGCTGCAGGTAGTGCTAATTATGTTCTGACTTCAGATGGCACAGATGCAGCGTGGGCTGCTGTTGCATCGGCAGCAGTAACTGGTGTGGCTAATGGGTCTGACAATCGACTAGCAACCTTCAGTGCTTCTACTACCTTGAATGGTGAAGCCAACCTAACGTTTGATGGGAGTGCCTTGCAAGTCACAGGCACACTGACAGTGGGTGTGGACGACACAGGGCATGATGTAAAGCTCTTTGGGGCATCTGCTGGTGCTTATATGGAATGGGATCAGAGTGAAGACCAGCTTAGAATTATGGGTGCTTCCGCTGATGCTACCACGAGTACAGGAAAACTGCTTCTTGCTACATCTCTAACAGATATCAATGCTAACGATGTATTAGGAAAGATAGAATTTTCAGCACCACATGAGGCAGGGGGTACAGATGCTATTACCGTAGCAGCTTCTATACAGGCTGTTGCACAAGCGACATTCAGTTCCTCTGTTAATTCAACAGACTTAATATTTTATACAGGACATTCAGAAGCAGCCACCGAAAAATTCCGCTTCACTTCTCAGGGAGAACTTGGAATTGGTGGTGCCAATTACGGTAGTGATGGACAAGTCTTAACCTCTGGTGGAGCAGGAGCAGCCGCAGCATGGGAAGATGCTGGCGGTGGAGGGGCTACTGTCACACAGTTTGCTAGCTCTGGCACATGGTCTAAACCAGCGGGTGCAGTATTTGTAAAGGTAATAGTATTAGGGGCTGGTGGTGGTGGTGGTAGTGGGCGTAGAGCCGCATCTAGTAGTGAAAGAGGAGGAGGAGCTGGTGGTGGTGGCGGAGGCCATGCTGTCTACGACTTTCTTGCTTCTGACCTCGCATCTTCCTGTACGGTGACGGTTGGTGCTGGCGGCTCAGGTGGAGCGGCACAAACCTCAAATACTACGGATGGTAACGCTGGTGCTGATGGCGGAGATACAACCTTTAAGGATGATACCACTGGGAACTCAGGAGTCGTGGTAGCCACTGGTGGTGGTGGAAAAGGAGGAGGGGCAGGAATAGAAGGTGGTGGTACAGGCGGCGCAGGCGGAGGTATTTTATCTGCACCGCTGGTATCACAACACTTCTCTGCTTCAGTATATTACCCAGCTACTGGTTTGGTCGGAGGAGAGGCAGGGAAGCAGGGTGCTCCCTATGGTGGTGGACGAGCAGAACATGGCGGTGGTGGTGGTGGTTCTACCTTGACGTATGAAACCGATGGTACAAAGTTTCATGGAGGACGCTCTCTCTATGGTGGTGGGGGTGGTGGAGCTGGAGGCCATTGTAATACTAATAATACTCAGGGAGCAGGTGGTACAGGCGGACTAGCTAATTCTCCTTCAGGTACTGATGAGGGAGGCGGAGCTGGTGGAGCCGCAGGCGGAACGGCTGGATCAGCGGGAGCAGCAAGTAACCATCTAGGGGTAGGCGGATCAGGCGGTGGGGGTGGTGGAGCAGACCTAGACGGAGCCTCTGGCGCAGGCGGGGCAGGAGGCCAGGATGGTGGTGGCGGAGGCGGAGGAGCTGGCTCAACGAATGGCTATAACAGTGGAGCTGGTGGTGATGGCGGAAACGGCTACTGTGTAGTTATTGCATGGGCATAAAGGAGAAAGGAGAGAGGAATGATAGGAAAAATACGACCACAAATATTCGTCGCATTGTTATGTGGCACAGCCTTTGGTGGCTTTGGTATGTTTATAGGATGGCGGATGGACGCTATAGAGATAGTAACCGCAGTGATAGGGAGCGTGTTTGGCTTTCTTGCTGGCGTGAGTTACAAAGTATTGGAGGCTGAGTAGTGGATGTAAGTAAAATCAAACTACCTATAGCTGTAATTTTTGTTATAGT
>Ga0110931_1000809_pt1 | contig 11633 bp, 19 predicted proteins | sample 4_EtaG_FD_79333 | JGI IMG/M metagenome (GOLD analysis project Ga0110931, IMG submission 79333) | Marine viral communities from the Subarctic Pacific Ocean - 4_ETSP_OMZ_AT15127 metaG (version 2) (version 2) | ecosystem: Environmental > Aquatic > Marine > Oceanic | place: Pacific Ocean | collected... | reverse complement strand
TTTAACAGCAATATACCCTGAGATATTTTATCCTGATCAAGTTTTCACTCAGCCTATGCTGCCTATGAGCGGCGGCGGTTACGTAGATGACTACCGCATGAACCGTGGCGGGATTATGGATTTACGAGAGCCTCACCGTTACAACCGTGGCGGAAATGTTATGCGGAATATCCGCGATGAACAAGCGCGTGTCATAGGTGTTCAGGACGATGCCGCAGATGAAATGAACCGTATCCGCTATCATTCAGGCCGCGATGCGCGGGACGAGCGCTTTCGGGTAGCCGCCCGTGAACGAGATGCCCGTGCGGAAATGGGTAGGTTACGTGGCGAAGCTCGTTACGAAGATATGCATGGCCGTGGACCGAGGGCCTTTGGTCATGGTGGCGGCGTAGCATCCTTGGCCCCCGTAGCGCGAAATATGTTTCGGAAACGCCGCTTACCCCGTGCAGGTATGGTAGTGTAGAATGGCGCAAAACCAAGAGGAATACGCCTCTGAAACAGGCTCAACGGATGCGTTTGAGTTTGAAAAGGTTATTGACGTACTAGGTATTCCTGTAAGAGTAACGGGTAAACAAACACCTTTGTTAAGAGGGCATCTAGATGCAGAAGCTTATATTACAGATTCTTTGAGCGTACTAGGCGGAATAGATTCTAATACAGGTTTATTTACTGGAGCAAATTATAACAAAGGTCCATTTCAAGGCAGTGCAACACTACAAGAAGATAAGGCTATTCTTAAAGCAGCTTTAAGAGGCAACCTTGCAGAAATACGCGGAGGTTTTATAAAAGAAGGAGACAGTGACCAACGTACCGTCGGGGCTTCTTTTAGAGTACCAAATACACCAATTTCTTTTTCGGTAGATCAATCAAAATACAAAAACCCTTATGGTCAAGAAAAGGTTACAGAGGCTCAAGGAATATTTTCTTTACCAAAAAAAGGTCAGATAGCAGCATTTTTTAATAAAAGCCCTTACCAAAGTACAAAAGGAATAAAAGGGGGTTTTAACTTACCGGAAAACTGGACGGCCTCTGGTTCTATGCAACGTACAGATCCTGCTTACAGAGAACCTTTTTATAATGCAGAAGGCCAACTAACAAAAACTTTTAAAGACAACACTATTGCAACTTTAATTGCTAAGTACGGCCCCGTAAAAGGAGCTAGAATTTTTTTAAACTGGAAAGCATCTTTGAATTAATAGAGGTTTAACATGGCACTTCCTCCAAACACCCCTTTAATGGACGTAGTAAACTCCATTGACGAAGGCGATCTAGAAATAGAAATGGGTGGCACTGAAGTTATGGCAGAAGATGTTTTGCCCGAGGGCCTTGATATTCAAATCGAGGAAGACGGCGGTGTAGTTATAGACTTTGATCCTTTTTCTGCTATGGGTGTAGATGAGGGTGATTTCTATCGGAATCTAGCCGAAGATATGGGTCAAACGGAACTTGGCTCGTTGTCAAGTACGTTATTGGGCGATTATCAAGCAAATAAAGCTTCTCGCGGCGATTGGGAAACAGCTTACGCAAACGGGCTGGAGTTGCTTGGATTTAATTATGAAGAGCGAACGCAACCGTTTCGTGGTGCTACAGGTGTAACCCATCCGTTATTGGCAGAAGCCGCCACACAATTTCAAGCACAGGCGTTTAATGAGTTACTACCCGCTGGTGGTCCTGTACGAACTTCGGTTATGGGCGATCCTTCCCGTGAAAAAGAAGCCCAAGCGCACCGTGTCAAGGACTTTATGAATTACTACATTACTAATGTAATGGAGGAATACACCCCTGAATTTGACCAAATGCTGTTTTATTTACCGTTAGCAGGGTCTACGTTCAAGAAAGTATATTATGACGAGTCGCTAGGACGGGCGGTTAGCAAGTTTGTTCCCGCAGAACACCTGATTGTTCCATATGAAACATCTGATCTTGAAACCTGTCCTAATATCACACATATCTCTCGTATTAACTCAAATGACCTGAGAAAGCTGCAAGTAAGTGGTTTTTACAGGGATATTAACGTAATGCCGTCGCAGTCTGGTCCGTTGGACAATAGCTCGGTAAGCAAGGAAATAGACTATATCGAGGGCGTTCAAGCGTCAAACATAGATTATGACTGTACGCTGGTAGAATGCCACGTTGATTTAGACTTAGCTGGTTTTGAAGATACCGATAAAGACGATGAACCTACGGGAATACAGGTTCCCTATATCGTAACGATTAGCGAAGATAACGGTCAAATACTGGCAATTCGGCGTAATTACGCAGAAGATGACCCGTTACGTAAAAAAATACAATATTTTGTGCATTACAAATTCCTACCGGGATTTGGGTTCTATGGCCTTGGCCTGATCCACACAATCGGCGGGTTGTCTCGTACAGCAACCGCCGCGTTGCGCCAGCTAATCGATGCAGGAACGCTTTCAAATCTTCCCGCAGGGTTCAAGGCCCGTGGACTTAGGATCAGGGACGATGCTGATCCGTTGCAACCGGGCGAGTTCCGTGACGTAGATGCTCCAGGGGGAACTATACGGGAAAGCTTGATGCCTTTGCCGTTTAAGGGTCCAGACGGGACTTTATTTCAACTACTAGGTTTTGTCGTAGATGCGGCCAACCGTTTTGCAACTATTACAGACTTGAAGATGGGCAATGGTGACCAAGGCGCTCCTGTTGGAACGACAATGGCAATGATGGAGCAAGGCTCGCGGGTCATGTCGGCAGTACACAAAAGACTGCATTACGCGATGCGCCAAGAGTTTAAATTACTCGCTAAAGTAATGTCCGACTATTTACCTCAAGAATACCCTTATACGGTAGAAAACGCCGATCGGACTATTATGGCGGAAGATTTTGACAATCGGGTAGCTATCATTCCTGTCTCCAACCCGAATGTATTTTCGCAATCGCAACGTATAATGTTGGCGCAAACGCAAATGGAACTTGCGGAAAAAGCGCCTGATTTGCATAACCCTTATGAAGCTTTCCGCAGGATGTACGAAGCGCTAGGGGTGCGCGACATAGATAAAATCCTTAGACCTCCTTCGTCAGATGAGCCTGTGCCGAAAGACCCCGCACAAGAAAACATTGACTCTTTGGAAAACACACAACTACGGGCCTTTGACGGACAAGACCATGACGCACATATTATGGCTCACTTGGTATTCGGAAGTTCACCCATCGTGGCATCGCTCCCACAAATTGCCGTGGCGTTACAAAAACACATTATGGATCACGCTAAAATTAAAGCTGAAGAAACTGCTATTGAAATGGTAATGCAGCAAAACCAAGGGCAAATGCCCACGGAAGATATGCAACCTATGATAGAAGCAATGGTTGCCCAGTTAATTGCTCAAGAGTTACAGAACATAAAAGCGTTAGGCCGACAGGTTGCAGGCGGTGGAGAAGAACAACAAATCGATCCGTTAGTGGCCTTGAAACAGCAAGAACTGGCTATAAAAGAACAGCAAGTTAGTGCTAATATAGCGCAAGACCAAGCAGAACATCAGTTAGATACGGTTAAAGTGCAAGAACGCGCTCGTCAGTTTAATGAACGACTGGCTTCTCAGGAAGATATGGGGCAAGATCGTATTGACGCAGCTTACCAACGTGAACTATTAAGGCTTCGTGCCAAGGAAAGGAATAGATAAATGGCTACAGTACATTGGAAGGGATCGCCTGCTGGCGCTGCCCCTAAACCTCAAAATTATGCACAAATAGGCGATCAAGGTCGCATACCTTATGGAAAGTTAGTAAATGAAAAAACTCCAAATACGGCAAAGGCTAAAATCACTACGGGAAAAAGTCGTGGCATGGGTGCAGCGTTGCGCGGCGGCAAGTTTACGATTGCTTAAAAGGTGTAGAGATGCCCTTAAAAAATTCTTCCTCGCAGAAAGCGATTAGCCAAAACATTAAAACGCTTGTGCGTGAAGGCAAGCCGAAAAAACAGGCGGTAGCTATCGCTCTAGATGTGGCTCGCCGCGCACAGAAGAAAAAAGTTGGCGGCGAAATACGTTCTATGGAAGCTGACAAATACCCTAAAGAATACAGCCCTATTGTGCGAGTTAAGCAAAGATTCATAGGCACGGTATGAACAAGACCATAACGGTAGACCCTCAATCAAGTACCGTTACCATAGAGCAAACCTCTCAACCAGAAACGCCGCCCGTATCCGTTATGGGAAACAGCATACACACAGGCTATGGCTGGTGGGTAGACATAATATTAATAGCAATAGTGTTAATTGCGGCTTATGCGTTTAAACAATGTATGGATCGGTGCTTTCGGGTACGCCGTATTAAGCGCAGAATTAGAAGATAATGGCTGGCGAGCGCACGGCAGCAGCAAAGAAAATTGCTAAAGCCCTAGAAGAAAACGACACAAACAACGACGGCAAGATAGATTCCAGCGAAATAGCTAGTTCTAAAGAATTATTAGAAATAGAATTACGGGAAGAAAAAAGTCATGCTCAAAGACGTATGGCGTGGGTTGCAATGGGAGCAATGGTGTTTTTCAGTATAGCGCTTTACACTCCATTAGTTCCTATTCCTCGTGTTAATGCGTTAGCTGATTTACTTGGGGGGTTTTATATTGCTCAAGCAGGGGTAGTTGCTGCATATATGGGCGTTTCTGCATGGATGGGTAAAAAATGATAAGTTTAATAGGAAGTGTAATCGGGTTTACCACAGGGTTTTTACCTGAAGTATTGAATTTTTTTAAAAGGAAGCAAGAACACGCTCAAAAACTGGAAATGATGCGTTTACAACTAGAAATGGCTGGAAAACGCTCAGAATTACGTTTATTAGAGCTAGACAGAGAAGCAGATATAGCCGAAGCACACGGAATTTATGACCATGATCGAAGCCTTGACTCTGGAAAATTTATCAATGCTATTCGGGGTAGTGTTCGTCCTGTTATTACTTATGCCTTCTTTCTAATGTTTTGTGCAACGGAAGCGGTAATTGTGGTTAAAGTATTAAATTCTGGAGGAAACTGGATGGATGCAGTTACCTTGATGTGGTCACAGGAAACCCAAGCGTTATTTGCTGCGGTAATGAGCTTTTGGTTTGGAAATAGGGCTGTAAGTAAATATCTTAAAGTCAAGTAGGTGCAAATGACAAACAATAACGACGATAGCACTAAAATTACTAGAGTAAACGACTCCACTACAGTAGCAATGCCGCTTAGAAATATTATAACTATTATTTTAGTGTCAGGATTAGCTGTTTGGGGGTATTTTAATGTTGCAGAGCGTTTAAACCAGCTTTCAACCACACTAACAATGTTGCAGATAAGCGTAGAGGCCAACAACGAATTTCGTATTCGCTGGCCTAGAGGTGAATTAGGAGCTTTGCCTGACGATTCCGAGCAATTTATGCTTATTCAACAGTTAAGACAACAATTTGATCGTTTAGCTGAAAAAATTGAAGAAGGTCGCGCTCCCGCAGATCAACAACAGACCTTACGCTTAGAGTTTTTTGAAGACCGTTTGACCAGAGTAGAAGAGTTAATAGGGCGAAACGGCTATGGCCGCAAGTAATTATGATGTATGCCTAGATAGATTGCTGGAACACGAAGGGGGTTATGTAAATCACCCTGATGACCCTGGTGGAAGAACTAATAAAGGGATTACACAAAGGGTTTACGAAAAATATTTACAACGATCGGTTACGAAACAAGAGATAAAAGACATACCAATAGAGCATGTATCGGATATTTACAGGGAAAACTACTGGAATCAAGTAAGTGCTAATGATTTACCCTCAGGTGTAGATTTTTGTGTGTTTGATTGGGCGGTAAATTCAGGTATTCGTCGTCCATCACGGGCCTTACAAAAGACGGTTGGTGCAAAAATGGACGGTAAAATTGGTCCTAAAACAATAGCTTTAGTGTTTGAATGTGACCCTGAAGCTATAATAGAAGAAATATACGCGGTAAGAGAGCTTTTTTACCATAATTTACCGCGATTTGATGTTTTTGGTAATGGTTGGTTACGTCGAAATGAAGAGACACGGGAGTTTTCTTTGCACTTAAATAAAAATAAAAGTCTTTATTCTTAGAAAGTACCGTGTTACATGGAGATATGGATAGTTTTGATATTATTCAATTTGTTCAAAGAACTGTAAACGAGCGCAAAAGTTCGGTACTTGGTGTGCTTGAAAGTAATGGTATAAGTTCAATGGAACAATATAAGGAACTAATGGGTGAATTAAACGCCTTAAATTATATAGCACAGGAACTCTCGGGCCTGCTAGATAAACAGGAGCAATTAGATGACTGAAAAAGAGGTTGATCTTTCTCGAATAAAAGAGGGTCTTAGTGATTTAGAAAAAGCGTATGTTTCTACACAAGACCGCGTACTTGACCCCTCTCTTATAGATAAAACGCTACTAGAACGCATGCCGAGTCCTACAGGATGGAGAATGCTTATCCTTCCTTATCGAGGAAAAGGAAAAACTGTTGGCGGCGTTTATCTTCCCGATAGTGTTGTAGAAGAATCCAATGTTTCTACTGTCGTAGGTTATGTTCTTAAACAAGGAATATTGGCCTATGGAGACAAGGAAAAATTTCCGAATGGTCCTTGGTGCAAGGAAAAAGATTGGGTGATCTTTCCGCGCTATGCAGGAGCTAGATTTCGTATTGAAGGTGGCGAAGTACGTATTTTAAATGACGACGAGGTTTTGGCGACTATCCAAGACCCCGAAGATATTTTATCTTTTTAGGAGAAAACAATGGCTGGTACAAAACATGAAGCTGATAATGGTGAAGTAGAGTTAGATTTTGGTGAAACCGAAGGGGCAGAAGTAGAAATAGATGCTCCTGAAGATAATAAAGAAGAACCTGTAGTAGTTGAAACTGTTGAAAAAGAAGCTGCTCCTGAAGACAATAAAGCAGAACAGGAAGAATACAGCGCTTCTGTTAAAAAACGGATTGACCGTTTAACTAAAAAAATGCGGGAAGCCGAACGCCGTGAGCATGAAGCAATTCGTTATGCTCAAACTGTTCAAGGTGAAATGCAATCAACCAAAAACCGTATGCAAGCTTTAGACCAAGGTTTTGTAAACGAGTATGGGTCGCGCATTGCCGCGGAACAACAACAGGCAGAACAACAACTTAAAGCTGCAAAAGAAGTTGGTGATACAGATTTAGAAGTAGAAGCACAGAAAAAAATGGCGCAGTTAGCTGTTTCTGCTGATAAATATACACAAGCGCAACAAAACGCAAAACAACAGCAAGCTATAGCTCAACAAAGACAACAGCAGGCCGCGCAATATGTGCAGCAACCCGCTCCCCCACCAGAAGCAGCCCCTGATCCTCAAGCCGAGGACTGGGCAGAAAAAAACGATTGGTTTGGTAAAGATCAAGCCATGACTTTTGCGGCTTTTGGTATACATAAAGGTTTAGTCGAAGAAGATGGATTTGACCCTTCGACAAATGAGTATTATAGTGAGTTGGATAGACGGATACAAAAAGAGTTTCCGCACAAGTTTTCTAACGGGAATGGCACTAAACGCCCCGCTCAGAGCGTTGCCGGAGTTTCCCGCACTACATCAGGGCGCAAACAACGGGTTAAACTCACCCCTACCCAAGTATCAATTGCTAAAAAGTTGGGTGTGCCGCTAGAAGAATATGCGAAATACGTGAAGGAGTAGAAAATGTCTGAAAAAGAAACTTTTGAGGGCATCAAACGCTCTCCCCGCGCTAAAGACTCTAGGGAGAGAGAAGAAAGGCGTAAGCCTTGGTCTCCCCCATCGATGCTGGATGCCCCGCCAGCACCGGAAGGTTACAAACACAGGTGGATTCGTGCTGAAGTGCGCGGTTTTGATGACCGTAAAAACATTTCAGCTAGGTTACGTGAAGGCTACGAGCTTGTCCGTGCGGAAGAATACCCTGATTTTGAAGCTCCGGTCATAGAAACAGGTAAATACGCGGGTATCTTTGGTGTTGGTGGATTATTGCTAGCTCGCATTCCTTTGGAAACAGTAGAAGAGCGGTCAGAATACTTTAAAAAACGTAGTCAAGACCAAATGGAAGCTGTTGACAGGGACTTAGCTCGCGAGAACTCGCATTCATCGATGACGATTGGAAAACCTGATCGTCAATCTCGTGTAACCTTTGGCGGTCCACGGAAGTAGTTTTAACCTACAAAGTGTGTCGCCCTATTTGGAGAAAACCTTATGGCTAACGAATCTTCGGCTTATGGTCTTCGCCCTATAGGACTTGTTGGTGCTGGAGCTAATAGTACAGGTGTAACCTCGTATGAAATAGCTTCTAACAACACCAATGCAATATACCAGTATTCGATTTGTGTTCCTACTGCGGCAGGAACAATAGATCAAGCTGGCGCTACATCGGGCGGTACTACTGCCGCTCTTGGTGTCCTTATGGGCGTTTACTATCAAGACGCAACACAGAAAAAACCCGTCTGGTTAAATTACTGGCCGGGATCAGGCAGCGTGAGCGTTGACACGAATTATCCTGTCACCGCTTTTGTTGCTGACAATCCAAACCAACTGTTTCAGGTGGCAACGGATGCGACAATAACTGATCGTGCAACTGCACTTACTGCTATTTTTGCAAACTCGTCATTAGGAACATCAGCAAGAACTGGTTCAACAGACACTGGCAGATCAAACTCTGGTCTTTCTGTTTCTGCTATTGCTACCACAGCTACTCTTCCGCTACGCATTGTAGGTATAGCAGACGAAGCAGCAAACAGTGATTATACTGCTGCTGGTATCCCAATGATTGTTCGCCTGAACGCACACTTCAACGCCACAGCAAGTAGGTTTGATTCTCAGACCACCTCGCTGACAACTGGCATATAAGGAAGGGGATATAGACTATGGCTATTTCTCGCGCACAACTGGCGAAAGAATTAGAACCCGGACTTAACGCTTTGTTTGGGTTGGAATATGACCGTTATGAAAACGAATCAGCAGAAATTTTTGAAGAAGAGTCCTCAGATCGGGCTTTTGAAGAAGAAGTAATGCTATCAGGATTTGGTTCGGCTCCTGTCAAAAGTGAAGGAAGCGCTATTTCCTTTGACGATGCACAGGAAACATATACGGCACGTTACACAGCAGAAACCATTGCTCTTGCTTTTAGCATCACAGAAGAAGCGATTGAAGACAATCTTTATGATCGTCTAGCCTCTCGTTATACTCGTGCTTTAGCTCGTTCAATGTCTCAGACCAAGCAGATTAAAGCTGCTGCTGTTTTAAACAACGCTTTTAATACCGCAAACCCAATCGGTGACGGTGCTGCGTTGTGTTCTGCTGCACATCCAAGTCTATCTGGTAATCAACGTAACCAATTAGCGGTTGCTTCTGATCTTAATGAAACTTCATTAGAGCAGATGTTGATTGATATTGCTGGAATGACGGATGAACGTGGATTAAAAATTGCTGTACGTGGTATGAAACTCTTAATACCAAAAGAGCTTCAGTTTATTGCGGAACGCTTGATTAATTCCAACTTACGTCCCGGTACAGCAGATAACGATATTAACGCAACTAAATCAATGGGCATGATCCCTGATGGAGCAGTAGTAAACCACTTCTTCACAGATACGGACGCTTGGTGGATTAAAACCGACGTTCCTAATGGATTTAAGCACTTTGAACGTACTCCAATCAGAACCGCTATGGAAGGCGACTTCGACACTGGCAACATGCGCTTTAAAGCGCGTGAACGCTACTCGTTCGGTGTTTCCGACTGGCGTTGTGTATTTGGTAGTGCAGGCGCGTAAATAACGTCTGTTTTTGTTTAGGGAAGCTCGGCCTTGCGCCGAGCTTTCTTTTTGAGTTATATTAAAAACACCCTGACTATTGCACCCCGCAATAGACACTAGCCACGACAGGAGTGACACATGGCTACTACGACTTTCTCTGGTCCTATAAAGGCCGGAAACATTGCAAATACAACAGGCACAACTCTTGGAACCGATGTTAAAAACACGGGCCAAGTAGTAATGGCTCAAACTTTTTCAACAGGAACTTCTCTTGCAAGCGGAGCTTCTGCTGCAAATGATACAACTGTTGTTATTCCAGCTAACTCACAAATCATTGATATAGTTCTTGATAAGCCCACTGTAATGGCGGGAGCTACATGCGTTTTCAGTATTGGAGACACAGTTGGTGGCAACGCTACTTTCCTTAACTCCTATTCAGTTACGATTGCTTCTGGAGTGGGACGAGCATACCCAACAACTGAAGCAGGCGGATCGCTCTCTTGGGCGGATACAGGAACGTCGGATGTCAAACTTACGTGGACTAGCACTGGCGCTACTTCTGCTGGTGAAATTAGAGCCACAATTTTGTATCAGCAAAATAATAATTTGTCATAATCCGACCTAAAGGAGAACTACTATGTCGGGTTCAGATGCTCAAGCTACGTTTATAGAGGCCGCCGCCGCAGACACCGATGGGGTTTGCGCGGCGCAATCTGTAGGCAGCGCTACAGACCTTACAATTAATGGCGCTCTTGCTTCGGGAGGGGCAGTCACTTTTGACCAGCCGCGTAATGTAACGATTTTGTCTGCTGGTAATGATTCAGGAATTACTTTTACAGTTACTGGTACGGATGAAACGGCAAGCGCTGTTACCGAAACTATCACAGGAGCTAATACAGGCACGGCTACAGGCACTACTTATTTTGCTACAATTTCTCAAATTGCTTCTAGTGGAGCAGCAGCGGGAAATGTTTCTGTAGGTTCTGGAACAAGTATTGCCGCCCCTATTTTTAGGGGAAGTATGCGTTTAATAGGTTTATATGTTGTTAATACAGGTACTGCTGGAACAGTTACATTCCGACAAACCTCGGCTACGGGAACGGTTAGGATGCAATTTAACACGGTTGCGTCTGCTAATACGAACGCTTATCCCGATATACCCGACGAAGGTATTCGGTTTAATGCAGGGGGCTATGTTGTTTATACTCAAACAGTAATGTCTTCAATGACGGCATTTCATGCCTAGAACACCGAAGGTTGGGGCAAAGTAATGGCTACAACCAAACAGGTGCAAAAAACGCCTTCGGGACGTTTGAAATACAGAGGGGTTACTTTTTCTGGTTATAACAAACCAAAAAGAACTCCTAATGAACGTAAAAAAAGCGCGGTTTTGGCTCGAAAAGGAGACAAAGTTAAAATAGTACGGTTTGGCGATCCAAACATGACTATTAAAAAATCACAGCCTGCTAGAAGAAAGAGTTTTAGATCGCGCCACAAATGTAACAGTGCCAATGACAACTTTACTGCTCGTTATTGGTCATGCAAAGCGTGGTGAATATGACAACCGAAAAAGAACGCGAAACCCTTGTTTCGATAAACACAAGAATTAGTGTTATAGAAGAGGTCATAAAACGGTTAGAAACAAATCATCTGGCTCATATTGAAAAAGACATAGCTAGGTTGGATGCTAAAATTTGGGCTTTAATAAGCGGTATGGCGATACAACTAGCTACTTTTGTTGTAGCATTATTAATTTTTATTTTACCAGTGGCGTAATTAAAATGGCTTTTGATTTTTATAGCGAAAAAGAACAGAAAGTAATTTTTGAAATAAAAAAATGGTCGGAAGAATCATTAGAAGATTCTAATGATAATTTTAATGGGTTATCAGCTTGCCCAAAAGCCAAAAG
>Ga0110931_1000801_pt1 | contig 11733 bp, 19 predicted proteins | sample 4_EtaG_FD_79333 | JGI IMG/M metagenome (GOLD analysis project Ga0110931, IMG submission 79333) | Marine viral communities from the Subarctic Pacific Ocean - 4_ETSP_OMZ_AT15127 metaG (version 2) (version 2) | ecosystem: Environmental > Aquatic > Marine > Oceanic | place: Pacific Ocean | collected... | reverse complement strand
CTGTTACAGTAGTAAAAGTCCCTGCTGCCGCACTAGCCCCACCAATAACCGTCCCGTCAATCGTACCGCCATCTATGTTGACAGAGGAAAAAGATAGATCGGCTGTTACGTCTACAACTGCAGCCCCAGAACCTGCACCATCTGCATAGATAATCTTACTGTCGCCATTTAAAACACTGACGTTAGCCCCGCTGCCTTGCGTAAAAGTAGCAGTCTGCCCACTACTGTTTACTACTATGTAAACTTTATCTGCGTCATTGGGAGCAATAGTAATTGTGTTTGTGCCACTAGGAGAGCCACCAAGCACAAGCACTTTATACATGCCATCGCTTAACGTGCCGTCAGTAGTGGTTAATGTATGTGTTGTTCCAGATAGAGTAATTGCACCGACACCATTAATGGATCGGTCAATAATGTCCATGTTGGTGTTAATTGTGTCACCCCAACTGCCTGACTGGTCACCGTCTGCTGGTTTTTCTATTCCTGAATTGCCTGTGTACGAACTTGCCATTTAATTATCCTACCCTAACCAAGACACTGTAACTGTGCCAGAAGATGCTATTGCGCTACTCGCACCCCAAGTCCAAGATGTGTAATCACCACCAAAAAAGGAACTGCTTGCTTGTGCGTAACCAGCGTCAGTGCGGTTATACGTAGTGCCTCCTAATGTCATAGAAATCCAACCACTGTTATCAACATGAGACGTTACGTAAAAGTATAGCTGGCTAGACGATGCGTAAACACCGCCTATAGTTACGTCAAACCCTGAAAAATCTATGGTGTTTGTGCTTATAGACCCAAAGCTACCTGCTTGACCGTTTGCATCAAACCCAGTAACGCTTACGCCAAGCCCTATAAAGCTACCACCTATGGTTATAGTGTAATCACCTGTGGTTACATTGTTTGTAGTTCCAAGAAAAGCTTTTAATGATATTTCGCCACTAGTAGGAATGCTTCCTGTAGTACTGTTTGTAGGCACAAGACCACCGTTTCTATAATATTCGGTTAAAGAATGGGGCAAGTCACCACCAAACTCATTAGCAAGGTCTGTTATATCAATAGGTACTGAACTTGTAACCGCCATTGTTAAGAGTCCTCAAATTTAACGGTTTGAACATTATTTTTTAACTCGCTTACTTCTTCTGACAATTCTTTAACTGCTTCTATTAAAACGCCTACTAAGTTGCCATAGGCAACCGATAAATGTTTATCTTCTGTGTCATCTGTAACCACTACTTCAGGCATAACCTCTTGCATTTCTTGTGCAATAACGCCTACAGAGCGTTTGTCGTTTTTGTCAAAATACACACCGCGCATAGCTTTTACTTTATTTAATGCGCTATCAATCGTTTCAATGTTTGATTTAAGTCGTACGTCAGAGCTAACCGTTACATCAGTGGCAGCAGTAATAGTGCCTGTTGACGTAACGTTTCTAAACCCAGTTATGTCTTTATTGCTGTCTACAATAACCGCTTTTGATGCAGCTATAGTGCCTGCGGTAATGCCGTCAACTAAATTAAGCTCGGCTGCTGTGCTGGTAACGGTTGTTCCGGCTATAGAAAAAGCGTCTGTTTCTAACGTTCCATCAACGTCTACGTCACCTGATATGTCAAGGCTGGTAGCAGCAACTTCGCCGGTTACCGATATACCGCCAGAAGCGGTAGCTAGTTTAGCGGAGTTATCGTAATAAAGCGTAGCTGCTCCATCTGTTACAAAGGCTGCCATGGACTCGTCGCCACTAGAGTTAATGTTTACTTGGCTACCTTTTAAAACTAATATACCTGTGCCAGCGTCTTCTACGTACGAATTAGATCCATCGTGATATATTTTCAAATCAGCACTAGCACCGAGTTTGATAATATCTCCATCACCCATGTTAAGGTGTGTAGCAAGGGTAGTTTCACCCGTTACTCCTAATGTTCCACTAATAGCTAAGTCTTGTGACATCACAACGTCGCCATCAGCTTCTATTTGTATAGCGTCTGTGTCGCTTGCAGATCCAATATACCCTGCATCGGCTATTACTACGTTTCCACCAGAAGTAATGTTTCCTGCAACGGTTACATTTGTTGTTCCTGTAGGAATTTCTAACACGTCTGCGTCTGCGTCATTTTTAATAGTCACATCGTTAGTGCTGCCCTGCCCTGTGAGTATTAGTCCTTCTGCACTTGTGTAACCCATTGCTGCGTTATCACCTGCGGCAGTGTCTCCTGTTGCTTCTACGGTAGACCCTGTTACGACCCCAGAGGCGGTTAACGTAACTGCTGTAGCTGTACCTGCTAAAGCAACATCGGTAAGGGCGTTGTACATATTTGCACCGCTGCCTCCTCCGTCTGAATAACAAACCGTTACCGCTCCGTTTGCTATAGTTACAGAAGCACCGCTACCTTGTTGAAACACGATTGATTGACTGCCACTTGTTGCGTTTTCTACTATCCAAACTTTAGAACACGTATTAGGTGTTATTGTAATAGTGCATGTTGAGTCTAAAGTTCCCGTGTATTTTAAATATAACGCTCTTCCTGGATCGGTTGATCCGTCAGCTATTACGGTAGAGTGTGTGTCTGCGTTTGTAGTAATCGCCTCTGTACCGTAGCCGAACGCATCTGCTATAAGCTCTAGGTTGGTATTGGTGTTAGTTCCCCATGTCCCAGACGCGTCTCCTGTTGCCATTTCGTTTAGTCTTAAATTGTTTACGTATGTGCTTGCCATTTTCTTGTACCTTTAAGCTGCTATGTTTGTCCAATCTGGGTCTTGACTTGGTGAAACCTCACTAAAAGACGAAGACTGGCTTGGTGTAATGTTGCTAAAAGACGAAGACTGGCTTGGAGTAACCGCACCCCAAACTAAAACTCCTCCTGTAAAACCAGTAGCAGCAACACCCGTAACAGAAAAATTGTTTGCGTTGTTTGTAGTAACAGAGCCTACAACTAGTGTTGCTCCGCTACCCGTAACCGAAACATTTACACCTGTACCCTGTACTACTGTAACAGAATCTACAGCGCCCGTTGCTATAGGAACTGCACTGCGATTCCACGGACCAGAAGCCCAAGACCCTCTATTCCAACCAGCTACATAGGCGTTTACTGCGCTCATTTAAGCAATCCGTATAATAGCGTTACTCGCATCTGCTGTAGGAAACACAATCGTAAAATCGCCAGAAGACGAAGATTTGTCCGCACCAAAGTCTAAAACAACAACCGTTGGGTTAGTAACACTAAGCGACGTAGTATTTGGTGTGCTGTTGTATATTAACGCTCCACGAGCATTAGATATAGTTGAAGACCCCCAAGTAGTGTCTGCAAAATCTGTTAAAGCTGTTGTACCAGATAAAGTTGGGTCGACTTTAGTTAAGGTATTACCCCCTGCTGTGTATGCAGTTCCTGTAACTTCGTTACTTGTGGTATATGCTGTGGTGGCTGCATTAAAAGCTGCGCTGTTGGTGTACATAGCTGCTTTTACAGTGTCTCCTTTAAAATCGTGGCAACCGTACAAAAGTTCTTTTTTAAAACTGCTGCACATAAAATTTCCTGTAAACGCCATTTAAAGTCTCCTTATCAATTCCGCTAATTCAGGGTGTGCGGCATCTATTAACGCATTATAAACTGTTGTTCTATCACTTTTTATAGCTTCTTTCATGTAAAAAGCAACAACTTTTATTATTTCTTCTTTATAAGCATGGGCTTGCGCTTTAACCATAGGATCTGCTTGGTCAGAAACAGAAACTATTTTGTCTGCACATCTTCGTGCTACTTCTTCGGGGGTAAACCCTCTATTATCGGTTGTTTGCACTTCTACTTTAAAAGTAGGGGGCAGTTCCATGTTTAATGCTTGTGTCATTGTTTTTGCCGCATTATTTGACCTGTTGTATAAAAATCACTAGTTTCTTTAGCTTCACCTAACAGTTTTAACGCACCTATAGCTTCTGCAAAACGTTTTTCGTAAGCTGCCATTAAGTCTTGCTCGCCTTTCATGTAGGTATATGCTTCAATTAAACACCCGTACAGTAAAGCAAGTTTGGCGTTTTCGCTTAACCACGTAGTTCCACTGTCTCCTGCGGCAGTTAAACTAGCTGGTCGGTACAAATAGTGTAAATTTGCATCAAAAGCAGCGTTTGGAGTAGGAGCTAATATAAGGTTATCAACGTCAAACACCCCATAATACTTAGGAATTCCTGTAGTAGACGCGTCAGGGTGAACTGTTTCAATAAACGAAACGTCTTTTTGCTCTAAAAACACTTTTTTACTGCTACTAGTGATATTTAACGAATTAGGAGCTAAAAAATCAGACGGTAACGTCAAAAATCGGTTTCCAGACGTAGTAGTTCCTAAAACGTTCTTTTTAAATTCGTTAAGTTGCACGTTTTTCAAAATTCTTTCTTCTGAAATTTGTATAAAATCGTTTAAATGACTAACAAACGAAGTTTCAGTGTTTTCTGTGTAGTCTTGGATAGCTGTTTTTAAGCCGCTGTATGTAAAACTCATGATGTAGTCACCGTAACATGCCCTACAGAAGAAACTCCTTGTAAAAACCCAGATGCACCAAACACGTTGTCCGAAACAAACACTTGTTGAGGCTCTGTTCTGTCTGGACGAGCGTTTTTTAAAGCTTGTGGCTCTATAGGAGGTTTTCTAGGGTCTAATTGGGGTTGTTTTGTTTCAAATTCAGAAATATGCACTACCGAACCGTTCCATTCGGTCATTTGTTCGTTATACGGAAACTCCATACCGCTTCTGTCGGAAATAAATTTAGCGTATTTTCCGGTAGAGTATTTCATATTGTCGTGTAATAGCTAGAACTAGGTGTAATATTTAACGACGACCGGTCTCTGTCTTCGTCTGCGGCTCTTTTAAACTCTTCTTCATACATGCCTTTTAACATAGGGGTAAGTTGAGGTGACATTTTTATAGATAAATAGTACGCTAGCCCTGCTGCTAAACAAGGATAAAACCTAAAAGGAATATCTAATGTGTCTGTAAAAGCATCTGCGTCATAAATTCTACGCATTCTGTCGTACACAAGTACGTAGTCGTTAGAATCAGGAGTTTGCCAAACGTTAATCGTAGGAGTTATTTGTCTGTCTACGTAATATTGGGTTGGTCTAGATTGGTCAAGTTTAGACGGTATGTTTAAAAACTCGTTTCTGCTGACCCTAGTTATAGAAACATCGTTTTGGGTAGACGTTCCTGCGTCTTGGCGTATTACAGCTGATAATAAATCAATACTTGATTGCACGTCTTGAAAATCAGGAACTACCGAAACCGAGCTACTAGCGGCGCTTGTGCCGCCGGTAACTGTTTCGGACGCGGTAAACGTTCCTACTGGCACAGTTATGACTAACGTATTTGCTGTAAAATCAGCAGATGCCGCCGGTAACGCTGTTATTGTTGCGGTTGCTCCACTTGTGCCGCCGGTAACTGTTTCGCCTACGGTAAAACCAGACGAAGAAGCAACAACTAACGATAACGTACCTAACGGGTACTCAGAAACTCCTTTTGCAAGGTTTAACGTTTCTTGTGTCATTGTCCATCTGTTCAAACCTCGGTTTGCCCAGTCTGCAAATAAAAGATTTAAAGAACGTTTCGCTGTTTTTAAGTCATGACCTGTTCTGATCATCAAACCGCATCGTTCGTATGCCTCTTCTATGTACTCGGCTACGTCAAGCTCAAAATCGGTAGACGCAGAAGTTGCCATTAACTACATGGACCTCTTACAGATTTGTCGTTCTTTACTTCACCGCCTTTACGCATTTTCTTTACTTCGCCACCGTAACGCATTTTCTTTACTTCACCACCGTAACGCATTTTGTCAGGAAACCCCTCCTGCATGTTTTTGTAGTTTTCTGGAGATATAGTAGATTTACTTTTAGGTCTACTAGTGCCGTCTTTTTTCCGTTTGTTAATGTTTTCATATAAACTCATAAATCACCATGCTTTGCACGACCAATATCGTGCGCTAAATTTATCTTTTGCTGTATCACAATTATGACGCGCCCTAAAACTTTTACGTCTCGCGGGTTGGTCTTTTTTAATAGACATGTTTTGGTCACCAAACCTAACTAATTTTATTTGGTCACCTTTTTTAGCTAAAACAGCAGATTTTTTCTTTGCGTTAGGCGTTCGTTTGGGTTTATTAAACCCTGCAAACGTTTCTCCTCTATACTGTACGCGACCACTTGCTGTTCTTTTGACGTTTTTAACAGATGCCATTTCATTTCCTTAAATTTATGAATGTTGAAACATCATTAAATCCATAGTTCCAACAACAAACGTAACATAACAACCTGCTCCAAACACAATACCTTCGTCTGCTATAGTAACGTCTTCAAAACTGCTGTCTGTCCCTATAGACCTAAACTGCACTAACTCTGTGCCGGTAGCACTTGTGTTTCTAATGTTAGCTGTTCCAGCAGAACCACCAGAAACATAAGAAAACCCTCTAAGCCTACATCTGCCTGCAAAAATAACTCCTAAAGCATTGTTATTTATGCCTGCAGAAACATTACCTGCAGGATTTCCAACAGCGGTTATGCTAGTAATAGTTTTAAAATATCCAGAGCTGGTGGCTGTGCCTGCGTTTGCGCCTGTCACTGTTTCGGACAACGCGCTCCCGTTAACATCAGTTCCAACTACGGTAAAAGATATTCCGCTATCGTTACCCGCTGATAAAATAGTAACTTGTCTACCAGAAGCGTTTGTAACACTACCACCGTCAGCCAAAGCACCACCTATTGTCAAGGCAGCATTGTTTCCAACCGAAGCAGCCGTTGATATGCCGTCCGCGTCTAAAGCAACCTCGTCACTAATAATGACTGGTTTTATATCTGACCCTGCCATTTTGACCTCCTATTGACTAGGTGGGGGTCACCCACCTAACCGTGTTTACTTACGCTATTTGGACGTATTCAATTATAAAAGTAAAAGAACCCGCAGTTGTAGCATCTACCGTGTTGGTAATGTTGCAATAGATAGTTCTTTCAGTGTCTGTGTATTGAACAGAAGCAGGAGCAGTTGTGCCGTCCTGTGTTTGAAGAACCAAACTAGTTACAGTTACGTTGTGCGCAACAACAGTTGTACCACCGTCTAAAATTTCATCAGTTTGAGCAGCAACAATTTGTGCGCCAGAACTACTAGTTCCAACTTCGTAACCAATGTCTCCTGTTCCTATCACGGGAGCAACGTCACAAAATATTTTAATGTCTGTAATGATAGTGTTTGCTGGTTGGGTAAATTCACCAATAGCGGGACTATCGCCAGCAGTTGTGTTGACTGTCACGCCTGTGGCAAAACCAACATGTTTAGCATATTTGTTAGTTACGATACCTGTAGAAGCAATCACCATAGTGTCTGTAACAGCACCAGTGGTTGCGTTTTTTGAAATTACTTTAAAACCGTTTTCTGATTGAATCGGTCCTACAAAACTTGTACTAGCCATTTTGGGCTACCTCCTTATTAAAGGTTTCGCTATAAAGTCTTAATAAGTGTCTGCTAGGGCAGTCGTTATAGCTTATAAAATCCTAGAAAATTTAGGGTACACAAAAAAGAAAGGAGGCACAAGTGCCTCCTTCTTTAGGTTGCTTTTTACAGCTACGCTCCGGGACTTCCGAACACACAACGTGGGTCGGATACACCAAAACTGTAACGCTCTCTAGCTTTGTATCGAACATTACCTGTTTCAAAATCCCCTTCCATAGAGGTTTTCATTCCTGCTCTTTCAAAATGCTTAAAGCCATTAGGAGCATCGGTTTTGATGAAAAACGCATCTGTATCTGTAAGATAGTGGTTTACCACATATCCTTCAGGCAGCATACCCATATTGCGACTAGCATTAATGTCATTGTCCGCTGTTCCTGGACGTAAATTAGATGCCATTAGTCGTTCGGCTACAAACTGCAACGCAGGTGGGATAATTAATTTTCTTCCCTGCAAGGCAATTTTCAACCCTCTTTCGTCAATAAAAGCGGCGATGTCGATGAGCGACTGCTCTAGCGACGTTTCGTTTAAATCCGCTGCTGTTGACAACTCATTACGCAGACTACCACCACCAACGGTTGGATGATCAGTAGCACAAAGCTCCTTACCATCACCAAAAGTGAAGCTGCTGCTGAACGCGTTGTTTAACACATCGGCTGCTTTTACTTGTTTGCTGTTAGACATTGAACGAGCTAGTGCTTTAGTGTAGCGAGTAGAAAGCTTGTCATAAAGGTTGTCCTCTATAGCTTCTTCTGTTATCGCAAACGCTAGTGCAATAGTTTCGTGTGTGTAACGAGCTGTGTAGGCTTCGTTTGCAATATCGTAAGACACTGCTGCGCCTTCACCTTTTTCGGGTGCGGCTCCAAAACCTGACAACATAACTTCCTCTTCAAACGCTCGGTCCGAAGATTCAGTTTCGTATATTTCGGTATGCTCATTGTCATACCTATCATACTCCATACCGAACAAGGCATTTAGTCCTGGCTCAAGTTCTTTTAGGAGTTGTGAACGTGAAATAGCCATATCCTATTACTCCTTAAATACCTGCACCAGTACCGTTAGCATTGTAACGATAAAAGTGGTTGTTTAACAATACAATGGCGAGGCGACCTGCTGCGGTTGCGTCGTCATTCCCAGGACTGTCGTCAAAACCTACTATTCTCAAATTAAGAGTATTAGTAGTAGCTGCGGTGCTAACTGCAAGTTCAGCTGTAGAAATACCAGTTGTGGAATCTCCAGAAGTTGCTGTTGCAAAATTAGCGTTTGCGTTTCTAACAGAATCTGCGGCAGCAGCATTACAATTGATCAAAAACAATTGATCAGGGTTTGCAGCTATAAGCGCAGTTGCTTCTGTTGACGATTTAAGTGAAGCGGTCCCAGGATACTTATTAGTAAACGTTGGTTTTCCGTTTAGATCAGTATACCGGACACCCATGAATGCTCCCAAAATAGGTACTGTACCACCGGCGGCTGCGCCGACAATGTCTATCAACCCGTTTGCGAGTGGAATAACAGGAGTTCCTTGATAAATCACACTAGAAGTTCCTGCTGTGCCACTTGTTTGGATTGGAAAAGACATAATACCACTGGTATTAGCACCTGCTCCGAGCATTTTGTATGGACGTAGTCCAAAAGCGGCATCATTATTAGCCATTGCTCTATCCTTTTAAGTTATTCTGACGGTTTATTACCGCCAAAGGTTACACGAGACTGCCTTTCAGGTTTTTGAAACGGCATTATTGGGTTTTCTTCCCTAAGATAATTATTTTCAACAGCGTCTACTTGATCATCTCGTTTTCGTTTGAAATGCGCATCACGCTCTTGTTTTATTTCTATAGGGAAACGAGCTAAAACCAGACCTCCCACTCCTATAATTCCAGCATGTGTGCCGTCTTGTATAGTAGGAGCTTCAAAATCGGGGTACTCGTCAGCGCGAACTAATTCAAAGCCTTCGCGTAGCCTAGCAGAAAGGTTTTTTTCATCATTAAAACCCATAACAGTGCTACGGATCCATCGATGAACGAAGCCCTCTGGGGCTTCTGGTGCTTCTAATGAAGAAGGGGGTCGCCAAGGTTGACGACGTTTTTTAACTTCTCTTGTTTGAGAGTTGCGTGGGGTCCGATCTGTCATGATCTATTTTCCTTCACGTTGTTTACGGTTAAATTTGTTGGGCTTTTAGCCTTTTTTGTTCCGCGTATGCAGCCAAGGGTACACCAATCTTCTTAGCCATTGCAACCTCACTGGGTGTTAATCTTTCAGTGACCTTGTTGTTGGCTTTATTAGAGCGGTTATTGCTTGCTGCTGCAACTGCAGGACTACTTTCCGGTGCTGCTTGATTTTTTTGAAACTTATGAGGAAACGTTTCTTGCATTTTGCGGTCTAGTTCCTCATAGTATTCATCGGTTCCTATGTAAGCGTCACCTCGTGTTTTTCTTAAACTTTGATGAAACGACAACACTGATAACGTCATAGGTTCGTCTTCTCCAAACCACTCATGTTTTTCAGCCCATTCTTCAGCTTTAGGGTCTGCAACCATCGGTTGTTGTGGCGCTTGTTGCTGCACGGGTTGTTCAGGTTGTTGAACTTCAACTTCTTTTTGCTGTTTAATATAATTTAAACGTTGCTCTTCTACGGCAGTGTCGGCTATGAGTTTGGTAGTTTTAGCTACTAAATCGGTATCGCCTTTGTCGTAAGCATCTTTTAATTGTTGCTCAAGCATGGTTTTTGATAAATCGATACGTTGTTGAAACTCAGAAACAAACGAATCACCTGCTTGGGTTTGCTGTGTTTTTAAGTTTTCGTTTTCTTGTTTAGTAAACTCAGCAATTTCAATGGCAGCTTTTTCTCTTCTTTCGGCTTCTCTTAGCCTAGCAGTAAGTTTGTTTATGCGTTTTTCAACGCCTTTACTGTGTTCTTGTAGCTGGGTGTCTTTTTCGGTTTGGTCGGCTAACTCAACTGTTTCTTCTGTGCTGGGTTGGTCAACGTTTTCTAACTCTACTAAAGTATCTTGATCTTCGGCTTGTTCTAAATTTTCTTCTGCTTCTTGCATGGTTTACTCCATGATGTTTAAAGGTGAATAATATCCTCTGGGTTTTGAATTTTAGCTAATATTTCGTCATCATTTAATAGCCTAACTTCGCCACCGTCTATTTTAAAACGGCTACCGGCATATCTGCCAAATATAACCCAATCGTTTTCTTTGCACCACGGTTCTTGCAACAAACCAAATTTAGTGGTGTCTTGGTAAGCAAGTGGTCCTACTTTTAAAACGTAACCGCAAACGGTGGTCAATGCTTCGCGGTCTACGGTAGCGTCGGGTATAAACAAACCACCTTCGGTTTTGCCTTTTCCTCTGTACGGAAGAATTAAAACTCTCCAACCCGTGGGCTGTGGCAGTTTTTCTAATATAGGCAAATCGACTACATCAGATTCTGCTTGCGCAGCTTTTTCCTGCATTTTTAATTCGAGTTCAGAAATTTCTTGGGGCTGTTCAGTAGGGGATTTTTCTTGTTCTTGTCTAACGTGCTTTGGCACAAATAGTTTAGTCATCTTGTTCGGTCTCTCTTTCTAGCAGGTCTTTTAGTTCCTGTTCAATGTAGTCAAGTTCTACAAGTTTTGCTCGTAGCTCCTTAAACGAAACAAAGTCAGCAACCGCACCATGACAAATAGTATCGTTTACCGATTCTTTGCGTTCCCGAATTATTCTAAGTAGTTTTTCGTAAATGTAAAGTACTTGCATAACGGTTATTTGTTTTTGTTGTCGCGGTCTTGTACAAGCGAAACTATTATCAAAACAACCATACCTATGAACACAAGTTGTATCGCCATACGGCTTACTCCTCTTTGTCGTATTCTCTGTAGAATTTAACTATAGTTAATATGTTTTTAGTATACCGCTTTATCTCAGCCATGTTCATAGCTAAGTTTTCATATTGCTTGGTTGTTAATGCGTAATACGGTTTGCGCGGCGCTTTGTTTTCGTCAATCAAACCTAAGTAGGTTGTCATAGTTTCGGGGGTCAGTACTTCAAACTGCACATCAGTTAATTGCATTTCCATTGGTAATGGCGGGTGATACATTGGAGGTCGTTCGGCAATAGTTTTTACGTCTACTTGTTTAGTATTAGGCATCATTGAACACCCACTAATCAATAAAAAACTAACCGCGAATATCAGCTTTCGCATCTGGAACCTCTATTTTTATCTCTGGTGTTTCAACAGGCTCTTCTTGTGGCTCAAACTGGTTAGGGTCGGTAATTTTT
>Ga0110931_1000792_pt1 | contig 11800 bp, 9 predicted proteins | sample 4_EtaG_FD_79333 | JGI IMG/M metagenome (GOLD analysis project Ga0110931, IMG submission 79333) | Marine viral communities from the Subarctic Pacific Ocean - 4_ETSP_OMZ_AT15127 metaG (version 2) (version 2) | ecosystem: Environmental > Aquatic > Marine > Oceanic | place: Pacific Ocean | collected... | reverse complement strand
TCTCTGGCCTCTTGATACAGGTAGTAGGCCTCCATGGCGCTCTGCTTCGCTTCTTCAGCTTTGAGCGCAAGCCGGATAATCTTCTTGCCCGCACCAATCGGGTTGGAACCAAGCAGCGGAGGAACAGACAGCATGTTGTTTAGAATCAACTGCGCCTGATTGACTGAAGCAGTCCGGGCCATCCCGCCATAGCCACCGCCGCCAGAGAGTAGCTGACCTTTAAGCTGGTCAATAAGGATGTCGACCTCATCCTTCTGGCGGGCCTGTGCATTTGCCAGCATCTCTGGAGGAATATCGGGCGGAAGCGGCATTCCATATTCACGATGCGCCAGAATCCGAGAAGCCATCAAGTCTTCATCAATAACCTTAAGGCCGGGGATCTCAGACTGAGCCTTCGCCTGTGCCGACTCAGGCGTGTAAATCGGATACCTGTTTTGCATCCACTTGGTGGGGTCTGTTCCGCCAAAGTGAGAGGCGACAATAGCCTTATATCCCTCAAGATGAAGAGGATTAGTCGCTCCAGCATCTTTTGCAGCTTTGGCCATGAAGTACTTGATTGCGTCCCGAGTGCCAGCCTTTGCGCCTTTCCCGGCCAACCCCAACATCGCGTTGGTCTGAAGCAACCAAGATCGCTTTACTCCGTCTCCATCTTTGCTTTGAAAGGCTGGACGGCCTTCAATCCATGCAGGAGAGCCAGCAATTTTTTCCGCAATCTTAGGAAAGTTGGTCCCAATGTCGATTTGCTTCTTGTTCTCCTCAGACCGCTTCATGTGTTCCTGAACAACCTTGGATGTGTTGTCCATGTTTTCTTCAATCAGTTTGGCCCGGTTAGTCTGCAACTTATCGATGTGTTGCATTATGCTGGTTCCAGATAGACCTCCGCGCTTCTCTTGAAGCTTCTTGAGCGCAACAAGCTGCTTAAGCATCTCAGTTTGACCAGCGGGGCCAGACTGCTGCGTCATATACATCGCTTGCTGAGCAGCAAACTGCCTCTGTGGAGCAAGGCTCTGCTCCATTGTCGTCATGAAAGAAGTATATGGGTCGAGCGCCACGGGAACCTCGCTTATGTCAGGTCAAGATACAGCACCAATAGCTTATCACCTGAGGTATCTGCACCACCGACGTTGCTGATGTAATCCTCAGAAAGAATCATGAACTCAGACGTTCTATCGGTAATTAAACCACTTGTGCCGTTTTGCTCATACACGTATATAAGCTCATCTCCAGCACTGATGCCAGTAAGCCTGAACGCCCCAGCCGCAGCACCAGTCAGAACCGACTGCTTCAAGAAACCGCCTGCAAGCTTTCCTTTGGTAACAGCGCTTGATGCCAGTAAATCTGAAGACACAAAGCCAGTAGCGAATAGCGCCCGCGAGGCCGCATCTGCCGCGAAAGCCCCAACGGTAACCAGTGTAGTCAGCACACCGCTGGTAATCGCACCAGCTTGAACCTTAGAGAGCAGGGTATCGCTATCAAAAAAACCACCCGCCATGCGGCGACGGCCAATGACGGTTGCATCAAGAAGGATCTTCGGCAGAAGAGCACGAGAAGGACGCGAGCCACGAGATGCAGTCTGCCGTGTGCCGCCCTCTTTACGGTCGCCTTCTGCTACTGACTTGCCGTTCTTCCACACCATTGGTCACTAATAGACTTTCGTAAGGCCAACAGGCACAACATTGCCAGGCGCAACATTAATTTGGTTGCCAGCCGTATCTGTCCATAGGCCACCACCCAAGTCTATTGTATTGCCATCACTTACCCATGGGCCACCAGCCTTAGTACCGAAGTCTCCGCTGCTTACAGCCTTAGTACCGAAGTCTCCGCTGCTTAGACCGTAGCCCTCATCACCCGACCCACGGCCCTTGGTGCCCATGGTCGTCAGGCCGCCAGCGCTACCGCCGCCGCCGAGGCCGGAACCACGTGCTCCAAGACCGCCAGCGCCGATCTGTGTACCCTTGGAGGCCTGCAGGCCCTCTGAGTTGGTTGGGGCGAGCGGGGCGCCCAAAGTGCTGGCCAAGGATGGGTCTTGATTAAGGGCTCCCAAGACACCAACGCTCTCTGCAACCTCTTTGTTCGCCTTCCTTTCATCCATCGCCGCTACGAGCGGTTCGTCCTCAAGGCTTATGGCTTTAGCTGAAGCGCTTGTTGGTGCAGTTGTGGTTGTGGCCGGTTGGGTAAGCACTACTGGTCCAAGCTTCTTAGCCGCAGCCGCCCGGTCAGCGGCCAACCTGGCCTCAACTTCCACCCATGGAAGGCTCGTGACCCCAAGGTCTGTTGCCCTCTCGCCCAATGCATCTCTTTTAGCCCGCGCTTTGGCATACTCATTCTGCAGCCTCCTCTGCACGTCACCTGTAAATGTGCCATCTTTTCTGGCCTGCTCCATTTGCATCAGGATTTTGTTTTCTTTCTCATAGGCCGCCGAGGCCGCCCTCATGGCCTTCAGCCCATCGACGGTGGTGCCCATCGCCTTTGCCTCAGCAGAGTTGATTCCAGCCATCATTCCAATGAGTGACGGAAGACTGGACACGGCCTTACCAGCCAACATTCCCCAGCCAGTAAGCCTGTTCATGTCGGCCACCCGCTTCCGCGCCTTCTCTTCTTTGTCATAAATGTACTTTTGCTGGGCATATTGCGCGTCAAGCTGTGCAATAAGCCCCCGCTGCTGTCCTGCCTCCTGTATCGCCGCGCCCCGAGCGCTCTCTGCTTCAGCCTGCCGTGCCCTCTGCATGCCTCTGTGCATTGCTTCTTGTGCATCAACCGACGTGCGCCCCTCCTGAACAGCAGCCTGGGCCTCCCGGCGCTTTTGTTCTGCATCAATCTGGGCCAACCGAGAAGCAGAAAGCTCTTCTGTACGTGCCTGGACACTTGCAGCAGTGGGTGGCGCAATCTTTGGCGGTGGCGGTGGCGCTACGCCCGGCTGAGACTCGATAGCGTGAGCCATGTGAATCTGAAGCGCACCGAGAACAAGGTTTCCAGCAGTCTGGAACTTTGAAACATTGGACCAGGCCTTTGCCGCGTCAAATTGACCAGTCGTAGAATACCAGTTTGCACGGTCCTGCGGAGAGGCCTGGCTCATGACCTTCATGTAGTAGGCCTGTCTCGACAATGCCTGCGCTTTAGCTGTTGCGTCGTCTGCCACATTAACTCCTAAGCTGTCCAGCCTCTACGGGCCTTCAATCCATCGTAGCCAGTTCTACCACCAGCAGCGCCAGCGCCAGGGCTCATTGCCTCAGAAAGAACCACATCTGGACCGGCAAGTCGAGCGCCACCACCCTTTGATGCCCGCTTCGCAGCCGCAGACTCATTCGCCGCCGACCGCTTGGCTGCCTGGTCCGCCATATACTGAAGGTTTCCCTGCTCAGCAGCCTGCTGTTTAGCCAGCTTCTTCTCCGCAAGGATGTTCTTCTTTCCTTCTACCTTCCCCTCTTCGTACCCAGACTTGCCTCCAAGGAGGTACCCCAAGCCCATGCCAGCACTGGCACCAGCCATACTGCCAATCTTGGCACCAGGGATGCCGCCGCCCAGGAAAAAGCCAGCGAGACCACCAACCCCAGTCCCGATACCACTCCAAAGGGCTGAGCTTGAAGCTTGGCTTTCTTTCTTACGACCTTGAGCGTAGTTCTCAAGCTGTCGTCGCTCGTATGCGCTTAGTTGGGCCACGGGAAAATCCTCAGCAGTAGTCTAACATCTATCAAGGAATAGTTACTGAGATCGTTGGCTGCTGGTAAAGCCTTGTAGCATCCAGCACAAAGTTCCTGCCATCTACATAGACGTGCTTTAACCTGTGCCCCGTGCCATCATCTCCAAGCTTGGTGTAACCATCACCAGTGTAGTCTTTCATAAGATACAAGCAGCCAATCCAGATGTGGTGCGTACCAGCCTCGAACTCGCGCATATACGTCACACTGAAGTTTTGACGCCTAAAAAAATGTTCAGTGTTCGACCGGCCATAAAGAACCCGCGTTGTGTAGTTCACGATTACCGAGTCACCATCCCCTTCATGGGGACTCTTTCGCATCAAGCGAAACAGGGCGACACGGTCGTTTAAGGCTTGGTTTTGGTACCCCTGAGAAGTATATCCACTGTTACCGCCAGACTCCCACGCATACCAGTTGGCATTGACCGTGACCAGCGATGGGTGGTCCAAATGAATCGATGCTGCAAGACCCTCGACAGGAACGAATAGTTCCTCCGGGCTTGCGATGTTTTCATCATTCAACTCGGTTTTCGGATCGAGCGGCATGATGCGCGTCCCATCATCATTTTCGCCATTGGCCTTGTACCAGCCAGAAGCCTCATGTCTGTAGTATCGAGACTCAATATTGAAAGGTCGATATCGATAGTGAGTGTCTCCAGAAACTGCCTCGACTCGCGGTGATGGCGACCCATAGAACTCTGGTTTGAAGATGTGGCGTGAACGTACCCACGGGTCTTCTTTGAGGTCAGTAGACGTTATCCGACCATTGATCCAATACTCCATAGCCCTGAAGCGCCGGATAATCTCGCTTGCGGAAAACGTATCACCAGGTGAAAACGCAGACCAGTTGGAACTAAGTGGCATTTAGCGACCCATAGTGTACGTGATTGCATTCATAGAGCAGTTTCTAATGTAGAAGCCCGGATACTCCACTCCTTGCTTTTGGAACTTCCACTCGGCTTCACCCGTAATGGTTATGTCTCTCTCCGCATCTTCATCATACTCCGTATACGATCCTGTCCCAATACCGCTTCGCTCCTCTGGATCCCAAAAAGGCTTATTGCCAAGGTGATCAAAAGTAGCAAGTGCCATCAAAGCGAAAACACCAGTCTGGTCCCCGGTTCCCGAAGGCTTCCAGACATAGGTGGACTGGTAGTTGAAGTTGTAACAAAATGACATCGCACTATCGGTCGGGTCACCATTTACCCATTGGTCAGACCGCACCCACTGCTTGTTACGACCAGTGGGGGTCTCGAACCAGCCATCGAAATAGCGTTCAGCAAGAGATTCAGGAGGGCTATAATAAGATGAATGAATGTAAGGCTTTGGTGGATGATTCCACTTCGCACCGCTCCATGGCAGTTGAAACCACTGCCGAGTTGAGTTCAATCGAGTGTATGCGCTGCCATCTGTACTTGCGCTATCCTCCTTAAACCCGAGACTACATCCTATGATTGGGCCCTTGAATCGGTCCTCAAAGGTTCTCCTTAGAGTCTGAAACCCATAGTCATCCATATAAATTCCACATGAAACCCTGACGATAGTGACATCACCATTGTCTGGATTATTTGTGATTTTCACATGCGGGCGATTTGGTAAGCCAGCGTCCCCGTTCTTTGAATATGAATCATCAGGACGCCACAAAGGGACTACTCGCGCCTTACTGTCCGTGTCAGAGGCGGAACCCGCACCACGGTAATCGCCAATTAGTCTGGAAGGCCCCTTCCCTCCCCATAGGGAGAAGTTTCGTACAAATGAGTTTGGTTGCAACTCCTCAAAACCAAGAGCCTCATCACGCACATTCAATCCATCAATATTTTTAGATTGAATATCAAACTCAGCGATACCCGCATTAAGGGCACCATCACTGACGGACTGACCAGAAAAAACCTTTGGTGGTGAAACCCTACCCATTATCTCTTCCTCAAAACGACATTTAAAGCTCTTGAGCGAACACGGCCTTTGGCATCTTCACCCGGCACCCGCGTTTCTGAAAATGAAATTACGCTAACAGGAACACCACCACCATCCGCGAGACCACCACCAGAAGTAGCTGTCATCTTTTTAATTCTGGCGACACGCACTTGCGTTGTGATTGTGTGGATGCCCGCAGACACTGGAGCAACGCCAGTAAGATATGCGCCATTCCTATACATGCCGATAGACATCCAGCCGGTCTCAGCAACTGTGATTCCATCGACCAACACCCTAAATGCAATAGACTCGCGGTCTACCGGATTTTGAACATATCCAGCATTGATCTCATTAGCTCGCACCTGAACCTTATCTCCAGCACCTATATAATGGCCGCCGCCATCATCCATCCAGACGGGGTCTGTAGCGTTGTTCTCCCACGGCCCACGTAGATCTTCTGCATATTCTCGCACTACGCCAGCAGGCGTGGCTGAGCCACCGGGCAGGTCTTCATGAAGAACGGGTGTATAGGGCGAACCATGGGAATACCAAAAAATAAATTCTCTACAAGTCTGTGGAAAGTAGGCTTGTGATCCTCCAGGCGGGTCTTTCGGTGAAAGCCACTCATACGATGCATGGAAATCACAAATCACCCAGCCGTCAGTCTCTACATCAATCGTGAGACTTGGCATCTTGTCTTTGTCTGGGCCACAATCCTCCGCTTGCCACGCTGTCGTATTCATGTTGATGTCAAAATCATTCCCAGGCTCACGATGTATTGGCACATCGTCGTTATATTCAGATGTAAACACGTCGACGAATGCATTATTAGCAATCATGCTATTCTGGATACACCCTGAAGACAGGTTATCTCTGTCGATAAATCCGTTTATCTCTCCAGCATAAGAGTCGATGTTGTCATTCCAGTGGCTGGGATGAAGCATATCGCCTGAAATAGGCAGAACTTTTGGAAATCGCCAAGCCACGCTACCTCCTGTCTACAGACAAAGCGTCTGTCAAAATGCGGATCTCTCTCTGAGCCCCAAGCTTCGCTTCCAAATCGTATCCAACAAGCTCAATATGTGGATTACGTGGAGTTGCTGAAGAGAAGTTCATTTGCATTTCCGTAACCAAGCTTTCATGCATGACACTTACGTCAAACCTGAAAGGCATAGGCTGGTAGTTTCCCCATACTGTAGTGCTATCATACGCGAGAGTGGGGGTATATACATCCTGTGGGCGCATCAGGTCAGTCTGATTTTTGACCTTATCCTGCAGGAAAGACCTACTAAGAGACCTATTCACACCAACATTCAAGCCGAGGTCTATGTCACCTCTGGCCACACAATATGCATTCACATACGCGGGCTGAATGCTGCGATAAACGCTGCCAAAGCTTAGCGGTGATGTGTGGTACTTGGGCGTCACTATAAGAGAGCCAGAAAGTGACTCATCCGAAAGCTCTTCAAAATCCGAAAGCCCCCAGTAAACACCCTTTCTAACCTCAGAATGGGTATACACATGGATGCCAGGCCGCGCGCCAGCATCTCCGCTGCCGAAAAATAGATACCCGCGATGGTCTTTAGTCTCTACAGCACAGTTGACTGGAACACTAAATCTTCTGCTCCACGCACCAACAGCGTAGTGAAAGACAAACACAACCGTGTTCTCTACCTCACCAAGATTTGGAACACACAGCCAAAACTCACGGTCACGATGATAAACGATACCAACAGCACCAGCCAAGGCCGCGTCAGACAAGCCATCAAACCACTCGCGGATTGGAACACTCATTTCAGTGATACCGGTGGGCGTTCCTGTATTTTCCAGAGCGCCCTCAAGTACAAATATTCCTGATTCTGACAAGAACACAAGACCCAAACCAGGGACTTCGGCCAGGCTATCTGCAGCAACACAGCCGATATCTTTCGTCAAAGTCTGAACATAGAACCCATTAACAGGGTCACCTTTGATTAGGTAAACCCCCCTCCGCTTGAACACTACCAACGCATTCTTGGTTGGATACATCCCGGTCACATCACCGCCATCACCCTCGCTGATGTCAAACAGGTTGTTCATCGGGAAGACTTCCGGCATTCCGGGGGCACTAAACCTGATTTGATTGTTTGGCATTCCAGCCAAGAACATTGTGTTCTTGAAGCTGGACATAAACTTGGCCTGCCTTGGCCAGGGCCCAAAATCCTCAGGGTCTGAAAGAGACCCAAGGTTGGAATCGCTCACACCATCCTCAATGACTGTGGTGATGTTGTCCTGAACTTCCTTCACAAGGTAAAAGTTGTACCCATAGTCCCTGTCAGTCGGTTGCCCAAACTCATCATAGATGTCTCTTGTGCGATAAATCTTTCGAGCGACGGTCTCTGTGTTTCCTGTCGGAATAATCAGTTTGACGAATCGTTTCTTTCCGCCATCACCGCACTCGAACTGAACGATATTGCTTGATTCAGACATCGCGCTTTCTTGGCCACGTCGATTTACATACGTGACTCGATACTTGTAGCCGCAAAGCTTTCCGTCGCCATCACCAGTATCAAATGGGTAACTTGAGCCAAGCCCTTGATTTCGAAGCTTAGTGCCAAGCCAGTACGAGGTCTCCTCGTCATCAAAATCTCGAAAAACTAACTCAGCAGACGGCGGTGTAGGGGACCGACGATACCCAGCAGTAGCAGTCACCCGACCATCAAACACAATAGGCTCATCATTCCCATTGATCATGTAGATCCTGCCGCCCCACACGGTTCCCTGGGTGCCAGCCGCAGGTGTTCTACGAACATACCGAGAGCGGTCAGTTCCGTTCCAGGTATTACCGTCCCTATCGGTCAAGCTTACATAGGGCTCGTCTGGTGTGCTGCCACGAAAACGCTGCAGCCTCCCATCGCTATCTTCCCAAATGAGCCACTGGCGGGCACCATTGTGCTGTGAGAACCAATGAAGTGATTCAATCTTCGCATTGTTGCTTGAAGCGCCAGTGCCAGAAGCAGAGCCAACCGCCCCACCCAACAATCCACCAGGCTCGGAAACCTCTGCCTTCGGAGTCAAAAACTCAGGAAGAATATTCGCAGACATCGTTGACCACGGGAAGTACCCGATAGATGGAACCGTTACGGGCCTGAAGCCACCACACGATGTCCAAGAATCATTCAAAGTCCAACGCATGTCTTGAATGTCAGACGCAGAATCAGGCGAAACCTGATACCGAAGGTCAACACCACGAATGCGTGAAAGAACGAACGATTGAGTCTTCATGATTTAGTAGGAACTCCCCAACGCTCGCGCTCGTAGGTTGGGTGGTCAAACCCGCTGCGTACATACAGTCTATCAGGTCGAGAAAGATGCTTCTGGCGCATACGATCAAGAAGCTCTTTCGCCCGCTTCTCGTAAAGCTGAGAATGACTTGTCATGCCATGCTGCATGGTGATGTCTTGAAGAGTCTTGTACACCAAAAGATGATGGAACTGGGGAGGCCACTCAGGAGTGTCAGCATCCGCAACCAGTCGGCGTGGTCGGCGCAGATATCGAATATCGATGTCCATGTCTTGAGCAGGACGCCGGTACATTCGAATAGACTTTCTTGGACCAGCCTCATCCAAGATTAGAAGCTTATGCATCTGACCATCATGGTAGGTCCAACGACTATTTGCCGACCGGTCACTGCCAGGCCACCCAAGATTGGTTGGTTCTACAAGGTGAACCGTAGGTGTTGTTGTAGAGCCGCGAATCTTTCGGCCAGTGTCATACAGAATTGAACTTGGGTCTACACCGGCTCCCTCAGCCACATCAGCAACATGATGCCAACGCTGGAAGCCTTGGTGGATGTTTGAGACACTGCCATCAACCTTCCGGCGATAGATTCTCTTGTACATCCCAGAAGGCTGGTCAGACGGAACTGCCACGCCCACAGAGTTGAAGGTGTCATAGTCGGGATACACCGACCGGGTGTCCATAAGGTTCGATATGATGACCGCTGCCCGCTCAGTCAGGCGGATACTTGCGACCGGAGACGGCGGCGATTCGATTCCACAGTACAAGAACGTGTAGCAATACTCATAGGTCGAGCCAGTCTCCATCGCGGTTTCTGCTGGGACCACCTCATTACTTGAAGCTTGAGACAGAGACATCGGGCCAGGCGGCGGGTGAATGAACATCGGTTCATCCTCAATCGCCAATACAGGGTCACCCGAGTTGTCCCTATCCAGGTACACAAACTCCTCCTTGCGGTGGTCAAGGAAGGTGATCCTGCCGTTCTCTGGGGCGGTCTTCGTTGCCGTTGACGTGCTTCCCGCTGAATCTTCCGTATGCACTGGAGTGGTTAGCCCCCGGTCGACAATACCAAGAACCTCCATACAGTCACCAGGCAACCAATAGCGACGGAACTCAATGGTGTACTCGTCAATGGAAACCTTTGTGATTGTGGGTGCTGTTTCACTACCAGAAGCGCTATGCGTCGATGGGTCGATAATCGGACGGTCAACAACAACATAGTGAGCCGTGGTTCCAGGCTTATTTACATCGGTCACATTGTACCGATTGATGTAGTCACCACCACCCTCTCCTGCGGGGTCATAGCTCTCCGAGTAGTACAGCCCAGTAATCAAATACTCAGAGGAGTACCCACCATGACCAGCGCTTGCCGATAGCTGGCTTATCGACTCCTTGAGTACAAGATAGTTGCCCATCATCTCAGGAGTCTGAAGCCATTGGTTGGCCCCGACTGGGAACACCTTCGTGTTGGCAACCGCCTCAGTTGCGTCACCAATTTGAATTTGAGTGCTGGAAGCGCCTTCAATATCGGCGCGCAAGGTCATTCTGTAGTTCTTGTGAAGGAACAACCATGGGTACTGCGTAGAAAGCTGCAGATAGTGCCGGTTGATGATCCTTGCCGAAATGTCCCTATACTGCTTCAAGTCCGGGTTGTAGTCCAAGGCAGCGTTGATTTCTTGGCGCAGTTCAAGCAGATTCATGGCACACCCCTAAAAGAAAACCGGCAGACAAGGTATTGTACCCCGCCTGCCGGTAGTGGGCGCGAGGCCCGGTAGCGAAAATGGCTTAGAACATGTTCTTGTCGTAGATCATGACATCAGCCAAGTTGCCAGAAGCGGCCTCAAGTGTGCAACCACATGGGCTCACAAGATCCCCGGCTGCTGCGGCACTTGCTGAACCGGCGGTTGTATCAACCACAAGATCCAGAAGTCCAGCAGCGACTGCGTTGAGAACGTATGCATTCTCATATTTCCCAGCAGTCTGAATCTTGACATTGCCAGTGGCTGTAGTTGTCTCAGTGGCAACGCCGACAACCATCGTGGCACCATTGGCAGTAGCGGGGGCCTTGACTACTGCCCCACCAAGACCATTGGTGGTCAGTGAAATGTCAACAGAAACCCACTGACCAGCAGTAATTGCACCATTACAGAGCAACGTCACGAACTTCTTTGGAAAGTTTAAGGTGCCATCAACACCATCAATCTTGTGGATTGCCATGATATCCTCCCTCTTTTGATTCTATGGCATTTAAGGTGGGTGGAGGCCAACACAGCCCCCACCCAATCTAAGAAGACTTAGAAGGTTTCCAGGTCGAACGCAAGACCGCTCGAACCAAGGTGCTTGGCGATAAGCTGACCACGGACGCGAATCTTCGCGGCGCGAACGTCGTACTCACCAGACACAGTCTCGAAGTCGGACAGGTCGAAGTAGCCCTTCGGATCCCACAGGCAGTGGATGTCGTTCAGGTTCAACATGTAGAAGCTGACCGGGTCAGCCGTGGTACCGGGAGTTCCACCAGCGTTGGGCATGTTGCGCTCAACATTGATCTGAACACCGTCCCAGTACTCGACCAGACGACCGCCATCAATCTTGCTCTGGTCAACGTACCGCTCGTGAGCCGAGAGGGCCCGCTTGAGGTTCTTGAAGCCAGCGCGAGAAGCCAGAATCACGTTCGGGTCGCCATTCGGAGACACGGACGCAATCTCAACCTTCATGTCGTACAGGCCAGCAAGACCGTTCGAGTTGAAGGAACCAGCACCATCAAAGATCTGGTTTTGCCAACCGGTCTTTCCAGTGTAGGAGCCCTTATCGACACTACCAACGACGTTGGTTTGAGAGCCAACAGCCAGCGTCTCAAGGAATCCGTGATGGCTACCTGAAGTGACATCGAGGCCATTCAGAGTGTTCCAG
>Ga0110931_1000785_pt1 | contig 11859 bp, 10 predicted proteins | sample 4_EtaG_FD_79333 | JGI IMG/M metagenome (GOLD analysis project Ga0110931, IMG submission 79333) | Marine viral communities from the Subarctic Pacific Ocean - 4_ETSP_OMZ_AT15127 metaG (version 2) (version 2) | ecosystem: Environmental > Aquatic > Marine > Oceanic | place: Pacific Ocean | collected... | reverse complement strand
TATAAAGCCATTCCAATGTGAATGGCTTTTTATTTTTAGCCTAAGAATGCTATAATCAGCTAATTATTTTCTATCGTGGCTAAAAAAATACGGGTTTCAAAACTACTTCTAATACTTGGAATTTGGTTAGTATTGTCTGCTAACTTATACAGCAATGTATTTGCAGATTTTCAAACGTTCCAAAGTGATACCAATAAGGTTAAGTCAATGTTTTCAGACATTGACGACTTAATGGATGTAGGAAATTTTACAAAGGCTTATCAAAAATTAGATTCCGTAGATTTACTGTCTGAACAATTTGATTATGAATACGGACTAGCTTTTTCAGGTGTTAAACGGGCAGAAATATTAATTATAAAGAAACAAATTGATTCTGCTCTTACTGATATAAATAAAGTTATAGACCAGTTTCCCGAAAGTAGATTACGTTTCAATTTTTATAACACACAGGCTGCGGCGTACAACTACAAAGGTCTGTCTAACCAAGCCATTGAATCATTCAGAAAGGGCTTAAACTTTATTGAATTACTCCCACCTGAGAATAGATCCAGATCTATAGCAGCCGTTCATGTAAACATGGCGAGTGCTTATCATAAGCTTGGGGACAGATCTAATACTATAAAAAATTATCTTGAAGGATTACAGTTTGCGGAATCAACAAAGGATTCTTCGTTTTTGACGATCACACTGAATAATCTTGGAGATATATACAATTCATATTCAGAATATGAGCGTGCTGAGTACTATTTAAAAAGAGCAGAGACTATAGCATTACAAAATAATTATAGACCCGATCTACTCAGAATCTATTTAAATCTGGGTAATACTTATAGCAATAGTGAAAAATACGACGAAGCTTTAAAATATTACGAACAGGCTTTAACTTTAAATAAAGAAGTAAGGCCAGATACTCCTCCTTTTCAGATCGTATATAATCTGGGGGTTCTTTACAGCAATAAAAGGCAGTTTACAAAAGCTAAAGACGCCTTTGAAGAATCTTTGCAGTACTGTATAGAACTTAAAATACCTCAGGGATTGTATTTTAATTACAAAGGATTGGGCGATCTGTATGAAAAATTCTCTCAGCCTTACACTGCAATAAATTGGTATGAAAAAGCACTTGACGTAGCTACAGAATTGGATCAAAATCTGTATATAGTTCAGCTTCATGAAAAACTATATTTAACCAACAAAAAAGCAGGAGAAACTGCTCAGGCTCTAAAAGCACTTGAGAATTTTAAAGCTCTTTCAGATAGCATTGCAAAGAAAGAATCTGATGCCGCTCTTTCAGAACTGGAAAGTGAAATTGAGCTGAACAGACAAACAGAAATCAACCGACTCCTCGAAGAAAAGCAAGGAATTCAGGAGCGACAGCTAATTCTGACAAGAAATCTAAACATCGCAGCTGTAGTAGTTATAGTTATCATATTAGTTCTTTTGTATGTGGTTTTCAGATCGGGAGCTGAACGTAAAAAAGTAAATCTGATCCTGAATAACCAAAAAGAAGAACTCGAAGAACTTAATCAAACTAAGGATAAACTTTTCGCAATCGTAGCACACGACCTTCGCTCTCCAATGGCATCACTACAGGGCATCTTATATATGATCAATAACAGCGATCTTTCACTTAAAGAGGCTAAAGATTTGGTGATGAGTTTGGAACCCACCCTTCAGAAAAACATAAATACATTAGACGACCTTCTTGCCTGGGCCAGAAAACAAATGTCCGGAATTAGTTTAAATCCACTGGATATTGACACTAAACCTATAATTGATGATGTAATTTCGAAACAACTTTTTGAGATAGATACAAAAGAACTCACTGTTTCGAATAAAGTCCCTGATAACACAATTGCTTTTGTTGACTTGAACGCTTTCAAACTCATTATTCGAAATCTTCTTTCTAACAGTATTAAATTCACTCAACCTAATGGCTCAATAGAATTTGATTGTACTGAAGGAAATAGCTCTGTTACTTTCACTATTAAAGACACCGGTATTGGAATTCCTGCAAATCTACGTGACTTAATCTTTAAAGATAAGGCAAAAACACGTTTGGGCACTAACATGGAGCTGGGAAATGGTTTTGGCTTAAGCTTATGCAAAGAATTCGCTCAAAGAATGAATGGCGAAATTTATTTTGAAAGTGAAGAAAATGTCGGCACTACGTTTTTCTTAACTCTTCCTAAAAACGGATAATTAATGGCCGATATTTAAAAGAAATAAAAAGCCACATCCTAATTCAAAATTAAGCTTTTCATTTCTTATCTTAAGACTTCTCAAGAATCATCCAAATTCGGAGTTTTTAATGAGCGACAAACCTCGCGAGTATTGTGGCATATTTGGCATCTTTGATCATGAAGAAGCTGCACTAACCACATATTACGGCCTGCATTCACTTCAACACCGCGGCCAGGAATCAGCCGGAATTGTTACCAGTCACTACGACAAAGACAAAGAACGCATGGTTATGCCTTCTTATAAAGATTTCGGACTAGTGCTTAGTGTTTTCGACAAACCAAAGATCATGAATAAGATCTTAAAGGGTCGTTCAGCCATCGGTCATAACAGATATTCGACTTCCGGGTCTTCTAAAAATCCGGCTAACATCCAGCCATTCAGAGTTCATTACAGAAATGGAAATCTGGCTATAGGTCACAACGGCAACCTCTCTAATGCCAAGCAGATTCGCTCCAGATTCAGGAAAGAAGGTGTTTTATTTCAAAGTACTTCCGATACCGAATTGATTCTTCATCTGATTTCACACAGCTTGAAACAGGATCAGATGGGACAAATCATGGACGCTCTGCATCAAATTGAAGGAGCATATTGTCTGGTAATACTGACTGATGATAAATTGATCGGTGTAAGAGACCCTAACGGCTTTAGGCCCTTAGCACTTGGGAAAAAAGACGGGAAATTCTGTCTTGCCAGTGAAACCTGCGCGTTTGACATCAATAACGCGGAATATATTCGTGATGTTGAACCAGGCGAAGTTGTGGTAATTGATCAGGAAGCTTCTGATTCCGGAGAAGTAAAATCATACTTCATTGAACCAAAGGAAGGCACTAAAACAAGCCAGTGTATTTTTGAATATGTTTATTTTTCCCGACCCGACAGTATGATCTTCGGTGAAATGGTTGATAAGATCAGAAGAAATTTAGGGCAGGCTTTAGCAAAAGAACATCCTATAGATGAAGTGGTCACTATTAAAGATTCTTCCAAAAAGCCTGTCATCATTTCAGTTCCTGATTCCAGTAACACAGCAGCAATCGGATATGCAAATGAGAATCAGAAAATGGGCCACGAATGTAAATATGACATTGGTTTGATCCGAAATCATTATGTAGGAAGAACATTTATTTCTCCAGGGCAAAAATCCCGGGAACAAAAAGTTCGTACCAAATTCAATCCGGTTCGTGGTGTGATTGAAGGACGCTCCGTTATTATTGTTGATGATTCTATTGTAAGAGGTACTACTTCCCGCTTATTGGTTGATATGATTCGTGCTTGCAATCCTGCAGAAATTCACTTTTTGGTAAGCTCTCCTCCAATTATCAGCCCGTGTTATTATGGAATGGATTTCCCAAGCCCTGAAGAACTTATCGCCAATAAATTTGAGCGAAATGTAGATAAGATCGCTGAAGAAATAGGAGTGGACAGTTTAAGATATTTATCCGCTGATGGGTTGGTAAATGCAGTTAAGGAAGCAAACCCGTCGGGTCACGATTATTGTACGGCTTGCTTTACCAGCAACTATCCTGTCCCTGTTAATTTTGGTGTTGAAAAGGAAGAGAATGAACTTGTTTAACGGTAAAGCTAAATTCATAACCAGCGCTACCAAAATTGAAGAATGCCCCCCGGATGAGTTTCCGGAAGTTTGTTTTGCAGGTCGTTCTAATGTTGGAAAGTCTTCGTTGATAAACGCAATTGTTAATCGTAAGAACATTGCCCGTACTTCCAATGTACCCGGTAAAACCCAGCAAATGAATTACTATCAAATCGGAGATGATTGCTTTTTTGTAGATCTTCCCGGTTATGGTTTTGCAAAGGTTCCGAAAAAAGAACGTGAGCGTTGGGGACGAAGCATTCGAAAGTATCTTTCTGAAAGAGAAAGTTTGAGGCTTATTCTATCAGTGATAGATGCACGCCACGAGCCTTCTGCCCTTGATCAGGATTTTTTCTATTGGCTCGCATCCAACGAAATGCCTTTTTGCGTGTTGATGTCTAAAGCTGATAAGCTTTCGAATAACAAATTTGCTCAATCAAAAAAAGCAGTTAAAAATATTCTGGCAGAAATGAATATTGAAGTCCCTATTCTCGGATATTCAGCCAGTTCACGAAAAGGAATCCCTGAAATTCAGGAATTAATTCAGGATTTCATCAAAGACTAACTTACACCCCACTTAATATAAAATGTCATTCAAAGTACTTTTACTAGATAGCGTAGATCCTGTTTGTGCACAGGTTTTTAAATCCAGAGATATTCAAGCGGATCAACCCGGAAAACTTACTGAAAAAGAACTCTTTGACCGGATTGGGGAGTACGACGGAATGGTAGTAAGAAGTGCTACTACTGTAACTCCGGAATTGCTTGAAAAAGCAACCAATATGAAAGTTATCGGTCGCGCCGGTGTGGGAGTTGATAATATTGATATCAAAGCGGCTACTACAAAAGGAGTTCTTGTAATGAATACTCCTGATGGAAATACGATTTCTACTGCCGAACATACTTGTGGAATGATCATCGCTTTAGCACGAAATATCCCAACAGCAGTTTCTACTGTAAAAAGCGGAGGATGGGATCGCAAAAAGTATATGGGCACTGAAGTTCACGGAAAAAAACTGGGAATTGTAGGACTTGGTAAGATCGGATCAGAAGTAGCTCTTAGAATGCAGGCATTTGGAATGGAAGTTTTGGCTTATGATCCTTTTGCTACTAAAGAACATGCTTCTGAAATGGGAATTCAATTAGTTGATATTGATAGCCTTTTAGGAACTGTTGATTTTCTTTCTGTTCATACTCCACTTACTGAAAAAACAAAAGGATTGGTTTCTCTGAAAAATGCAGATAAACTCAATAAAGGAATTCGTTTGGTGAACTGTGCCCGTGGTGGAATTTATGAAGAATCCGATTTACCTGAATTACTGGATTCCGGTGTTGTTGGTGGAATTGCACTGGATGTTTATTCTCAGGAACCGCCAACTGAAGAACTCTATAAAGTGCTGGAACACCCCGGTATTATTTGTACACCACATTTGGGAGCTTCAACAGAAGAAGCTCAGGAAAAAGTAGCCGAGCAAATAGCTGCTCAAATGTCGGATGCGCTGGAGAACAAAAACTATAAAGGGAGTTTGAATGGCAAGTCTATTTCGTTGCTAACCAATGCGGAAGTACAACCTTATCTGCAACTGGCAGAAAAGCTTGGTGCTATGGCTGTTCAGCTTTCTCCGGAACATGCCAGTAGTCTGGAATTTGAATATTCCGGAGATTGTGCAAAATTCGCAGACGTATTAACCGACGGCATACTTAAGGGAATGCTCACTAATTATGTAGAAGATTCCGTAAATCTGATCAATGCACGTCATTTTGCAGATGAGCGCGGATTTTCTATCAAAGAAATTCTTTCCTCAAAAGGAAAAACTTTTAACGATGTGGTTACCATAAATTTTGCTGAAGGAGCTGAATACCGAAGTATCTCAGCATCTGTTTTTGGCGATAATGATTACAGGATCGTTCAAATTGATAAATACGGAATAGAACTTCGTTTAGAAGGTGATATCATTATTTATCAAAATCAGGATGTTCCCGGTATGTTAGCTTCTGTAAGCGGAGCCTTAGCTAAGCAAAGCATTAATATCGGTGCTCTTGGATTAGGTAGAACTGAAAAAGGCTCAAATGCCATTACCGCTTTAACTATAGATAAAAAGCTTGAAGACGATGAACTGAAAACCATTAATGAACTAAATGGAATTCAGCATATCCGATATGTAAGCTTTTCTTGAAAGAGGTTTCTTAAAAACTCTGTCAGGGTTTTAAACCCTGACGGAGTTTGTATTTTGAAAACCCTAAATCCCTTCTCAAAAGGAGATTTTATTGCTTTTCAAAGAGAATCAGTCAATCAGCAATCAAAGTCTCCATTATTGAATCGCTCAATAAGTCGTTCTTCGTTTATCCTTTTAAAATCGGTCAGATTATTTTCAGATAGAGATGCAATTGTCATTTCTCTTTTGCCCAGCGCACCTCTCGCTTTGGCTAACTTCCATCCTGCTACTGCCATCGCCGCCCGTGCTTTTGAAGCTGCGCAATAAGTACCTAGTATGGCTTCACCCTTTGCAAGCGATTTAAGTTTTTGGAATGCCTCGGGGGTCCATAATTCTTCATTTACTTCAGGAGAAAAGGCGTCGTGGAAAAAGAAATCAGCTTGTACTCCTTCGCCTTTGTAATCCTCGAACTTCCCTATAAAAAGGAATAGAGTCACATCAACATCAGGCAAAGGTTTAATGATATTCATCCCTTTCTTAAGGTCTGTGAATATATTTTTCAAAACCGGTTCCAATTCTTCAAAATCCGAAAAAGAAGCGTAATTGAGTTTCCCGGCTTCATCAGCTGAAATTGGAAAAGCTTCCACACTGTGAAATTCAACTTTAGAAGTGCACTTCCCTGAGAGATAATAATCCAGCAGTAAAAGAAAGTTAAGTCCGGTTCCGAATCCGATTTCAAAAATAGTAACTTTCTCGTTATGAACTAAAGCTTTCGGTACATTGGAGGTTTCGAAAAAAACATACTTACTTTCGGAAACAGATCCGTTTGGATTGTGAAAATACTGATTGTAAGTATTGGAATAGAGTGTGGAGGAACCGTCTTTTGTTATGTAATGATCAGGGCGTTCACTCATTCTTATTGATCGATACCGTTCCGTATCCTGTTTTGGCTACAACTTCTACTCCACCTTTGCCAATTTTTCCTATGATCTGGCCTTTCTTTTTGCTTCCATTGAAAGGAAAGGCTTCATCGATCTCTACTTTAGTGCCGTTTACGTTCAGATCAGCATTAACATCAGCAGGGAGAAAAAGATCGATCTGTCCGGCTCCGTTTCTGGCTTGTATATCTCCGCCAATGCTAAGAAAACTCAGCTTGATATTTCCTCCGCTTGAAAATGCATTCGTACTCCCCGATAGATCTTTACCTGACACATTTCCACCGGATGTACTCATTTCCAGATCACCTTCGAAATTAATAGCTGATAAGTGTCCACCCAAAGATTTCAATGATGCGTCTCCTTTTGAATCTGACAATTTTATATGTCCACCCTCCGTAAATGCTGTTATATCACCGGAAAGATCTTTCAAAGTTATATGTCCACCTGAAGTTTTGCATTCTACATCTCCTTGAAAGTTTGTCGCTTCAATATGTCCGCCACTTGTAAAAGAAGTAACATCCATTGAGGACGGGATATAAATAGTGGTTTGCATCTGAATATTTGAATCGTTGCTTTTAGTATTAACCACTCTGAGTTCTGCAGAAGAACCGTTCTTTTTTGTAGATATCGACACCATTTCTTTCAATGATTCTTTCTCAGCTATCTCTCCTGAAGCTTTTACAGTTATAGATGCTTTATGATTATCGGAACCAACCAAAACTATTGATCCTGATGTTAACTGAACAGAAATATCATCCAAACCTGTTGCATCAAATTCTTCAGTAAATGCATACACCCCCGGCGATACATTGCTCCATTCGCCCGGAGTTACTTTATACTCTTTTTTAAGCATCAACAGACCTTCAGCCAGATCAATGTTGATTGAAAAGCTGTCATCTTCAAGTTCTTTTAAAGCGGCATCTAATTCAGTCATCATCTCTTGCTTTGCTTCTTCAGGAATTAATGCCGCTAAATTTTTCAATTTCTCAAGACCCTCCAGAGATTTCAATTCTTCCAGTTCTTTAAGTTCTTCCATCTTTGCAAGCTCTTCAACATCAATAACTGTTACACTTCTGGTAGAGGATCTGGATCTGTCTGACGATGTGGCTTTTGCTGTTGTCCTAACTGTGTACTCCTCTTCATCGTGTGAATGATTATTATCATCAGCCTTTGAAGTGATAATAATAGCCACCAGTAATAAGAACAGGCCTGCAACAATTATTTCCCAGGATCTATTTTTCATATTTTTCTATTTGAATGCACAAACATTCTTTACGCTCGCTTTAATCTAAAGTTACAGATTTGATAGCTAAGTATATATATTATTCCTTCATCTAATTTTATCCTTGAAAAGCATGAACCTTCAGAACAAAATAAAAGAGCTCACTAAGAATTTTCATCAGGAAATGATCGAAACCAGACGGTATTTGCATCAACACCCTGAAGTGAGTTATAAGGAATTTGAAACAACTAAATTCATCAAATCTAAGCTTGATGAACTCGGAATTCCATATGAAAGTCCATTGGAAACAGGTTGTGTAGGAATCATTGAAGGAAATAAGAAATCAGATCGTGTTATTGCGCTACGTGCCGACATCGATGCTCTGGCAATGACTGAGGAAGGAGATTTCAAAAAAGATTTCTTCTCAAAGAATGAAGGTGCTGCTCATTGCTGTGGGCATGATGCTCATACTTCAAATTTATTAGGTGTTGCCAGAATTCTGATGGAATTGAAAGATGAGATCGAAGGAACCGTACTTTTAGTTTTTCAACCTGGTGAAGAAAAACTTCCCGGTGGAGGAAAACTTTTATGTGATACAGGATTTCTTCAATCCAAAAATGTTGATGCTATTTATGGTCTTCATACTTCTCCAAGCCATAAACCCGGAACAGCTGCGATCAGAGTTGGAGAGTTCATGGCTAGTCCCGATGAAATTGACATAGTAATTACCGGGAAAGGCGGTCATGCCGCACGTGCTCATGAAGCAGTAGATCCCGTTGTTATAGCGTCGCAGTTCATCACAGCAGCACAAACTATAGTCAGTCGTTCTGTTGACCCAACCGAATCAGCTGTGGTTACCATCGGAAAAATAGAAGGTGGAACTGCTCATAATATCATCCCCGAAAAAGTACGGATGTATGGAACCGTACGAACTTTCAGTAAGGACACTAAAGATTTGATCGAGCAGAGACTTCATGCTCTGTTAAAAGGGATTACTGAAGCTCATGGAGGAGGTTACTCATTAGAATATCGCAGAGGCTATCCCGCTGTTATAAATTCTGAAGCTGAGACCATGAATGTTCTTGAAACAACACAGGAATTATTCGGAAATGAAGCTGCGATTGAAGTTGAACGACCCAGTATGGCGGGAGAAGATTTTGGATTTTACCAGGAGATTTTTCCGGGAGCTTTCTTTTTTGTCGGAAGTGGAAGTGAAGAGTCGGAGTCTACTTATGTTTGGCATCACCCTAAATATAATGTGGATGATCGGTTCTTTTTAACAGCTGCACCTCTTATGGCGGCATTAGTATTGAAGAACTAATAATGTCTGAACCTAACAAATCATACTGGGAAGAAGAACTCTATAATAAGAAGCATGATCTGATAGTAGTAGGTTCCGGGTTAACCGGACTTTCTTCCGCTTATTTTTTTAAGAAAAAAAATCCTGATGCAAGAGTATTAGTAATTGATCGGGGATTTTATCCCATTGGAGCAAGCACGCGAAATGCGGGGTTTGCCTGTATTGGAAGTGTTGGTGAACTTGTTTCAGATCTGGAATTAGAAACTGAAGAAGTTATAAAACAACGAATTCAGGATCGTTATAATGGATTGCTGTTGCTGCGTGAAACTCTTGGAGATGAAAACATTGATTATGATTCCTGTGGAGGATGGGAAATATTCACAGATTTGGATGAATATGTAAGATTATCAGACTACGTCCCACGGTTGAATTCTATTATGGAAGAAATGATCGGTGAAAAAGAAGTCTTTGAAGTAAGGACTTATTTGTCATTTCCATCTTTCTACAATTGTGTGGAAGGAATGCTGCATCCCGGTAAGATGATCCGGACTTTATATGAAAAATGCATTCAATCCGGAATAGAGTTCAGATGGAATACGAACATCAACCACATTGATACTGAAACAAATTTTGTTTCTTCTCAATCTCAAATCCGCTTTCAGGCAGAAAAATTGATCATTGCTACCAATGCCTTTACCAATAAAGTCTTTCCTAAAATCAATATTAAACCCGGTAGAGGTTATGTATTTATTACCAAAGAAATAGATCAGCTAAAGTGGAAAGGCACCTTTCATTACGATAAAGGATATGTCTATTTCAGAAATGTCGGCGATAACAGAATTCTGATAGGCGGGGGACGAAATGTAAATTACGATGCAGAAACCACTTCTGAGTTTGGAGTAAATGAAGAGATCAAAAAATACCTTGTCAATTTTGCCAATGATACATTGAAATTACCCGAAAGCTGGAAAATAGAACAAGAGTGGTCGGGAATTATGGGTTTTACCGAATCCAAATCATATATCTTAGAAGACATTGACAAGAACTGTGTACTCGCAGCCGGACTTAGCGGCATGGGCGTGGCTTTAGGAATGAACTTGGGTAAGAAGGCTTCTGAGTTGGTTTAAATTATATGTCATGTCGAATAAATGCGTAAAATCTAAAAGCCTCCAACTACACCGACCTTTAGAATTATTGGCGAGCCAAGAACGTAATGAAATCGACGGCTCCGAAGGAGCAATCATTACACTCTGGCTGATTCTTGAATGTGTATCATATGAACGAAGACCTTTTGTAATGATTAGTCGATGTAATGGAGTTCGCGCCAATAATTCTTGTCGGGAGTTTTTGGTACTGTAGCCTGTGCTGAGGAAGCTCAGTATCGGCACAAAAGTACATAGAACAAAGAAACGCAATTCTATTCACAGGCTTAACCTAGCATAAGGGTACCTACTTTTGTCTTGATATCCCGTTCGAACGGGACAAAAGATCAAGCCGAAGTATTTAAGACGGGTTCACTGATCCTATGCTGAATAATCCTAAAGGTCTTCGTACATTCTGAGAAAATTACTACACTCTTCACCGGAAAGGATTATTCCTGCTTCGCAGACGCATTCGGATCACGTTCTCATCTCCGTCTTAAATCCTAAGGGCGAGTTTTTCAGGAACGATCGCTTCTAAACTGTCACCAAATTACCTGATATTCACAGAAATGACAATCACTATCCTTCCAAAAACTCTTTGTACAACTCCACAAACTCGCTTAGCATCATAGCCGTTGCCCCCCAGAGAGGTACTTTATGTACATCCCAAAGAGGAATACTGTAATCAAGATCGCGAAGCTTCCAATCCTCAACTTTTGAAAATTCTCCGTTTACTAACTTTGAAATTGGAACCGAGAAGATCTCATCGACTTCATTCGGGTTTGCGCAAAATTCCTGTTCTTCTTTTATGAAACCAACTACAGGAGTAACCATATTTTCCGAATGATTTATATAAAGAGGGGTTAAACGACCAACTGCTTCTACATTTTCAGGTTTTAAACCCGTTTCTTCATGAGCTTCACGTAAAGCAGTTTCTTCTATACTTTCATCTCCCTCTTTACCTCCACCGGGAAAGCTAATTTGCCCACCGTGCTTAATCCCGGTTGTCCTTAGAGTAAACATAATTTCGGGTTCTTCTGTCCATGTTATAACAGGAACTAATACGCTACTGTTTCTGAAGTTATCGGAAGATGGTTTGTAAGTCATCTCATTCTTACGCTCAATCTTTGGCGCCGGACGCATCAAATTCTGCGCATTTTTCCCCGGAAGTGACTTTCTCAGTCTGTTTGCAATAAAATCTTTGAAATTTCTCATGTTTAAAAATGTAACAATTTGTTCACTAAACTATCTTTTATTTAAGCATACAAATGC
>Ga0110931_1000784_pt1 | contig 11861 bp, 7 predicted proteins | sample 4_EtaG_FD_79333 | JGI IMG/M metagenome (GOLD analysis project Ga0110931, IMG submission 79333) | Marine viral communities from the Subarctic Pacific Ocean - 4_ETSP_OMZ_AT15127 metaG (version 2) (version 2) | ecosystem: Environmental > Aquatic > Marine > Oceanic | place: Pacific Ocean | collected... | reverse complement strand
CCCATAGCTTTATTTTTAGCCGCCCTAGCCTGTGGGTCTGTAGCAAGTTTGTTCGCCACAGCGTCCTCTGTGGACATAGCTTCTGCGTGCGTGCTGAACTGATTGAAAAGGCTCTTAAGCCCACCCAACTTTGCTCTGGCTTGAGTAGGATTAAGCTGCCCACTGGCAATAAGTTGAGTTACCTCATCTACTTCCTGCTGAAATATCTCTGATCCGAACTGACCTATAGAGGCTAGGTCGTACCCTACAGCCTCGTTGATATCGTCACGGCGCATATTCTCGGCTCTCTCAAACCGACGGCGCATCTCCTTATCGCGGACGTTGATTGTAGATGCTACTTGTGTAACACCAGTAAGATCTGCTTTCTCTACCTTATCAAACCGACCAGGAAGAGGTGTCCCTCCAAATAGATTAGACATCTTGCTTGTTGAATTTCTTGAGCAGAGCCTTCATTTTCTTCATCAGCCCTTTGGAATCACCCTTATTTACAAGTCCTTCTATAGTACTCTGTTGATTTGGATTGAAGACCAATACGTTCTCCCCGTCTGTCACCATGGCTTCGTCACCAGTAAGCTCTGCCTCCTTGACCCCAGTCTCTTCATCGACCAAGGCCTTCTTGTTTGTCTTGTGACTGAACTCACCACCCGTCATGTGCACCTCCCCTGGCTTGTTGGCGAACTTAAGGTTTCCGCCTTGTTCATTTACTTTAAACCCGTCAAGCCCAGAAAGAAGGTCTTTGGTATCTGGATTCTCTTCCTCCATCATAAATGCAAACGGAGCCTGAGCGGCTGACGCAGCCAGGGCCGCTTGGGCCTGAGTCCTTGCCTGTTGAGCCTGGGCTTCAGCGAGGGTTCCTGCATCCATATCAGCAGCACCTCTCTTGAGTTGCATAGAGCCCAGCTCCTGTAACATGCGTTGGTTTTGAGCATCAATATCTTGCTGCATACCAGCAAGTCTAGCATCTGATTGCGCCTTTTGCTGCAACCCCTGAAGCTGAGCCTGCTGTACACCCTGCTCTATCTGCTGAGCCTGTTTAGGAATAAGGGCTGCTGCCCTTGGGTCTCCATATCTAGCCGCTGCAAGAGAAGACTGTAGCTGGGCTTGACCGCTTTGAGTAGCCGCATCAGAAAACTGCTCGGCCAGCATGCGCTGTTGCTCTGCAGAGTCTCTTACATCTTGGCTCAAAGAAAGATCGTACTCACCAGACTGAAAGTCGCTAAGCATCTTGTCGTACAAGTCCTTTCCCTTCTGCTGCTGTCTTGCTGCTCTTTTTTCAGCCTGATTAGCCTCTTTTATCTTCCCCACTTGCTGCACCCCTTGCCCTACAAGCAAGGCTATGGTGACTGGATCGAGAGCTTTGGTGAGTCCAGGGTAATCAAACCCCAGTATGAGTTGGTATACAAAGTCGATCATAGCTGCAAATATACTTATTATCACTTAGAGTGGTCTAAGTCAGTGGGTTCGTAGTTGACGTTCAAAGAGAAGAGCTCGTATGGGGCAGAACCCAAACTAATATCTGCTTGAGCATACTGCCCGCGCGGTGGCGCCCCGTTAACCTCTTGAGGAGTAATCTCATACAGGGTTGCCTTGATCGATTCAGCTGTCTGAAGGTCCTCATAAAGACCTGGCAGATCAAAATCAAATGCCGTAGGATTTACAGGGCTAAACAGCAATCCGCCTTCAAAAGCTCCTCCATGATATTTAATATTAAAAGGCTGGCCAAAAGCCTCATCTGACCATGAAGACGATGAAGAAAGGTCTATGGGGTTCCCATCAATGCTGTAAGTTCCAATCAATACGCCATTTACCTCATTTGTAAGTGTAAAAAAGTATTTAGATTTATCCTTTACAGAGCTAACAGGGCGTGGGATGTTGTGTTGAGCCTCAGGTATAATAAGACCTCCAAGATCAAATGAAAGATCATTTATTTCTAACCCCTGAGGAGAAAATTCACCAAAGTCAAAAGTCCCCAAGGCCTTTATATTGCTCCCGTCAATAAGTGTATTGGACAGCCCAATATGCCCGTACATTATGCCGCCTTTGTCTTTAAGTCTCCCCATGCTAAACTGCTTGTCAGGGCTGTTGTCAGAGTTGACTACAAACGTGTTGAGTCCGTTGATGTTGTTCGTACCCTCTAGAGAAAAGGACTTATATATTTTGTTTGACGACACGTTGTCGTTGAAAGAAACAGATATAGAACTACCAACTTTAGACCCATAGAAGCTTGTCCTGTTGTCGTCTGAAGAATCATTGTGCTCCCAGACCATTGTATTCTCTGGAGCCACTGCAGCAGCTGGGGAAGAAAAAAACTTCCTTCCTACGCTCTTCATAAACGAGGCCAAAAAGCTGTATCTGGTTTTCCAGTAGCCTCCTTTGTGGCTATATGCTATAGTAGTAGACATTATTCAGCGTCTATTAAAGGTGGTGTAGGGAAAGAGTCGCCATCATTTGGGTCTCTTTGCTTGTCAAAGTAAGGGTTGACATCTATGTTGTCAACAACACTTCCAAATGCCTGATTCACAAGTATAACGTCAGCAACACTAACGGTCCCGTCAGCATTAAGGTCAGCAAGTATGTCTGCGTTGTTAAATCTTAGCCCATCCAACAGCTCCTTAGCTTGATCCTGGGTTATAGCCCCGCTGTAAAGAGCGTCTGTAATTGCTTGGAAGGTAATCTTTTGCACGTCGGCAGCTTCGTTAAGCTGATTTAGTTGTGCCTGAAGTCCATCTGCTATGCCAGGGGAATCGACGACGTTGTTAAACCACTCAATAACCGCCTCAACGAATTGATAATTACCGCCGTCGTCAAAGGCTGTCGTGTCTCCCTGGAATATTTCACTAATGGTGTCTGACAAAAATTGATCGTCATTAAGAGTAACATCAACTACAACAGAGTCCACCCCAGCTTGAAATGAGGCCGCAACATCTTCGTTTAAATCAAAAATCTGTTGCCCTTGTGCCTGAATTTGATCTTGCAAATCATTTATCACGCCTAATAACTGAACAACTTGTGACGAATCCTCAGTTGGCTCTTCAGGCTCAAACCCAACTTCAAAGTCATCAGCAACCTCCTCTTCGCTAACCACGTTGGAAAAATCTGCAAGCTCTGCAGCAGTAATAATAGAAAAGGAATCTGTTGAGCTAAGTATATATTCTTGTTGGTCAACGTCAAAGCCACCAACCATCTTAAAGGCGTTGCTATCCTCTGCGTCAGATATCATTGTGTCAAAGAAAGATGCCATACCCTTCTCTGAGATAACTTCTATGCCAGAATTAGGGTTGAACCTATATACTTCTTTTTGTCTGACAGAAACAAAGTACACAGCGCTGTCAGCCTGAGCCACAGACTCTGGCACATCAGTGCCGTAAGACCCAGCGTAATACTTTTCAGTGCCCAAGACCTTGGCCGTGGTAATCACAGTTTCGTTGCCCAAGGCATCCGCTAGGATGTTTCTGGCCACAGGTATAAACGAGCACTTTAGCCGCTGAATACAGAAGATACTGTCGTTGTAGTTGACGAGATAGAATATCTCACCATCATTGGTTTGCAAGTCTTTGAATGGCAACTTAGAGTCGTTGAACGACGTGTACCTAACAACATTTGAGTTGGCATTAGACCTGTCAGAAAACTTGATGGAGCTTTGTCTGACGTACCTGTTGGAACTGCCGCTTGATTGAGCCTCGTTGTTAGCTCTAATAGGCTGAACCTTTTGGGTAGCCACCCTAGGCTTACCATACGGGAGCGCATCAGCGTTGGGGAATATATCTGTAAACGCCTTAGACTCTAAGTGATAGGACCTAAAGTTCGGAGACGTAGCCTCATCTATTGTGTCAGTCCCGTTGCCAATAAGGCCTGCAAAAGAACCTGTTGTTGGCTCAAATTCAGGCATGTTTACAGCCATTTTACGGAAGTATACATCCCCTTGATCTAAAAGAATAGATGTAGTCTGATGAATAGGTGCTGAATCCTGTGATGATCTTACAACATTGTAGCTACCACCGATCTCGTAGTACACCCTCCCCTCTACTTCTCTTTTTTTCTGAGGGCTAAAAATTTCAAAGACACACCTCCTGTTCCAGTAATTGCCTGGGTTGTATATCTCAGAACTGGTCTGCCCTTCTGACAAGGAATTAGATACATCCTGGAAGTTAAAGCCAGAGGCATCTTGGTTGTCCTTTATGATTACAAACTGACCAGTCTTTGCTGGGTGAACTTCCTCCCCCTCAATGGCCAAAGGATTAGACACGGGGTCGTCATCGAGCGTTACAGTCCCTATGACTTGAAACTCATAAGGGTCGTTGACCTGAGGGTACTGGACGTTTGCTTCGTCATTGTAGTAGCTAATAACTCTAAGCCTGTCACCTTCAGAGAAAGTGTACAAATCCTTATCCCCATCAGCTCTTACGGCACCAAAGGCTTTAGAGTAAGAAACCTCGTTGTTGTTTTGCAAATAATTTAACGACACGTATATCACACCCTTCTCATCACCAGAACCCTTAGGGGCAAATGCCCCTCCAGATGTATACTGCACAAAGTCAGATATGGAGGTGTTGCCACCATACAGAACCTTGTATGTGTGAGCCCAGACGGGTGGAACAAAATTGTCGTCTATATCCAGTCTGATAGAAGCCATACCTGGGTTAGATATAGGAGACACAAAATGAGACCCTAACGGCACTGGCTCTCCTGGCCTGCCCCTTTCATCATAGTACACAAGAGCAAAGCTGTGATCGCAGTTTCTTTTAAAAGACCTACCCAGAGCTCCAGATACCGTAGAATCAGAAGTGAGAGAGAATGATGTCCTGCCTGATTCAATCTCAGGGATTGACTCGTCTACAACTTGATCGGGCTGTGGGATAAAGAAATCAAAACCCCCATGCAAAAGTCCTACTGGAGAGTCACTGTCTGATCCCTCAGAGAAAGCAAACTGGCTGTTGTTCCTCCCAGCATATTCTGTTCCGAAGTACACCCCATACCAGAAGCTAGGATTCAACCTTCCCTCTTTGTTCCTGATGTTTACATCGCCATCGGCGATTGAATACACTGAACCTCCAGATGAGGCGTTTGGATCTTCTGTCCTTATAATTTCCGAATCATCATTAAGATTCAAGTATCCTATACAACGCCTTTTTTTAGGAGACCCGAGTGCAGCAGAGTCTGCAGTTCCCTGTTCGCCATTACCAAATACATCAAAGGATAGTTCTGGGTAACTTGAAGTACCTCCAGAAACCCTAAAGTCACTGTCCAGCTCTGTCCTGTCTGGAACAACAAAAGCATTCCCGAAGGTGGTTGAGACAGGGGTAGTGTCTTGATATCCAGCAAAAGTATTTATCTGGAAAAAAAGACCAGTTTCTGAAAATTGATCTTGAGGCAGGGTTTCTAGCCCGTCAGCATTTAAGAAATTGTCTGGCCTAATAGTGTGTTCTCTTAAAACACCACCGCTAACACCAGCACCCTCAACAATTTCAGCCAAATTGCTGTTGTTGTTGGTTATGGGATTAAAGTAAGCGTTGAGAAAAAATATATTAAAGTCAGTGCCCCTTGTAACGGATGATTCCACCTCACTTGAAAATTGATCTGGAGAATCTTTAAGACAAATCCTTCTCACTGCTCCTTGATCAGCAGTTTGTAAAAAGTCTTTTGTGAAATATATCCACCCACGAGCCCCACTTCTTGTAATTCGAGGCACCATGGTGACAGTCTCGATATTTCTTACATCTTCTACATGCAAGGAAAAAACAGGACCCACAGAGTGGTCAGAGCTCACTTCTACTGCTTGATTTATCTGATCACTGTGCCTCAACCCAAAGGTCACTGTTGCCTTATTTAAAGCAAAGAAGCCGACTGGAGGTACAATCCCCGTGGCCTGATACTCATCATCACTAAAACATGAGATAACAGTCCTGGCCTGCTTGGTGTCATCACCTATAAGTCCATACCCATCAGAGCTATCCATAAACTGGTTAATCTCTATGTCTGGATTTCTTCCTTGGCCAATGTCAAAAAGTTGATCTATGGTTTCCTCTGCCGTCTCTGCTGTGGTAAAATCAGCCCCGTCCACATCTATGCTTCCGTCACTGAAGTAAGACTTCAAGACATTGGTTATAAATGTTTTAACACTTCCAGATCCAGAAACCTCAGACACAACCTTAAACCTTGCCTTGAATCTAACTAAGGCTTGAGGTATAATGAAAGGGTTAGATGGTGATGTACCAAACTTAATGTTCTCAACCTGCTGAAGAGATTCATTCTCTAGCTCATCAGTTACGGTCCAAGACAAACCAGAAGGAACCACCCCGTCGTTGTCCTGAAGAACTGTTGGAGACCCAGAGCTTAGGCTATATCCATTGTCAGAAACTCTTCTTATTCCATAAGCAGCGACGCTGTTGTTTGGAAATGAAGATTGATTAAGCTGAAAGCCCTGCTTCTTGTGAGTGTGAAAGCTGTTCTCGCTATTGTAGAGTTCAAAATTTCCGTCAGGCTCGATAGCAAAAGATATCTCAACTGTAGAGCCCTGAGGCAAAAAGAGAGGCAGGTCTGAAAGATCAAACTGATACGAGGACCTTCTGTTTAATGTTTCTAATTCACCAATGGTGCTAATTTGCTGGTTGAATACCGAAAGGGGACCATCATATTCAGACTCTCTAAAAGCAGGAGCTGTTAGGGGTATAACCCCTATTTTCAAATCAATAAAATCAGCAGGCCTGGGATTGTTGATGGTGGTAAAAGAGGCCTTTACTGGTCCCGTCTCATACCCCTCAACATAGTTGCCATATATCAGCCTGTCGTTTACTATAGTTTGAGACCTTGCAACCCTGGGCAAGGCATCGTTAAGCTTATCTTGATCCTCTTGAGGGACACCAGTAAGCACAGAGTCATTGTAGAAATCAAAAAGTATTTCGCCAGTGTCGTTTACATCCTTCTCAGATACAGTGAAGAAAGAACCCTGATTGCCTATACGAACAAGAAGTCTAACTGATTCAATGTTGGCTGTATAGTTTTCTATTCCGTTAACTACACCAGGTACAGTGATCCTCAAAGCATTTGATGCCTCAAGGTTTGGATCTGAAAGAGCGCCTTGAGATAAATACGCAGGAGGCACAGCAACATCAGAGTAGGTAGATATAGCGCTTTCTTCACCAGTATTGTATATGCACTGATAAGCAAACTGAAAACCTTCTACAGACCTGAAGTTTACACTTCGTGAGGAGTCTGCAAAGAACTCCCATGTGGGCGGGTGCATAGGAGTCTTAGGGCAGGCTGTGATGTAATCAATCCTTTGAGCGATTGTACCCTCTTCTCCTGGCCCCTCCTTAAACAATGGAAGCCTTCTAGGTTCGTTACGACCATCAGTAAAGTACAGTATCCTGTCTCCGTCAGCTTGGTATATAATATCCCCCTTTACAAAGTCGTCACTAAGGAATTGAAATTGATCAGAGGTGTATACTGCTTCGGTGTTCTGGTCCTTTACTCGGTAAACTCCTTGCTCTGATCCATTGCTAGAAAAGACAAACAAAAACAACTCGTTGTTAACCTGATCTGCAACACTACCTACGACTCTTTTGCTGCCTGTACTAGGCAAAGGAGAATCAAAAGATTGACTGACAGCTTTGTTACCCTTTACAGGCTTAATAACTCCTGCATCGCCAGTATCCGACCCTTCTCCAGTAGAAGTATCAAAGTCGTCAACAGAGACGTTGAGAGCATCGTACATCTCCGTCTTGCCATGAAGCCTTGCATCCTTTGAGCGATTAAGCTTCCTGGGGAATATCTTGTCTATCATTAGTACTTAGGTGCCAAGAGGTAGTTCTTACGAATGGTCTTCAGTGCCTCATCCTTAGAGAAGTTACTGAGTCTAGCCTTAGCCAATCGACGGTCGTTGTAGTACTCGCGTCTGGCTCTGGCCTTTTCGTTGGCTGGCACCGTAGACTTTCTTTCACAAAGCTTGTAGTAGAGGTAGCTTCTGAGAGCCTCCTCGGCGTATACATGGATGACAGGGTTGGTAGACCTCGCCTCATCAGCGATATACTCCAGGACCACCTCTGTGGTGTCTGAGTCAGCATCTATCTCTATCCTGTTCTGATCAAGGTTTACTCTGTACTCACCAGCCAAGTGACCCCCACCAAGGCCGTAAAGCCTTCCTATGCCACCCTGGAACAGGTAGTTCTCAAAGATGAAGTGATCAAGATCGCTGTCTCCGCTGTCGTTTCCAGTAGTAGGGGTTTTGTCGTCCTCTCTGTTGCGGATAAGGTTTGCATCTATGTTCAGAGGGCCTTGATTGCTATCATTCTTAGACTCATCAGCAGTGAGCTTTCTAGAGTAGTTGAGGTTTTTGTTCTGACCAAGGACTCTAAGGACACCGTCATTGTCTACAACCCCAATTTTTACAAGATCTACGTAGTCTTCAGGCAGAGCTATCGTGCTGTTAGATGCAATAGTCCTTTTGATAGAACGTACACGGCTGCTTACATCGAAGCCAAACTCTCTAATACCACGCAAGGCAATGTTTCTGATAGCCACATCTGACACATTGCTGATGTAGTCATCGCTGTCCATTGTCACGATAAAGTCATCAATCAGCTGACGAAGAGAGACGAAGTTCATCGTCTCACTGTTGGTTCCGTCTGCAAACCTTGACCCGCTGTATGTTACATCTTCAAACGCCATTACTTGCTAGTTATTTCAGCAGTGCCGTACTGCGTTAACACATCGTCTCTCAGCCTCACCCCGATCATCCTGGCAATCTCACCTACCAACTCTGTCAAGTAATGGTCTGGCAACTCAAAGTCTATAGAGCTGGTTGGGTCTTCAATCACAAACCCATCAGATATTTGTGTCACTGCATAAAGCGGTGGAGCAGGAAGCCTGTAATACTTGATGTTTACGTCTTCGGCAATATCGTTGGGGAATATCTCGATACTGTACCCATCAATCAAGGCAATCGGAAACTCTCTGGTAGGTGCTGACAAGTTGCTGTTCAGAATCCTTTTTGCTTTTTCAGCGTCGTAGACAATTTCAACAGAAGTGTTTTCTTCAAAAACATTCATGCTGATTATCTTCATCATGTCGCCAGGCTTTCCTACCAGAGCCTCGGTTTCTTCCACAACGACATTACCCTCGGTATTTAAGATGGCGTCATCATCAGAAGTGAGATCAAGCTTTCTGTTCTTTATGAAGTAAGAGAGATCCTCCTCCACCATCTTGTAAGCCGACTTGTCCCTCCCAGCATCGCTACCAGACCTCCGCAAACGTGTAGCCAACTTTAGCTCGTTGAACATCTCGTTGTAGACATTCATCTGAGCGGCTTCTGCAAGCGTATTAAACACTGCTGGGGTTACAAAACCCTTTTGATCTTTGTTGCACAGATCACGTACAATGTTGTATACAACTCCTACTCTAACCATGAGGTAAATATACAAACAAAAAAAAAGGCCCCTTCGGGCCTTTCTTTTATGCTAGCTTCTCTAGTCGTTCCTCTAGGTTCGTTAGAACCGAGGCTCCTTTCTCTGTTAGGCAGAACCTAACCATTACGTCCACAGGGTCTTGACCCACAGGCACAGAAACAATCAAGCTGTTGCTGTCGAACCAGTACACGCCGTCCTTGGCGACCCTAATGATCTGATAGTCAGACGCTTGTTGCACGTAGCTTCGAGTCATCACCTGAGGAGAATCAAACGACTCTACAAAATCCTGTGGGTTCTTCTTGGCAATACGCAGCAGGTTGTAACGAATCTCTGATACAGGGGCGTTGATGTTGACGTTGAAGTAGATGGCAACAGGGAGCAAATCTGAGATCTCAGAATCTCTCACCTTGTCAACAGCTTCACTAACAGCAAACTCCTTTCTCAGCTCTTGTTCTGCATCTGCCTTCTTGTCTACGATCTTGAACAGATTCCCACCGTTAGACATGTTGGCTGGATGTGCCATCAAGAATGCATTCAAGTTTGGTTTGCTCTTTGGAACAAAGATTCTACCCTCATTGAAGAGTACGGCCTCACGCCTAGCATTTTCGCTCTGCTCATCGACGTAGATAGATGGCTCGTTGGGGCAGTATCGAATCTCCCTAACGGTATCCTTAGCCTCATCATAAACAGTAACTCCTTTCTGAGGGAGCATGTACACAACCCCACCATTCTTAGGGATCTCGTACTCTCTGTTCTGGTTTACGGTTTCCTTCCTTCTAATAGAAGGCTTCTTGGGTTTTGCGACTGGCTGCACCGTAGTAGGCATCGGTGGGACATTCGCTTTTGTTTCGGCCTTTTTAGGGCGGCCTGGTGCCCGTCGTGTAGCTTGTTCAGCCATGATTAAATGAATTAAAGTGTATATAAATTAAACAAATCCTTTGCTAAAGTAGAAGCAGCGTTGCTTCCAATGTCGTTCTCCATGATTCCAAACCTAGCGAGCTGACCCTTGAAAGCGGGAACCTCGTTACTAGTTCCAAGCCTTTCAATCAACAAGTTCCCGTCTGTCTGCCCTGAATCATTCGGCCTGCCACCTGTAGAAGCTGGTATCACGGATATGATTTCACCTGTCTTATCGTGAAGGATCATGTTGAAGTCCTTGTCTCGACGTATGATAAATACAGAGCACGGATTGTACCCCTCAGGTCTGTTGACTCCATCACCGATCAGCGGAGATACAATAAATGACTGAGCAATCGCCCCGAGCTTCCCGTCGTGCCGTATATTAAATGTGTTGTTTGATGGATTCACCTTGTCTACAGCTCCATCTTCAAAAAACCTGCCTGAAAAACCAACAGTCTCCCCGTCAGCATCACCGTACAGAGGCCCAAGGCCGTTTGCGGTGTTGAAGGTTCCTATTACAGCATATATAGTGTAATCATTTACAACGGTCAGAGCGGGGACGTCAAAGTATTCATCGACACCAATTTGCACAGCATCTTTAGAGAAGTTGTTCTGATTTGCTGCATTCACCATAGATGGTGTAGTACTTCCACCTGGAGCTATGTTGTATGTACCCCCGCCTGTTCCTGAGTTCTTCCAGGAAGTTATTGTCGCCGCGTTAGAGAAGCTAGAGATAACTTCGTGATTGTAGTCTACTACAGGTAGGTTCCCCTGGAAGTTAATCCCTGCAATAGAGTTTTGATATTGTTGCTGCTGTGTCCCCTGGCTAATCTCTCCACTAACCGTATCGACAGCTAGTGTAGGGACAACAGGGGACAAGGATTCCTTTTCTTGCACGAACTGGGCGAACGTAGAGTTCTTATTGACCGTGTCAAACCTCATTACATTCTTCTTAGACTCAGAAGAGATAAAGTTTAGGATGCTCTCCATAAGAGCTGATTCCTCACCTTCAGAACACCCCACCTCCACAGTAGTCTTAGGTATAGACTCACCAGGGCTCAAGAACGAAGACTCGAAAGCAGACGACTGGTTGAATGTAATGACAAGGCCTTTGGGCTTAGTTGTCATGTACGCCAAGTTGTCGGCAGGGATAGAGATCGTAGATATGCCCACACCTGTGTTTGACGTGGTGGCACCAGATCCTATATCATCTGCCTCCCTTCTGAATAAGAAAAACTTTCTCATCAAGCATCAAGTGTTATGGTGCAACTGGTGATGTTTGCGTTCAAGAAAGAACTAGCCACATCGTCACACACCACGATTACGGAATCCTTTCCTAGTGCTATCTCCTTGCCTATTGCTGTCATCACCTCTTTCTCTTTGTCAGCAGTTATAACTAGCGTAGCTATGTCTACGCTGCCTGCCTGACCATCACCCAAAGACCCTGGAGTAAACTTCAATATCACTACCCCGTCCGAAGCACATGTCACAGACTGTAGTCGTGATGCTGGGAACATAGCTGCATCGTCAGCATCATCTATGAATAGTAGAAATTTT
>Ga0110931_1000777_pt1 | contig 11934 bp, 11 predicted proteins | sample 4_EtaG_FD_79333 | JGI IMG/M metagenome (GOLD analysis project Ga0110931, IMG submission 79333) | Marine viral communities from the Subarctic Pacific Ocean - 4_ETSP_OMZ_AT15127 metaG (version 2) (version 2) | ecosystem: Environmental > Aquatic > Marine > Oceanic | place: Pacific Ocean | collected... | reverse complement strand
CTACGCAAAAGACACCGGCAAGAAGTGGTCGGATGTGGGAGGGGGACTCCATCTTGAGGGTGAAAACTCTTACCTTCCAGAAAAGGTATGCGAATGGGCTGGAGCTACCGGAGAAGATTACATTCTGAACCGCGATACCGGAGTGGATATAGTGCTACACATCGGAGGACGAGACATTTGTGCGTCCAAAGCTAACGACGATTATGCGGAGGCTTCCCCAAGCCCCAAAGGTGGATCGTTCAGTGACATAGCCGAAGCAATAAGAGATCAAATAATAATAGACTATGAAGAAACTAATACTACTGGCACTGCTTAGTGTCTCCCTCAACGCCCAGAGCAATGTATCTTGGGAGCTAGTTGAGGCAATAAGACAGGTAGAATCCGGAGGGCGCAACGTCACCGGAGACAACGGGATGGCTAGAGGCCAATGGCAATTCTGGTCAATCGCGTGGAAAGATGTGAACCAATACCGAGCCAAGCATAAGCTGCTTACATATTCCTACGACTTCGCATGGAAAGAGAATGTATCTAGGGTATACGCACACGATATGCTTGAGATCATCAGAGGCCGTTTCATCAGACGCATGAAGCGAGAGCCTATGGTGTCTGAGCTATGGTGTATCTGGAACCTAGGGCACAAGACGTACTTCGATAAGTACAAGGGTGACATAACCAAGTGCCCCAAGTCCACGATAAGGAACGCAATGGTGATTGAATCACACCTACGAAAATCAAACCAATAAATAATTATTGACTTGTAAATACGCAAGTGATAATTAAACGGCGGGTGCTGACGATTGATGCGTGGTCGGTGGTCTAATGATACCATCTCAGCGAGGCGTGGTTTTTCTTGTTTTGTCCCACGTTAGTAACACGCTTCATGTGAAATCGGCTCAGTAGTAAGTCCGGAGATAAACCTACTCAGACCTCTGCTACCCCCGCCACCTTTAAGAAAGGAAAATCATGGCATCTAAGAAGCTAGTAAACAGAGCAGCACTAAAAGAATACTCCTTGGACATCAGCGCACGGTACAAGAAAGGTAAGTTCACCATTGTGTCAGCCGCTTTCATGGACGAGGTAGAGGAACACATGAGGATGTATGTTTACCGGAAGGTAACTCGGCATCCTTTCATTGGTAAGACACTTAAACCAGAGACGGAAAGAGAGGACTAATATGTTAGTTAATCCACCAGTAGAGGAGAGGGCGAAAGTCACGCTAACCATTTACGATTACCCAGAGAAGGTCACGGAGTTCCTTGATGGGGTTAAAGAAGTAGAACGCCTAAGAAAAAAGGTTTCAGATTTGACCTTGGAGGTGGATCGCTTACGCACACAAATAACAAGGAGGCAGAAATACAATGAGTACAAAAAAAGCTAAGGACGGTAAAATTATGCGTACCTTTAGGCTCGCCCCTGAGACTATCAAGAGACTAGAGGAACTGGCAAAGACCACAGCAAAGACAAAGACTCAGGTTGTCGAGGAGTTGATCCACATTGCAGAGGTCAGTGATGAATAGCCGACAGAAGGGGGCCAGAGGCGAGAGATTATGGAGGGATGTACTACGCTCTGAAGGTTACGAAGCAATACGAGGATGCCAAAACGCAGGGAGAATGGCCGGTGGTCAGGAAGCACCCGATGTAATAACCAATCTACCCTACCACTTTGAAGTAAAATTTGTGGAGAAGTTGAACATACACGATGCAATGAAACAGGCTGAGAATGATTGCAACGGCCAGCCAGCAGTGGTCGCGCATAAGAGATCGCGTAGCCCTTGGCTCGTTACAATGGACGCTTCAACATTCTTCAAGATTCTGAGGGGAATCAACCCCGACGACAAAGAGAAAGAGAAAACATGAGCGAGGAAAACACAGTAGAGACGCCCGTCTATGATGATTGGGCAGAGACAAGCGAACACGTTACCAACTTGGGAGGTGCATTAAGCAAGTTCCAAGGGCAAATGAAGTTCGCATCCAAGAGTCAGACTAACCCACACTTCAAGAGCAAGTTCGCAGGTCTACCCGAAACGGTTGAGGCTTGCCATGAACTGATTGCTAAGTTCGGTCTGGCTATTACGCAAACCACTAAGCCTATCAACGGAAGGATGTATCTGATAACACGATTGATCCACGGTGATTCAGGTGAGTGGGTGCGAGGTTGGTGGCCGCTGATGCCGCAGAAATCCAGCCAGCAAGCACTGGCAAGTGAACACACCTACGCACGGCGACAGGCAATTCAGGGTATCCTGATGATCCCAGCCGCCGATGACGATGGTGAAGCCGCAGAAGAACGGCACATACCCACAAGCAATAGTCAAGAACTTGGCAAGAGGCTTGAGAGTGTGTGCAGTAAGAACGAAAAGGAAGTCAACGACTATCTCCTATGCAATGACATCATCAAGAAGGGTAAGACCTTTAGGGATGTAGATAAGAAGGTAGCCAGTGAGATTATCAAACGTCCCACAGACTTCTTAGGTAAGGTGCGGCAGTTCGCACAGAACAACCAACCCGAAACCAACTAACCGTGGCTGGGGACTCGGGAGAATCTGACAAGAGTGGGTTCGACCGAGTTCCCACCACTAAGGAATGTGAAGAATTCGATCGAGCATTTCGAGTATGGTATAGGAGGCGATATGGCACCAACTACAAGCACAAATATATATCAAAAAGCAAAAGAAAAGGAGGCTCCGAAACAGGAGGAGAAGAGACACCATGACAGGTATCCACCCTCCTCCTTTCCTGCCTTCAGTGAGTGCCCATGTTACAGACCATCCCACGGAGAGGTGAGCGAGGCTGCTAACAGGGGTACAATCCTGCACGATCAACTCCAAGAGATACTGGATTCACATGAAGTATGAACCCGAGATCGTGGCCGCTGCGGAGTACGTCCGTAAAATTGCTAACGGTAAGAAAATAGAAACAGAGAAGGAGGTCATCCTACACAGGGACGGAAAGGAACTGACATTCGGAACCTTTGACGCCTACTGTAAGGGACACCTATTCGATCTGAAAACAGGAATGGAAATCAGGAACTACCTTCCTCAGATGGCAGTCTATGTGGCAGCACTATGCCAGAGGGACAACATCGACGAGATACAGGTTCACCTGATTTACTCTTCTTTAGGTAAAACAAAGCAGTACACAATCAGCAGGGAAGAAGCTGAGGAATTGTCATACGGTATAGTAGATACTATCAATGATGAAACTCGTAGCCCTCGGCCCTGTCAGTATTGTAACTGGTGCGATCTTCGTAACAGATGTACTGCCCTTAACACAATGGCAATCACAGTGTCCGAAAAGACAGACATGATTAAGTCCACTGACATTGCATCAATCTCTGACCCAGTAACAATGGGACAATTCAGAGAGGTTGCAGACGCAATGGATGTATGGTCAAAGGCTGTAAAGGATAAGTGTGATGACTTCGATGAGATCAGTGGGTACAACAAGACTACCCGCAAGGGGAAGAAATATATCTCTGATATTACTGCGGCTCTGATACACTCAGGTCTGCCATCGGAGATGTTTGTTGACGCTTGCACGGTGTCATTCCCCAAGCTCAGAAAGAAATTCGCTGAACACAAAAGCATCAGTGAGGACGAAGCCAACGAGGAACTATCCCGCCTGTTGGAATCGGTAATGAAACAGGGACGACCAGTAAGATACTGGAGAAAGATAAAGTAACATGGCTCAGAAGAGACTAGGAAATGGTTCCCTTATGAAGAACAAACGTAAGGAACCGGACAATGAGAGTCACACAAATTGGCCTGATTATGATGGCCCAATGACTGTGAAGATTGGCGACCAAGAGGTAGAACTTGAAGTTGCTGCATGGATAAAGGTTGCCGATAAGGAAAGCAAGCGACTCAACGTAGGAGACAAATACTTCAGTCTCTCTATCCGCGAGAAGTGGCAACCGGAAACCAAACCGGCTGACGACGACCAACCTCCATTCTAAAAATGAGCGAGGAGCCTAATGTCAGTTATGCTGAGAAACGGTTCGGCATAGACAATACACCAAGAGAACCTACAATGTCGGAACAGGAGATCGTTGACCGTGCTGTATGTGCAGCGAGTCACGTCACCGGAGTTCCGCCATCGAGAGTGGTCGGTAGAGGCCGCACCGAGGAACAAGTAGAAGCTAGATTCATAGCGTACCATATCTGCATGGGAACCAATGAGTTCACACTTGTTGGACTAGGCAGATGCTTCGGAAAAGATCACGGCGCAATACATAACGGATTGTCCAGAGTCAAAGAACGACTTGAAGATGATTCGTCTGCGTTCCGCCGGTTCAAGCAGGTCTACAAAAGAGTGAGAGAAAGGTATAAAGCCTATGAGAAAGACCCCGACAGTATGGTACAGGAATTCGGTCTACATGATGGGTGATATGGAAATGGTCTATCTCCAGAAGCGTGACTGTGCAAGTTGCGCCGTATGGGAATGGATCAAATCCGACTGCTGGAAGCGAACCTCCCCCGCTATGAAGGAGTTATCCAAAATAGAAAAGGAGGGGGTCGTTGATTCCCTTGGGATATACAAGGAGGATGGTACAGCAGACACCGAACGATTCGATGCCATAGTTGAACGCATCAGAAATGATGTGGGATGGATAGATGAGAGAGGTGAAATAAAGGGCTGGGACAAATGGCAGTCGGTCAATACCAAGGTCGAAGATGCCGCGAGAAAACGGGTAGACTACTGGGAGAAACGTAACGATGAGTACGAAGAACTAACAGTGCCACCCGAACTTGATACACCTGAGTTCAAGATAGCTTGGGAAGAGTATGAAAAGTATCGCAGACTAAGTGGCTTCAAGAAGCTGAAGTCAATGTCCGTATCCCGAATGTGGAAAGAGATGGCTGAATGGGGCGGCGAGACAGTCGCCATATCTGCTATAGAGACAACCATAGCCAAAGGCTGGCAGGGCATATTCCCGCCGAGGTCTACTGGTGGTGCGGCGTCTGCTACTAGCAGCAATCAGCCATACGAGAAACGTCTGTGGGCTTTGGAGCATCACAAGAAAACTCTGACTGACGAGTTAGCTCAACTCAGAGAGTGGCATCCAAACGCCAAGACCGAAGAGAAGAAAGCACTAGCTAAAAAGATAAAGGAGATTCGGGACATGATTAAAAACCTAGACCCGACTAAACCCTAACAACCTACCTGACAGGCTCTCGCAGATAATCGTGGATACTTTCTCCGCGAGCATGGAGTTTCAAGGCAAGATCACGACCAACGTCCCTTGTTAAGATTCTCTTATTTGCGAGGTCTGTCAGGTAGACCTTAACTTCAGCAGGAGTCATATCCTGTATTCTGCTAACTATCACGGATGATCTAACATTAACCGTGGAGTTCTTCATTCTGATTTCATCATCGTCCAACCCGAGAGCAATCTCTCTCAACCTTCGGATGATTCCCTCATTTCTTAAACGCTCATCATTATTCGTAGCCGGTGGGATAGCCCGAACCCTGTCCTGAATACTCAAGCCACGGGTGTCAGTCATAAACTTACTCACTGCCCTTCGCCTGATTACCCTAGCAGTGGCATCCATCATGTCGGCATCATCCATGATCTCAGTGATCTCATCCTCAGCCAAGAATGTGCTGCGAGCCAGACGGGAGATCAATGGTGCGGATGCAATCCTTCGGCCCACGCCACCATCACCAACATCCTTCGGCGGTAGGAACTGAGTTATTCCGCCAGCAGTCAATGCCTCTAGGGTGTGCTTAATCTTCAGCGGAGAGATTCCGTATCCCTTATAGATTTCTGGAGTGGTATTGTAATACTGCTCGCTTGGGTCGGAACGCTGCATACTAATGGGCACGATGGGCTTCCTTCTAAAGAAGTTTCGATTGCCAATCAGTTCGGCTGGGGCACGGAGTATCGGGTTAAGGTTGGATGCCATGCTCTCAATACCCTTGCCAATATCACCTTCAGGTATCCCGTGAATGTTAATCGGGAACGTGGACTCAGCCCAGTGAGTTAGAATCTCGCTAACCGCAGCAGGGTCTTTATCGTACATATGATCCAGCCCCTTCTCTATTGTGTAAGAGAACAGGCCGAATGATTCACGGCGAGGAATGCGGATATAGTCACGCACCATCTTGCCTTCGATATACGGATGCTCAAAGAAGCTGTCCAATGGGATCATAAAGTAACGCTTCTTCTCTTCATCACTAACCTCAGCGTAATCCCTTTCACGATCTTCGTCCCTGCGGTTAAGTGCCCAAGCAATAGCAGTCGGCATGGCAGCAAAGGCAGTCATCTTCAGCATAACCCCAGCACCCAGCTTCCTGTCTTGAGGGTTGCTTGAGAAAACCTTGGACAATCTATTCAAGTCACGCTCAACACCCTGCACCCGTGCGTTAAAGAACAGGAACAACACGTTCAATGCTTCGTTCTCGGTGAACTTACCCTTACGCATGAAGTCAGGTGAACCAGCAAAGTTACGAATCTCAACCGAGATAGCCCGCATCCTATCCTTCATTTCATTCTGCAACGCAACCTTCTTGGCCCCCGTGGCACTGTCAATCCTGTCAGCAAGATCATCAATCCCCTCAAAAACCTTCATGCGTTGTAGGCCCACAAGTTTAGCAGTCTGCTCCATCGCCTTGCCCACTTGATTAGCCTTGGCAAGCATCCAGTTTAGTTTGCTCTTGCGGTTGTACCTAGTGATCGGGTCTTTGATTGCGGTAGCCTTGCCCAAGTATTCAGCGATGGTAGAACCAGCAGCACCACTGTTAATGAACTCATCATACAGGGCATCCGCATCTCTTCCGGCTTCTGGCCGCACACGACGTATTAAATTCTTAACAGAGTTGGGGGCGAGGTTGGCCCAACTGGAAGCACCTATAGCCCGAAGGTACTGCATGGCTAGAACAAATGGGTTCAGCCCCTTGTCCATAGCCCGCAACCCTCCCTTGGATGTGGTGAGTAAACGAACTGGGTCTAGTAGGAGCATATTGCCAGCTTGGAAGAAAACATTAACGCCGGTTGCACCCATCTTAAATATGTCACCAGCCCGCTTCATAACGTCATAAGTCATGCTGGTGGATACGGGATCAAACCTAGTCAGAACATCAGCAACATCCTCGTCAATCCATAGGTATCTGTTCTTTCCGTTTTCGTGCCACTTAACTGGCTTCATGTTCGACGGCATAACCCTCTCATCAAGAGTCTTGGTCTTACGCATGAACGTCTCATCTGGATCGAAGTCAGTTCGGAACCGCTCAAGCTCCTGCATGAATGCGTTACGGTCAATCCTTAGCTGAGTGTTGTATAGCTTGAACTGTGCGGCATCCAAGGCAGAGATCAAACCAAAGTCCTCCGTCTTGATTCCTCTTATGAACTCTCCGAATGTATCCTTGGGGTCTTGGTTGAAATACTTAACAACGTAGAACGGCATATAGAACGATGAGCTTCTGCTAATTCTATTGTACGAGGTTCCTGAGATAATATCAGCACGATACAAGTCATACAGTCCGGATGCCATCTCCTCTTGGTAAACGCCGATTGCGTCCTCAAAAGCTCCTTCAGTTCTAGCAACTCCATTAGCTCTAACGATCTCACCATCCTCGTCCCGAACAAACCTGATTAAGTTAGAATCGTTAATCTCGTTCACAAACTCATCAAGCGCAAGGCCCAGCTTGGGAAGATCAGCCAGCTTCTTGAAATCCCCCACCTCCTTGGACTTTGTGATGAGATTTATTAGATCAAGTTTCTGCTCCTCCGTACCCGTCCATGCACCTGATTCGGAATCCATGTTCGCCATCAGTTCATCTATCTTGGCTTCCAAGTTCGGATCGTCATCATGGGTTATGCGATCCTCGATGCGCCTGATTAAAGCGTAGACATTGAAGTTGCTCTCGTTCTTAGATGAGCCGCCGATCTTGTCATGTATCCGCAGCATGAAGTTATTAGTGCGATGATCTGCCTTAACCGGACTGCCAGCTTGAAGCTCGAACAATTCAGAAAGTGCAACCCTAGTCTTACCGGCAATGTTAAGTGCCTTGAAAACTGTGCTTTGGAATGTATCGAGTATAGCACCGGAGGTAATAAACTTCTCCCTGAACTTCTCATACATCGACATCTCAGAACGGATAACACCTTCCCTGCCTTCGGGCGTTTCAATCTTAGACTTGATTCCTTCCAGTGTCTCCTTACCGCTAGTCTCTGGTGTGAAGTCACCCTCAGCAAATAGCATACTATCGCTTGTGTCATCAAACCGTTGGGAGAGGGGGATAATGTTGCCAGCCTCATCGCGGGTGATCGGGTCTGCGGATTTGATTTGGTTGGGGTAGAAGGGAATGTAGTGATTATTCCACGGCCCACCAAAATCATCAGGCGCGATTGCTCCGTCATGCCCTTTCGCAACCAGCTTATCAAAAAGCCCTTGATCCCATCGCCCGTGCTTTCGCCCAACCGATAGTGCTGCCCCTTCTGTTGCGGTAAGTTTAGCTGGGTTCTCTATTCTTATATATGCCTGAATAATTCGCGGGCTTTCGTCTTGTTTCCGTGCGGGGACGACCTCCACACGATCCCGCCCCTTCTCAGGCCCGCGCCACACTGCCTCCCAATTCTCAACCAGTGTCCACTTGGGTGAGCCAACATCATCCATGCCGTCAAATCTGAAAATGCCGTTTTGCCCAAATGATACAAACTCACCAATTTTATCTGGAGAATGTGTCATGTCCCATTCATAAGAGAAGATAGAACCATCTGAGTAGCTTTCCCCCGCGAGCGTTGGCTTCTCTTTAACTGTAGTGCGCTTGCCTCCCCAGCTAACTAGATCACTTTTGGCAGTGGCATACATTCCGGCCCCCGCGCCAAAGTAGGCTGGTGTGCGGAATACGTTAAAAGGCTTAGCCGTAGTCCCATGCGGAACCGGCCCAATCGTATACCCCGCTGCCGCCGCCGCCTCATCCACCATACGCTGAAGCTCGCTCGTGTTGGCTTCTGGGTCGCTAGCTAGCCTGAGGTATTCCGCGTCTAGGTCATCCTCAAGTGTTTTGTGAATCAGTGCCCACTTCTCCTCGGTGGACTTTGCTGGCTTATTGGCTGACTCCGAATTTTGGTTTAGAACCTTGATGCCCTTATGGATTGTTCTACCGCGATGTTCAATGTCCATCGTCTCAAGCAGATTGGTGTCATACTTTAGGTTGTACTGTGTTAGAACAACGTCATTGCCCTTCCAATTCTGCGAGGCTGGCTCAATAAATCTGCCTTCAATAGTATTAGGATCAGCATTCGTAGCATCAGCACCTTTCTGCCAATCCAACCGCTCGGCTAATCCCTTGGCATTCATGTCGAGAACTTCGGCTAGATATGACCCAGCTTCAATCGTCTCCCCAAAGGAATCCAACGCCCGCATTATCATATCCTTGAATCTGTTCCACCAACTCGTTGCAATCCCTGCTTTCCTGCCGCGACTGTTAAGCCATTTCTGTAGGTCAACCTGATAGAGTCCGTGAGCTAGGAACTCCCAATGATTAGAGAACGCGTAACTAAAGCCCCTTAATTCGTCCAGCTTGTTCTTAGCTATTTCAGCGTTAATCATTTCATCGCCACTGCCAAGCTCAGACTTATCAATGGTTTGCTGGGCCTGAGCCATCTCGCGCTCCCATGCCTCCTTGGCGTCTTGGTACAGACTCTTCGCCTCATTGCTTAGGTCGCGGTCATTCATTATGCCGTTTACCGCTACCGCGTGCATCGTCTCCTCGATTAGAGATTTAAGAAGCACCCCTTCTGGGACTTTCGGGTACACTGCAATCTGGTCTGTTGAGCTAAGATAAACAGCAGCCCTATACTTAGTCTCGCTAGTCCCGTCAGCTTTGGTGCGAGTGTGCTTAATCTCTGCCAAGTGTATTCCTATGCCTAGCCTATCCGCGATACTCTTGGTGAAGTTAATTACTGAATCACTGTAAGTACCCTTCAGTTCTGGATTGGCGGCAAGCACCTTATCAATAGCTTCGGAAACAGTGTGAGTCCCCCTGCCCTCTGCGGTAAGAGGATGCTTGTCCAGTAGATCACCAACTTGCTCAACCGAATCCTCAGCGAATGTGCGATCAACGAGATCCATGTTAGCCGCAACCTCATCCATGTCCCACTTGCCCCAAAGCTCCATCTCCCTCAGAACAGCGTCCATGTTTTTAAGCATGATGTTGTGGGCGCTTCTCTTGTTCTTCTTGTCCCCAAGCATATACTCACTGACAAACCTCTTGGGCATTTCCAGAGGGGTAAGCTCCATCACCTCACGCTGCTTGTTGTAATCATTAAGAAGTTTCTGAATAGCCTTGGGAACACTTCTCTGTGCGCCCGCCTCAGCCTTGGACTCAGGAAGCCTAAAGCCTCTGGTGGCTAAGTCTGGCTGTGCCTCTGCCTTGGCTATTTGCTTCTCTAGGTTCTTAATCTCTTGGGAAAGGATGTTGTTCTGCGCCCGTAACTCACCAATAAAATCTTTTAGGTTTGATGTAGTTGCTTTGCCGCCTTCGCTTTGCTGTACTTTTATGTTTATATCAGCATCTTCAGGATATACCCCTTGCTCCCTTAGAGTCTCCTGAACCAACCTAATCGTCTCTACTGTCCATCCACCGAAAGCATCTTCATCCTTTACAGCTTTCAGTTCTGGGGTGAAGAATCTTAGAACTCGATCCAGCTTCTTTCCGTGGAGATGCCCCAGTGTAGCTCTTATTCTACGAACCCTACCCTTTACACTATTCAGCTTCCTGCGCTTTCCGATTAGGTTTCGGTTAGCCCTGTTCCGAACCCTTATTGCGTTAGCCGTTGCTTGAAGTAGGATAGTCTCGAACACCTCCCGCTCAAATGCTCCTGCTGTCCATGCTGGGGCGTCTTTTTGCGTGAACCCCTTGGACATAACCCTGTCCATAAAATCAGATATGAACTTGGCTAGTTGGTCTTTTGCATCCTCTCTCAATTTTATGGATTCAGGTGTTCTAAGCGTTGAACCCGTTGGCTCGGTAACTCCAACAATAGGAACTGGGTCGCCACCCTCAACGGTCTTTGGAACCATCTGGCTTTCGCCGCCAAGCTCAACTGACTCTAAGTAATCATTCGCAATCTCTTCCGCAGCTTCAGAAATCCTCTCAGCAATACCCAAGGTTCTGGGGGCCATCCAATCCCTGCCCATCCTAGTGTGTTCACCCTGAATCGTCCTGCCCTTCTTCCTGTCGTGCCTACCCTGCGGCGGTGTAATTCTTCGGAGTTCACTTCCCTGAGAATCGGCAGCGTCTTTAACTCTACTCCAGATTACTTTCTTTCCACTCCATCCGTATAGATCGCCAACCGCACCCAAGTCCATTATGTCAGGGCGACCCCTTTCCTTATGGTTCTGTATTCTTTCGTAAAACTTTTGAACTGCCACAGTGAAAGCGTCCCAAGCAACGTCCTCTATGGGTTGTTGCAGTGGGGGAGCTTCAAAGATGTTGGCGTAATGTCTGGCCGCGCTGAGTGCAGTCATTCGCCAAATGTCTAGTCGGCTAATCTTCTCTCCGGTTCTGTGGTGTTTTTCGTTTTTGACAGCAAACAGGCCAAAGTCCTCCACGGGAAGTTCATTGGTTATTTCCTTGTTGTATATCGGGTGGACTCCTGATGCCTGTGTACCGGTTGGGTCTATCCTTCCGCCGAGAGAAACTATCTGATCCTCAATGCTAACCAGTTCCTTTTTAAGCGCACTTCTCTCAGCGTCAGTAACTTCAACACCGACATTGCCTTCAGCGGGAATAACCTCATCACCAAACAAACCGCCCAAGCGAATGGATTGCGGGGTGAAATAAATTCTATTGAAAATCTCAGACTCTCTCGACCTAAGTTCGGCCATCTTCTTTTTATCGAAAGAGGCTTGGTCAACCGACTTGGACGCACTTTGCTTTTCTGATTGAACACTGGGGTCAACATCCAGCGCACCACCAAACAGG
>Ga0110931_1000776_pt1 | contig 11945 bp, 6 predicted proteins | sample 4_EtaG_FD_79333 | JGI IMG/M metagenome (GOLD analysis project Ga0110931, IMG submission 79333) | Marine viral communities from the Subarctic Pacific Ocean - 4_ETSP_OMZ_AT15127 metaG (version 2) (version 2) | ecosystem: Environmental > Aquatic > Marine > Oceanic | place: Pacific Ocean | collected... | reverse complement strand
CTTCAAACCTTCCAAGTCTTTGCGGGGCGCGACCATAGTAAGTCCAGTTATTTTTTTTTAGCGAGGTCAGATTTGTTTCTGTCCTGGATTGCCTTGGCGACACTAAGGGCTTCTTCTAGGAAGTCTACAACATTGTCGTCTGTTTTATTTTTTGTTTTCTTTACAATCTTTTTGGCTATCGGAAGCAGCGCGTTCAGCACGCCGAGTCCGAGAGCCACCCATAGAAGAACTTGTTCCATAATCTACAACCTCCCGCTGCACAGTAAATGTATCTTTGACTGAGCCTTTAGCAATGATTTTTCTCTTATAAAGTTCTGTTTGCGCGACCCTCACCTCAGGGCCTGTAAGTGCACATCTGTGGCCAGCTGCAGATGTGCTTATATCTACCCCACCATCCATTATCATGCCAAGCAGCAGTACCTTGCTTTCAGGGCAAAGCTCTATTTTTAATAGCTTTTTTATTTGCCTGTTGTTTATCACGGGAAAGCTCCCCTGTGTTTTACTCCCTGTCTGGCGTCATGGAGCCTTAACACCTGCTGCGCATAGTCCTCTTTAAGCTGGGCTCTTTTGGCCTCGCTCATGGTCCTTTTAAGGCTATCTTTAAGGCGCTTTCTCTTTTCCCTGATGAGTCTTCGATAGGCATCATCATACCTCATTAGACCGCCATGCACCCTATATGCTTTGACACCGATTAACCTCAGCAGTAAGAGGTCCGGCGTAAGTCTTTGGCGACTGGCCGTCTGGCCAACCTCCTGCGCCTCCTCTAAGGCACCGAGATAATACGCATAGTTCGGCAGCACACTAAGGCTGTCGTTCACCGCTCTGGCCGCATCGCCTTTAACGTAGGAGCCAAGTGCAGGCGCAAGTCGTGATACGCCAGGCGGTCTATTCCAGAAGGTCTCGCCCGCCAGAACACCGACCTTCTCCATGAAGCTTTCTGCGGCATCGTATTGCAACCTGGCCTCAGGTGTCTCCGGCCCCATAAGTAGCCCCATTAACCTGGCTGGCATTAGCTGGGTAGGGTCTGCCAAGGCAGAGAACGCCATCGATACAAGCATCTCCCTGTCCTGGAACGGCATCCTGTAGAACATCTCCTTTTCATGCGCTGGCATAAGCCGGATGATTTCCTCTATGCTCATATCCCGGTCATCTGTGCCGGCCTTCAGAAGTATGTTTGTTCTCCCAGGGTACTCAAAAGGGAGGCCAAGCATCTTCATTGTGGACCTTACATAGTACGCATGGAACGGATGGTACGGACTATTTCTCGCCAGACCCTTATGCCAGTTCGGAAGATTTCGATAATCAATGTTCTCATAGTTTGCCCTTTCGGCCAGATGCCTGGATAGGTCATCGTTACTTAGGATTCTGTCAACCGCCTGCTGTATTGCGCGAGCGTTCCTGCTTCCTGCTTGCGCCTTTGCTTCCGTAAGGACAAGCCTTTTAAATGTGGCCACCCTGCTGCTGACATCCATGAAGTTAGATACCTTCGCAAGACTTTCTCCAGATGTTGCCAGCTCTGCTACATCACCGTAAAGATTTTCGGCCAGGTGACCAAACTTCTGCCAGCCGCTGGTTCGATAGGCCCTGTCATACTCCATCTCGCCAAGAGGATTAAGGAACTCTTTGGCATCTGTTATCATTTTCTTGGCCTCTGAGCCAATACCCAGCTTGTTGCCTGGTTTTGACTGCAGGCCGAATATGGACCTGAGGGCCGAATCGACCGACGGCAGCTGGACCAGTGACCTTATCAGTCCACCGCCAGGGGTAAATGCTGTAAGGGCGTCACCTGCAGTGGTACTCTCTATGCCTTTTCCCCGTTGAGGGTCAAAGGCATAACCACCTGCAATCTGCCTTGGAGCCATGCCGGTTCCAAGGTAGCCCTTGGCAAACTGGTCATTTGTTTTAACTGAGTGCATACCCGTAAACAGGTCGAACGGGGTGCCACCATGGTAAAGGTGGCCCATAGTAAAGCCGGTCACAAGGTTTGCGAAATAGGTAGGATTGGCCAGTGTCTTCATTAGCTTAAAGGGCACCGTAAGTTTCGATCTCGCCCATCGGCCAACCCTATCTGCGATACCATTCTCAATGCCAACATCGATACGCATACTGTCGATGGCAGACTTGACTTGCTGCGGAACAATCTTGCCCTGCAGCGAGCCGTAAGCATCATACTTCTTACCGTTGATATCATGAGTAGAGCCGTCGAGCCGAGCCCATCCTACCTGTGCGCTGCCGTCTTCGGCTTTTGGCCATTTAGCCGGTATCTTCCCCTGCTTCTCAAGGAACTCCTCTATCCACATGATTGTCTTGTAGACCTCGTTTGCCCGCTTCGCTCTGAAGTATGCCTGCTGAACGCCGGTAAGCAGGTCATCGGTAAGGCCAAACCTTCTATCCATCTCATCGGCATTAAGGCCGCTTCGCTTTACCCATGCGCGACGGAGACCCTTAAGGTCTCCACTTCCAGATGGAGTCTGAAAGCTATCAAAAACATTTGCGAAACCAGGGCTCGCCTTAAGCTCGTTTACGCTTATCCCTTCATGCTCGGCTATCTTTTCCAGTCGCTTCTTTTTTGCCGACTGTTTTAAATCGTTAAGGCCGAAGTATCTGCGCCGCTGTGTATATGGCCAATAGGTAGAGAGGTTAGATATAAACATCTCGTCAGAGCCAAAGTATTGCGGCTTTCCACCTTTACTTGTGGACACAATCGTCCCTTGCGAGTCCTTCATAAGCTTGGAAAGATCCTGGCGTATTGTCTGTGCAAGCTCAACATTGTCTCGCAGAAATACAGCATCTTCACCAGTCAGGTGACCTGCAAAGATGGCTGCATCGATGGCGTCTTCATTCAGCGCAGCCTTGATTGTTCCTGGGTCAATATCGGAGCGTAGTTTCTTCGGGTCAGACAGGAAGAAGGCCAATGTGTCTATCGGCCTGGAGGCACCATCGGCATCTACATAGGAGAACCTGATTAGTTTCTTTGCATTGGCGGTTGCCAGCACCTCTGCCATTGTTTCTATGCCAGCAGCTCTTTCGGAGTCTGTAAACTTTTTTGCCCGGTCGGTTCTTCCTTCGTCTATTTTGGCGAACAGCTGCTTAACAATGTTATCATCAATTATCTCGTCGCCAAGAAGCCTGGCAACTGCATCAAGCTTTTGATTGTTGAGTATTGCTTTTCCTGCTAAAGACTTAACTTTCTCTGCGTGACGGTCAGCTGCTTTCCTGGCTTTTTTCGCATCAGCGGCTGCAACCTCTGTATTTGTTCTTCTTGATTTGCGGCCTGATTTTGTTGTCGCCTTTGCGTTGGCCCATTCAATTTTTGAACGCTGCTCTAAGAGTTCCTGCCTTTTCTTTTGCAGGTCTTCGAGGTCTCTAATAACGTCAGACTCTTTTATTTGCTCGTCTATCTGGCGGATATCTGGGCCGCGCTCGTCAGGATCTGCGTATCTGGCAATCGGTCGCCCTGTCTCCAGGTCGGTGCTCATCATCCTTGGAGGCTTTCCGACCTGCCCCTCAAGAAAGTCCTTAGGGTCGTCGTAGAACTTTCTGCCTGTGGCCTGTGATCTTCTAACGGCAGAAAGACGTTCGGCGTCATGAGCGGCTGACCTTCTATCGAAGTCTGCCTTTCGTAGCCATTTGGATTCAGGCGAATCCTCAAAGAAGATATCCAGCCCTCCCCTTTCTGCTTCTTCAAATTCATCAAGCGCATCTTCGGCCTCATCGCTAAGAGAGTCTCTATTTTTTCTCATCTCCTCTACATCACGCATATCTCTTATGTGTCTTTCATCCGGTATGAAAGATCTTGTTCCGTGTAGCGTTGCTGCAGCCTCAGGGTCAATGTTCTCCGCTGGGCCAGGGAATCTGCCAGTATATCCTGGAGTATCCGAGTCAATGTACGCCCTTTCCTTAATGCCTGTTCTCGGCGGGCCTGCCGGGGTATAAACATCCCTATCAAGATTTTTCACAGGGCTTCTTATGGGGATCAGCACGTCGGCAGAGCGCATCTTTTTGATGAACGTCAGTATCTCTTCCGGGGTTCCCCTAAAGTCATGGTCGAGAGTGCCTGCTCTCATGTGCTCCTCAAGCGGCACCAATTCGGTTTCCATCTTCTTTCTAATATCTTTTAGGAACGGATTCATTTCCTCTGGAAGCTCCAAGAGCTCCAGAGTTCTCTCGTAGTCTGCCATGATTTGCTCTGTAGAGCGGTAGCCATATCCGCCTGGGTATTCCGCTGAACCAGCCATTCGCTCGTCAGGGGTTATTTCAGGGAACTCGTCAAAGAATTGGTCATCGGCAGGAAAGCGTTGTGCTTCAGGATGCTTATTAATCGGATGAAGTATTGCGCCTTCTTCTGCTACCCCGTACTCGATTGTCTTGCCTTCTCTTCTCGCCTGCTCGACTGCCTTTTTGGAGGCCTGCCAGTCCATCTCCGCAATTTCTCTAAATAGCACCTGCGCCCTGCTTCTGCCCAGTCTGTTATTCGACCGCCAATGCGACGGAAGATTTAGCCCTTCAGGTATTTTATCCATCGGCACCCGTGGGTCTGCGCGCAACCTTCGAGGAAGCTCTGGTCCGGCAAGTTGGGCCTCTGTATATCTGGTCTTATATACACCTGGATCGTAATCATTGGAAAGCTCGGCAAGCTCTCTCCTTGCCTTGTCAACTGTCTCGCGCCACGCCTGCGTTCGAGCGTCTAGCGCACCTTGTTTTCCGAGCCTGGTATGCTCATCGCCAATGAACTCGCCAAGTCTTATTATCTTTTCAAGACGAGCAACCGTGTCATGGTGATACTGGTCTGCTCTGTCCTGGTAATCAAGGTTCTCTTGCCTGTTCTCTTTCCATACCTCCCTGTTGCGATCAGAAAGCCTCTCATCGTAAGCTGGAGACAGCGCGGCACGCTGTCTCTCAGCGGCAGCAAGCTCGCTCTCGTCCATGGGCAGTCTCGGCGCATCGCCTCTTATTTCTCGTGCTTCTTCGTAGGGGCCAGTGACTTTTCGTGCGTCCTTGGCCTCTGCTTCGTACAGTCTCTTTGACGCCCTAATCTCCGGTGTTGATACCGGCAAGGAGCCTACTCGCCCTATCTGCTCGGCCTTCCTCAGCCTTTTGGCTCCTGCGGCATACTCTTTCGACTCTGCCTCTAGGCCAGGTGCTCTGCCAGGACGGGCATCTCTAAGCTCGCTGGCGTTGCTGCCAACAAAGCCAACTCCCAGCAAGAGATCGCTTACCTCGTTCTCTATTGCGCCATCCCTCTTTTGCTTTACCTGTGGCCCACGGAAGTTAAGCTTCGCATCACCCTTCAGCCTTTTCACGGTGCCATCATCTTGGCCGTACACAAAGTTGCCTGCCTTGTTTGGCCCGTCAGGCCTAACGTCGGCTACCGTAGATCTCTCTTTTATGCGCACGCCCTTGTAAGGTAGATTGGCTGGCAGTTTCGGGCTCATTATCTGCCCTCTTTTTAGGTCGCCCATAACCTGCTCAGCATACCTAATAGCCGCTTCGCTTATCTCTGCCCGATGGGCCTTGCTTAGCCTGCTGCCAAGCAGCGCCTTGAATTCCTTCAGGGTCTCTCTTATGGCTAGTGAGGTGTACTCGATTTTCCATCGATGAAGCTTATCGTATGAAGATATCATGCTGCCTGCCTGATCGGCATAGTCATCTATGATCCTTCCAATGGAGCCAGACGGAAGCCCGTAGTTGTCATCGGAGAACACGCTATCAAGCAGCTTGTTGACATACACCTCGGCCAGCTCTTCGGACGACCTCGCAACAGTGGCCTCCATCTTTTTGTCCATTGCGGCTTCTTCAAGCTCGGAAGCCCTTACACTTCCAACAGGGTCGTCATCATCAACAAGGCCTATCCCTCTAATCTCGCCCTCTGTTCGCAATGCCTTTAGCGCCTCCAGCTCCATCGATGCCGGGCTTGCTGCACCTTCTGCAGCCCTAGCCGCTGCTGCCCCTGAGACACCGTATGCCTCTTCGTCAGGAGCGAGTTCGGTTACCGGTCTGAGAGCCCTGTCTCCAGCAGAGAACTCTTTCGATGGGCCAGTGTCGGGCATGGTATCGTCATACGGACCCATCCTGGCTATCTCGTCAAGCTCTCTGGCAACCTGCTGCGAGCCCTCAATGGCCTGCTGTTCTCCTAAGAGGCCTTGCTGTCTGGCGGCAACGCTTGCGGCGTCGTCGCCAGGAATAACCTCTAGCGCAGCCTCATCAACAAATTGATTCTTAATTCTTTTAGTATTATCTAAAACATGCTCAAAGTGAGATTGCGTAGCACGTCCCTGCGCGGAGAGAGTTGCAAGCTGCTCTGCTTCCTCGCCAAGCCTGTTTGCTTCGGTCATTAATTCTTGTAGCCTTTTGGTCTCTGCGCTAAACACGGCACTGTCCACGAGGCCTGCATTCTTTAATGCTTCTTGTTCCACCAGAAGTAGCTTTCTCAGCTGCATTACGCCGGTAACAGCATCCATTACCTGTTGGTCCATGCCTAGCGTCATGGCGTCTTTCATCAGCCTGCGCTGGTGCTCATCGAACACGCCCATTGGTTCCAAGTGATCAATGATGGCCTGGATAAACTTCTCTGAGTCGTCGGCCATGCTTTGAACTTTTTTCCATATTTCAGGGTCAATGTTGAAGGACGGGTCAACGAGGCCACGCATTGTTTTCGCTATGGCGGATTCAATAGGAAGGCCAAGCAACTCCCTGGTCTCATCGAACTTGACGACCTCTAAGATTTTTCTGGTACCCTCACTGAGCGCCTTGTCAAGATAGCCAATGTTAAAGCTATTGTATTCCCGCCTGGCCATCTCTCTTGCAAACTTTAGTGCCTCTCTACGGTTGGCAGGCTTTCTTATGTGGATTTCGGTTAGGCTGTCGTTGTACTTCTCAAGCAGTTTTCTCCCCTGCTCAACAGGCATCTCTTTAATCATCTCAATGAACGGGTCATCAAGGCTTCTTATTTTTTTCTCTACCTCAATAACTCGCCCTGTTTCCTTGAATCTACCGGTTGGAATATCAGCTGTTGGCCCCTCTAGCCATTGCCCAGGTCTTGCCTCTGGCTCCCATTGCTGCAGCTTAACCTCTCTAAAGGTCGCTGGTCTTTGCTGAGGAACGCCAGACTTTCTGGCCATCTTGTATGCCTTGCCTGCTTTAACCAGCCCCTTCATAAATCCGGCTACCGGCACAGCACTTAGCTGGGCTTCAGGATGCCTGCTTATATAGCCAGCGCCACCAAGCCCCATGCCCATGAAGTCTCTGCCCATCTCGGTAAAAACCTCAGAGGGCAGGTCCAGCAAGGCGTCTGTTGCCTGAGAGAACTCCACGTTAGATCTCTCCGTGTGGCCGCTTCTTGCAGATTTTATAGATTTCTTATAGCCCTCAACGAAGGTCTCCAGGTCTTGCCCTACCTTGTCAACAATGGATGGCATTACTTTAAAAAGCTCGCCTACAAGATGTACGTTCTTCTCAAGGTCGTTCATCTGCTGGTATTTAAGTCTTTCGATTTCTCTGCCCACTGCTGCAGGACCAGTAGGGTCTGCTTGAACTCGCTTGTCACTAAGAAGAGATTTCTCCAGGTCATAGAACTCTTTATCGTTCAAGTATTCGTCACCATAGGTTTCTTTGTATTTCTGCCTGAACTCTTCCTCTGGCATGATTCCCATGGTGTGCATCAGTCTTGAAAAAACACTTAACCCGTTAAGCGCCACATACTCTTTGGCGTGTTCGACAGTTCCAAAGCCGCCAATCCTCTCGCCGTACTTGGCCATATCCTCGCCAAGACGCTCGCCACCTCTTTGAATCTTTGACATGGTTCTGGTTGTAGCTTCGTCACCACTTATGTATTGATCATCTAAGAAACTTCCGCCCATCAGGGAGTCTAAAGGCTCCTTCTTTGGTGGTCGCTCTGGCCCATGGATATCTCCAAGCTGCGGAGCTGGTGCTGCCTGAGGTCTAAACGACTGAACATCTTCGATGGGTATTGCCGCACCTGCCTGCTGCTCAAACTCGTCAGCAGCCTTAATGCGGTTTTGTGCCTGTGCACCAATAAAGTTTCTGAGCGCGGCCTCTTTAGCGAGGCGCTCGCGCTCTTTCCTTTTCTTTTCTCTCTCGTCTGGCGTGACTAATGACTGGTCAACACTATCAACGAGAAAGGACTGATTAGGCTTTATTGCCATTATTTACTCCCCGGAGATTATGTTTCCAAGTGACCTGTTAAGCTGTCTAGGCGCTTGCTGGCTGGTGCCCACGTTGAACGCCGGGATTGGATCTTCTGCAATGAACCCTGTCTGGATAATCGGCTTCGCCGTCATCTTCTTCGCGAAACTATCAAGCTGGTCCAGATATATCTGGTCCACCTCGCCAGCCTCGACCATTTTTGCCATCACTTTTCGGAAGACAGCTATCTTCTCAGGCTCAGTGGCCATCACGGAGCCCGCATCTGTTGTGTTTGCCATATCCCGCAGGGTAGACAGCATCATTCGTTCATCCTTGCTTGCATGTTTCGACTGAGCTGCTGTATGAAGGTGGCCCCAAAGCATACCGGAACTATAGCTTCCAGTGCCGCTGGATCTGGCATCTGCCGCTTCTTTCTTCAGTTCCAGGCCTCTAATTGTTGCCGTGTGGTTATTCCAGCCATCGTCAAACGCCTTAACGAAGAGGTCTGCGGCTTCGCCCTCAGACAAGCCAGACTGCATTGCCTTTAGTCGATAGGCGGGCCACTGAGTAGCATGAGCGTTTTGCTCGGCTGCGCCTCGCCATGCTGGCGATATGCCAACCAGCTGGTCGTCCAGGTAAAGAGGAATGGATACCTGCATAGCATCTGTCAACCGATGCTCGCCCTGCTGTATTGTCTGCCAAGTTCTGGCGGTATTGGCTTTAATGCTTTTCGTGTGCTGCCGTTTCTGCGCCTCAATTAGCGGCTGCATACTCTTCGCTCTTTTCTCGGATTCCGCTGCAATCTCCATCTGCTGCGTCGTTGCCTCCATTCCTAGCGCACGCGACTCAAGTGTTTGCTCTCCAAGCTGCGTTTGTAGTTTGGCAGCGTCTATGCGTGCCTTCTCTCTCTTTGCAGCCTGGATGGCCTTGCTTCTTATCACGGCCATTTCGCCCTTAGCGACAAGCGGATTCTGGTTTAACAGTGCAGGTGGGCCCTGGTTTGGCGCTGCAATACCTTGAGGAAGGATATCATGGGCTCCCGGATTAACAAGCGGCATACTGTCTATCTCTGGATCTCCAGTCAAAAGCAGCTCATCCTTCTTTGCTGCATCAAGCTGAGCAAGAAATGCTTCTGGATCTTCCATGGCTGCTGCCTGTGCCCTCTCATGGGCTCCTGCCACCATGCCCTCCCTGCTTTTCAGTAGTGCTGCTCCGGCATCGTTGAGAGACTTTCTCAGGGCAAGCTGACGTGCCTTGCGCTTTCGTGCGGACTCGGCCATCTGCCTAAGCTTTTCCCTGTATATTGTTTTGTCGGTTCTTGTTATTCGAGGCTTCATAAGATCCACCCTTCGTCAACGAGATATTCCCAGGCCTGCTGCTCGTCCATGTTCCCATTGGCAGCAATCACCTGGTCAATAATATCGCCTGCCTTCATAGTTACCTGCCCAGTACCGGGAATGTTTACCCTAACATTTTTGTCTCTTCCTGGGAAGGTGCTGCCCCCATTGCCACCACCGCCGCCGCCGCCGCCGTTGTTATTAATGGAATCGATCTCTTCCAGTGTGAACCCAAGACCCTGGAGGAAACGCCTAAAGTCTTCATCGCTCATATCAAGATCGTCTTTTACTGCGATGGCATTAAGGAGCTGGTTGGCCCTCTCAGCCTCCATCCCTGCGCCAAGCTTGCCTGCAGCCAGCTGCTGGCCGAACAGATAGTCTTCTGCCTCCCTGCTTGCGTCGCCCATGACTTCAGACTGCAAACCAAGCATTCCGCCTGACATGCCCATCTGCCCGCGACCGGCCTGAGCCCTTGCGGCAACAAGGGCTCGCCCTGCTTCTATCTGTGCTCTTTCTTCTGGTGACTCGTTCATCTTGTCCATGAGCATGGCAATGAGCCTGTCCTTCATGGAGCCGTCATCGCCGGTCTCTTCTTCGCCGCCGTCATCGCCGTCATCGCCGTCTTCGTTGCTGCCGGTTGGACTGTACTGCCAAACGTCGGGGAGTGTTTTCCCGCCACCGCCAAGCAGGTCATGACCGGCAAGGTCTTTGACGTTTAAGAAACTCTTGTCACTACCGGCCAGTATTGAATTCTCAGCTTTGTTGCCCGCGAGTTCGTCCTTACCCATTCCCTGGTACAGCTGTCCGAGGCCGCCACCGCCTTGTGGCCCGTCGTTAGGATTTCCACTGGTGTACACCTTAGTAGAGCCAAAACCAGTAGGTGGTGCGCCTTCTGTTGGAAGAACGTCTGGTACCTTCTGCTGCGTAATCGGTTGCTGCATGACCTTTTGGGCTGCCTGTTGCGCCGCCGTATTGTTGAGCGACGGAGGATTAGATGACTCTTTCATCTCATCCTCCTCATCTCTTATGTTTGGCCTGGTGCCGGAGACCTGCCTGCCTGAGTAGCCCATGCCGGTCTGCTTTTTTTGATAGGGATTGTAAACCATCTTGTTCTCCTATGAACCGTTCGTAAACCACAAGTAAACATACGCCATTTTAATGGGCACTGCAGCCCCTAAAAGGTTATCACCTGCATTAAAGTACCAGTCATCGCTCGACTCCATGGGCGAGGTTGATGCGCCGTCTGTATCCGCCATACTTGCCGGAAGAGGACTGCCTACCGGATCGGATGGCTGAGGTGGACCAACAATCCTGTAGAGAGTGGATACGCCTACTGGATAACCTAGCCCGTCAAGCCTTGTCTCGGCTGCGCCAATCTTCAGTGTTCCGCCCACGTCCTTCGTTAGCCCTGTATCAAATACTCTTGCATTGATGGGATCATTACCGTTAAAGTTTGAGCCGCTGGAAACAAACGCAATATGATAAGAATGCAAAACCCAGTCAGAGCCGCTGTCCGTATTTATGGACGGCCACCTTGCAAACAGTCTCTGAAAGGCGAGACCATCAGGAGCCGCTGTACTAAAGTCTTTTGCAACATAGGACTCGCACCTGTAAACTCTCTTGGTTGCGTCTGTAGCCTCAGCTCTCTTCGCTTCAAGTTCTGCCTTTACATCGTTAAACACATCTGCATCGGCGCTCATGGCACCGTTAAACATATCAGGCAGGCCAAACTTTGCGTCAACATCTCTCCTGAACCTAAACCATATATTTAGCTCGCCATCCAGTGACGTTGGTATTGATACCCCTTCCGAGTCAGTACCTATTTCTATCAGGTAGATTCCCAGCGGAGGATCAAGGTCCAGCCCAAGATGCCGCTGATTAATATTTTTATCTACAGGCCTATCAGACTGGTGCTTTATCTCTACATATCTCCAGCTCTCATCTGGCCCACCAGATGGAAGTATTATGTTTACTGGCGATGGTGGCGCATTATCAAGAGCAGATACCTGTGCCGGGTCAACTGCGTCTGCCTGGCTCATCCATCTGGCGTAAACATTCTGCTCACCAGTTAGACCGCGACAGGCAAGCTCAGCGCCCACTATTTCGGCTTTTGCGGGAGGCATAAATAAGAATCTTCTATGCTCTGACGGGTCGCTAAGGTCTAACCCTGTAAGATCCATTCGCATAATGCTATAGCTGTACTGAAGCTCAAGGGTGTCCCTTATATAGTCTGCAGACTTCCTGAAGTTTTCATTCAGGTGCTTAGGGTCAAGCGTTCTGTCCGCCCTAAAAGTCCAGGGGAATCTGCCTACTTTCATTAGTTTCTCCTCAGCTTAGCTTTGCAAAGGATAAAAACATCGATATTGCATTCGGTAATATTTCCGCCCAACGTGCTGACCATGGAGTATATATCGCCTATCATTGTTAATGTGACATCATACTCGGAACCCTTCAGCAGTGTAT
>Ga0110931_1000765_pt1 | contig 12024 bp, 16 predicted proteins | sample 4_EtaG_FD_79333 | JGI IMG/M metagenome (GOLD analysis project Ga0110931, IMG submission 79333) | Marine viral communities from the Subarctic Pacific Ocean - 4_ETSP_OMZ_AT15127 metaG (version 2) (version 2) | ecosystem: Environmental > Aquatic > Marine > Oceanic | place: Pacific Ocean | collected... | reverse complement strand
GGCACAGCCCGCCCCGTATCCCTGGCGCGTTGCACGGATTTAAGCTGGGAGGGGGCAAATTTATTGCCCAGAGGGTCGAGCCTGGGTTCTCCTCGCCACTTGATATTTGTCCCTGGGTAATACTTAGGCCGGTAATCAGTCGGTTCTTCCTTTTTTGGCGATACTATTGCCCGCGCCCTCTCACGCGCCTCCTCTAACTCTTCCTCTGACATACCACCCCCTTGCGACTTCTTCTGGCTGCCGACATCTAGCAGGTTACCCTGCTTATCAATCCTCCCCCAGGGAGTGATGGCAGCCGGTGGCCCCGTGGTCTTCTTGGGGAAAAACAGTGATTTTCTTTCTTCGCCCATTACTTCCCGCCCCCTATAATGACAGCCCGCCTGTAGCTGTAGTCAGAATGAAACTTCTGACCCCGTCCCATCAGTGTTCCCTCAACGAAAGGATACTTAAATCCTTCGATGAGGGTCACCGTTGGGGGATCATACAGTGCGCTCTCGTTCAACGCGCTGCGCGAGCCTTTCAAGCCGCAGCTTTGCAGCAGGGCTACCATCGGCAGCAAGGCGATCAATTTCATCTTCCAGGTCATAAACGTATGTTCTCTGCCGCCACTTCGCATACGCGATGTAAGCCTCAAGCGCGGCTGTAATTAGCCGGAAGAACTTCACTTCTTATTAAGCACTGACCAGACGAGTCCGACGATGGTCACAAGGGCTGATACGCCAGTTGTGACCTGCTCACCAGATGCCAAGCCAGCCTGAGTCATAAAGCCTCCCCCGAAGGTGAGGATGTGACGCACGATTCCTAAAATAGCTTCTTTGCTCATTTTTTATTCTTGTTCTTTAATAAATGGTAGAGCGAAACCACCGCAACGGCAATTCCTAAAAGCCCTCCCAAAATCTGAATTGTCCATTCCATCTGTTCTTGGTATGGTGAGATAACCGCGAGGGTTGATCCGGCTAATCCGGTGGCTCCCTTGGTTAGTATTTCTCCGGTGTTCATGTTATGCAAAAACCCTGTCGGGGGCATCCGTTGGTCTATCTTCGCCGCTATCTGATCTCCATGATATATACTGTTCAGCGTTAGCTGGAATTTCTAAAGAGCCTTTTATGTCACGAAACAAAACCCAATGCTTCCCATCAGATTCTTTTATGGGTAAGTCCCCAAAGGGGCTGGGTTCAGTTTCGCCAGTGGGAACTAAATGATCCCCTATGACAGTTAAACAATAATCTTGCGTTGTAAGATTAGTGAATACATCTCCTGACTCATTCACTTCTGTATACCCATTGGCGACACCAAATTGAATTGCTGTCACCTTATCGGGAAATACTAATAGGTAATCTATCATGCTGATAATTCTTTCAGTTGTTTATCAGTTAGTCGGGTATCCCAAAACCTTATCCTTTTTATTTGCCCATGAATACGCGCCCATCCGTTGGAGTCATTTGCTGTGCCTCCAATATACACTACACCCGTATCATTCTCCCCTATATCAAAAGAGGTGTCAGTAATAGCATTTGCTCCGTTTAGGCTGGCCGCGCAGTCGTCTTCGGCTATAGCAACCGCAATTTTTATCGCAGAAGCACCACTAGAGGTAAAGTATCTACCCGTTAAAGCACTTCCCGCTTCAATAGATAAAGAGTCACTGCCCATTCCAGCACTTACTACTTTCTCCTTCGTATCTGTGGTTCCTATGGATATAGACTTACCGCTAATTGCGTTCCACAATACCAAATATTGAGCGTGATCATCTGCACCTGAATCGTCTAACACGGGGGCATCATAAAGTCTTTTACATTCAATAAAGAAAGTCCCTACATTATTATACCCTAAGTCAGCCGCTTGCATAGAAGCCGAATCTGCGGCGCGAGTAGCAGTCCCGCCCGAAGTCACAATCGGGGAACCGGGGTATTGTTGGTCATCGTCCCTCTGAGCGTTCCAAAGATACACATACTTGTCAGCCCCCTCATCCCTCTGTTCAACATAATTGGATGAAGACGATCCCGATGGACTAAGCCATATACCTGCGTAGGCTCCCTCACCTGAACCGGGCATAGCTGTAACATTATAAATAACGCACCGATACCACCCACTACCTACATCCTCTATAATGGCAGAGCAGTTTGTGGAATTAATATCGTATTGCGACCCCGAATCAAGATTAAAACTAGCCCCAACCTGAGTAGACCCAAAAATTTGGAGGGAAAATCTCAGGTAGTTAACATTTCCTTTCTTAGCGTATATAGAAAAACAATCCTCCGTCCAAGTTGAAAAATTACCGTGAGTCGATGTAAGCTGACCATAGTTGTATGTAACATTATACTTAGTTCCAGCAATCGTCCCTATGCCCTTGCCGGAACCCGAAACACCATCTGGCCCTGTTGTAGTAGTTCCCGAAAGAAGACCTCCCGACTCCCAAGCATTCCAGCCCGACCCAAAGTCGCTAGTCGTAATATTATTAGTAGACTCTTCCTCCATGAGAAGCCCTAAAGAATTACCATCCTTGTCATACTCATAACGAGGTTCTCCGCTAGATACCTCGACAATATTACCGGAAGAGTTCATAGCCCTTCCAACCGACCCTCTACCAAAAGTAATATCGTCTTGGGAGTCAAGGGCTGAATCAGACTTCCGATCAACAGCGAAATTAAAATCCTTCGTAGCCTCTGGAATACCACCAAACAACCCACTCGCGGGGTCAGCGGTTACACCGCCACCTAATCCAAGTCGGGGAGCCATTGTTCTTTAGGCGGCGTGGTAGCAGAGGACTGTGCCAGAGCGGAGCGTTATTTTGGAGAATTGCCCGTATAGAGTTATTCCAGCCGGAATAGTTACTCCATCAGCGGCAGAGTCGCTACGGAAAAGCATTTTACCGTTCGTTCCTGAAACGTCCGTTAACTCAGCCCATGTAGACGCGTTAGCTCCCTCCCCGTCAAAAATGGTATCCTCAATAATGAGGATCGCACATATATCCTTGGTGACCGAATCAGTCCCTGTTAACATGGTTGCCCCCGCTTCTCCGAAGGATTGTTTGTCTATATTTGATGTAGCCATAGCTAATTATTGTTTGTTTGAAATTAATACATGCCTCTCATACCGCTGCCCACTCCTTCGGGTGCGATAGTGACTTTTGGTCTTGCTCCACCTCTATAGGAGTCAATGTCGGCCTCAAGTAGCCTTTGCGCCGTTTGCCAGTGGTATTCAGCCCTTTGGACATCGGCATTGTCTTCTGCCAGCTTGCCCAGGAGGCCGTGTTTTATGATCGTGGAGTCGTTGGGAAGGAACACCAAATGAGCGTCTATTGCAACGTCCACCCACTTCCTCTTCATAAGGAGCGTAGCCTTTGTATCCGTATCTACCGGTGATATCCTGTATCTCCTGCGCCCACTCGCCCCCGAATACCCGTCATCGAACACACCCGCCATTAATGATGTAACATCCGAAGCGGCTGTCGTGCTTGGCTCCCCAAACATCCGGTAATCGTGCCATATTGAGTAAAGCACTGTTGGGCTATCATCCAGGATGGCTGCCAGGATACTGTCATACCCGACTCCCGTAGACGCATCATCAGCCGGTAGCGTAAAATAACCGCTACTAACATCCTGCTCCTCAAGGGTAGTCATCATATCCCGCCAGAAACCCATCTGGAATATACGGGGCATGACTTCGTTCAGAGCTTTATACCAATCAGCATCGGTGGCCGCACCTGCATCCAGGTATTGACCATACTTTGACTTTAAATCTCCTACTTGTGCAGTTGGCATGACTTACCAATATAGGTGTTTTAAAAGCTATTTCAAGGGATCAACCAGACCCTGGTTGGCTACAATTGCGTTGAATACCGCTGCCGCGTCTTCCCCCGTGTAACTGGCGCAGCCTACAGCAGGAGACCTTTTACCATCCCCCTCGTAGGAAACCCTTGGTTTACCTGGCTCTACGGGGTCGTCTGGAGATAACAGGTCATACATAGCCCACATTCTAGTCGCCTGGGACTCCTCCTGCATAATATCACTCTTCCCCGCTGCCTGCCCCACAATCCATGATTCGGGGCAGTATGCGCTCCACAGGCCGTCCTTATGGGCGATCTCTACCTGATGGTCGATATGGTGGTCAAATGCGTCTATGAAGTCAGGAGCCTCATTTATGTGGGTGTAAAATTTCTTGAATGCTTTTTTCCGCAGAGCATAAGCATGAAGCCTACTTGTAGAGGAAACCTTCAGCACACCCTCGTTGGTAGTCGCTTTAGGGTTTGATGTATGCTGACCCCCTAAATACAACTGATCCCAATCGTCTGGGACGTTCTGCATGAACTCATTAACCCTTTTGAGCGCGTCCTCAGAGAAACAGGCATCGTCCTCAAGGATCAAGATGCTGTCCAGGGACGGGTTATCCTCATTAAGGATATCCTCAATAAGCCTGCGGTGGGATTGGAAGCAGCCCCATGCCCCTTCACTAGCACCCCAATACTTCGGGGGAGGAGCTAGGACACCCCTAATACCCTGATATACAAGCACGTTTGAGCAATCCGCGACACCTGTAGCCTTTATATTTGCCTCAATTGCCTCCAGTCTGTCCGGCCTATGTGTGCAATTGATTATATAGACACGGTCAAACCAGTCAGTCAGTGTCTTCATAGTCAGGGTCTGTCGTAGTCTTAAACATGCTTTTTCTCATCTTGAAAACATCCGCCTGCTGCTTGCTGTTCGGGTCAAGTCCTGCTTTTATAAGCTGTTCTCGTATGGGGTTGGCATGACCCCCCTGTAACCCCCCAGGAGGTTTATCAAATACACCGGCTCTATCTCTGACCCCTTTTTGTATAGCCTCATGCGGGCCAGGTTTCAAACCCCCTAGAGGAACGCCACCAGGGGGTGCGTCGCCAACACCAGGTACTCCGGTATTTGGGCCGGAAAATACTGGGCCGCCTATGACAATAGGGGGGATGATATCCGGGCCTACAACATGAGAATAGGAATCTTCATATGTGGTTGTAGGGGGAGACCCACCGGTAGCGTTGCTACCCTTAACAATTGTAACTGCCCAGTAAACATTGTCGAAAACCTTTTGCTCAATGGGGGATGCTCCTTCGTTCTCTTCAAGACCCACATCGCGGTGTTCTCCAATAAGGAAATAATACTGCCCTTTTGTCTGCGCCCGCTGTAAAGCCGTCCCCGTTTTCTTCAGGTTTGAAATGTTGTTATTCTGTTCGGGGTCTTCGTCCTCACGCCGTAGGACTAACTGCGCGGACGGAACTGAGGTCTCATTTGCTGTCCATTTCAGGTATACTGATCCAAAAGGCTGGTCTTCTACCTCTGGGTCATTGTCCACATTCTGGCCTTTGTCATTTATTTGCATGACCTCAGACCCCGCCCATTCTGTATACCTCAACATAACCTGTGGCCCTACGTCCGCCCCCTGATCATCGACGGGCTGGAAAGTAAAGTCCCTCGGAACAACGGTGTCTATACCTGGGATTTCAGCCTGTGCGCTAATTGGGAAAATATTTTGAGTGACCGTGCTTGTATCAACTACCTGAATACCCTCAGTTGCTATGCTGCATATAGAATAAAACAACTCACCATAATAACAGCGCAGGACAACAGTCCCCTCTGGGCGTTCTTCCGTTGCATCCTCTTCCCCGACAGTATACGCCTGTAATTCAAAGGGGTGTATATGGCGACCCCTGATGCCTTCAATCTGACTGGGGTAAATCTGAATGCTGCTCTCATCATGCCCATCGGATATTGGCGCATGTAGGTCATGCCGCCCGTGCATCCAGGGATGCTCTTTATGCGCCCCGTGTTGGATATTAAACGGGTGGCTCTTATGAACCCCATCAGGTAAATCGGGGCCGGGTAACTCTGGCTCAACGGGCTTGGACATATTTAATCCTCGCCCTCGTCAATATTGGACTCGTCAGCTTCCGATTTCCGCGCCCCGTTTGGTCGGTATGCTGTGATATGCTCCCGTAAGTAGCCACCCCTATAAGGTTTCTGGGTATCTGAGATAACTAAAGAAGCAGGCCAACTGCCATTTTTATTGTGCGGGCTGGGGGCTAGATTATCCGCTGGCGCATAATTTGTAGGTTCAAAAGTGGCAGTATACCCAGCATACTCCCACACGGGGTGATCGCTCCCTGTGGTATATGTTAGCGTTATCTGATCGTGCAGCGATGCCTTTACATGGACATTGAACATCGGGGTCACGAAGTCCATTGGCAGGGGAACCATTGGCTTTATGTTAGTCAAATCTGGGTAGGCAGGCGTAGCTCCTGCTGCATCGGTGTCATCAAAAGTCCACTCATCTTTCCTCCAGTAAGTTTTTATCAACATTAATGTCGGCCCGTTATATGCCTCATGATAAAAATGGGGGGTTACAACAAGCTCTGTGCCGCCATCACGCCGCTTCCATATGTTTTTGGAAAGGTGGTGGAATACAGGAGGCCAATAAAAATTCTGGTATGTGTGATATGATGATACCAGGGCATCCGCAAGGGTCGATGCATCGGCAAAATCATCAGGAACCTTTATTACCTCACGCTCCAGCAGGACATACCAGTTATCAGATAACTGTTTGCCAGACCGCTCTATGCCAAAATGATCAATGCCCCAGAAATTATACTCATCAGTACCTACCCTATACTCAGTGTCTGAAAGGCGGAAAGCAGATTCAGTGGTGCTAACATTGGAACCAAGGGCAGTGGTTAACGTAGTAGTCGTTCCAGCGTCACTGTCTGCGAAAACTCTAGTTGCTACTATAGGTTCATTAGCGTGAAAAAGGGTCTCCTTAGAGGCTAACCCACCAGAAGGGTCTACTGTCCCACTAGCCCCTTTCCCGTTATACGGAAAGTCAGGATCGACATCCACAGATGTCATGGGGACACGCTTTATAAACACACGCTGTTCGACCACATAGAGCGAGTCTAGTGTCTCGTCACCGGAGCGAACCTGCTTCTTTTCAAAAAGCATGTAGTTCACATCAAACTTGACCGTCCCTGTGTGACCTCCCCCAGTAAGGAACGCCCCTGAAAAAGGAGTAATATCCGTGTCCCCAGAAGGCATGAAAGTATTTGAATTTTGCCTTTGCCCCAGGGTTAGAAGCGCGACAGAATCAGACGCAGTATTATGCCCTATAAGGGGGGCTACGGGGTCATAAGAGGAGCGCAGTATAACGTAAGTCCTGACGACTGTATCATAGCGTGGGTTGGCTCCACCTGCTGCGGAAAGCTCCCAGTTATAGTCATCCTGGTTGGCACGATCCTTGACGTAATACCAATCCTGAAACTGTCCCTGGTCATCATCCCCATTCTTGATGAGGGCTAACTTGAAATTAGGGAACTTGGTGGTGTCGGGGTGGGCTGTCCCGTAAGCTGTGTCGTCGGCAACCGCAGCGGAGCTTACGTTCTTACTGGCATCGACGCGCTCTACAATAACTAGGTCAGCTACCTTGGGGGTCGCAAATTCAATAACCCGTTGCCGTCTGTTGGAGGATATAGGCATAGGCTAAAGTTTATGCTGATCTACCCAAGACTACGACATTAAGTTCATCAAGCCCACCAGTAGAGCAATCTTGCCCGAAAGTAATTCTAAGAGTCCGGCTGCCGGGGGCAACGCGAGGAATCCACAGAATAGACTTAACATCAGACCCTCCAGTAATAAAATCAAAAATAGGCATGACTCCATCCGTAGCAGAGCTATCATCTATCCGTATGTTCCCTGTGTGCTTAGATGCATTTGTGTAACACATAATAGCCAAGATACGGCCTGTAGTGGCGTTTATGCCAGTGGCATCATTCCCTTCGGGGTCTTGAGCAGTGCCACCAGAAGACCTGTTGGTCGCTGACGGAGTGGGAGAGCCAGACAGGCCAATAGCTGCTGAACTATAAGTAAGGGTGACTACACCGTTTGCATCTGATCCAGCGGTTCCTCCATTGACAGCAGTAAAAGTATACAACACATCGGCATCGGGATTTGAAAGACCGCCACCAATAGTTGGCTGAAAGGAAGCCCCAACCTTGGGGTTGGTGATCGTGTCGGGGCGCGTCGAAGCAATCGTAGCCTGAAGTTGCTGTCGAATAAGTATGTTTGATAAATTCTGAGCCATTTTACTTATGCGGATTCGCCTAACACTACCACGTTGAGTTCGTCTGATGTTTGGGTAAATGATATTTGTAGGTCTAACCCAGAAGGGGCAACTCGCGGTGTAACCAACAAAGACCTTACATGCGAACCCCCTGGCGTAAAAACGAAGGCCGGTATAGAGCGCGAACTACCGGAATCGGCTACCGCAATATTACCCCTATGCTCATTGGGGTTCGTATACATAAAAATAGATACAACGCGCCCGTTGGACGCATGTAAGGTAGACACCGTATTACCTTCGGCATCTAGCTGAAGTTGCCCGCCCGCCCCCGCAGTTCTGTTGGTCACGGTAGCTGTGCCAGTGCCTGCAATCGTGGTGGTGGATGCCTCAAAACCCAGAGTCACTGTATTGTCTGAACTGCTCCCAGAGGCCCCGCTGGCAGTTGCTTTAAATGCATATATTACATCGCCCTCTGGGCTGGATGTGCCACCAGTAATCGTAGGGGAAAAGCTCTTACCTAGCCTAAAATTTGTCAGCGTGTTGGAGCGGGAAGCCGACATGGTTCCCTGGATCTGCTGCTTGAGAACTATGTTGGATAGGTTATGCGCCATGTTACTTGCTTAGTTTCTTCTCGATAGAAATAAGGAAACCGCCACCCATGTCACCACCGTCCCCTCTGTCATCCCCATGCTCAGAATCGGTGGATTCCCTATCATGGACTATATAGTCATGGATGGCGGTTAGATAGTTATCAGCCAGGGTGAGCTTGGACTGAATCCAACTCTTGGATAGCTTCTCATCAATACCGCCTTCATCCGCCAGCTTAACCAGCGCACAAGACTTCGCATGAATGGCACGGAGGTCACCGGCAGACATACGGGCATCAGACGAATCATCGTCGTGATGCGGTTCCGACTTACTGGCTACGCCCTTGCTATGGTCAGGCTCAGAAGGTGACATCATCGGTCTAAGCACCAGCGGCCTGTTCAGCCGACCTGGTAGCGCGTTTTTCTTCCATCACACGGTAAAGCTGGATGGCAAATTCGGATACGGATAATTCACCGGAAGCCAGGGCTGCGGTGAGCCTTGGGTCAGACGATAGTAAATCCATAAGCTGTTGCATCTGCTCTTGGGCTTCGGGGTTGTCAGCGTCAAATGCTGTTCCGAAGACTACCTCGAAAAGTTGCCCCATGACAGCTTCGTCCGGCATCTCTGCGGGTTCTTCAGTTTCTTCAACAGCCTCTTCGGCTACTTCCTCTTCAGGGGCATCCATCATCTCTTCCTGTGGAAGTTGTGACGCAGCGTCATCGATCTCGATCTCAAGACCTGTTGCGGCGGCCTCTGCTTCAGCAGCAGCCATCCCCTCTTCGGTATATGGAAATTCTTTGTCTCCTACTCTTGGCATTATATCAATTGGTTATAAATAAAGAACCCCGACCCCCTCTATTTGTCAAGCGGATCGGGGATTCTTGTGAAATATGGAATGTTACTGATTAGCCAGCACCGCCAGCAGTAACATCGTCAGTGTGCGCTGGGATAACAGCATCAAATTCTGTAGGTTCAATGATCTGAGCCATGATAACGATGCTTCCCTGACCAAGGTGGTCGGGTTCATATGCCCCCGACCCATCGGTGGTGAAAGTCGCTTCAAGGATATTCGCCACAGCGTGAGCGTGTCCTGTATTGAGCAACTCGGCACTACCGTCTTCGTTAAGCAACGCCCCAGTGTTTTGACGGAAAATATCATTTCCATTCGCACCAATATTCATCACCTTGAGATACGCATCGGGGTCGTCAGTAGTACCGTCAGCGTAATCAACTCCCAAAATCAAATCCACATCCGTGACAACGGAAGGATCAGCCGTATCGTCGTAACCAGTAATTACGACACAAGCGGCTTTGGTTATGACAGACCCAACCGTAAAGGTATGGAGTCCTATAACAGCATGGTCGTCAGCGGAGTTGCCTGCGAGCGTTGGGTGGTCGTAGTCGATCCGCCACGCATGAGTATACCCCATGGCGAGCATGAAAGCAGGAACTTGCTCAATTTGACTAGAAGCAGACGAACTTGCATTTGATATACAAACAGCGTCATTAGCCGCTACTGCGGCGTTCTTCGATAGCGTTGTTGTGTCATCTAAAGTTGGCATAATTTTTTATATGTTAAATTAAATTATGCGGGGTTCCCCTTTACGAGGAACCCCGCTTTAGATTAAGCAGCGGGAGTCGATGAGTCGCGCTTGAAGAGGATCATGAAACCAAACTCGGTCTTGATCGGCTTCGATGCGGAAGCAAGGATACCACGGAAGAACCCGTTCTCTGAATCGGGATTCGTAATAGCGTCTGGAATGTTCAACCACTTGAAGTCGCCCTTGTAGTCGTTGGCGTTAAAGGTAACACCACTGCCAAGTGACCCAAGAGGAGCAGGAATCTGGGACTCCATGCACTCAGGGTGAACAATGAATGCTGCCTCATAAGAAGCAGAATCATAGCTGGCGTTGTAGGTGGTTACACCACTGGCTACAGAGTAAGGAGCTACCCGTGTAAATACGTCAGCAGGAGAACCACTGAGTGTGAAACGCGGGGCAAGATCATCAATCAGGTGGTAGAAACCACGGAAGGACTTCTCAATGCCAAGCGGGGCGATCAGATCGCTAACCTTCGCGTTGTTGTAACGAACATCGTCGCGGAATCCGGCCTCAGTCTGAAGCTGATAAGATGCCTCAGAAGAAAGGACGAGAGCAAACACAGGGCGGCCATTCTCACGGCCATATGCGTTGTTACCGCCACCCCTGCGGATGATGTTGTAGTAGCACTTGTCGAGGATCGCGTTTGAGACATTCGCTGTAGGCACACCGGCAACACCAGCGGCACTAAGGTCAAGGGCGGCATCAATGCCGTCTCCCTCGAAAGTTCCGTCCTGACCGTCAATCGCAGTGCCAGAAGCAAGGCAACCAACATATGCGTCAGAAAGACGAGCATACTCATCACGATAGCGGTTCTCCCAGGTGTAGCGGGTAGCTTCAGTAAGCAAGTCCATGATAGCACGGAGTTGCTCAGTGCGGTGAGCGGCAAAACGCATGTCGTTAAGAGCAATGCGAGGAGACTCAATAGCAGCCCTTTTAAGCTGATACTGCTTCAGCTTCTTGCCGAAGTGGACATATGATGTTCCAGCGGCTACGCTTGGGCCGACCTCAGTTGACATCACATCACCTGCTGGCAATGGCTGGTCAAGAGTAGACTGACCGAAAGTGCCGGTAGTCTCAGATGCTGATACGTCAGTCCAATCGGCTCCTGGCTGCCCAGAAGTAGTGGAACCGGCGGCGGCAGAAACCGGAACGGCGCGATCATAGATGAGTGTAGTCAGGAACGCACCGGACTGATCTGGAAAGGTCGTCTTTTTAATAAGATCAATCCAGGGGCTGGTGTGGATAGTTTGTTTGTGGATATCGCTACCAATACGGTTAGCCTCTTCAGCGAGAACAGTCTCGATTGCGGCTGTGCCAGTAGTAAAGGAGGCAGCGTCATTAAATGTATGAGCCATGTTTTAAAATGGTTAAGTTTTATATATGTAGGTGCAAACCATCTCCCTTTCAGCGGGAAACAGCCTAGTTCAGTGTGAAGCCTGCTTTCGTAGAACTATTTAGGTCGGGCTAGAGCAACCGCACAGACTTCTTGGATATGTTGTTTCAGGAACCTGAACTAAAATTGAACGGCTAGAGCAACCTAGTTCCTGTAACGTAAATAAAGATAAATGGAAATTTAAAGGGGGTCAAGGGGCTATTTTAAAGCCCAGTTTTACTGGTATCCGATAGTGGGTCGCCACTGGTTACCTGCTGGCGACCTTCCCGCATCCTCATCCGCTTCGTCTATAAGCTCTTGGACGGCAGCGTCACCAAATCGAGCGCGAAGTTTATCCCAAATTGAGTTTTCCTCTTCCTCCTGCGG
>Ga0110931_1000764_pt1 | contig 12044 bp, 8 predicted proteins | sample 4_EtaG_FD_79333 | JGI IMG/M metagenome (GOLD analysis project Ga0110931, IMG submission 79333) | Marine viral communities from the Subarctic Pacific Ocean - 4_ETSP_OMZ_AT15127 metaG (version 2) (version 2) | ecosystem: Environmental > Aquatic > Marine > Oceanic | place: Pacific Ocean | collected... | reverse complement strand
GTATATAATTACTTACTCCCCCCCTTTAGGGGGGGTAAGGAGTAAGTAATTATTAAAAGAGAAAGAAATATATAAAGAAAGAGAAAGGTGTTTCTCATGGAAAAGAAGAAGAGTTTGGTTAATGGACGGAATAATGAGCAGCGGAAAGAGGATGCGGCAAAGAGGAAGGAGTTGTTTCTGCTTGCGATAGAGGAATGGGGGAATGTAAAGAAGGCGTGTGAGATAACAGGGATAGCGAAGGACACGTATGGGACATGGACGCAGACGGATCCTGAGTTTTCAAAGCGGATGGATATAGCCCGCCGTGCGTTTGGGGAAGCCCTGGAACTATTAGCGTATGACAGGGTGAAGAACCCGGATAAGGGAAGGGGCAGTGATGTTCTGCTTCTGGGTCTTCTTAATGCGAATATGCCTTGGAAGTACAGGCCTCAGTTTGCGATGAATGAGGATGTAGGGAAGGAACTTATTTTCGAGTGGCGTAAAGCTGCGAAGGAAATGGCGAATGCGGCACCGAAGAAGGATGGGGAGTTGCCATCGGGTGTTGAGGACACATTAACGGAGATACTGGAAAAACGTGGAAGATCTGCAAAACAGGATACTGACACCTAAATGTCAATACTGACATTTAGGCAGGCTCTGGCGTGGAGTATGGATCAGGACTGGCCCGAACTTGAGGTGGAAGGGATAGACCGCCTCGGTGTCTATGTGATCCATGCGGAAATAGAAATGGAAAACAGGATGGAGGATCAATGTATACGTCAAGGGAACGCATAAATGAATGGCTTCGTAATACCGGATGGATTGATGATACTGTTTTAGTTGATGGATTTGAGGATGCTTTTGTGGGAATGACCGAAGTATTTAACAGACCTCCGTTAGCCACATACGACAGGGGAAAATGTATTGAAATGATTATGGCAAGCGAAAAGGTGGATGTTTATGAGGCTGTGGATATATTTGACTACAATATTGCAGGGAACTGGGTAGGTGACAACACACCTGTGTTTATTACACTGATGAGGGATCCAGAATGACCACAACAGACAGAAAGACTGTACTCAAGGATTACCTCTTTTCCAAGGTTGGGTTTACCCCTACGGATGAACAGAGGGTGATCCTGGACTCGGCATATAGATTCAACCTGGTAGCCGGCGGTGAACAGGCAGGGAAATCCCTTATTGCTTCCAAGTATTTACTGGGACGGTTCGCAGAGACTGAGGAACGTGGACTCTACTGGCTTGTTGCAGCGGACTACGAGAGGACGAGGGCAGAATTTGAATATCTCCTACAGGACTTCAGCACCCTCGGTATTTTGAAGGAAGCATCGAAAAGGGTTGACCCCGGACATCTTACGCTTGCTGACGGCACACGGATAGAAACCAAGAGTGCCAAGGACCCAAGGACACTGGCCATGAGGGCACCCAATGGGATTTTGGGATGCGAGGCTTCGCAGCTCGATCTTGAAACCTTCTTCAGACTCAGGGGCAGATGTGCCCCGAAGCGGGGATGGCTCTTTCTATCAGGTACCTTTGAAGGATCACTGGGATGGTACCCCCAGATGTTTACAGCATGGGCATCGGGGGCAGATAAGGATGCCCGTGCTTACTCGCTCCCAAGCTATACGAACACGTATCTCTACCCTGAAGGGAGATATGATCCGGAGATTCTCAGGCTTCAGGAAGTGTCAAGTGACGATTTCTTCATGGAACGCATCGAGGGGAAACCCTCACCACCCAAGGGACTCGTGTTCCCTGAGTTCCGTCCTGATGCACATATACAGGAGGTGGAATATGAAAAAGATGAACCGGTACATATCTGGATGGATCCAGGCTATGCTGGAGCATACGCCCTTATCGCAGTTCAGGTCATTGATGAACAGATTCGGGTTATTGATGAGATATACGAACAAGGACTCGTCACCGAAGAAATCATCGACATCGCCCAGTCAAGGGACTGGTGGCAGGATGTCAAGTTCGGAGTCATCGATATTGCGGGAACGCAGCATCAGGCAATGGCGGCACCAGCCGAGGTCTGGCTGGCAAAGACAGGGCTATACCTCTCATCCCAGAAGATCAAGATCAACGAGGGAACGGAGAGACTGAAAGGGTGGCTCAAGATAGACCCCAAGACCCACGCCCCACGTATTGTGTTCCACCCCAAGTGTCATGGTATACTGTCTGAATTTGGGGCGGCTCCCAATCCATTCGATGGACAAACCAAAGCATACCGGTGGAAAACGGACAGGGAAGGAAACATTGTAGGGGACATACCGGAAGATAAATATAATCACGGCATCAAGGCTGCGGTTTACGGCCTGGTTGACCGATTCGGCTACGGATACGTACAGGACCATAAACGCATCCGTGTCAAGAGGTGGGAATAATGGCAAAACGGAAACCTGAAGATATCATAGGTTTGGTGGATTCCCATTACGATGCAACCGAACCACTCAGGCAAAGGATGCAGGATGACCACGCACTCTACCGCCTCGAACCATATGACGCAGGAGAAGGCTACCAGTCGTACACTTCCAACGAACCACAGACCTTTGCAGAAAAGATTATCAACTGGATAGCAGGTGCGGAGATGACCGTCCGTATCCCCCATGACGGGGCAGATGCAGATCTCAGGGAGAAGAACGATCTTAAAGAACGCTTCCTGATCGGTATCGAAAGGTCAGCCAATGAACGGCTCTGCAAGATGATGCTACCGGATCTCCGTGACCAGCTCGCATGGTACGCAGCCATAAGAGGATGGACAGCAGGCAGGGCACTCCTTGCGAAAAGGGATGACGGTACAACCTACGTTGATATCACTCCGTGGGATCCACTCCATACCTACTGGGGCACAGGACCAGAAGGACTCGAATGGATCTGCTACAAGATGCCCAAGACCAAGGACCAGATATTTTCCCAGTACAACGTCAAGATCGACTGGGAAACATCACATACCATTGACGGTATCTGTGTCTATGACTTCTACGACAAGGAGATGAATACGATCCTTGTCCATAACGGATCGAAAGACAACCCCATAACACAGGTGGTGAAGAAGCAGCAGAAGCACGGAGCGGAACACGTTCCTGCTTTCCTCTCCCCAGTGGGTGCAAACCCCTATGTGGTAGCACTCTCCCAATCCACAATGCAGGATACTATTGCCGATGTGGGGGAATCCGTGTTCAGGTCAACACGGGAACTCTACCCGAAACATAATCTTATGATGAGTACGATGCTGGAGCTTACAGCACGATCGAGACGGCAGGGACTCATCGTCCGCTCAAGGGACGGCATGAAATCCCTTGACGAAGATCCGTACCTCGAAGGTTCCGAAATATCCCTGGCACAGAATGAGAACGTGGAACCTCTCGGATTGCTGGAAATGTCGAAAGAAACAGGGGCGTTCATGAGCCTGATATCAGGCGAGATGCAGAGGGGCTCCCTTCCTTACTCTGTGTATGGTGAACTCCCCTTCCAGCTTTCAGGATTTGCAATCAACACACTCAGACAGGGTGTGGAGACAACCGTCAACAAGTATCTCAGGACAATTGAGAAAACATACCAGATGATCTTCAACCTTATCGGTGACCAGTACGCATCAGGGTCATATAAGTCAATGGAACTCTCAGGCATGGACAGGAACAGGGTCTACTTCACTGAAGAAATAACCACCGATATGATCAAGGACACGGGAATACCTGTGGTCAAACTGGTAGGCCAGCTGCCGCAGGACGATATGACCAGGTTCTCAATGGCTCAGATTGCACGGGAAGGACCGACACCGCTTCTCTCAGACAGGGCAATCAGGGATCGTATCCTTGCACTTCAGGATGCAGACCAGATGGAAGATGCCATCAACGAACAGATGGCAGAGAAGATGCTTCCTGAAGCACAGCTTTGGACACTACTCAGATCAGCACAGCGTCAGGGTCGTGATGACCTTGTTGAGTTCTATCTCGGTGAACTGATGAACGTACTTATGCAGAAACGGAAGATTGCTGAACAAATGGCAGCACCTCCACCAGCTCCACCACCTCCGGATCCACTCCTCGCCGGAGGTGGTATGCCGCCAATGGGACCACCCCCAATGGGACCACCCCCTATGGCACCGCCAATGAACGGCGGGCCACCTGGGCTACCACCCGAGGTGATGCCTGAAGCGATGATGGGAGTACCACCCCCAGCTCCAACACCGCAGGCAGGACCAGTCGTGCCTCCAGGCACACCTCGTCCTGGTGCCCAGGGAGGTATGTAAATGGCAAAGAATTATAATGAACATACCATCGAAATAGTCCCGTCCATGTTTGGAAGGGTTTATTCCGTACCACCTGAAGAAGTCTATTGGGATATGTACGAAAACGGAATCTCATACGAAGATGCCACTACGAGTTATGGAAACAGGATGATGGAACAGTTCGATGACCCGCTTGAAGATTTCTTTGGTGGGAACGGCACCCTTGGATCTATGGTCGAGGATATCGATGAGGATGCCGTGGAAAAAGCAATGTACCAGTATCTCGTAGAAGAAACTATGGGTCCCGGCTATAACGTAGACGGTATAAACACCCCATACGGTATCGGCCTGTCAACAGAAGAAATGAATGCTGTGGCTGAAGAATATCCTGCTGTACGGGCAGGCATAGACATGGACTTCATGGAAGACCATTTCGGTGATGCTGAATCAATGTTGTACCACTCGGGAGACAAGATAGATGCCATCATTGACGGTATAGACAGAAAAGCTACACAGGAAGGACAGATAGGGTTTGAAGGAAACCTGTATGAAGCAGTAGGAAACCAGGTGGCAACGTACCTCAATGATACGGTAACGGTACCGAACCAAGCATGGTCAGTAGAAGAAGCAGGTGGACAGGAAGCGGAAGCTATGGCACAGGCTATACTTGATCAGACAGGATCATACGATGGGGTAACGGATGATGTGGATATACTACTGGATAATGTAAGCAGAAACTTTCAGGATGATGGAATTGTGGGACCAGGGTCAAATATAACAGCACAGCCGGCTATAATACAGGGTGGTGGTTTGCTTGGAAATCAGAACCCTATTCTGGATGAGTATGGGAATGTCCTCAATGAGGATGATCTGGGTATTACTGCAACGACAGTAGGATCAAGCTCGGGACCTTCCTTTTTAAAAGATAACGAAGCCAGGATACAGCAAGACCAGTCTATGTTAGCTATTATAGATGTTATGAATGATACACTGCTTGATGGAACTATGAGCTGGCAAGAAGTCATGGAAGAACTCAGCACTTCGCATACAGTAGAAGAGATACAGGCATGGAAGGAACATGAAGGATTTAACGCACTGGTGAGAAAAAATCTTGTTGTTGATCCTAACATATTTCATGCTGCATTAGATGCGCAGTTTAATTTACAAGCAGGCAGACAGGAAGAAGAAGCCACGGTAAATGCCGAAAAGGAAAAGAACGGGGAAACAAAGAAAGAGAACGGAGATAGAAGCCAACAGATAGCTGCAATCATGGCACTTGATCAGACCGAAAAAGGATATTCACGGTGGATGACAGAGGAGAGGGCACAAGCGGTACTTGACAGCGGAATCTCTCCAGACAGTGTTAACTTTAAACTGCTTGTGGAACACATACGCACCCAGAATCCTAATCTAGAACAAATAAAAAAATACGCTGATACGATAAATACCAGCACTGTTCTCGATGTGTCAGGTATAGGTAGTGAAACTGATGTAGGAATGATTTCACCAGATCAAGATACACCGTTTATACAGAAACAGCTACAGAAACCACCTACAGATCTTGACCTGCTGGAAGGAGCTGGTGCCGCAGATGCTCCATCCCTTACGGCAGATCTGAGAAAAGTCTTTTACACAGCGATGTATTCTATCCCGGGTGTTGGTAATGCTGATGTACAGGAGAGGCTGCCTCAAATGTATTACGATACGGTAAACCTCTTTTTCCTCTACGAACCGGATGCTTTTTTCCAGACACATGGCGTAACGATGGATCAGGCATTAACTGATAGGGCAAAGAAGGAAGGGACATCCGATAGGGATACAGCGGTTGCACAACTGGAACACTCCTATACTAATTTCCTTGTGAATAAATACCTGAAGGATCCACAGGCCTATAGGGGCGGTGAGAAACTCCGTGATGGTATAAGGGAGATCAACAGGCTCATGACAAAGAAGAGGCTGTATCCCAGCCTTACAGAGACAAACGTATGGGATGCTGAAGAACTGAAGAAACTACGGTGGATGGAATCCTATTTCATGGGAGATGACGATAACAAGGTCAAGCAGAATACCAGAGATAGACTTGTGAAACTGGCGTTGACCAACGGATCTGATGGATACTGGGCACAACAGCTTCATAATGAAACACAGAAACAGATGGATCATTTCAGAATAATGGGGTGGACGGAAGCAGAGATCTTCCGTCACTTTACTCAGGGATCACTCGAACTTCCAAAGGGATACGATCATCCAAGCGAAATAGGCAAAATGTATGGAGAATGGGAAGGGAAAACTACCGAGCAACAAATCCAAGAGCAGGAAGACCCAAGGACTCCTGTTACCCCAGACACGTATAAACAAGATGAAGAGGACACGATACCTGATTTTGAACGGATGCCTGATACATCAGGAATGGATCCAAGGGGTAGCTTTGGACCAATCATCGAGGATCAAACAGATGATTTTGAACGGATGCCTGATACATCAGGAATGAAACTAAAACCAAGAAAAAGAATACCACCAAGGGTACAAGATCCAGGTTATGATCCTTGGGATTAAATAACAACAGGAGGTTATGGTTATGGTAAATACATGGTCAGATTATGCGGGAGCAGAATTAGGTGCAGATCAAACAGTAACAGGGAGAAGGGCAAGACCTGACTGGCTACCTGATCTTGCAGCATACAGGACTCCGCAAGAAGAATGGCAGGCGTTTCAATCAACAATGGATCCGTTCTGGTCAACCAGGGCACCAATGGAAGATGTGGCTCAAAACTTGAGTGCCAGGTATTTAATGGGGGCACCGGAGATAGCAGCTACAGGTGCAACACCTACGTTCACTGATTATTTATCAGCGTATCCAGGGACAATGGCACGAGATGCAGCAGGGCAGGCAGCCGGAACGTATCCTACGTGGTATGCCGAGACACCCGAGGCACTAAGGGCTAGAGCCATAGCAGCGGCAACAGCGTCAACAACTCCTACAGGAACCTACCTTGAAGGAGCGATTCCAGGATCAGAAGAATTTAACAGGAGAGCGTGGCTTTCTTCACAATTCGGACAGGATGCACAAAACAGGACAGGCAATCTCAGACAGGTGGCTAACCTGATGGCATTGCAAAGGCCAGGTGGTGGAATGCATCAGGGCAATATGGCAAACGCTATACGGAACGCTATGGGAAACTTGTACCAACAGAGAATTAACCAAGGTCAGCCGAAAGAGTCATTCCTTGACTGGTATCTGGCACAGACAAGACCTTCAACAACCGCATAAGGAGTAACCTATGGCAACACAAAATGGAAACCAGGGCTTTGGCGGTAACTGGTGGCAACAGGTACTGAGCCAGTACGAACCTGCACAATATTACAGTTCCCCTACAGGGATGGCTTTCGGACAACAGGCACCTGCACAACAAAGGTATTTCCAGAACTCCTACCAGGATGTTCTGAAGGATTACTATGGTCAGGCGGGGACAGCTATGAGAGCAGGACAGGCTCCTACCAGCTTTATGGACTACCTTGAAACCAACCCGTGGACAGCACGGTATTCGCAATTACCCCAGACAGCAAGGGGTGTAACCGGTATGGCAACAAATCCTAGAACAAGGTTTTTATTTAACTACTGATGGGACGATATACAGAACAAGATATAGCCCGCATTGAAGCACTTAGGGCACGTAGGGAAGGAACGAAAGGCAGGAGATCTCGCAGGATTCCGGGTATCATGCCTTCCCATGTAGATCCTACAAAAGCATGGGATGCGTATGTTCAAGCTGGACAGGTTCTTGGAACCGGGCTTGGGACATTGTATGCTATGTCTCCCTTCTCTGCTCCCCACGATATCGCACGGAAGGTTGGCGACTTAGCAGGAGTAAAAGATCCTTATCCGTTTCAGCCTCCTGACTTAGGTCGATTACCAGAGGCAATATCAGCAGGTATAGAAACCTTTAAGGATCCTGATCAAGATTATATAGCCGCTATGAGGGCATATCAGGATGAACTGGACGCAGGATGGGGATACTGGGGAGCATCGGAACTTGCTGGAGCGGTCGCATTACCTGGTGGTCCATATGGAGCAGGAGCAAAAGTTGTATCAAAGGCTCCATCAATTGCCCAAGCAGCAATGAAGCTGGTACCTGGTACAGCAAAACCAGGATTACGAGCTGGAGCAGAACAGGCATTGACAACGGGTATAAAGGGAGTTGGGGAAACACTAAAACTTCCTTGGAGGGCAGAAGAAGCAGTAGGTAGGGCAGTGCTTGGAACTGGCAAAAAAGGATTCCAGTTCTTGACAGGGACAGGAAAGACTATGCCGCAAGTGACAAAGGCTCTACCAGAACAAGAGCTGGTTCCTACAACCCCGGTTGATGACATTCCTCCTCTTACATCAGCAGAGAGAAAGGCACAACAGGATCTTATCAATGATCTGGAAGCACAGGAACTATGGGGTACACCAACAACTCGACAAGGCCCAGAAGGTATACCAGTACGGCAGACCAGGGAAACAGCAACACCTCAAAGTCGTGCCAAGGCAGCGGAAGCTCAACAGTACGGACAAGGGGACGTAACTTTTGATGACAATATATCTGAGAAGATACAGCAAGAGTGGAGGCTAATATTGGCTGGGTTGAATCCTTTTAAGATATTTGACAGATCATCAACAACTGGGTATAGAACTCACCAACACATAATATTTGAAGCAAAAGCTAAGAAAGCTGGGTGGGTAGAAGGAGATCCATCAGAAGCAAACATGGCTATAGCGAATAAGTTTGCTGATGAGGCAGATGAAGCGTATAGGATTGAAATGAAACAAGAGCCTCCTGGGAAAATGCCACAAAAGTATTTTGAGAGTGATATAGATATAGCAGAGGGATCAACTATAGTACCCAGAAATGCTGAAGACATACAAAAAATATTTAATGATATGGAAAGGCAGATCAATGATATCAATTGGATTGCCAGAATTGGATCAACTGGTGATTTACTGCCGCAACTCACTACAATCTTGCGCAGGAATCTCAATATCAGAGAAGATTTCAAACCTGTGTTTGAAGATATTATTCCTAAATTATTCCGTAAAGAAGCCTTGACCCTGGATGAGGCAGGAATGTGGAATAGCTATAAAAAAGCCGTGGATGATATTCAGATTTTTGAGCCTGACGAATGGATGAAGATAATAAACCAATCATCTGGTCTGGGTGCAGACAATATACCAAACCAAGTAGGATTGTTAAGGAAAGATCAGATAAACCTACTGGAAGGTTGGGCAAGTGGAAGTAAGATTCCTAAATATACTTCTACTCCATTTAAGACACCAGGACCACAGGACGTAAGAATACCAGTTAGAACAAAAGGAACACGAAAAGGGAAAGAAGCACCGCAGTTTGATCCTACAACACCAGAAGGATTGAAAGCAGAAATAGCCCAGCTTAAAAAAGTAATTTTCGATGTCAAAAAAGCAAGAAGAGAGTTGTTAAAACTCGGACGTTCTGCTAATAGGAAACAAGTTAAAAAGTTTGATGAGGAGATTCTGGCTCGCCAACAGACGCTAGGGGAATACCAAAAATCATACCAAGAAATGCTGGCAAAAGCTAGGAAAGAAATTCCTCTATCCTCGGCATTTCATGCAGAGCAAGAAGCCTTCTTGAAACTCTACAAACAGGCTATTGATAGCCAAATAGAGGATATCAATAGTAGGTTAATTCCAGGAAGAAAAAGAATCCCGAAAATAGATCAACAGGAGGGTGGACCGAGATGGGTGGATGATCCTGTAGATCCTATAACAAGAGCAGACTTGAATGAGGCGGCAGCCGAAGGAATTGATCTGTACAATATTCACGCCAATGCGATGAAGCAGGCACAGAAAGAATACGACAAGTTAATAGACGAGCTAGCAAGCAAGCAAAGGACTGCATCAAGGAGAACACCGTTGGAAGACGGGGTACCGAATACTGATCCTATGGGTGGTATTCCCAGCCCGAAAATGAGTAGGATGAGCAGATACTGGAATGCTGTTGGAGATCATATTCCATTCTTCGGAGGCAAAGCCCCATTCATGCCGCAAAGAGATCCAACGAAGGGATTTAATCGATGGAGATATGAAGAATCAATCCACGGTGTACTACAAACATCGAAAAGGATCAGGGAGCAAAACAAAAATGTATATGAAAGTATGTCTAAAGACATTTTGGCGTGGGCTAGGTATCAGGCATCAAAGGTCTTCAAGCTGAACAAAAACGGTGAGATAAAAGTAGGAGAGCAATCTGCGAAGCCTGGGGTATATGTGATGGATGATGCGCTGGCTAACAGGGTAATCATCCAAAATAAAGAAGGCGAGCTTCTAACAATCCAACGTCCTGCTATACAGGATATTACAGATCACTTTGATGAATACCTTCCGTACCTTACGGATGAGCAGGAAACCTTTTTAAGAAGTCTAATGGATAGAATGGAAAAGGGTAATGTCAGACTTGATGGTGCTATTGAGACACCGGGATTTAACGTAGTGTTGAGGGAAGCTATCGGTATGCCTGAAGCAAGAACCCGCCCCGGTATCCAGCCCGGAAACGTATATGTGCCACGGGGATCAGTCATCAGTCAAAACGGAGAGCAGGTAGCTGTTCTCCAGGAGATGGATATTATCAGCAGGATCGATAAGAAGAGGCCCATATTGTCTGCGGAACAGGAAGCTAAACGTCCAGCTATGGGAGTTCTGAAACGAGCAGATAATAAAACATTTATGGAAAACCCCATGTATGAACCGTTATGGACTACCTTGGAGAAATACGTTAAGGGCGTAGGAGACAGAATGGCTGACACTGGGCTTGAAAGAACGGTAGAGGCCGCAATAATAAAAAGTCCTTTGGATATACCAGAAATCATACCAAAGGGAACAAGGCTATTTAAGCCAATGGGTCAAGCAAGTGAAAGGATACAGGCTGCACTCAAAGAGGAAGCAACGGGCCTAGAAACATACACACAGCCATATCTTCTCCAGAACCTACGGGATGTGCCTTTGGATACTGCATGGGGAAGGGCACTGAACCGTGAATTTGGAGCATCACATGACCTAGCACCGCATCGTCTGTGGCAAAAACTGAACAAGTTTGCACGGATTAGGGCTATAGTAGTGGTCAATAATCTGTACAGGGCACACAAATCAACAATGGACCTTTCTCCTATAGGAGTTCATGGACATATAGCAGCAGCAGTAGAGCCAAAGATATGGGCTGCTGCCTCTCACAAAGCCTTTAGTGCGCTGAGAAAAGGTGAGGGTGTATGGGATGAAATGATGAATGCCTACAATGTCATGGCAAAAGACTTAAATCTTCCTACATCTGATATATGGGCTAGGTTCGGGTTGCGTATTGGAGGTGGAGCAACTGAGTTTCAGATGCCATATATTGAACAACTGCGAAATGTAAAGTGGAAAGCCGGACAAGGAGCAGGGCAAGCACTCGGAACAGCCTACGAACACACCAATATAGCATTCGGTACGTTTGGAGATTACCTGAGACTGAATTGGGCACAACATTTGCTGGAAGCAGAACTGGCAAAAGGCAGAACCATAAAACAATTGATGGATGACGGTACGCTCAGACAAATAGCCGAGGCAACAAATAAGATGACAGGATGGTCAGACGCAACAATGGCTGAAGATCTTTTGAGCGGACTGATCTTTGCACAGCGGTATCTTAAATCCAAGGTACAAACCTATATAAGTGCATTGGAGGGAGCTGCAAGATATACTGCGGGTAAGGTAGGTGTTGGAAGCGGAGTGAGGAACAAGCAACAGGAAGTACATATGAGATCTATGG
>Ga0110931_1000763_pt1 | contig 12045 bp, 9 predicted proteins | sample 4_EtaG_FD_79333 | JGI IMG/M metagenome (GOLD analysis project Ga0110931, IMG submission 79333) | Marine viral communities from the Subarctic Pacific Ocean - 4_ETSP_OMZ_AT15127 metaG (version 2) (version 2) | ecosystem: Environmental > Aquatic > Marine > Oceanic | place: Pacific Ocean | collected... | reverse complement strand
GCAGTGGGGCAACCGAAGACATGGCGGGGCGTAAATTAAGCCCCACCACGACCATCAGCAAAATAAACGTAACCGAGCGACGCGTTGCCATGCTAGTGCTTACTTGAGGTGGGGACGCAAGTCTCCGCGAACGGCATCGAGTAGCGTAATGAAGTGGTAATCCTGGGGAGTATCCAGGCAGTCGACCCTGACGTTTGTGCGCATGCCTTTATCCATATTCAACTGGTCAAATATTTCTAAAGTAAGCTTGCGAGCAGGTTTATCGCCCGGCGCCATGATGCCATCTTCAAGGGTAAAAGTTTCAAGCAGGGTGACACGTACGCGGGTGCTATTGCCTTCGCTCAGTACTCGGCGTACAAAAAGCCAGCCTTCGCAGGGGAGGGCGTGGTTGTCATCCCGTTGACGCAAGAAAATCGTGCGGTAGCAGGCCCCTTCGGTCGAGGCCTTTTCAGCCATACTGCGGTAGGCTTGAAGCACCTGATTAGCTGACGCACGGGCGTCCTCTAAACGCTGCACGATCCCTTGATGTTCGCGGCTGAGCTGCTCTTGACGTTGGAACGTCAGCCATTGGCGATACTCGGCCATCAGTTGAGAAGACGCCATAATCACTCCGTGAAAAGTATTGGCTAAAATAGCTGCTGGAAACAGCGGCTTGGAATATGCAAAGGCGACACCTTCGCATATTCCTGCGCTCTGAGCTAGCGCCGCGCGCGGCGTTTACGCTCGCCGCCGGTATTGGCACTCTGGCCTTCGGGCTTGCGTTTGGCGCGAGGCTGACGTTGGTTGCGTCGACCATTCTCGATGGGCTCAGGTTTGATACTGGGGTCGGGCTCAAAGCCAGGTTCAATGTGCTTTGTTAGCTTCTGCTTGATTAGCCGCTCAATATTGCCCAGCAGGGCATCTTCATCGACACACACCAACGAAACGGCTTCGCCATTGCTGCCCGCACGGCCGGTGCGGCCAATGCGGTGGACATAATCTTCCGCCACGTTGGGCAGGTCAAAATTGACGACGTGGGGCAACTCATTGATATCCAGGCCGCGAGCAGCGATATCGGTGGCCACGAGTACCTGCAGGTCGCCGCTCTTGAATGCCGTTAGCGCGCGAGTGCGAGCTCCCTGGCTTTTATTGCCATGGATCGCCATGGAAGGAATGTCCTGCTTGGAGAGCTGCTCTGCAAGGCGGTTAGCGCCATGTTTGGTGCGCGTAAATACCAGAACCTGGAACCAGCCGTTCTGTTGAATTAAGTGAGCCAGCAGTTCGCGCTTCTTCTCGCGGTCGACACGGTAAATGGCCTGCTCAATTTTGTCGGCTGTGGCATTCCGTGGCGCTACCTCAATCATCGCCGGGTTATCCAGCAACTGTTGTGCCAGGGTTTGGATCTCGTTAGAGAATGTCGCCGAGAACAGCAGGTTTTGGCGCTTTTTAGGCACCAGGCGCAGCAGGCGCTTAATGTCGTGAATGAAGCCCATATCCAGCATACGGTCAGCTTCATCAAGCACTAAAATCTCAACGCAGGAGAGATCCACATGCCCCTGCTGGTGAAGATCCAGCAGGCGGCCAGGGGTAGCTACAAGTACATCCAAACCGGCTTTTAGGGCATCGATTTGAGGCTGCTGGCCAACGCCACCAAAAATAATGTGGGAGCGCAGTGCCAGATGTTGACCGTAGGTCGACACGCTTTCGCCTACTTGAGCGGCAAGCTCACGGGTAGGGGTTAGCACCAGTGCACGTACCTGACGCTTTGTAGGTCGTTTGCCGGTATTTAGACGTTGCAGCATTGGCAGCGTAAAACCAGCGGTTTTACCCGTGCCGGTTTGGGCGCTGGCCAGCATGTCACGACCTTCTAGTACGACGGGGATAGCCTGTCGTTGTATCGGGGTAGGCTCGGTGTAACCTTGCGCTGTAACAGCGCGTAATAAATCGGCGTGCAGGCCAAGTTCAGAAAAGCTCATGCGTTCTCCGCAGTCACCTAGTGAGTTAATACCGGTAAGTGGCTGTTATCACTAGATGTAATGTTCAAAAAGCGAGGTTGATTCACCTTCGCGGCAGCGAAGTGTGCCAGATAATTCAGTGTGCCGCGATGGTCGTTGGGTAGCCGTGGATGACCGTGACAGGAGACGTGAAGGTTATAGCGCCAAGCAGCACTATCATCCTGGTGTGCACGGACACACCAGAAAACTACGTGTCAGTAATAAGCCGAGTAGTGTAACACGGTTATAGGGCCTCAGCTTGTTTCGCTGAATCGTTCCAGCGATGGGGCCTGGGCATGCAGTGGGATTAACCGCGCTAAAGTAGCCGCAGGCAAATCAAGCTGGGCCACTTCCTTGGGGGCTAATGTAAAAAAGTGCTCAGGGGTGAAAACACCAAGTTGAAACAGTTGGCGGGCCGTGGCTGGTCCTATGCCGTCGAGCCCCAGTAGTTGTCGCGCAAAGAGGGTGAGAAAACGACTGTTTTGCTGTTCATCAAAATCGACGCTAGCCATTTGATAATAGTGCCCAGCTTGAATAGTAATAAACTGCTCAATGCGCTGAAGCGCGGCTAGCGTTGTGGCATCGTGAGCCTGGGCTGCTAACTGATCGCGCAGAGCATCGTGGCTATTTAAAGCCGTTTCGAGGACTCCTTGAGTCGGTTCGCCCTCAAGCAGTGCCGTTACGGTATGCATTAGGGCGTTAATGGCATCGCGTAGTTGTTCAGCGGGCAGACCCGTGGTCTGGCTTGGTTCAGCTGGCATATTGACATCCCTGAGAGGGTTAGCATTAAGCGTAGTGCAGCAAACTCAGTTTAGAAAAGCACTGATTAATCAAAATAATCGCCCTGACGTATTTTAGTGGCGATAAGTTCGGCAGCTTGATCCCAGCTATCACTTAATGCACGCACCAGAGCGGGATAGCCATCTTCTGCAAGAGGCGTTTCGGCATAGAAAGTTTCCATCTCTAACAGCTCGCCGGCATCGTTTAGCAATTGCCATTGGCCGCTAGCCACGGCGATACCATCAAAGCGGCCCTGGAATTGATCTACGTTCAGGCGCAGGGTGAGGGCGTTGGATTGATCACCTTCACCACGCATAACCCTAAGTGTTGGCAACGCTTTGGATAGATTGGCGCGCACTCTCCGCTCTAATTGCCTGCCTAAGCCTTCTGCCCACTGGTGTTCCCGAGCGGCATTCAGTGTAATGTCGTCTAGCTGCATCACAATGCCGTCGACATCCAGGTAGTGGGCTAGCCGTGGTGCGCTCACTATAAGCGTACCCTCGGGCTGGCGGGGTGTGCTAGCCAATGGGTCGCTTGGCAGCATATAGCGAGCGGGGGGCGTGACACTGCTGGCGCAGGCGGATAGCAACAAGCAGATCAGCAGCAGTGAATATCTCATCCATGTAAACATCGTTCGCTCCTTAATCACGTGGCGCACGCGGTATGGGGTCTTGAGCATCCAGATTATCAAACAACAGTGCTCTGGGATTGTCGTTTAGCGTGCGAGTCAAAGGCTGCAGGTCACGCATCAAGCGATCCAGTCGCTCAATGGCGGTTGTCAGCTCTTGATAGGCCGGCGATGACGGCGATAGCCCCTGTAGCGTACTGCGCAATTCCTCCAGGGTTGCGTTGAGGTTGCCGCCCACAGCCTGGGTTTCAGGATCATTGAGCAATTGATTAAGAGAGGCGCTCACATCGCGAACCTCATTCAGCATGCTCTCAGAAGCTTGAAGGTTACTATCCAAACCGGTTAACAGCGGTTCAACCTCAAGGGCGTTTAGTTTCTCAAGTAGATCGGTTACCTGGGCCTGTATCTGAGCAAAGCCGCCTGCTACGGTGGGGAAGACATCTCGATCTGAGAAGCGCTCGGCGACATACTCATCGGCAAGGTCGCGGTGGAAGTTCAAGTCTACAAACAGAGCGCCCGTTAACAGGCTGCCACTTTTTAGCGAGGCGCGTAGTCCGAGGCCGAACATGCGTTGGAATCTCGCCTTCCACTCTTCCAGGTCAATATCGCTATTTTCGATCCCTAGGCGCTGAGGTTCGACTCTGATCAGTACGGGGATGGCAAAGCGTGCCCGTGAGTCGGGCTGCGGAGCGGTAAAGTTCCAGGGTACGGCGGCAACGGTGCCCATGCGTACCCCGCGAAACTCTACCGGTGCGCCTTTGGAGAGTCCGCGTACCGTTTCATCGACCAGCAGTACATACTCCAAATAACGATTAAAGGTTCCTTCCCGAGCGGCATCCTCATCAGCGTAGAGAGTGAACCGTGTGTTGGCTTCAACCGGCTGACCCATGGGCAGATCTTCGGGCACGCCGAAAGTAACGCCGCCACCCAGCAGCGCTTCCAATGACTCAACGTTAACCCGAACGCCGTCGGCGTCTAAGCGGAAATCGACACCACTAGAGGTCCAGAAGCGAGTGCTGTCGGTGACTAAGTCTGTATATGGCTCCTCAATAAATAGCTGATGTTGCATGGTGCGTGACTCAGGCTCGAAACTATTTTCTTCGATGCGTCCCACTGTGTAGCCCTGATAGGAGACCGGGTCACCGACGCGTAGTGAGTTACCTAACTGGCTCGTCAAGCTAAGACGCAGTCCCGCTTGGCCAGCGGGTGCAACAGGGGGGATATCGCTAACGGGGAATTCTCGCCGTGGTGCTTCCTCTGTGCCTGGCTCAAGCTGTATATAAGCGCCAGAGAGCACGGTACCCAACCCACTAATACCTTCACGGCCAATGCGCGGTTTAACCACCCAAAAGCGGGTATCTTCGCGCAGAAGGTCCTCCACTTCCGGCTGAATACGAGCGGTCAGCACTGCATGGGAAAGGTCGTCAGACAGGCGCACGCTTTGTACGCGGCCTACTTCAACATTACGGCTGCGAATCAGCGTATTGCCCGCCTCAATGCCTTCAGCACTCTCCATGGTCAGCGTCACCTGGGTTCCACGACTAGCGTAATTGTCGTAAACCAGCCATAACCCAATAGCAATCGCGACGATCGGTACCACCCAAATGGGCGATAACCTGGTCTGGCGCGATGTTTTGGCCTTATTTAGCTCCTGATCGTTAATTGGGTCAGTGTTTGACGATTCTGTTTCGTTAGCCATCAACAGGTTCCTTGGTGGCCGCTTTACGGCGAAGAAGAGGGTGACGATGTGGAAGAGGGGTATCCCAAATTAAGCGCGGGTCAAAGGTCATTGCTGCAAGCATGGTTAACACAACCACGGCGCCGAAGGCGAGCGACGCAGGGCCTGGCGTAATTGACATCAGGGAGCCAGCGCGAATCAGTGCCACTAAGATAGCCACCACGAAGACATCGACCATTGACCAGCGACCAATAAATTCTGTTAGACGATACAGCCGCGTGCGACTTTGAGCATTGAGCGCACTGCTACGCTTAACCACCAAACAAAGCCAAGTTAGCGCAACGAGTTTACCTACAGGTACGATAACACTGGCGATAAAGATAACCGCTGCGATCGGCCAGGAGCCCATCTGGATCAGTTGAACAACGCCACCAATAATCGTCGAAGGCGAGGAGTTGCCTAGGCTAGTAGTAGTCATAATGGGGTAGATATTGGCTGGAATATACATAATGGCAGAGGCGCCCAGCAGTGCCCAGGTGCGTTGCAAGCTGTTAGGAAGCCGCTGATGAAGCTTTTCATGGCAGCGAATGCAATGCCCATGGCCCTGGGGCGATAGGCGGTTAATCAGTCCGCAGGTTGGGCAGCCGGTCAGCCCTTGTTCACCAGCGGGTAGGCCTGTCCGGGTACCTTCGGGAGCCAGTGGTTCTCCCTCAAGCGAGAACCACATCCAATCGGCATCCAGGGACTGGCTTGTCATCAGCAGCAGCAGCGCAAATGCACAAAACGCCCAGAAGGAGATACCTATTTCCACATCGGCCAGGCCCGCTATTTTTATCAGGCTTACCAAGGCGCCAATAATAAAGACATCGGCCATCATCCACGGCGTTAAATGCGCCAGTGAGCGTGCAATATCGCGACTAAACGGCAGGGGGCGATCGCGAAGTAGTCCAAATTGAAGCCAAAGAACGCCAAGCAAATACACGGCTGGCAGCACCACTATGGTCATAATGACGGCGATAGCCACCACGGGTTGGTGAAAGCCAATCAGTGTGGTGGCGGTCTGGGTCAGCTCGATGCGGTTGCTTACTCCGCTGACCGTAAAGCTAATAAACGGAAACGACACTGCCAGCATTAGTGCGACAAGCGAGGCGATGGCCAGGGCCATACTGCGCTGAGCGGGGTAGCGATGGCGCTTAACCAACACGTGTGAGCAGCGTGGACAGCTTGCTTTCTCGCCAGAATTTAACGGCGGTAGCGCGGATACCCAGTCGCATTCGTGGCAGGCACGCAAACGCCGTCGCTGAGTTCTAACCTCAGGCGGCAAGCTGTCAACAATGGGGGCGTTGACGGGCAGTGGACGGCGCTTAATCAATTTTTGTGGGCGCAAAAACCAAAACTCTCAGTGCGAACCCCTAGCAAAACTACTAGGATGTGGCGGATTAAGCATGTCAAACACGCATTTTAGCAAGTCTATGTCACTGAAATAATGTTTAAAAACATAGTCTAGCCGCTTGACCAATGGGTTAGTTTAGACAACGATGCTGCGGCGCAATGGCGAACAGTTAGATTCGACCTGATTGGCCGCGTACTTCCGCGTCAGGTTTACGTGCTAGTGTCGCCATCATAGTGGCAGGCATTGCTAGTAATAGCATCTTACTGCCGTTGCAATGAAGTGTTGCTCAGAAGCACAACCTATAAACAGTACCGATCATTATGTCATGAAGGAAATGAAATGTTGCTTCCCACATTAGCAGTTGTAGTTGGATTGATCTTACTGGTTTGGAGCGCTGAGAAATTTATCGACGGCGCGGCGGCAACCTCTCGTTGGCTTGGTTTGTCACCCCTATTGATCGGTATGCTGGTGATTGGGTTTGGTACTTCGGCGCCGGAAATGATGGTATCCGTGCTGGCGGCGCTGGATGGAAATCCAGGTTTGGCGGTGGGGAATGCTTATGGCTCAAATATTGCCAATATCGGTTTAATTCTCGGCTTGGTAGCCCTTGTTGCACCACTGTCGGTGCACTCTAGCGTTATCCGTAAAGAGATGCCGATATTGATGCTGGTCATGTTAGCAACGGGCCTAATGCTGCTGGATGGATTCGTCGCGCGTTGGGAGGCCGTTGGCCTGTTGCTGGCATTGGTTGTCTTTATCGTTGTGAGCATTCTGCGTTCTCGCAATCAGTCCGACGATGCGCTGGTGTCTGAGGTCGCTGAAACCCTGGATAGCAAGCCGATGTCTCGCGGTAAAGCCATCATGTGGACGCTGGTGGGGTTGGTGCTGCTTATCGCTAGTTCGCGGCTTCTGGTGTGGGGAGCCGTTGAAATTGCACTGCGCTTTGGTGTGAGCGATTTGATTATTGGTTTGACCGTAGTCGCCATCGGGACGTCGCTCCCTGAGCTTGCTTCCTCGATTACTGCCCTGCGTCGAAAAGAGCACGATATGGTGCTAGGCAACGTGGTTGGGTCTAACCTGTTTAATAGCTTGGCGGTGGTCGGCCTCGCCGGTGTCATTGCGCCGATTGAGGCGGGGCGAGAGGTGCTCGTGCGCGACTGGAGCGTGATGACCGGTATGACGCTGCTGATGATCCTGTTTGCGTTTTCTTGGCGTGGTCGTCCGCGGCGCATTAATCGCTTGGAGGGGGGGATTCTGCTGGCGCTGTTTGTCGCGTACACCAGCTATATGGTCAGCGTCGTTATTATGTCGCGATAATGTCTACTTTGCCATACCGCACCGCAAGGGTAATTGGTGCGTCAATGCGACCCATCTTAGACATCCGGCTACTGTAATACAATGGCTGTCCAAGAGGGGCGCTAGTGACGGAAGCTAAGTTGCGTGAAGCAAAGTAACGCAGGAATAAGTAGTGTAAAAAACTAGCGTAAAGAAATAAGCTTAGTGCTTATAACTAAAAGTGCACTGCCATAAAGGCTCAACTAAGCTTGTGTTAGCCCATTGATGGGATATCGATTCAGGTCTTAGGAGAGTGAAATGGAACTTGATCCGCTGGTTTTATCGCGATTGCAATTTGCATTCGTTGTGTCGTTTCACGCTATCTTCCCCGTATTTACGATTGGTCTAGCGTCTTATATTGCGCTGCTCCATGGTCTGTTCTTCACAACGAAGAACCCTGCATGGGATCGTCTCTCGCTATTCTGGACAAAGGTGTTTGCCGTTGTCTTTGGGATGGGGGTGGTGTCAGGCATCGTTATGTCATTCCAGTTTGGCACTAACTGGAGCAACTTTTCCCAGGCCTCTTCGAATTTCCTCGGCCCCATGCTCAGCTATGAAGTTGTCACCGCGTTCTTCTTAGAGGCAGCCTTCCTGGGCGTCCTGCTATTCGGCCGCGGTAAGGTGCCTCAAGGGGTTCATTTATTTGCTGCCATTATGGTGGCGGTGGGCACCTTTATTTCTTCTTTCTGGATTCTATCCGCTAACAGCTGGTTGCATACCCCTGCGGGCGTAGAGTTAGTTGACTTCCGCTTCCACGTGACCTCCTGGAGCGAGGCGATCTTTAATCCGTCGTTTCCTTACCGCTTTATGCATATGGCCGTTGCCTCATTCTTGACCGGTGGCTTCGTTGTCGCTGGGGTGAGTGCTTGGTTTCTGTTGCGCGATCGAGACCCGGAAGCGAATCGCCGAGCTCTCTCTATGTGCCTCTGGCTGCTGCTTTTTTTGGCACCGACTCAGGCCGTCATCGGCGATTTTCATGGCATAAACACCCTGGAGCACCAGCCGACTAAAGTGGCTGCCATGGAAGGGCACTGGGAAACCTCTGGCAATGTGCCGCTGCTGCTGTTTGCCATTCCTGACCAGGAAGCACAAACCAACCACTTTGAGCTGGCTATTCCGAACTTGGCCAGCATTATCTTGACTCACTCTGTTGATGGGGAGGTGCCGGGGATTAATGAAGCGGCGCCTGAAGAGCAGCCGCCAGTGCTGATCGTCTTCTGGGGCTTCCGAGTTATGGTAGGGATTGGTCTGCTAATGATTGCGGTGGCGCTGACGGGGCTGGTGTTGCGCCGCAAAAGGCGTATCTATGACAAACGTCTATTCTTAAAAGGCCTGACGGCAATGATTCCCATGCCGTTTGTGGCTGTTTTGGCGGGCTGGATCGTCACAGAGTCAGGCCGTTCTCCTTGGTTGGTGTACGGCATGATGACCCATGCCGAGGGCTTAACCCCGTCGCTCACCGGCCCTATGGCGCTGTTTACGCTGATTGGCTATGCCTTGGTCTACGGCGTGGTGTTTTACGCGGGCATTTATTACCTCACCCGTGTGGTGCGTAACGGCATGCTGCCGGAAGAGGAACGCGAAACCACCGACGAGAACTTCAAGCGCCCCATGCGGCCTATGTCGGCGGCGCATACACCTTTTGATGATGACGTTGACCCGGTGAGGAGCTAGACATGGAAATGTTTGATCTAACGTTAGTTTGGGCCTTCATCATCGGTTTCGGCATCATGATGTATGTGCTTATGGATGGGTTTGATTTGGGGTTGGGTATTCTCTACCCCTTTGCTCCCGATGAAGATGCTCGGGATGTGATGATGAATTCGGTGGCGCCAATTTGGGACGGCAATGAAACATGGCTAGTGCTCGGCGGGGCTGGGCTATTAGGCGCTTTCCCACTGGTCTACTCGGTGTTCTTGCCTGCGCTTTACATCGGCGTTTTCTTAATGTTAGCAGGCTTGATCTTCCGTGGCGTGGCCTTTGAATTTCGCTTTAAATCTCGCCGTAACCGCCGCTGGTGGAACCGCGCTTTTTGCTGGGGGTCGGCGGTTGCCGCCTTTGCGCAAGGTGCCGTGGTAGGAGCCTATATCCAGGGCTTTCCGGTTGAAGATTTTGCCTATGTGGGCGGTGCCTTTGACTGGCTAACGCCTTTCTCGGTACTAACGGGGCTTGGCTTGATGGCAGGCTACGCGCTGTTAGGAGCAACTTGGCTAATACTGAAATCAGAGGGGCATGTGCAGGATTGGGCCTATAAAATCACTCCACTGCTCCTGGCACTGGTGCTGTTTGTTTTTGCGGTGATTAGCCTCTGGACGCCGTTTGTGAATCCTTTGGTCTGGGAGCGCTGGTTCGGCAATATTCAACTGATTTGGGTTTTCCCATTTGCTGCCTTGGCTTGCGCTTTTGTGGTTTTCCGTTCGGTGCAAAAACGGCGTGAAGGGGTGCCTTTCCTGGCCACTATCGGCATTTATGTCTTCACCTATTTAGGCCTGATCGTCAGTAAATGGCCGGTGATCGTGCCGCCGGATTATACGCTGTGGGATGCGGCTTCTTCGCCGGAGTCACAGCTGTTCCTGCTGGTAGGTATGGTATTCGTTATCCCGATTATATTGACCTATACCGCCTGGACCTATTGGGTGTTCCGCGGCAAGGTACGTGTAGGCGAGGGATACCACTGATTCATGGTAACTGAAGACACGCTTTCTCTTACGCCGCGCAGTTGGCTGCAAGCGTTGGCTAAGGGAGAGCGTAAACGCCTGCTTGGTTCAGCGCTTTGTGGCGTGTTGGCAGGTAGTCAAACGATAGTCGTGGTGGTTGGGCTTGCGTGGCTTATTGATCAGCTAGTGGTGCATCATCGATCACCCATTTCTCTATTACCGATATTTTCCCTTCTGGTGGGCAGTGTGCTGTTACGCGCTGCCTTTCAGTGGGGGCATGAAACATTAAGCCTGGAGGCGAGCCTGCGAATTCGACAGCGTGCCAGAGCTCAGCTGTTGGATAAACTGTCTGCCTTGGGCCCGGTGTGGCTTACCAATCAGCATAGCGGCTCGCTGGCAAATCAGGCGGTTGAGCATATAGATGCGCTGGAAGGTTATTTTGCGCGTTTTTACCCTCAACTGCGCATTACGTTCTGTTTGCCGCTATTGATTCTGGCGGTGGCGGGTTGGCTGGATTATCTGGTGGCGCTGTTCCTGCTGCTTTCTGCACCGCTTATTCCACTTTTTATGGCATTGGTTGGCATGGGAGCTGAGCGCCTTAATCGCGACCAGTTCGTTGCGGTATCGCGATTGTCAGCGCATTTTATTGACCGTGTGCGCGGTATGACCACACTGCAGCTTTTTGGCCGTACGTCAGCCGCACAGCAGGATGTTTGGTATGCCACGGATGGTTATCGGCGTCTTAGCATGCGTACCCTTCGGTTAGCTTTTCTCTCATCAGCGGTGCTGGAGTTTTTTTCCTCGGTCGCGATTGCGGTTGTGGCTATGTATGTCGGTTTCGGCCTGCTGGGCTATATCGAGTACGGGCCGGCAACATCGTTGACGCTTTTTTCGGGCTTAGCGGTGTTACTGCTCGCGCCTGAATTTTTCCAACCGCTGCGCACGCTTTCTCAGCATTACCATGATCGCGCGGCGGCACTCGGTGCCGCCGAGAGCGTGGTGAATATCCTCAATCAGCCAAGTTTGGTGAGTGGGCATCACTATATGGCTCCGCGGTCAGATAGGTCGGCCATTGAGTTAAAGGCTGCTTGCGTTGCTTATCCTAGCCGTGGGCAAGTGATAGGCCCTATCGATCTCACCATTCAGCAGGGTGAGGTAGTGGTGCTTAGCGGTGTCTCCGGTAGCGGCAAGTCAACGCTGTTAGCGCTGCTCGCGGGCTTTATCGCCCCAAGCGCTGGCAAGTACCTTCGACAAGAAAGTAGCCGCTATGCCTGGCTGGATCAGCAGCCCTGTCTCTTGCACGGCAGTTTGATCGATAATCTACGTTTGGCGGCCCCCGAAGCTTCCCGTGAAGAAATGCTCGCCGCACTGCATCGTGCTGGTTTTGGGCTGCTGTTAACTCAGCTACCCGAGGGTCTGGATACGTTAATCGGCGAGCGTGGGGTAGGGTTATCGGGTGGCCAAGCTCAACGCCTTGCCCTCGCGCGAGTGTATCTTAGCAATGCACCGTTGGTGCTCTTAGATGAGCCGACGGCGAGTTTAGATCAAGAGACAGAGCAGTTCGTGATGGCTGCTTTGCTTGAGCTTGCCCAAGAGGGGCG
>Ga0110931_1000749_pt1 | contig 12179 bp, 21 predicted proteins | sample 4_EtaG_FD_79333 | JGI IMG/M metagenome (GOLD analysis project Ga0110931, IMG submission 79333) | Marine viral communities from the Subarctic Pacific Ocean - 4_ETSP_OMZ_AT15127 metaG (version 2) (version 2) | ecosystem: Environmental > Aquatic > Marine > Oceanic | place: Pacific Ocean | collected... | reverse complement strand
TGGTTTCCGCCAGCGACAATCAGCAAAACGCCGGCAATCAAGGGGAGGCCCCTACCGGGATCAGCCCTGATGTCACAAAAGTGGACCAGCTTCGGGTTTTCCGGGATCTGCTCATGGGCGCAGACATCGCGGACGTGAAGCAGGAATACGAGCTGGACGACATCGAGTACGGCGAGGCCATCGAAACCGGCCTGGAGATCACCAACGACGTTCTGGGACTCGCGTTGGACTCGCTCGCGATGGAAGCCTCTTTCTATTGTGAAGGCGGCAAGGATACCTGGGTGTATCGTGCGATGCTGGCCATCGAGCAGCTCAGACAGAACACCGGCAAACACATATCTTGAGGAGCCTAGATTGTGGCTGATAAACCGAAAAGCCGTCTAAGCGAGGATCTACAGACGATCGCCAACCTCACGAGCGATCGCAGACGAACCCGCATCGAGCCCGAGAGCCCGGCGTTCAATGGGCTTTCCAACGCTGAAGCAGAGCGGCTGGCGGTCCTGATGGAAGAGCTGGGAGAGGCGCAACAGGCCATTGGCAAGATCCTCCGGCATGGGTTCGATACCTCCTACGACGATGGGCACCCGACGAACCGGGAAGACCTGGAGAAAGAGCTGGGTGATGTCCAGAACGCTCAGCGGATGATGGTTGAAGCCGGCGACCTCGACCCAGCAGCGATCCAGTTACGGGCAAAAGCCAAAGCTATGACCATTGGGCAGTACCTGCACCACCAACCCGAAACGGCTCAGGGAGACAAATGATGAATCTCGAACAGTACAGACAGGATCTGCTCTCCGAGGCAGAACAGTTCATCAACTGGTGGCATGAGCAGAACCAAAAAGATCCCGAGGCGTTCCCAATGGACATGCCTGCAGGCGAGTGGGATGAGCAGTTCCGGGCCTGGCAGCAAACCGATTGACCCTCCGGAACAAGCCGGGCGTGACCTATGCACCGGCCTAAATTCGCAAAAAAGACCATGAAAGGACAGCAACTATGCAAAAAACTAGCAACATCATGAAAGGGCTCGCCTTCGTGACTCTTCTTGTACCGGCCATCGCGAACGCTGCAGACCCGTTCGAAACGACACCGGAAGCGTTATCAGCGCACCTCAAGATGAATTCCTATGCGATGTCGTGTGAGGCGCTGGGACAGGCGGCCATGATGGTTGCCAGTTTCTCTCACGAGCTGGGGACAACGGGCCCCCAGAACACCGATAAAGTAATTACCGTGTTTCAAGGAATGATGGCAAAAGGTACACCGAAAACCCGTGATATGGCCGAGTTCGCCTACATTGCAGCCATACCATACGTATTGGAGAACCCGAACATAGTGTCGACAATTCTAAAAGCATCGGAGGGTGCGAAGGACAAAGAAGACGCCAGAGTTCGGGCACACAAAGCCATCGCTTCGCCTTGCTTTGCCACCAGTTATTTCAAGACTACCACTGGCTACCTCAGTGCCGGCGATGTCCACGACGGCATCCTTAAAGTGCACAGGTCCGTCGACAACTGAAGAAAGTATGTTCAGTCGCGCCTGGCTGCCAAACGATCGAGCATGCGGAGCAGTCCTGGCGTGACCTATGTACCGGCCTTGGGGGAGCCGATGGGATACGATTGGGAGTTTGAAACTCAACGGAAGAGGAATGAATTGTGGATGGAGTAGAAAGCGTCGTCAGCACTGTTCAGGAAGCAAAGAAATACCCGAACATAGCCGCTGTAGAGGACTACTTGTGCGGCATTGGCCGCGTGAAGTTTGAAGACGGAACGGTGCAGTTCGCCAGAATGGAGACTTATCCGGATCTCGTCTACTCGCCGCGCCTTATCCCGCATCAGCTGGAAGTCTTCTGCAAACGCAATCTTGATCGCTACCGCCAGTATTGTGAGCAGCTCATCGAGGCCGCCCTATTCAAGCAGCCAGACCCACCGATCGAGCGCTTCTGGGAGGAACAGGAGGCTCAGAAAAGCCAGTGAAGCTGGCATGAAGCCGAGCCTTTGTTGATGTGGAACAAAGCATTAAAGCAGAGACCCTGGGAGGAGAATCTATGGATTCGAGCAAGGAACTGATGGACCAGGTGCGTGCGATCGTTGATAACCCCGATCGCTACCCGACAATAAAGCCAGCAGACCACACCTTCCTGGAACGTCTTTGTCAGGCTCAGAAGCGTGGCGGTCACGCAAACCTGACGGGCCGCCAGCGCAACATCCTCAGCAAGATTCTGGCTGATATCGAATAACCTATCGGAGCATCATGTCTTTGGCGTGGTGCTTGGCGATATTGCACGTTGAGCACACCGTCCGTCCATTTGCGTAGGATGTTTCGCCACCATCAGTCCACGCTATTCGATGGTCTACCTGCAAAGACGCTCCTCGGGCAATGATCTGAGTCCGGTGTTCTCCGCACTCCTGGCAAGTGAACTTGTCCCGGTCGTAAATGAGTCGTCGGAGGGTTGGCGGGAAGTCACGTCCTGCGAAGACCCTATTCTTCCAGCGAGTGATACGATCGTGCAGATCCGCATCGACCAGATCGAGACGCTGGCGCTCCTGATTCATCTCATTAAGGCGCGGAAGGAAGAATCTGCTGACCACAACACCCTTGAAAACCGGTTCCAGCGCATCCCCCTTTCTCTCCAGCCCCTGATAAAGGCTGGCAGACACCTTCTCCAGATCCCAGCCGACGCCTTTTTGTAAGGCTTTTCGTGCACCAACATCCAATGGAGCGCTGCCCACAGCTCTGCGTAGGGTGTATGTCAGTAGTCCTTCGCCAACGGGCTTTCTTCCCTGCGCCCCGCAGAACCAGCCGATCCGATGAGCCTCGATCAGTAATCCATTCAGCAACTCGATAGAACGCTGGGGATTCTGGGGATTTGTGACAGCGTGGAGTATCGATTCAGCCAGCTCCTGTCGGTTGCGAGCCAGCCCCATCACAAAACCCCGTTCAGAAACGCAGTGAGGCCGGGAATAGGCTCTGCAGCAGAAGAGCTGATCGCGAGTAGCAGGGTGATCACGATTACAACGAACGCCAGTTGCTTCAAAGGTATTCCTCCAATTGCTGCAAAATAAGAAGTCCATTTTGAAGCAATCGGCAGAGGCGGATTCGCATAAAACCCCCTCAAAAATGGGGGTGTTTGTCGTGCCAAAGACAAATTCGCGTGTTAAGAGGTGCTAGTTGGCTTCTTCCTGGTCTGAGTTGAGCGTTGTCTCGGTTTAGGAGATTTCTTTAGGCTGGCCAGCTCGACCTGCAATTTGGTGTTTTCCGCCGCCATCGACTCTCTGGCTTTCAGCGCCCCCTGAAGCTCAGTTCGTGTTTCGGCAAGTTCGTTGCGAAGCTCCTCTATTCTATCTTCCAAGTGCAGCGTTTTGCTGGTCTGAGCATCGTATTTGGCTTGCGCGTAGGTCGCATCGCGCTCAGCCACCTTGAGTTCCGAACGTACATCAGACAGCTCTTCCATCTTGTTGGCCAACTCGTTCTTCAGAGAAACCACCTGATCGCAAGCCGCTTGGTATTTGTGTTCATCCTCTCCGATCTTCGAACGGGCCTTCTCGGCTTCTGCGCGTTCTGCACGAAGCTCCTGGCGGAGATGAGTCACTTCCTCGTCTTTAGCTGAGAGTCGGGCTCCATCTTCGATCTGGGCTTGTTCCAATTCTTCGACACGCTGTTTGAGGGCCTCAATCTCGGCCTCCATGCGCTCACCTTCTTCCGCCAGCTCATCAGCGGTGGCCATCGCTTGCTGGGCCTCAGATTCTGCTTCGGCCCGAGCCTCACTGGTTTGGCGCGTGATCTCGGCGATCAGTGCGTCTTGGATTTTTTCGGGGAGTTTCAGGGTCACAACCTTTTCAGGCTGGTTCTGGGCAGTCCACGCACGAAGATGTTTGTGGATGGTATTGGGGCTGCCGGTACCGAGGCGCTGGCGGATACGCTGGATCGTGGGGTTCTCCCCCTCGCTCTCGATGGCCTTTGCACACTCAACAACCTGCTCGAATGTAACACCTGTACGCGCCATGCCTGCACCTGCTCACCTGGTTGATATATCCGTATTGTAGCAGCAGTACAATACGCAATACAATACACCTCATAATACGGTATGAAATACAGTACACAATACGATTACGCTTTGGGATTCAACCCGACGATTTACAAGCAGCAATACACGCTCGCATTTTGTTACAGGTTTGGGGCGACTTTTGGTCTTGCAGCTCCGACGAAATGTGCAAATCTGGCTACGAACTTCATCAACTGAGGATTTGTAGTAATGAGAACAAGCACAGAAACACATACCGCCCTCGCAGCTCTGAGTTCGCGAATCCTCGCTGCTCCGAGCGTGTTCCCACAGGACCATCCGTTGAACGATATTTTCAGAGACATGTCATGGCTTGAGCGGAGGACGCTAGAACAAATTGTGAAGGCGAAACGCGCTGATTCAGGGTTGGAGCTCAGTGAAAACGACATCACTACGTTGACGCTATTGCAGGAGCGACTCTACGACAAACATCAGATCGAACCGTTTGTTGCCACTGAGCTGAGAGCGTTGGCTGATTGCACTGGAATGGACCGGGCTGGAATCACCACGGGTGGTGAGAATGGTGAAAGTGAAGGGTCGGTACCAGCTCACGCTGAGGAACCCGATCCGTTTTCAGATGAAAATAACTGGGAAGCCCCGAGCTGGATGCGTGCAGCTAACACTTAACGGATGGTGAGCCAGATCTGCCGGCGTCAGGTGAACTCGCCATGCTCGATCTTGCTGAGGACTTGAGCGATTTGCGCCCTACCTTCTGGCGTATGCCACAAGTCGCAGGGGCGCTTTTCTCCAAGCGCAGCAACGGGGGTGCGCAGCCACTCCGAGGCCGTTTGCTCACTCTCAAAGACTTGAGCGGCATACTTGGAGAGACTCTCGGAATCGCGTGCAAATTCCAATTGGCTTGCTCGATCTGTCATAGGGTGGCCCATCACTCCGAATCCAGCGTTCAGTATAAGCGCTGAGTCTGGCCACACCCAATGCAACCACTGGTTATGCAGGCTTTGAATTGCGCATCTCTCTTAAAATCCCCGCGTGGCCGAGCCCGACAGGGCTTACCCGCCCCGATGTCGATGGGTGGGTGAACACCCGCAAAGAAAACGCCTTGCTATGCCAGTTCGAGTCATAGAAGCTTGAAAATCGGATTCAGACTTTCTTCTGAATCTGACACTATGCACGGCGTTATGAAACTCGCACGATCGCAATGCAGCACTAACTCGTGATCGTGCTTTGCTCTAACAACACGAAAACCTGTCAAACGGAGATGATGGATGTTGTCGCGATTCGCCAAGATTCTAATTGTGCTTTCTTTTTCTGCAGCAGCACACGCAGAGCTTCCGGAGGTCAATGCGCAGATAGAAAGCCAATACCCTGGGCCATGGAAAACAGAATTCAACATGAAGATCACGAAGGCCCTCTCGCAATCCGGAGCTCGCGGGTGCGGGATAATCATCCATAGGACCAGTCGAAACAGTAAAAGCGAATTCCTTGCGGCCTGCTCTACTGACAATGAAAACTGGAAAGCCTATATGGTATGGCCAAACATTGGAGAAGTGATGGGCCCATATACTCTGAACTAAGGGGTCTGGGGCACATTTGAGCAATAGATCGAAAGAGCAATCTATGCACGATCGGTTCGCTTTTTTGTCTGCGGTTGCTGCCCGAATGTTCATCAGGGCAGCAATGGTTTCATTTTTGAGCCCGAATTCTCACGGGCGAGCCGCTTTAACCGTGTTCCGCGTGCCCGAGCCCGGCAGGGCTCACCCAGCCCGCTCCAAAGGAGCCGTTTACCCTTTTTCTCTCTCCAGCGGGAACCGCTGATCAGCACGCGGGGATCTTAATTGCCTGGTAGTTGTGTCAATCCGTTACAAACTGACAAACCCGCTTTTACCATGTCAAAGACGCCAGGTGAGGTGATACCTTGCCCCGAGCTCAACATTTCAGATGGACACAACCATGGCAAAGATAGATCCCGACGCATTCCGGCAGCAGCTCCGATCAGCCGACATGGACTTCGATGAGCCTCTCAGCGATGAGGAAATTGAAGAGATGGTTACCCTGCATGAACGGGGATTCACGGACGACCAGATCGTGGAGTTCATTGCTCTGGGGATGACAGCGGAGGATATTCCCCCGCCAGAGACGCACTAAGCGTTCACCTCGAATCAGCCAAAAAATGGATCACTGGAATCCTGATTACCGGGCTCGTCCCAGAAAGTGTCGAAATTCGCCCAGTCAGCCAAGAAACGCTCCCGCTCACGGAAAGCAGGTGCTATAAACCGATCCGTCCATTCTGAGGTCAACCAGTCAATGTCCTTGCCTGGATGGGCTCGTGCAAACTCAATCAGATCCACACCAAACAGCGGTGCCCCTCTTTTGTTGATCCCTGAGCGCACAATCACTTCGCTGCTTGGTGTCATCGAGGTCGGGTGATCCCATACCGGATTCACGATGATTGACTCGGGTTTTCGAGGCTGACTCCAGTACAGCAATGCATGGGATGGCACGAAATTGGAGGCTTTGTCCCGGATCTCATCAATCGCTTCAGGTGTAAAAACACCGGAATGGTGGCGATGAATGGCGTAAACGGCGTGCCAAATGCTCTGGAAGATCGTTTGTGCGGAGAATCTATAAACGTGCTGCACGATCTCGTCGGCAAGTGTAAATGCATCCCGGAACTCATCTCGAACGGGATCATGGAACTCTTTTCCGTCGATTTCGATGATGAGGCGTTCGCCAAGGCCCGTGACCAGCAGAAAGTCAGCCCTATAGGAGCCCCGTCTTGTTTTGTAGGGGAACTGAGGCTGGAGTGTCGCATCTGGGTGCAATAAGCGTCTCATGAGCATGTGAAACAGAACTTCCGGTTCACTTTCAGCGGTGGCCGACGCTTCGAAGTAGCGTGTTACGAACGAATTCCAGCAAACGCGAGACATAAGACCTCCTACACAGACACTCCACCAGTGTACCAGTAAAAAATTGTCTTAATCTGGCTCAGATAGTGTCTTCATGCGTTTACAAACCCAACATCTTCTGGAGAGGCCACACGATCTGAAGCGCGGGTAAAATACGGACACGGAGCAACCACGGCTTCAACAACCTGGCCGCGATCTATGACAGGGATTTGTTCCGGCGATTCCAAGCGGAAATGATGTTGTAGTAGGCGTCTTCGAAATAGACGGGCTCTTCCCCTTCAAAAACAGCAATCTTCAGCCCCCACTCGCCCCGAGGATGCTTGATGCAATCCTGTATCACGAGGGTATGGCCATTCAGGATGGCATCGAGTGTAAGCTCGTCCATCAGCTGGGATAGCTTGCAGGCATTAACGATGAAGCTCTCTTCCGGATAGGAAAAGATGATTGCCGGGAAGCGTGAAGACGGCTCTGGAAAGCACGCTGGGGTGAGTCCTGACTGGTTCTTTAAGGCTCTGCGGCGTCGGTAGACGTTGAGATCGATAAGTTCGCCAGCCATCGTGCCTCCTGTTGGGCGGTTGTCTCCCCCACTTTACGGCATCCTGTTCCGCTTTGCCTCACCTGAAAATCAGAAAAGCGATCGAGATGACCTGGCAGGCCCAGCTCGCTTTGAAACAGGAAAACAAACCCACACCAGATCCGCGCACCTGGCAGATCCCGTCACCTGGCGGCGAGCGACATTTGTACCACCCGCACGAACCGCAATCACCTGGCAGCCTGAACCGCACCAGGTCACCGGCTAATAGAGTTTTACAAAAACCCAACTGCCTTCCTGTAGGTCCGCAGGTACATTACGCAAAACACAGAAGTATGGTGCGACTGATGACCGCAGGAAGAAAGCAAACACTCTTTGATAAGGCCGCCAGACTGAAATGGGATGATGAAAACTATTACTACGGCTATGAGTGCCCCGAGTGCGGTGAAGCAAACGTCACCCTGAGTTGCGTTGATTGGTTTGTGCCAAATGGACGCCTGGGAATGATTCCGTGTGCCGGCTGCGGATACCGTTTGACGGTACGCTACCCCTCGGGGGTTCTTAAACGCGCCCTGAACGTGTGCGAAGTATCTTGCGTCTCCAAGGGATAAGGTTCTGATTCGCTTTTTTCGCACGAACCCTGCCAATACCATGAGCCGCCAGCTCGTATCATGCGCAGTTCATCCAGATTCTGACACCCGGAACCGGGGAACAGGTATTGATCATGCAGCGCGTAGTAATCGGAACCAGTGTAGTGATGGCAGCAGCCCTGCTGACCGGCTGGACCGGGGAAAGGGCTTTGACCGAGAAGTCTCCCAGCTCCGCTGGAGAGGTCCAAACTAACCCAGTACAAGCCAGTCCATCGCCATCTGTCGTTGAGACACAGACTCCGGATCTACAGCAGCTCCAGAGCACAATTGCTCAGGCTGAACAAAGGCGACAGGAGATCCTGGAGACCATGGAAAAGCTTGGGCTCCAAGCAGAGGCTTTCCGGGAGACGTTTGAGGACAACCAGTCGATCGCCCTGTCAGCCCCGGAGCTGGGCGTGCAGTTTGCCGGCAAAGACTGGATTGGTCGCGGCGACACAAAACGGATGGACATCCAGATCCGCCTGGCGAACCCTTCCAAGGATAAAACCATCAAATCCGTTGTGCTCGGGATAGACCTATACCAGCAAGGGAGTGACGTGCCTGTTGTGAAGGACTCTCGTTGGCTGGCTTCGTCATTCCTCGGTTTGGAGCCTTCTACGGCGGCAGTGCGTTCAATTACACCAATCTCAGAAGACCCCTTCACCCGGTCTGACCTCCTGGAACTGAACGACCGGAAGATTCACCTGGTCGTCCGCCCCCTGGAGATCCGCTACCAAACGGAGCGCGTTGCGTTACAGGTCAACAGACCGGGCGAGAAACTCGCGGATCTGGAAGCCAGAGAAAAAGCCTTGAAAGCGGAGATTCGCAGCTTGGAAACGGAGTTGGCACTGTTTGAAACCGGACGTGGCGGGGTTGGCGGACAACCGGTAGCGAAACAAAACTCCAGCGACCTGCCCTCCGGTAACTGATGAGGGGCTCCCGAGCCAAGAGGCCAAGACGTGACACAGTTCGCTTAGGGCTCTGGATGCTTGGCTAGAATGTCCTAAAACCCAACGCAAACGGACGACCTACCCCATGGAATGGCAAGCACGAACTCTTCTGGTTTCACTAATTCTCATGATCATGAGTGGTTGCGCAAGCACGCCCGCAGAGCTCAGGACTCCGGAGAATTTGGTTCTCGATACAGAAGTTGACCTCAACTACCAGCGCATTCACCGCAAGCTCTCCGAGTGCTACAACGAGATCTACGCCGGAACGCAATTTACAACCAGAACTGGCATACAAGAACAGATCTATTCCGACCTTGGTGAATCTGAGCTGATTCAATACCTGGACAGTGCTTTTGGCCGGGATCTTTACATGGCGACAGACTTGAAGAAGCTAGGGCCCGAACTCACCAGGGTAAAGGTCTATATCTATAACACCGCAAGGCGTTCATGGAGCACCAACGTTTCTGAATTTCTCAAAAGCAGGCCTTTGGACTGCGAAGCAATGCAGTAAAACCCAAGAACGACCGCATTACGAAGCAACCCAAACGCAGAGCCTCCCCCTCGCACTTGCGTTTTGAGATCCCGCGATAGGGTATCGGTGAAAGGGCCAGAGAGCCCTCACTGAAACCCAGCGGGAGCCATTAAGCATGAGCGCAAAGAGCACCAACCTTCTTACGCAAGAAAACGCCAGTGCGGCGGAGATCTACCAAGTCATCGCCCTCTCCACCGGGCACATCACTGAAGCCGATGCAAAGCTGCTTGAAGAACTGGCCAATTCGCAAAGAGCCACGATGATCATGGGCCGTGAATACGGCTTCTTCATCAAGCTGTTTCCGGAGGATGTGGAATCCAACCTTCGGAATGGCTATTCCGAGGCGCTGAAGAGAATCATCACCGAAGCCCACAGGGCTGGTTTCCAGATGATCGAGCTGGATCGGGACGCACCGGCTATTTCCACCCTGCCCACGTTCAACTGGTAATAGGAGCCCCGATCATGTCCAAACAAATCCGACCAAACGAATTGGCTGAGATCGTAACCGGGCTGCTGGTGCGCCCTGACCTGTTGAACGCATTTGACGGCTCCTCTCAGGTGCACGAGGAGTTCATCGACGCCATCGGGCGTGTGGTGACCGATTACTGCGGTGGCCGCGTTAACTGTGTTCACCCGGCAGACATGCCCATGGATTCGACGCCCTGCTTTGTCGAGACGGCCTACCTGAGCGTCTGGCCTGATGAAAATCTGCCCTCTCTGGAAAAGTGCGTTTGGTCGCCCTATGACCCGGAAGGCTGGGAAGATCACGTCCCCGGCGAGTACAACCTGCCGGACTGTGAGCCGCGTTCAGATGCAGAAACGGCTGAACTGCGGGAACAACTCCGCCGCCTGATGAACGAGGCAGTAGCGGCTCAATCAGAGCGCTATACGGCTGACGGGGCCATCATTGTCGGCATGGACCCGACGGCCAAGCACACGCTGACCACCTTCACCGAAGGGGCTCGATACATCGACGCATTGATGGCAGCCGGTTTGTGCTATCACTTCGATGACAGTGCCGCAGACTGCCTGAGCCATCATGACCTGTCCGCCAGCCAGATTGAGGCTATCGAGTACAACGTCGCGCAGTTTCATAAGATTGACTGGAAAGCTGGCGGGTATGACTGCCCGTTCAATTACGCGCTCGACAAAAGCGATCAGGTCACCGAGGCCCGAGAGCTGAAAGCAACAGACGCCTACGGCGAGACGCTGGAAATCGACAACCCGGTGGAACTCCTTGTTGAGACCAACGACATTCCGGCTGGGGCCCAGCTCATCATCCGCGACATCGCGCTGGCAGGAGCCAATCAGGATCATGTGGAGCTGATTTGTGAGGACACGCACGACGGCACCCCTCTGACGGTTGATCCGGCTGATGTTTTCCTGAAAAACGTGTGAGGAGCCAGCATGAGCCGCACAACCCAACGTGAACTCAAAGTCCTTCTGCGGGAAGCCCGACACGCCCTTGGCGTTCGGGCCAACCGGAAAGTCTGGACGAAACTGGGACCGCTGACTGATGCGCTGGCGGTGCGGCTCGGGCCGCAGGCCTGCGCGGTGATGGTCAGCCCCTATCGGGATGGCTGCTGGATGATCTACTGGGTAGGTGCGGACTGTCGTGAGAACACAAGACGCATCGAGGCCGCCGATCTGGCATTATCCCCCCGCCAATTCGTAGACAAGCACATCCCGGAGAATGAGGCCTGAAAGAGCCTAAATGAGGCTGAATGGGCACCTATTCAGCCCGCACCCTGCCCAAGAAAGGCCTGCAATTCGGTAGCATCCGTCTCGATCGATTCGAACAAACCATGAAGTAGGAAGAGAATCATGAAAGCATCCCTCGTGCTCCTTCTGTTGTCGGCTCTTGTAACGACGCCTGCGGCAGCGGAGCTGGTGAAGAAGTCCAGCTCTGGCATTTGTCACGATCGCTATAGCGACTGGTACGAACGGACCAAGAACTACACGGAATATGGTTCTCTGGCGGCCTGCCTTGAAACCGGTGGTCGTCTGCCCCGGAACTATTCCGGGCCTGGAGCCCGTTCCGGAACAAGTGCACAGAAGGCAATGGAAGAAGCCCAGTCCGAGGGCCGGGCGTTTAGTCGCGTTTACGACCGGGAGGACTACAACCACTGGATCGATCGCGATGGGGACTGTCAGGACGAACGGCATGAGCTTCTGATCGACAGCTCTGCAACCAGAGTGACCTTTCGGGATCGTAGCCGGTGTTATGTCGATTCCGGGCGCTGGTATGACCCATACACGGATCGAACCTACTACGAGTCGTCAGACCTGCACGTCGACCACATCGTTAGCCTCAAATATGCGCACGATCGCGGGGCCCATGCATGGCCACCCAAACTCAAAGAGCGCTTTGCCAATGACAGGCAGAACCTGATCGTCGTGGAGGCCGGGGCCAATAGCTCGACTATAACAATATAAACTATCCCAAATGATCGTGTGAGTGAGTGAATAAGCGCTTTTAGGTTTAGTACGCATACCAATCTAAAATCCTAAAAGTTAGCTGAAAGAAACCATGGCGTGACTTCTGTTCATGTAGTAGCACGCAAAAAAATCACCCCACTTTTGCGTCCACTCTGTTTTCAAAGCGGACCTTT
>Ga0110931_1000747_pt1 | contig 12199 bp, 16 predicted proteins | sample 4_EtaG_FD_79333 | JGI IMG/M metagenome (GOLD analysis project Ga0110931, IMG submission 79333) | Marine viral communities from the Subarctic Pacific Ocean - 4_ETSP_OMZ_AT15127 metaG (version 2) (version 2) | ecosystem: Environmental > Aquatic > Marine > Oceanic | place: Pacific Ocean | collected... | reverse complement strand
ATCCTCGGAGTCGATGAGGCTGTTAAAGCCTTCAATGCTGCCAAGGCTGGTGATGCGATCACATATTTTCGAGGCGGGCATAAATCAGGAATTCGCGAGACTCTATATGAGGTGTGCGGTCGGCTTGGTCCGCAATGGCTCGACAAAGCCAGCAGGGCCTGCGGAATCAGAAAATATACACGTGGCCTTTATGAGGCCAACAAGGCGCACTTGGTCTGTCGGCACCACAAAGACGGACTCGAATACATGATGGTGAAGCGATGAATAAAATACCTTGGATCAAATTCTACGCTGGCGATTTTCTTAACGGCGTAGCCGATCTCACTCCAAATGAGATCGCTGTCTACACGGTCGTTCTGATGCGGATATACGACGAGGATCGCGCCATCCCCTTTGACGTTAAGAAGATCGCGCGGCGTTGCAATATGCGTGTCCCCACATGCCAGAAAGCAATCGAGTCTCTGGTGGATGAGGGGAAGTTGGTCATCGCAGAAAACCATCTGGACAACAAAAGAGCGCGAAAAGAGCGCGAAAAGCGTCAGGAAATCAGCGCAAAACAGTCAGGTAACGTGAACAAACGGTGGCGCGAAGGTTCGGAAAAACCTAAAGAAATCAAAGGCCGGTCTATACCGTCGCATTTTCTACCAGATACGGAATCGATACCTACTAGAAGCCAGACACTAGACGCTAGAATAGATGTTGATGAGAGCGCGGACGCGATTCACGACGAATTGCTCGGCATCATCGGTGTTTCACGTGAAAAACACCCAGCGTTTACATCATCGATGTTTGTTCAGACTTGGCTCGCTGGCGGATGCCTGCCGGAAGACATCAAGGCAGCGGTGAGGTCGGTCATGGCGCACCGGAACGGCGACCCGCCGAACACCATGAAATATTTTGATAAGGCGGTGATGGATCAAAAAGCCACCCGCGAAAGACCCTTGCCTGCGGGGGTGGCTAGAGCGCCGAAGGTTAAATCCGCGCACCAATCAATGTTGGATGGATTTGCGATAGCGGCAGAGAGGCGACAATGAATTTAGTGACCACACAACAGCCGCACCTCGATGAGGACGTTTTGTCGACCATGCGGATGGCGAAATTCAATCCAGACGAAGGGATGAGCGTACCGCCAGCGATCAAGGCGAAATGCAGCGCGGCCTTGTCGCAGATGAACGCTTACCTCGCGCCACCGGAAGACAGGTGGATATTAGGCCGGGTTGCCACACTGCTGGCTCATTATTGGGTTGGCGCGCTGCCAGAAAGCGTTGGCGCGATGGTTGCCGAGGACTGGGTCAAGGTTTTGACCCGTCGCCCAGCCTGGGCGGTCGAAAGGGCCATCGATGAGTGGATAGCCGAAAAAACTCGCCGCCCGACGCCTGCAGAAATTAGTCAACGAGCGTTTCAGTTCGCATCGACCGCTTATCGTCAGCACGATCAACTGGTGGCGGTTGTGGAAGCAAAAGAGAAACCGCGTCGAAAGAAAAGTACAGCAGACATCCAAGAAATCTCCAAACTGGTAGATGAGATGAAGGCCAATCTTAGCGCGGCTTGATATGGCGAAAAGACAGCCAAAAATCCACAGCGATTTTGGACCCCGTGAGCGCAGCCAGCACGGGCCTGTCATCATCGAAAAAGTGGCCGAGGAACATGAAAGCCGGGAAAACCGGGACCGCGCCCGCGCGCTCGAACTGGACGACCCTCTTTATATCTACAGGCGCAATCGCACCATTACGGCTGCACAACGCGATGCAGGGTTGATGTTGCGGGAACTCTGGGTGCGTACCGGCCTGGAGCCATCGGTAACATCGAGGTATTCGGAGTTGATTAGCGAAGGCTCTGTTGAGTCATTGCGGATTGCGTCGGTTGACCATTACGAGCGGTATGTTTCGGCAATCCGTGCGGTCGGCCCAATAGCCTCGGATGAGGTCATGTCGGTGGTTTGCCTGCAGCAACGAATAAAGCCCTCAAACATGGAAATCCTTCGTAGAGGATTGAATTTACTCGAAAAACATTTCGGGGTGAGTTGACAAATTATAGGTCGGTCGCTATAATACGACCATAGAAAAGGGGATGGCAACGGGCCAACCCAAACGGCGAAAGGGCCGAAAGATGATCAAACGCATACCCAAAAGATTTTACGACGACTGCATCGACTGCGAAACGCTGGTGCCAGCGATAGAGCGCGAGACTACATCGCACTATTTCATCGACACCGATGCAGGGGACGGTGACGCCACGGCAAAAGAAACGATGGGAGACTTTATCAGCCGCGCTCGCTACTACGCAGATGAACAAGGTTTTGATTTGTATGTCCACGGCATCTGTAAGAGCGCCGCCGCAACCCTTCGCGCCTTGGGCGAGGTGGTGCCTAAACGATACCCACAGTGACCACCGCATAGCGCATCAAATTGGTGCGCCTTGCCGTGTTCATTTTCAGAAAGGGAAAAGAAATGAAAATAAAAATCACACAAACTATCGAAATCGACAAAGACGCATGGATAACGGAGTACGGACTGCACCCTCAATCTGATTTCTATGCAGTCCAGCAAGATATCAAAAATTATTTTGAAGACTGGCTCCAAGGCCACATCAAAGACTTGGGCCTAGAATCCAAATGAACGTCGAACTACTCCGCAATGCTGGCGAGGCTCTATATGGGTCTCGCTGGCAGGCTGCGCTGGCGCGTGACTTGGGTGTTGCACTTCGTACGGTTCAGAGATGGGACGCTGGTGATCGTGGCATCCCCGATACCTTGGCAGCCGAGTTGGTAGAGCTGTTAAAGACCCGTCAAATCGTGATTGATGGTTTGGTGGAGAAATTTATAAGAAATTAAGGGTTTTTTATAATAATTTTCTGTGGAGGATCGAAATGAGAGTGTATGAGCTTGAGTTTTGGACCGAGGACGGCCCGTTCCGCACATGGTATTCGTCGAAGGCCAAGCTGATGACGGCCCTAGCCGGATATCGGCGTGAGGATCCCGATCAGCCAGCGTTGGGATGGGTGCATGAGATACCGACCGACCGGACAGGACTGATTGAATGGCTGAACGGGAACGCTGACAATGAAAGCCTGAGCAATCCGATGCAGGGAACCGGCCCTCGACCGACACCTCTACCTGATGTTCAGTGACTGTTCAAGACATGTTCAGTGACTGTTCAAGAACCGAATGGAAGTTCTGGCGAGTGAATGATGTTGGAGTGACTAGACATCAGAGGCTGTCACTGGTCTCAACGGTAGGTTCGATTCCTGCCACTTCCGCCTTAATTTGGTAGAAACGTGGTGTATTAAGCCCAAAATCGTGCATTTTGAGCGATTTAACGCAAAAGCAAAGGACTGTGTAATTCCCGTATAAGAGGACTGTGTAATTCCCGTATAATAGGATGGGTACAATTCCGTATAAGAGCGTTAACAACGCCATACGAGAGGTCATGAACTACATCTTGTATGGTGGTTGACGGCACCCCCGAAATCAGGTAAAAAGCGCATAATTGTTTTCCGTCTGTCGGACGGGTAGAGTTTCAGAAGTTGCCGCCCTGATCGTCAATTCAGCGGGCGGCTTCTTTCTTCCACATGCCAAATGAACTGATCTATAGCGCCTACGTCTACCCAGATGGGGAGGGCGTCCGCCTGTTGATTGATGTTTCCGGTTTAAGGTCGCCGGTCGAAGCCCGTTTGCTCCTGTACGATCTAGTCGGTGATCCCGACGAAGATGAAACCCTGCGAAAGGTCAGCCTAATACATTGAGCCTTGCAATCGAGTACCGTGCGATTGACGAGCTAATTCCCTTCGTCAACAACGCTCGGACCCACAACGATGAGCAAGTGGCGCAGATAGCCGCAAGCATTAAAGAGTTCGGCTGGACGAACCCTATTTTGGTGGATGACGGTCGAGGTGTCATTGCGGGGCATGGCAGACTTATGGCTGCTCGAAAGCTGGGCTATGAAAACGTCCCTACGATTGAACTAGAAGGGTTATCCGACGCACAGAAACGCGCCTACATCTTGGCCGATAACAAGCTGGCCGAAAACGCTGGCTGGGACAACGATTTACTAAAGATCGAACTCGGCGGCTTGGATGACGAAGGCTTTGATCTGTCCCTGATCGGGTTTAGCCAGATTGATCTAAACAACCTCTTAAACGACCCTGCCGAAGGATTAACCGACCCAGACGAGGTGCCTGACGCACCGGAGCACCCTGTAACCTGTGAAGGCGATGTATGGGTGTTAGGCAATCACCGGCTGGTGTGTGGGGACTCAACATCGACGACTGTGCTGCAAAGTCTTTTAGGAGATTTGCAGGCTGATCTCGTTTTCACGGACCCGCCGTGGAATGTAAATTATGGCGCTAATACAAGCGGGATGCCGTGGAAACAACGCTCTATTCTGAACGACCACAAGTCGGACAGCGAATGGTTAGAGTTTTGCCAGGGGTTTAGCGCCAGTTTGTTTGCGGCCACTAAACCGGGCGCGCCGATTTATTTGGTTATGTCCGCACAAGAGTGGCCTGTTGTTGACGGCACTTTGCGCGAGGCCGGGTTTCATTGGTCTTCTACGATCATGTGGATAAAAGACACCCTTGTGCTTAGTCGGAAAGATTATCACACGCAGTACGAACCTATCTGGTACGGCTGGAATGATAAGGCAGGGCGCAGAGTGAAGGTGCAGGACCGCAAGCAGTCGGATGTTTGGAAGATCAACAGGCCAAAACGCTCTGAGTTGCATCCAACAACAAAACCTGTCGAGTTGGTAGAGCGGGCTATCGGCAACAGTTCAAACGCTAAAGACCTAGTGCTGGACTTGTTCGGCGGGTCTGGCAGCACATTGATAGCTGCGGAGAAAACGGGCCGCGTTGGAAGGCTTTGTGAGTTAGACCCTAAATACTGCGATGTGATTGTCCGGCGGTGGCAGGACTTCACTGGTCGGCAGGCGGTTTTAGAGGAAAGTGGGGAGTTTTTCCCCACTATAAAAAGAGATGCAGCCTAACCCCGGCGGCCGTCCTGCATTTGTGCCGACTGAGCAGCAGCGGCAACTGGTAGAGCAAATGACCGCTGTCGGTATCCCGCAGGAAAGCATCGCTCGCGTTATCGAGATCGATTTAAAAACATTGCGTAAGCATTTTCGGGACGAACTCGACACAGCTGCAGCAAAGGCCAACACCAAGGTCGGGGGCATGCTGTTCAACAAGGCGATCAACGGCGATACGTCTGCGGCGATATGGTGGTCAAAAAGCCGTATGGGCTGGAAAGAAACATCTGTCAACCAGCACACAGACGGCGAAGGTAACCCTCTCGCGTTCCAGGTAACGCTCGTTGCAGCAGATAAAGATACCTGAGGCATTCGGCGGCTTATTCGAGAAGTCGCGGTACAAAGCCTATTACGGCGGTAGGGGGTCAGGCAAAAGCCATTCGGCGGCTACGGCTGCGCTGGTGCGGGCTGGTCAAAAGCCCCTGCGGGTGGGTTGTTTTCGCGAGGTGCAGCGATCCATCAAGGACAGCGTTAAGCAGCTGCTCGATGACAAAATAGCCGATCTAAACATGGGCGGGTTTTATACCTCGCTCAATAACGAAATCCGGGGGGCCAACGGTTCGGAGTTTATCTTTGCCGGGTTGGGCAACCTGACAGCCGACCAGATTAAATCTATGGAAGGCATCGATATCGCTCTGGTTGAGGAATCTCAAACCATATCGGAGCGCTCGCTTGAGATACTTATTCCGACGATCCGCGCACCCGGCTCAGAACTCTGGTTTTTATGGAATCCGCGACATGCGTCGGACCCGGTAGACCAAAGGTTTCGCGGCCTTACTCTGCCGGAAAACACAATCGTCCGGCAGGTCAACTATGTGGACAACCCGTTTTTCCCCGACGAGTTGGAAGCAGAGCGGGCTTTCGATGAGGAACAAAACCGCGAACGGTATAGCCATGTCTGGCTAGGCGATTACGAACCGACAGCCATAGGCGCAATCTGGGACCGCCTGACGTTGCACAGCGGGCGAGTAACAAACGTGCCTGATTTGGAGCGTATCGTTGTAGCGGTGGACCCTGCGGTGTCAAGCAACTCCGGTGCTGATGAGCATGGAATAATTGTGGCGGGGCTGGGCGAAGATACACGCGGCTACGTTTTAGACGACGGGTCTACCAGCGGCGCGCCGCAACAATGGGCGACCCGCACGATTGCAATGTTCGACAAATGGCAGGCCGACGCCATCGTTATAGAGGTAAATCAGGGCGGCGATATGGTTCGGCATACGCTGGATAGCATCCGTCCTGGCCTGCCAATCATTGAGGTGCGCGCAACGCGAGGCAAACACGTCCGTGCGGAGCCTATAAGCGCGCTGTATGCCCTTGGTCGGGTCTCCCATGTGGGCAGCTACCCAGAACTAGAGGACCAGATGTGCCAGATGACCGCAGCGGGATTTGAGGGGCCGGGTTCACCGGACCGATGCGATGCTCTGGTTTGGGCTTTTACGGAGTTATTCCCAAGCATGACAAGATCGAATCCACGCCGCGAATACATCCCGGATACGAGCTATGTTGTCTGACAATGTTTAACGATTCAAACGCGCTCATAACCTTGATGCTGCGGGAATTTCCACAATTTCAGTCAGCTATAGATTCATATTCCGGTGCCGGGGGGAATTACACGAGCAGAGGGTCGTACCCGGCAGGAAATTTCGGTTCCTTACTTGACAACGCGCCGCCATCATATGAGGGCACATTCGATTTGCCCGCCAGCCCCTTCTCCAGCAGCTACGACCAGTTCGGCATCCCATCCCCCCAACGCTACGACCAATCCAGCATCTCGGCAGCCCCGGACTACAGCACCGCGCCGCTCGGCAGCCCATTATTTGCTCACCCGCAAACGGCCCTGCCGCGTATGACAACGATGGACCCGGCGTTTCATCAGGCGGCTGCGCGCCAAGCAAATGCGCGAGCAGCGCAAAATTACAATGATTGGCAGGACTTTGACGGCGACGTGGACGACGCCCCACTGCCGACGGTAAGCAGCACCTCTTTTAACATAGCGGACGCGATATTCACGGCGCTGGGGTTAATCAACCCAGCTTTCGGACTCTTGTCGCTGCCGTTCACGATGGTGCGCGGTTACAACTATTTCTTCGGCGACGACGAAGTCGACGAGCAGTATATGGAGGATTTTGGGATCGATCCGACAGGCCAGTTTACTGGCATCGGCGGCCCTGCTGGCGCAGACGATACATCGGTTGGGGCTAACGCACCCGAAACGGAAGCCTTTGGCGAAGGCTTCGACCCCGGTGAGTTCAGCGACGACGGTGCCCCCAGCGGCACCACAAGTGTGAGCGGTGCAGCGGAAGGTGCAGAAAGCGTTGGTGCCGACGACGGCAGCGACGACGGTGCGGGCGGCCCTAGTGACTCGGGCGATGCCGAGGGCGGGCCGTTTCACCTCGGCGGCCTGTTAGGCGGCAGCGGCCCCAAGGACATAACCGCCGAGGGCGGCGAGTACATCATCCGCAAGTCTGCGGTCAAAAAGTATGGGCGCGGCCTTTTCGACGATCTGAATGAAAACAAGATCGGCAAGCGCCAGTTGAAAGGATTGTTGGATGCCTAAAGTCGGAAAAAAGCATTTCAGCTATAGCAAGGCGGGCCGCAAGGCAGCCAGCGCATACGCCAAGAAAACCGGCAAGAAGGTGACGAGGAAAAAGCGTGGGCGTTGAAATTCCGCGCAACGCGCAGCCGTTCACGATGGTTTACACGCGCGACCGCAGCAAGCCGCCGCCGCCCAAGCGTGGGCGTCCCAAGAAAGTGAAAAAGCCGGTGAAGAAGTGACTGACCTTCCCACCCGCCGCCATCAAATAAGCGAAACGGTTGGGCCGTTTATTGTGTCAGTAGGCTTCGATCCGCGCGACGGGAAACCGTGCGAGGTTTTCGTTACCAAGCGCGCGAAATCCGGCACCGACCTTGACGGGCATCTTTACGATTTAGGCGTTGCTGCCTCGAAAATCATGCAGGGCAAATAATGGCGATTTCAGAATTAGAGTTTGAGGGCATAGTCCGCTCAGAGATCGAGTCGGCAATCAACCACCATGACACAGAGTTGTCTGGCCAGAGAGTTGAAAACCTCGACTACTACATGGGCGAGCCGTTCGGCAACGAGATAGACGGTCGCAGCAAGGTCGTCAGCACTGAGGTGGCTGATGTCATAGAAATGATGATGCCGTCGTTGATGAAAATATTCACGGCAAGCGGCGAATTTGTGCGGTTTGCGCCTCGCGGCCCCGAAGATGTGGAGGCTGCCGCACAGGCGACTGATTACGTTAATTTTATCTTAAGCAACGACAACAACGGCTTTGTCACCATTCACAACGTCATGAAAGACGCTCTGCTTTTCAAACTGGGCGTTGTGAAGAGCTATTACGACGAAACGGAAAACGTAACAGAAGAAAACTACGAGGCGTTGTCCGAGGATGAGCTAACGGCCCTTGTATCGGACCCCGATATCGAGGTGACAGGGCAGTCAGCGACGGAGCAGGAAGACGAATTCGCTCCGACGTTGTTTGATATTAAAGTCAAGAAAACTACGCGCTTTGGCCGGGTTGTGATTGAAAACATCCCGCCTGAAGAGTTTTTGTTCAGTCGCCGCGCGAAATCTATGGACGACTGCACTTTTGCCGCGCACCGCACGCACCTGTCTGTGTCCGACTTGGTGGGCATGGGATACGATCAAGACGAGGTAGAGTCGTATGCGGGCGCGGAGGAAGCTGACAGCGAGCTGCAAGAGCGCTTTGAGGACTTAGAGTCCGGTGCTGAAAAGACTACCAGCGACCCGTCGCAGCGCAGCGTGCTGTTTACAGAGGTTTACATTAAATCTGATTACGATGGCGACGGGATCGCGGAACTGCGGCGCGTTGTTTGTTTAGGGCCAGCATATACGGTCATGGAGAACGAGCCGTATGACATGATGCCGTTCTCTGTTGTAAGCCCGATCCTTATGCCGCACCGGATGGTCGGGCGCAGCGTTGCGGAACTGGTAAAGGATTTGCAGGAGATCAAGAGCGCACTTCTGCGCCAGCAGTTGGATAATATCTTTGCCACCAACAACAGCCGCATCGCCGCCGTTGAAGGTCAGGTCAACATGGATGACCTGATGAGCAATCGACCGGGCGGCGTTGTTAGGATGCGAGCGCCAGGGATGGTGCAGCCAATCACTCCCCCGGCAATCTCACAAATGACGTTTCCGCTCCTGCAATACATTGATCAGGTAAAGGAGACGCGCACCGGCTTGACGCGTGCTTCGATGGGTCTCGACCCCGACAGCCTGCAATCTTCGACGCGTGCTGCAGTGTCAGCAACGATCTCAGCCGCGCAGCAGAAAATTGAAATGATTGCGCGGGTATTTGCCGAAACCGGCATCAAGCACCTGATGAAAACGGTCCTGCACTTGGTGCAGCTGTACCAGCAAGAAGCGCGAGTTATCCGGTTGCGAAACAGTTTCGTTAAAATGGACCCGCAATCTTGGGATGCGCAGTTTGACACGATTGTCGAGGTAGGACTTGGCACCGGGGATATCGAAAAGCGGATTTCTGTATTAGGCCAAGTAGCAGCGAAACAAGAGGAAATCCTCACAAAACTAGGCGTGGCGAACCCGCTGTGTACGCTGAAACAATACCGGGACACGCTTGCCAAAATTATAGAATTGAACGGGTTCAAGGATGTGTCGGCATTTCTTTTGGACCCCGACGATCTGCCGCCAGAACTCCAAGCGAAAATACAGGCCCGCCACAGTCAACAAGCTACGCCGCAGGATGAGGTAATCGCGCTAGAAAAAGCCAAGGCGCAGGCTGAGATTGAAAGCGACCGCATGAAAATGCAGGCCGAAATCGAAATTAAGCGGGAACGGGCTGCGCTTGAAATGGAACTGAAACGGGAAGAACTCCAACTAAAAATGGAACTGCGCGCCCAAGAAATGCAGATGGAGGCGCAGTTACGCGGGCTTGAGGCTTCGACCGGCCTCGACATTAGCGCCAATCTGCCCCGCGCCTGATGGACGATCTAACGCGTCAGCGTGAAATTAATCGCGCGGCGAAAGTTAAGGAAATTTTCCGCAACGAGATATTTGCGGAAACGTTGGATGTATTACGGGACCGTTATAAATCTGAGTGGGCTGCTACAGCCCCAGAGGACAACGATGCCCGCGAGCGCCTCTATTATTTGTCCCTGGCGCTAGAGGAGTTTCACGGTCACCTACGGTCTGTTTTGGAGACCGGGCAAATGGCCGAGGAACAGTTGCAGCACAAGTTGCACTGACCAAGCCGCAAGGCAGTCACCAATAAAATTTGGAGATTTGAATGAGCGAAGTAGCCCAAGACGGGACTCCGCTGTCTATTGCGTCTGCAGTAGACTCCCTTCTTGTTGCCGAGGCCCCTGCAGAGGAAATGCCACCGCAGCCGGAAGTTGTTGCCGAAACCGAAGAGGTTGAGGTCGAAGCCACCGAGGAAACCGAGGAAGCCGAAGACATCTTGCAGGCCGATGAGGCTGAAGAAGATGAAACCGAGGAAGCCGAGGAAGCCGAGGAGGTAGTCGTCGAAGATGAGCCGGTGCAAACGTACCGTGTTCGAGTCGGTGACGATGAAGTCGATTTGACGCTCGACGAGTTGCAGTCGGGCTATATGCGTCAGAGCGACTACACGCGCAAAACGCAGCAGGTCGCAGAGGGCCGGAAGCAGGCCGAAGCGGAACTGCAAGCGCTTGAGGCGCAGCGTCAGAGCTACGCCGAACAACTCGCAACCGTCGAGGCCGCACTTCAGCAATCGGAACCTTCTGAGGAATATTGGACCAATTTGCACGAAACCGATCCTATCGAATTTTTGAGCCAAAAAGAGGCCTATCGCAGTCGCCAAGACGCGTTGGCTTTGGCGCAAACTGAGAGGGAACGGGTCCAGCAAGAACAGATGGCGGCCTATGAAGCCCAGGCGCAAGAGCGCTTGAAGCAGGAAGGCCAGAAACTTCTCGAAAGTATCCCGGAATGGCGTGACCCGGATACGATGCAGCGAGAAAAGAATGCCGTCTACACGTATGCCAATCGGCACCTTGGGTTTTCCCCAGAAGAACTGAAAAACGCGTCTGACCACCGGGCGGTGGTGACTTTTCGCAAAGCGTATTTGTACGACGAGCTAATGTCGCAAAAACCCGCCGCCTCTAAGAAGACGAAAAAAGCGCCAAAGATGGTGAAGGGCGGACAACCTACGACTAAGCGCGAGACTTCAGCAAAGCGGAAGCGGCAACAGCTTCAGAACATCGGCAAGCAGAAAGGCGGAAAAGCCATGGATGCTGCCGTGGATTATCTTCTCAATCAATAGGAGGCCAATATGGCTACGCACACGACCGCGAGCGCGGTAGGAGAGCGGGAGGATTTGAGCGATCTTATCGCTAGGATTGACCCCGACGAGACACCTGTTTTCAGCAATGCCAAGAAGGAAGTGACTTCTGGCGTTTTTACAGAATGGCAAGTGCAAGAGCTGACCGCAGCTTCTGACACTAACCATGTCAATGAGGGAGCTGACTTCAGCTATGTGAATCCGACCGCAACGACCCGCCTCGGAAATTATCATCAAATCAGTGTCCAAGCCGCATCGGTTAGCGGCACTTTGGACGCCGTTGACAAGGCTGGCCGCGATAAAGAAACGGCCTATGTCAAACTGCTCAAAGGCATCGAGCAACGACGTGACATTGACAAGGCTCTGTTCAAGAACGAAGCCCGGTCGAGCAGCGACCCCCGCAAGGCGGGCAAGCTGTTAAGCTACATCACGAACATGGAACTGATTTCCGCGTCAACGACACCGACCGGCGATGGTTCAAATGTCAGTGATATGGCTGGCACCAACGCAGCATTGACGTTGGCCAAGATCGACAGTGCCATGAAGAAGGCATATGACGATGGCGGCTCGCCCGACATGCTGGTTGTTTCGCCAGCGAACAAGGTTGCGTTCTCCGACCTGTCTAGCGGCAGTGCGGTGACGAACCAGTTGCACATGACTGCGGGAAATCCGACTGACGCCGTCATAATAGGTTCAGTTTCAATGTATTTAACCGACTTTGGAACTTTGAACGTGGTCATCGACAGGCAGGCGGCTAACACCGAGATTTTCCTGCTTGACGCCGACCATTACAGCATCGGCCATTTGCCGGGACGCCTGTTCTCGGCAAGCGACGTTGCCCCCGTGGGT
>Ga0110931_1000738_pt1 | contig 12264 bp, 15 predicted proteins | sample 4_EtaG_FD_79333 | JGI IMG/M metagenome (GOLD analysis project Ga0110931, IMG submission 79333) | Marine viral communities from the Subarctic Pacific Ocean - 4_ETSP_OMZ_AT15127 metaG (version 2) (version 2) | ecosystem: Environmental > Aquatic > Marine > Oceanic | place: Pacific Ocean | collected... | reverse complement strand
TTCGTTGTGTGTAAAAATTGGTTAATTATTCTCAGCGTCTTTTGCTGCCTTCAGTGTGTTAGCGTGTTGCTTCAGCAATGATTTCCACGGCGTTTCCATCAACGCTTGCCCGTAACCCTTTTTGGAAACGGCTCTCAGGAATAAAACGGCGTAAGTGGATGGCAGCTCAACAACAAGTTCAAATAACTCTTGGTCCTTATGCTTCCACCCCTCTTCACATAAATATTCCGCCAACCGATTGGACCACGCTTTCAACAAAACGTTGTCCGTCGGTGCTTCCTTTTTTCCTTCAATAACGTCGGCAACTTTTGGAACGCTGACATGGGTTTTCATCCATGCCAAAAATCCGCGTGACGTGTCATAGCCAATAACTCCAGCAACCACTTCCGCGTTCGATGTTGCCTTAATGACGATGCCCAAACGATCCCAGTTTCTTGGACTCGGTTGGTTTTCATCCAGCTTGGCATCCCATCGATGAAACTGCTCCGGGTGTTGTCCGAGGTATTCCAAAATTAATTCATTGTGATCGCTCGACTTTTCATACCACGTTTTCCAGCCGTCCAAATCAGCTTCTATGTTCAGCATGATAAACCGATCACGTAACGCGGACGCAAGCCGTGTACATCCGGCTCTATCTTCAACGCGGTTGCCGGTCATTACGATTACTGTTTCAGGGTGTAATTTGGTTTTGCCAATCTCACGCCCCAAAACAAGTTTCATCAGCGGGGAAATCATGTCCGGCGTTGCTTGCGTCAACTCGTCCAAACAGATAACTGCCTTTTCAGTCGGCCAAATTTCCGCTGGAAACCATTTTGCCAACTGCTCATCCGCGTCAAGGAACATGCCTCCACGGAAATCGATAGGTTCGAATTCAGCGGCTCGGATTTCGACATACGGCAGGCCAAGTTCCTCAGCGACTGCCTTTACGATTGTTGTTTTGCCTAGTCCCGGCGCTCCTAGTATGCCAAACGGCTGTCCGATATTGGCAAGTTTTACGCCCTCGTTGATTAGTGTTTGTGCGTTCATCGTTTTACCTTTCATGTTGTTGTGGTTGTTATTGGTTTAGAGCCATATCAAGTAGCGTTTCAATTGCAATCAACAGTTTGATTTGCGCTTTACGCTCGTTTTCCATTTGGGACCATCCATCAGCTATCTGCCTCAAGTCAACTATTCGATCCACGTCGTATGCGTGGATGGCCTTTACTGTTTCTTCCAGTAATTGCGTTTCCGTGTTCGGATATTGGTATTGTTCATCATCCATTGTGTTGCCCTTCGTGGTAATGGTTTCGTTTTGTGCTTGCAAGGATTTGTTCCACAAACTCTACGGCATCTTTTGCATCTCCAAAACTTCCAATGTTGGATAGTCTTTCTATGACGCGATGTATCAGGTATCTTGCCATCTCCGCTTCCCGGTGAGGCCTGTGTGATTCGTCTTTCATGTCCATCACTCGGTTGGCTAGTATTTCGTGTACGTTCATCGTTTGTTCCTTTCGATTCGGTTTACGGGGTTTAATAAATTGTCGTGAAGGAAAACCAGTTCGTCAGACACTTCATCGATCATGTCCATGAACAAGGACAATTTCTGGTTATCAAAACCGGCAATTTCGAACGCTTTCTCAACCGCCTCAGTTAAGATGGTTTCTATATCCTCTCCGTTTAGATGTTGCACCCAACGAGCCGCCTGTAACATGTCACCTACTGATTCCGCTGCGTGTTTTTCGTTGATTGAAATTTTCATAGTTAGTTCCCTTCGTGTTTATTCATGATTTTGTCTACGCATTTTTTTGCACTGTGAAGTGACTTTCTAACGCCGAATCGTTTAGCCATTTTCCATTCAAGGTTTTCATGCTGCGTTCCGTACGCCCATGACCCGTCATCTGTTTGTTGGATCACGAACCAACGATATGTGTAACAGCCAGTGCAAAATCGTTTCAGTTTTTCATTCTTAGTACTAAGCATCGTTCGTTCCTTTCAAATTGTTGTTAGTTGTTTGTCCGAATTTTAAAATCAATATCGTTAATCCGTTTATTATCGTTGCTTACCTCAGAGGCCAAATCGTCCATTCCATACTGTCGAGCAAGATCAATTAATGCCGCCTTAGTGGCTTGGTGTCGAGTTCTTTGACCGAACGCTTCACCTTGTTCGCATTCACCGCCTAACCCTTTGGCGGAAGCGTACCCTTCGAATCCCCAGCACTTGTAGCTGCTAAGTTTAATTTTGACGTTTTGCTTTTGTTCGATAATAGATTTCAGTTTTTGGTTTGTCATCGTTCGTTCCTTTCAAATTGTTGTTAGTTGATTTCAATCCAGTATCCATATTTTCTTGGGCGTCTTCCGCCCCTCGAACCATACAACGCTATTCCAAATATGTCGAAGTACACGCGCGGTTTGTTGTCGCACGTCACATAGCTTCCTTCATCTTTCTGGATTACTTTGCGGGTAATTACTTTGCCGTTGCTAGTTTCGTAAGTCAATGTCATCGTTCGTTCCTTTCGTGTTGTTGTTAATTAGCATCCGCGTCGTTTAAGTTCGTTTTCATATTGTTCTTTTTTAACGTACCAGCTCGATTGGACGTATTCGTTTCCTGCTTTGCTGTCTGCAATAAATTCGTTGACTGCTGCTAACGCTGTTCGGATTGTTTGTGTTTCCCACGTCGTCAGTTTTGTATTCATCGTTTTTACCTTTCAAGGTTTGCATAAAAAAAAACAACCAAGTCCGAGCATCACAAACAAAAGTGATGCTCGGTGTTTGTTGTTTTCGATTTCGTTTTTAATTGTTTACGGTAGACCGAAAGTCTGTTAACCCTCAATTGCTTCTCGCTACTCGTGAGCGGTTTTCGTTCGCAATTGTGTCCGGCGTTTAGTGGCTTGTCGTTTGTCGGCTCAACACCGAAAACGTCCACCCCTGTTTGGCAGCGAACAACTACGGCGCGAATTATTTTTTTCGTCGCGGTTGTTGTTGGGGCCAAACGGCCAAGCGGGTTAACAAGCATGTGACTTCGACCAATCGCGTTTCAGGTCGTGGTTCGAATCATTCGAACGCCTAAAGGTCAGGATTTGTTTTGTCGGCTCTTTCGAGCGTTCGACTCCCAACCGTCCATGCTTCCCAGTGGCATCCATGCCACACCTCTATTTGTCGCATATGCGACAAAGAAACGCCAGACCAATTTCTATATCTTGTCTAGAAACCCCAAAAAAAACTGGCAGGTCCACAGAGGCTGCCAGAACGCACGCCCAAATACAGGGCAAACTATGCGTCCACGCTGGTTTGCCGACGCTAGGCGGCAAATATGGACTCCACAGGGCCAATTCTAGCTCCTGTCGATAACCACAAACGAGCGCCCCCAAACGGGATGCCAAAGAAGGTCCACAGAGGCTGCCAGAACGCACGCCCAAATACATGGCAAACTATGCGTCCGATTGGTTTGCCGACGCGAGGCGGCGAATATGGACCCTTAAAAGACAAAAGGAAGGGGCGCTCGATAACCACAAACGAGCGCCCCCAAACGGGGGAAAGGCGACCCCGCTATTATGGCGATTGGATGCCGTTGTTCTCAAGTACTAGAATTGCTTTCGTTGAGGTCGTCGCTCGATAAACACCGTTGATGTAATCGTTCGTCGTAAGGTCTGCGTAAGGCATTAACTTTCCGGCTGTCGATGACAAGTAGTAAAGTTGCCCAACCGTCATTGAAGCGCCCGTAATGATTGTTCCACTAGTTGCGACTGCTATGAAGTCACCATCGGAGGCTGATTCCGATTGAGCGATTCCATACACCGCCGTTGAAGCGGAAGCAGTGTTGATTGCCTTGGTTGCTTTGTTGCTGTTCGATCCGTTTCGATAAACGGCCATTCCTCTTGTAATTGCTTCGGCTGCTTCGACCACAACAACTTTTGTAATGCTTGAAGCAACTCCAACGTTAGCCGCTGTAATTGATAAGTCTGCCATTGCTACCACTGCCCGCTAGGGCAACCTCCATTAGTTCTGTTTAAGTGCATTTTAAAAAATTCTTCTCTTGAGTTTCTACAGTTGCCGAGAGTCTTGCAAGCAATGCCTCTAAAACAACTGGAGCAATTTGAACAAACGACAATCCTTTTCTCTAGCAAATTGTCGCTTACTTTCTGGTCTGTTACGTACTCGTTAAAATTTCGCTTTAGGATACTCTGCAATTGTTCTTTTGAAACATCGTCATTGCCAAGTTGTATGTATCTGACGACGGCCATTACTCATACTCCGTTTTAACATCGCATTGCGTAATGGTAATGAGCTTCCGCCAGTTGTTACAAAATTCAGGCGGTGCGCCATTTGTCTCAAAGTCTACTCTATGCCAGTCTTGTTCAGTGATATACCCTCCGTATTGAAACGCAATATAATTTGCGTCATCTCGTAGCAAACCAAATCCGGCTGCCCCCCCACTGCTAATATTCCGGCAAGGTTTGGGACCGGTGATTCCGGTAAAACTTCCTTCACGACCGGTGGCCCACTCACCTTGCCAGCTAGGAAAAACGCTAAAGGGGTCAATTGCTTCCGCTGCTTTAATATCGGCAAACGTTCCGTTTACTTGGTCTACGCCGTCCATCACGAATTTATATTGCACGGTATCGTGATATCCGTCTATGTCATTTGAAGTAAGATCGGTTAACGCTGGTTCATATATCTCCCACTCAAACAAATGAGGAACTGCACCGTAAGGCCAACCCAAAATTTCAATCGGGTTGTAATTCCATAACGTCAATCCGCCAACTTTGATTGCAAATTCACCATAGTGTGTGGCACCTAAATTTGGATTACTATTCGGTTCCGAGCCTCTTGAGTAAAGCCAGTCGATATAAAATTTCACACCGCAAAGGCTCATGGAAAACCAATACCCCCAACTAGGATCGATGTTTGCCATAGCCGGTCTATCAGATTTCCACTGTGCAAAATCCGGCCCCGGTTCAAATCCAAATGCTACCGTAGTTCTTCTTGCTCTTTCGGCTGGATGTTTATCTTCAGGCCAATTGTCTTCGAATTTAACTGTTGATCTAAGATCCCCATCCATACGTAAACCGTCAAACATCCACCAATCTTTTACGTTGTTATGAAGCGCTGGCTTGTAACGATTTTGGGCGGGTACTTGGGGGGTTGCCCATTCGTTATTCACTACCCCGGATCTATTATCTCTGAAATACGTTGTATACGGGTAGTTGTAGATTTGCGTTTTTATACCAACCGGATTTTGTAACCTCCAAAACTCTAAACCGTTGCCATGTTGCAACTGGGTTTGACTCTGATACTCTTTAAAATATCCGGCTGGTTGGCCGAAGCGAAATATGGGAACTTGGTCTTGAGGTTTGTTTGTGACTAATGTGGTTAATGGATGCCCCGGCCCGCCATCGACATAGTTTGGATCATTTTCGATTGCTGGATTTAATACTTTTTCGTTCTTCTGTAGCGTATACATTTCTTCATTTTGAAAATCAGCTACAGTATGGTCTGTTACTGCAAACCCTCTTTTGATGCTGTTAATTGTAGTGCATCCACACCAATACCAAGGTCTTGTGTTCTTTGTAGCGGCAAGCTGCCAGACTTGCGTGCAATCGCCCACGTTAAACGTCACTTCAATCAATTCATATAAACTACAAATTAAGCACTTGCCGTCATGAGCGTTTAGCGTAATGGTTGCGGTATCGCTTCCATATTCTGAAAACGATCTTCTTCGATACCATAGTGACCAGATTGATTCCGTATATATCGCGCGGGGGTTTTGGTAGAAATAAATAGCAAAAGCACGCCAATTTGATGCTGGTTCAACAATCCAAGTCCCCGTCCCTCCTTCTACTGGCAAGTCGGTCAACTCTAAAACATTTCCCACGACGGTAGGCGTTCCATCTCCCACATAACTGATGCTGTTTATGCTCGATGTACCCTCAAAACGAACATACAATTTTTCTGGTTGATTATACCAACCAAGCTCAACGGTAAATCGGCCCGTAGCGTTGTCGTACGTAGGGGTCAATTTATAAAGAGGCCATGCGTTCTTGTTTCTGCGGCGATGTTCGTAAGGGTCTGTTTGCCAGATGCCTTCATCATCGTTGTAATTTATTTTAACCGTAGCCGTTATCGTTCCGTTGGTATTGCACTCAAGACTGTACTGGGTAAATGTTTCCTCATACTCATATTTAAATCCAAAATCTTGCATTGCATTTAGCTTGAGAAGTTCGTCGCAATCGGCTGCATAACCGAAACTATGATCTGCCCACGGCAATCCGTCGATTGTTATTGGCTGACTCGTGCCGCCAAAGGTTGCGCTGTCTCTAAGTGGTCCGCATAAAGACAGCGTGCATGACGTTGGCTTGCCGCAACATTCCGCGCACAATCCATTAGAGTTTGTCATTAACCATTTGCCTAAATTGTTAAGCGCAAACGGTTCGCCGCTGACTACTAGCCTGCCTTCCTTGCCAGTCATCTAGATTGCTCCAATTTGCTCGCCAGAATAACTAATCAAGTCCCAGTCGTCGCTTACGTCCATCTGTTGATATTCAACGTCAATCCCAAACCCGTCGTTGCTAGTCGATACGTTTGAATATCCGGTTGCAGACAGCAGACCTTGAACCTCTGAATCGCTCGTGTAGTGGCCTCCTTTAGTAACGTAATTTACTGCACCGCTTGTTATCGCTTTAAACGTGAACGATCCAACGCCCTTTGTTGAATGTTGAATCCTTGGCAAGACCTCGAACGTGTGCGCGCTGCTACCATTCGTTGTTTTAATGATTGTCCATTCAGTCGTTCCTAGTGTTATCGTGTCTCCGGTCCTCATTGCTTCAAGAACTGTTTCCCGATCTGTCGATCCGTTGTCATCGTGATTAAATACTAACGTCTTACCGTTGGCGGAATGGTGAGCGTATCCGGCTGCTGGTGCTGCTGACGATGATTGATAGTTCCACGAAGCTGTAAAGCTAGTAGATGATGCTGAACGACTGGCTACTAGAAGAACATCGAACACGGCTGCCGTTTTGAAAAGTTTGTTGAACGGAACATCTACCCAAGCGTCCGTTGTGTTGGTGGTAAATCGTGGAAGCACTTGCGTGAATACGGGAGTTCCCGTTGGCGATTCAATAAACCATAACTCATGCTGCAACCCACTCGCGGAACTAGGAATGAAAAAACGAAGATTTGAAATTAATCCACCACTCGCCCACGTGTATCTTTGGCCTGTGATAGTCTCAAACGCTGTCCCCGATACAGTTGCCCACGTTGGAGTTGAACCAACTTTATAAGCCGGTTCGGTTAATGGTTGAGGCGCGGGCTTTTCGTTTGTTACTTTATTACTGACCATCATATAAGGTCCGTCTGTAACCGCCGTGTTGCCCGGATATGTTAGCGTGTCTAAATATGAGCCGCCCCAAAGCATTGAAAGGTTCTGAGTGGATTCACATTCGGCAACGGCAAACACTTCGTTGCACCAAGCAATTTGAATTTCAGTGTAATTCCCTTCCTCGTAGTAAGCTAATCCGGCGGTCGCTTCAACATACTGCCCAAACTCACTTCTTGCGAAAAGACCATTGACGATTGGGTCAACATCACGACCTAGAACCGTTCCTTGATCGCTGCCGTGTGTGTATACGTCATATTTGAAACTGCATTGCTCGGTTAAGCTGCCAGCCTCACCACTTGATTTTACTAATTCAACACAAATCAAGTATCGACCGGATGCCGCGAACGTTAATCCATTAACTTGCGACGCTTGAATGATTGAATTTGCTTTTGGCACATGGTCGAATAAGACAAACTCTTTGACTCCAGTGTTTGTTGATGTCTTGGTAGTTAGATCCCACTTAATTAACTCGCACTCTATGCGCATCAACTGCCCGTTTTCATCACTTGGCAATTCATTTTCTATAAACGTCCCAACTTTGTAATATCTGGCTGGACGAGTCGCAAGAAATTTATCTGCTTGACCCGTTTCTAAATCAACTCCGTTGGATTCAACCCATTTAACTGCGTTAGCTATTTTTTTTTCGGAGCCTTCCGAGAAGTAGCGAGTCATTACACACCTAATCCCATGCCGCTTAAATTAGTGGTTCTAAATACTTCAAACTCAACCCAATGTGCTATGGTGTTATCCGTCTCTTTGTATCCGTCTGGCTTGAGCATCACCTTAGTTCCAATCCTATCGCCGTTGTCATCCTTGGCGGTCGTTAAAATTGGCGTCCCGGCGTTGAACGGATCATCTTCTAAGTAATAAGTTCCTTCATGACGAACCCTTTTCCACCACGCCCTCGCCGCTTCAGTTCTTACTGGGTATCGAAAATGGAATTGAACCGTTACCGTCCAGTAAGTTAAGTCTTCTGCGTAAACAATCTTTGCGCTAATGTTATGAACTCGAACAACACCGGGAGCAAACCCTAAAAACACATCGCTGTTAACCGTGTTAGTGTAGTAGTAGATTGAAGACGGATCGAAGGACGCTAGATTTTTAGTGATAGTTGCAGACAAGTCTCCTACCGGTATTTTGATTCCGGTCAATGGCTCTCCCGCTGCTGTGTTTAATGGCGAGCCGTTAATGTCTTCATCTATTTCTTCCGTTGATGACAGCGTTGAGTAACTAATATCTGGCGGCGCTTTAAGCGGGTTCTCCTCCTCGTCCTTGGTTTCACTCTTATACTGGAAATCACATTCGAACATAATCGGCGAAACACGTTTTGCCGTTGCACTTCGGCATCGAAACCACGGGCTGGACGGATGGCTCGATCCGTTTTTTGGCAATCTATTATCAGCAAGCACGGTAGGTGCGTACACATCGCCGTATTGAGTCGTTACGGTTACTGTAAACTTCCTTGTCCACGATGTTGACCCTTTAATACCGTCGGGTGATTGCCATCCTCCGCCCTCTTGAAAGGTTTCGCGAACATCTAAAATCGGCCAAACACTAGTCATTAGATTTGTACCTCAGTTGTTTCTGTTTCTTTCATCGCAAGATCCGATAAGAAACCAACAGAGTCCTTCAGCAAGTCTTTTATTTTATTGAACGTCTCAATTTGTTTATCGTTTTGCGCAATCATTTTGTTCTGCCGTTCCTCCATTGGATCGGATCTGGATCTGCTTAGGAATCGCCCCTCTGAAGCGGTCAATGCTTGATAGGCTGCTGCTGCTGATTTTTTCTTAGGATCCTTCTCGTCCTTTTTGTCGTCTTTAAGGTTCGATAAATCCAAACCCATCCAGTCACCAGCGTCACCGCCCAACTCCATAGAAAACGTGTCTTTCCATCCGTCCATTCTCTCTTTGAATTTGTCATCGACTTTTCCCATGAAGTCGTCCGTTATCGCTTTCCTCGCTCCTTCTATTGCCTTTTCCTCTGGTGTAAGTTGGCGCGTAATTAAATCCGGCAACGGAGATGTAGTTGCCTCAAACCCTTGCAGTAAATTTCTCCCAGCGATCTCACCCGCTTTTAACATTGCTGCTCCGGCTCCCATGTCTCCACTGATGACAGACCAGAACAATTTGAACATGTCTATCACTTGCTGAATTCTGTTTTGCCACATCGTTATGTAAGCTACAAACAAATCGCGAAAGATGTTAAGAAAGTTTTCAGCAAACCACTTAAGAACTCCCGGTATCATAACCGTGAAAAAATGTTTAACGTTTTCGACGTATTCAAGAAACTTTTGATACACTGATAACACATAAAGCGCCATCATCTGTTTCCAATTCAAAACAGCTTGTTCAACAAATGTAAACGCGTAGACCAGCTTCTCTCCCATCCATGCTGCAAATTCACCAATCTTATTTGCTAACGTTTGAAACAGCGGCAGCAGTTTGCCGATTAATTTTTGAACCACTGGTGCAATACGATTAAACCAGTCCGCTATTTTTTTAATTGTCGGCGCAAGCAATTCACCAACCTTTTCTAGCATGTCGCCCCAGTTATTGCCTAGCGATTTTAATGCGCCTTTTAATGTGGTTGTTCCTTGGGTTGACATATCCCAACCCTCTTTCAACTTCTGTTGAACAAACGCTTGTTTTTCAGCTTGCGTTTCCATATTCCGCATCGCTGGAAATGTTTCAATCAGTGCATCTAGATAACCCTCTGTTCCATTAACCGCCGCTTTCATTGATTTCTTTAAGGACTTACCGGTTACTTCACTCAAGGCAATTGCCGTTTGCGTTACTTGCTTCATTCGATCGTCAGTAACGCCCATTCCTCTTGCCACTTGCATCTGGTTTAGTATCTCTTCGTCACCAATGTTCGTAAGCATTTGAAGATTGCTTGCGTAATCTTGCAAGTCTTGGGAGTTTCCTCTAATTGCTTCCTCTTGGACTGCCCAATTACTAACGCTTTCGCTTAGGGTTCCGGTGAACGCATTAAACGCTGCCTTCGCCGCTGCTGAGGCTGCTTTAGCAGCTAACAATCCGCCAGCCACTAGAGCTAATGGACCCACCAACCCCTTCATGCCGCCGCCTAATCCAGCACTAGATCCTGTGGTTTTTTTCATTGACCCACCAAGTTTATCGGTAGAGCTTGCTGCCTTGCTAATTGCTGGAGAAGCTTCATCTCTGGCAGTCAGAAGAATTGCTACAGAATTACTAGCCATTTTTTACTTTCCGTATTTTTGATTTTCTGCTCTTGAGTCTTCACTAAACAAATACCTGCAAGCTATTAAAAATGATTGAGCTTGGTCTAGCGTGCCGCCTGCAACCGGAAACGAACCTTCTTTTGCAAAGTCCGCAAGCTCAATAAATTCCATGGTTTCCCGACATACCATACTCCTTGGACATTCTGTAATTTGTACCCATCCTTCTCCGTCACACTCTTGGCAACCGGCTTCATCACAAGTCGGACAAGCTATTTGCATCGGCGTTTGTTCACTCACTGGTATCTCGCAACGATGAGGAGAACAACCTTTGCACATTAGCTCGTTTCTGATACAGCTTGCAACTCGGATTTTTTTTTATCTTCATGGGTAGGCATAACCGCCCCAAGTATCTTTCCCATTAAATCGGTGGACGCTTCGATGGGGTTAAGTATCAAATCAATATCTTCTTTTTTGAATGGTATTTCGTTGCCAGTTTCTGGATCAATCATATTTACCCAGTCCAGCAAACCTATGGAAACGGTTTCGTAAATCGCGTCAAGTTGGGCGGACATCCCAGCCACTTTCCCCGATTGCAAAGCATCAAAAACTTTAGCCACCTTCCTCCATTCGCGACCATTCAACGCGCGGTATATGAAAGTTGGTGGCTTGTCTTTGTCTTTGTCCGAGTCGAGAACAATCTCAATACGCGCTTTAGGGTCTGTAGTTATTGGCATTGTATTAACCTTTCCTTTTTTTTTAACTGAATACAATTGTTGGTGGTGTGTTGTATCTGATTTCCATGTCATCGACAACAATCCCGCCACGGTCTGATTGTGAAACGCTGATTGTTTGGCACTTCGCCGATGCTATTGTTACGGTGTCCGTTCCGTCTTCAAGAGTGATGCTTGTTGCGTACTCCTGCATAGTCAACCAATCACCGTAAGTGTCGTCTGCTGCTACTAAAGCCGCCTCCGGGTTGACGGATAACGTTGAAGTCCGCCCTGTAATAATTCCCGCAACATAACCAGCACGCTCAACGTTACATTCCCTTAACACAACTTCATTTCCGGAAGCAAACGTTGCCGATTGAATATAAGGGTTGTATGAACCAGCCAACGTCATAGCGTTGGCACTTCGGAACGGCTTGTTAACTGGCAACGAACTAGGAGTTGGAACTGCAATGTCTTCCATAATGTTCTGCTTACTAGCCTCAGTTCCAGCATCTAGAACTCCAGTAAACGTCCATTCACATTTAACTGGCTTTCCGGTTTCCATTACAATGCTAAAATCACCAACGCAACCAACTAATTTCATTCCCCTGCCGTTTTGGTACAGTTCTATCGTTACTGTACGAGGGACAGAATGAGCCGCTGTTGCTGGCGCTAATGAGGAGGCGGTAAACGTTTCTGAAGTTCCGCTGGTCCCTTGTGCAAACCCACAAGCTGGAAGCAATGTCTCCGCCCATGTAGGAGCCGTTTGCGAGCCATTGCCGATGAAGTCAGTGGAGAACGTTGCCGTTCCAGACATTAAACCCGTGGACGCTATGTTATGATCGAACGTTCCTAGTTTTGGACGGTCCACGATTTCAATTGTCGGTGCAATGATTGGATCGTAAGCAAGGAAATTACAATCAGCGGCTGCTGTACCTGCGTCGGTTCCGATTGTGCTTTCTAGTTTTGCGGCGATTACGCCAATTTTTCTCAGTAATGGCA
>Ga0110931_1000731_pt1 | contig 12315 bp, 5 predicted proteins | sample 4_EtaG_FD_79333 | JGI IMG/M metagenome (GOLD analysis project Ga0110931, IMG submission 79333) | Marine viral communities from the Subarctic Pacific Ocean - 4_ETSP_OMZ_AT15127 metaG (version 2) (version 2) | ecosystem: Environmental > Aquatic > Marine > Oceanic | place: Pacific Ocean | collected... | reverse complement strand
CGTGCCGGACGTTGTGGGGATGTAGGATGTTGGGAACGCGCCTGCTTCGACTTGCGCTCCCCATAGATAGACCTCCCCTGTTCCACCGCCCGTAAAGCTGCCATTTGACGGCCCGATGAGGACCGACAAAACGCCGCTGCTATATGTTTTTGTGACGCTGCATCGATACCAGCCGTTGCCTGCGTCAATGACGGTGGTGGCATCAGGCGTGCCGGAAGTGCCTTGCACCGCGCCTGTGTTCAAGTTGACTTCAAGGTATTGCCCGCCTCCGGCCTGACCAAAACCTATGAAGGCGTAACCGGCACCGCTGGCTTTGAAAAACACAGACGCCGTCACGGCCCCTGCACCTGGTGAAACGCCGTTTTCGACGAAGTCGAACCCGGTGGTACTGGTCAGTTTGTCGGCGGTGATTGTGCCGTCCGGTGCAGTCGTTGCGTTGGCCGCCACGGTGATGTTGCTGTTTGTCCAGCTTGCGTTGTCGAACTCTGATGATCGGTCACAGAGATTGGTCCGCGCCTCCTCAATCGACATGCCCTGGCTATTGCCGCCAGCATCCCACTCAAACCCCGGCACGTTGTTTGCGTAGGTCTGGAGAGTGCCAGAGCTATTGAGCAGATACTTCGAAGAAGCCCTGGTACAGGTGATGATATCCGCGAAATTTCTTTCGACGATGCTCATGTCGAACTCCTCAAGCGAAAACTCGCTGTGGCGTTGCGGGCTTTTGATCGAGCGCGTTGAGCGAGCTAGCGTCGATCTCTGCGTCATGCACGATGACGTTGCAAAAGAAACCGGCCTCCATCACCGCAGGCTCGACAACCGTCTCGCCTGCCTCGTCAAAAACGGCTGGCGTCGTGACGATGGGGATATCCCAGTCGACGGCCCACTGATGGTTGTAGACACAGAGCATTTCCTCACCATTCTCGTCGGCCCCCACGAAACCGGGGAAAACGTCGTTCAGTGCCGTTTTCATGGCGGCTTCGTTGCTTGCTTTCAAAAATAAAGTCATGTTGAGATCTCCTGCAAAAGCGCGTTGGTCAAACGGCGCGGGTAATACTTGAGTTGGGCTATGTGACCGTTCCAACTGTTATTTCCCGCACGGTCATGTCCGATATACATGATGGTGTTTGCGGTCGGGACTGCCCCGGCTGTGTCTGCTACAACGGCTGCGCCGTTCAAACTGGTCGCAAAATCGTTAGCTTTGTAGGCGACAGCAAATTTGAGGCTGGTGTTATCGGCGACAGCGACAGCGCCTTGGTTGGCGTAACTGGTTCCGGCGGAAACCTCGTAGTACCGGATATCATCGGTGCTTCCCTGGCGATATATATAATGACGGTTGTTGTCGTCGCCTGGATTGGTGACATCAACAATCGTGTCATTGCCTGCAATCCGCGCCAACGGTGTCTTCCCCGAAAACAAGAAAGTACCCTCGTCCAAATTTAGCCAAGTCATGTCAGAGATAGACGCAACGTCAGCCGCCCTTGCGACTGTCGACGAGGTCGTCGGAATATACGAGGTGGGGAAGGCGCCGAGTTCAAATTGCGCGCCCCAAAATAAAGCCGTGCCGTTGCTGCTGGTGAAGACCAGCCGAGCCGAGGTCTGCAATGCCGCAATCGTCCCGGCAACTGAATATCGATACCAGCCGCTACCAGCGTCCGTGACGGTGCCAGTGCCAGTGTGTACGGTGATTGCACCTGTCGCTGGATTGATCGTTGTGTTCCCTGCACTGCTGTACGTGGGCAACTGCTGGAATGAAAAACTAATGGAGGTGGCCGTCCCGGCTTTGACAAAAATGGAGGCCGTGTAGGTAGACCCAGCCGTCACAGACATCGCCGCCGCATTGGTAATGTAGTCGCTTCCGTTCCAAGTGTCTGCGCTAGCCGTACCGTCTGGCGCAGTGCCTGTCGTAGCGGTTATTGCAGCCGATGCATTCTTGTACCAAGCCGCGTTAGCGAACTCCGAGGATCTGATATTCAGATTGGTACGCGCCTCCTCGATCACCATGCCTTGCGGCGCGTTGCTAGCTCCGGGATCGTGATCGATGGCGGGCGAGTTCGCGCCAGAAGCGACCAGCGTTCCCGAAGAATTGAAGTGCCATTTCGTCGCGCTTGTCAGCGAGATGATATCGGCAAAATCAACGACTTTCGTGCTCATGCGGCACATCCTTTCGTCAGCAAACCCGGCTCAAACCATTGGTGACTTCCCGCCTCAAACCACTGATATTGTTGACAGGGGCCAAAGACCAAATCGAGCGTCGTCGTGTAGGAGCTGTCTGAAATCCCAGGCTCGTCGAAATTGAGTGACAGGCTGGCATCAGGTTCAAAAAATGAATACGCGGGGTCAGTGAAATCCAGATCCAGGGAGATGTAGGTTTCATGCAGCATGTCCAGCCGTGTCTGTGCGACGAAGTCGAGCGACAAGGTTTCGCCGCCCTTGCTGCCCGTCGCACTTCCAGTTGAGACCAGTATCCCCGGAATAATCATGGCTAGGTTCCTAGCTCCGTGAGATACAGGCTACCGTCCCCGCTTTTGCGGATGGCCGCGATCTTGTGGCCGCTCGTCATGCGGAAATACATGCGCTCACCCGCTGCCAAAAAATGCCCGCTGCTTGTCGCCGTCGGTGCGGCCCCGAACGCCAGGAAACAATCGGCTGTTGCATACACTGTGACAGTCAGGTCATCACCTTGACCGGCAACCGCTGCCGTTGTTGCGGAAGATGCTGTTGAAGTGGATGCAATCGACACTGTCTGGCTCGATCCCATTCGGAAAACTGGATGGGTTTTATTTAAGAAAACTGCCATGGTTTGTTGCTCCTAATTATTTCCCACGCGCCTGATGCTGAAATAGTTGTTGTTTGGGGAAGAGGCGGCAGGATGAATATTGATGTTGCTGCCGTAATTATGGCGCACACCAATTCCAAAACGGTCGCCAACACTGCCTGACCACAAGCCGTGCAACTCTTGAACAACGTGATCGCTGTACGAGGTATCCGCAGCGACATGCATTACATTTGTGAGTGCGCGCGTGCTAAGAGTTCCGTTGTTGAACAGCCACATTTCAGCCTCGAAATCGTGGGCAGATAACGGCTCCCAACTGACCCATGCATGTATCTCGTATGTACCTTTTGACGGGATGGTGTACCAATAATTGCCAGCATCCCAACCCGAAAGCGTGTCCCTGTTAACGGTGTCAAACAGGACTTTAGTGTCGGTCGCAGTGGTTACTGCAACGGGAGTTGGAGTCGGCCAATCAGTGTAATATCGCAGCGTAACATTGACATCACCGACAGCGATCCAAACGGTCCCATCAGAAACGAACTCAACCCAATCTCCCAACTCGTACATCTTTATTGCTGTAAGAGCGGTGTCGCCCCAGGCCGAAATAGTGTCAGACCCACCGCGTTGGATGGTCTTCAAATTGTTGTCGTCTTTAGCTCTTACTTTGCAGTTAAAACCAACCGGCACTGTAGAGATGGTTGGAAGAGTCAACGTAACCACGTTTGAGGTATCGAGTATAAATCCGTTATCTGACCAGACGATGTTTCCAGTTGAGGTTACTGCCCGAACTGGCACCAAGGGCTGCATGTTATGTTCAGCGATCCATAGACTGCCGTTATTCACCAGCTTCACACTCTGCCCGTAAAAGCGCAGCGTAAAATTCTGAACGCCAGTGTTTTCCCCCAGCGATCTGATTGTCTCGGAACCATTACCGTCAACTGTAACGATGTTGCTATCAGCGTTCCTGATAGTGACATGGAACCCGTTTGCAACAGTTGCCACTGCCGGTAGGGTTATGGTCGTCGTATTCGTTACGTCAATTATCTTGTCGTGATCTGTAGCCAGAACGCTGTATGCGCCAGTTTTCGCCACGATAGGGGAGATAGTGTCATCCTCTTGCCAGCGGTAGTCTTGGGCAACAAAATTTAGCCCCAGGCTCGTGACATCGAATGCCCCGTAAAACGCAGTAACATCTGCATCGACGGCACTTTCAGACGCAGCCGCTGCCGAGGCTGATGCCGCTGCCGCTGTCACCGCATCTGCATCGTAGACGCCTGTACTTTGTGTTGCTTCGACGTTGCCGGATGCGTCAAACGACATCACCTTACCGCTTCTAACCGCCGCCGCCGGCAGGGTTAGGCTAACCCCGCTGTCTGAAACGGGGATCTTAATAGCCCGGTCGGACTCTTCTTTCAGTTGCTGACTGACGTAGATGCCCCGGTCGAATCCCTCCTCTTGCACATCAGGGAAATAACCGCCCTGATTTTGCAGATCGATGGTTTGCGTTAGCGGGATTACGCGGCTGATCGTCAAACTTTCACTGCCCTGGAGTCTGGTCGATCCTGTCGCGGGATAGGTGATCGAGCCTGTACCAGGGTAACTGGCGACACTCACGCTATAATTTGAGGCGCCAGTACCCTCAGTGAGCGTTGTCTCTACGCCTGCGCTATTGGTCAGCGTAACAACAAGATCGCTAGCCGCGTAGACCGAGAAACTAAAGCTCCATACGGTCGTACTACCATTGCCGGTAAATTTTACCTTACTTGTGGTACTTGAGATTGTCATCTCGACCTCGATCTGTCTGTGATCAATTTACCTAGTGTCAATGATTTTCGCAATGTCAACGATCCAGGCATGGCTAATCCTTAAACGGTGTTGCTGACGGCTTCCGATACCCGCGTACCCAATCGTACCAATCGACTTCCTCGCCCTCTTCCATCTTATAAGCAGTTCTGACAACTCGATTAAGTTGCGAAATCGGCAACCCGGCGGAGAACCCAACCACCGTTATCATCGCACGCAAGCGCGCGTTTGTTATTTCGCCGTCATCTATCGCGTCGGAGAGGTCGCGGAATGATTGATCAACCCCCTTGCCCAGGCTATCCATAGGCGTTGCGGAATACCCATAACCTGACGCGATGCCGACAACATCGCGGAAGATAGGCACGCTAGACCCCGCATAGATCCCCGCCTTTTTTGCCATCCACCAAGCATATTCCTTGTTATCGATCATACCGTCCTGGTTGAGATCGTCGTCCTCCTCATCTTCATCCGGCCACTGATCTTTATACATTTGCTCGATGGCGGTTGGTAAAATCATTACCACTAATGCCCTTGCCGCTGCTTGCGGAACGTCTTTGATTGTTTCGACGTTCCCAACTATTTGTTTCTCAATATTGTAAAGTACATTGAAGAACGAATAGAACATCGTCAGAGGCAGCATAATACTTGACCTCTGTACTTGACTCAGATCTTTAATGCCGCCGGCAGTCTGTGTCGTTCTCAATACCGCATCGGCGTATTTTGCCGCGTCTTCGGTGGAGCGTCCCTCCGACAACGCTTTGTTATAAGCGCCAAGCCAGGTCGGATAATCGACCATAAACGTCTGAATGCCAGCGATTGCCATCAACGAATACCGCTGCGTTTCTTTATAACCGATTTTCGTCTTGCCGCTCATCTTGCGTTCAAGGCGGCGCAGTCCATAACTAACATCACGCTCAGTATTATTAATTCGATGCCGCATTTCACCGGACAGCGCATTAACAGTTTCGATTGCCTTGCGCGGATTACGCATATATTCGGTCATACCGACCGCCAGCCACTTCTTACCCTTCAGCACATTATACTTACCGTCTGTCATCGACAGAGCATCGACGGTCTGGAAATAGCCAAGCAACTGCGCGGTCATAGTTGTGTAAGACAGTCCCATAATTGCGACCGTCGCGTGCGTTCTCATAATCGATATAATTTTTTGCCACCACTCCTGGTGAGCATCGAGCGCCTGGTTACTCGCCACTGCGCCAAGCCAGCTATCGAAAGTATCAATGTATTCTTTGCCCATCTTGAGATTTAATTCGCGGACCAGATCGTCCTGGCGCATCAACTTCTTAACCGTCCGAATAGGCTCATAGTGCGTTATGTAATGAGCGGTAGAATTTAAATGCCCCGGTATCTGGGTAATATCGAGATCCACGGGTATTGCAAACCCGGCGGATCTTTCCTTTGTCATCCCGCTGAAAACTGACGCCTGCACATGCTGCGACTGCATGGCTTCCAAAGCTGTTTTGCTTTCGATAAGCGTACCGTCGATGGATCTTTTGCCATCGTACATCATGGGGAAATACCCGCCCCGAAACGTATAAGTCTGCCCGTCGAAGGTGCGCTCGAAACCCCTTGCATCGATACGTTCTGGACTGCGTCCGTTTTCCTGCCGAAACACTTCTTCGACTTGCGGATACATTTTCTCAAACGCATCCCATATCGTTTGCACCAACTGCCATTCTTCAAGCGTCAGATTATCTAACGCTTCATCGATGGACTCTTCTGTCCACGGTCTAGCCCCTGTTATGTCCTTCCTAGACCCGCGCAGCATCTTGTCGTAGTTCGATTCATTACCAGTATTTAGTGCCATCATAATTAAATTGGACCGCGTGAAATTTTGATCCATGCCCTCGACAAAAACTTTTTTGCCTAACTGCTTGCGACTGTTTTTAGACAACCCATCAATCGCGTCCATGATAGGCTTGCCAACCTGGGCGACCATGTCATTCCTGGCAGCTTCCGCATCTGCGAACGGTTGAAAAAAGAAACGCTTAAATGGTCCGACTTTCTCGCCATCGATCATTTCTGCAAGAAATTCTATTTTAGAAAGTGATGCATCAAAGCCGGCTAACGCACCGACAAGTTTATCGCGCAGCAATGCCGTGCGCTCCCTTGCCGCGCGCAGCATGCGCTTCCTTGGTTTTCTTTGATCTAGGCGTTCCAGTATCTGCCTTTTAGCATCAGCAATTGCGACCTTCTCTCCCTCAATTTTTACATTCTTTGCATGCCGGCCCTGCGTCTCGATTGCCTTAATAGTGTCCTTTAGCGTTCGAAATTCATCGAGCGTCAGATCCTGGTAATTCGTTGTGCCATCCGCTGCCGCTATCTCTGGCGGAATGGTCAAAACCACTCCATCTTCCTGTGCCTTTTGTTCCGCAAACTCCATAAGGCTGGCGCGCTTCTTGTCGGATAGGCGTGGACCGAATTGATAGTTAGCCAGGATCTGCTTGATTTGATCAACGTATTCTGCCGCCAGCGTTTTGTAATCCCTACGCTTGGCGGTAAACCGGGAGAAGTATCGCCGACCGACCGCAATTTCATTGCGCGCCTTGATCGCTTCCTTCGCCATGTAAAAGTTCATCAATTGCTTGAACTTGGCACGCTGGGCGCCAAGCCGGTCACCCTTGCGTAACAGCTTGCCGGCTTCCTTGCCGTGCCGGCGCTCTGCCTGGAGAAACTCTTGCGGTCGCAATTCTCCAACCTTGCGACCTCCGAGCTTCTCGATAGCCCACTGCCTAATGAAAGCAGGCTTCATTTTGTCCTTGCTCTCGCGCAGTGCGTTCAGTTCCGCCGTCAGAACCTCGGCGGTTTCATCAATGTGTACGCTTTCAATCGCTTCCTCGACCGCCGACCCATCGTTCAGCAAGTCGCCATGCTTTGCCTTTAGTTGTGCATCAACGCGCTCCGCGACTACAGCCTCGAACGGCTGCGCCTGCCCCATCGCCAGCAGCATTTCCATCGCATCTGTAAAACCAAACATCTGCGCGGCGACATCGGGATGGATGCCACTTTCCTTTCCACTTGTCGTATAGACAACCTTGCCCTTGACCTTGGGCAACCTCTGCATCGACTCCTTGTTCTGTAAGATGGCAATTAGAGCTTTGCGGTCCAGGCGTCCTATCGTTAGCCCATCCGGCAGCGGCGTGCCGTCCGCCAGGGCTTGCTGCGTCAGCGACCACAGCGCCTTATAGACCGGTTCCTGTGCCAGTTCCTCGCGGATCTGCCCAGCTATCTTGTCGCCTTCCGCTTTCCACCAATCGCGCTTTTCTCGCTCGACTTCATTTAGATGCTTTTTCAATTGGTGCGTTTTACTGCGCTCGACAGCGCGGGCGACCTGACGCTGATATGTAGAAAATTGCTTCGGCGTCATGCCTGCTTCTTCGGCACTGTCATACAGCGCCTTTAGATCGTATTGCTCGCGGACCAGTTCGATATCCTGGTCACTTGCCAGTAACCGGTCGATGACCTGGCGCACCTCTTCGCTGTACTGAACATCGAGGACATCGCGACCGAGCCGGCGCTTGATCGAAGAGTAGATCGACACCAACCAAGCGCGGAACCGGTTGAATGCAGACTGCAATTGCACACTTGGCGCCTCGCCGGTTCGCAGATAATCCTCGAACCCGCGCGCGAATTGTTCATGCATTGCTTCGGTTAGATAGCCGAGCGCGCTTTCCGGCGTGCCGCCCTTACCAGCATATTCTTTGCCGCCGGTCAAATCCCCACTACGCACATACGCGCGTATCGCGCCGTCGCTCATTTTCTCCAGGGCCGCGACGGCATCCTGGTCATTCTTGTTGCTCGCGTACCGCGTTGCCTCGCGCCGTATCGTGTCGGTGTTCTTGCCCCACCAATCGCGCACGGTATTCCAATCGGTGACCAGTTGCTCTGTTCCAAATTCCAGCGCATCAGATTTCATTTGTTCGAGGAACAGGTGACCGTTTTCATGCAGGAAGGATGACGGGTCCGCGTCCTTGCCTAATTTTATGACAGTTTCATGCGCTCTAAATTCTATGCTGGCGCGTTCGCGCTGTTCGTATTGAACTACGTTAATCAGCTTATCGTCGTAGACAACGTAGTTATAACTTTTTTGACTGTGATCTAAGTACCGATTGCCGGCGACACCTTCTTTAGCAAGCGCAAGGGACACTTCCCGACCAGCCCAATCAGCCTTCATATACTTGGCTATTGATCGATACCATTGTTCTCCTGACAGGACATCGACCCCGGCACTTTTAGATGCATCCGTTTGTGGACTCAAATGAGGCGTAATCAATAAGGGATCTTCACTTGGGTCGTAATTAATCTTCTCTTGGATATTTTTGACTGCCTGGATAACCAAATCGGATTGCTGGGTTATCGGATTCGAGAAGTCCAAAAACTGATCGTCTTCTGGGATCTCGACCTCGAACAATCGACCGGGCCGACTTATCTTAATGTCGAACAAATCAATAAGTTTCTCAGCCTCTACAAAACCCTGGTAAAAAAGTAATCCCTGTTCCTTCGCGAACTCAACATCACGTTCATCTCGCCTTCCTCTATTTGCCCACTGGCTAATGAAATACTGGAAACCAACTACAGCCATATAATCGTCTTTGAGAAGAGGAACGTCTATGCCACGATCAATCAGATCTTGTGGTCTATAATCGTCTGGAACCATCATGCCAGAGTCGACCACTTCTTGTTTTAACTTCCCAAACTCTTGCATATCGTAGACCACTTCCGTTTCGAAAGCGTTCCACAACTCCTCCTTTAGTTCAGACGGCGTTAAAATTACACCGTCCCACTCAAAACCGAATTGAGATGCATCCACGGCGGATAAAGTTTCACGGTAAAAATTAGCCACCTCCCACTGGGAGGCGAAATACAGCCCCCAGCCGTATGCCTGCAACCCCTCACCCGTGCCTATTGCACTGGTCGAGAACTTTTCAAATCGATGCGGTGTACCGTGATAGACGGGTTGCAGAAAGACGCCGCTAGGCTCTAACCCCTGCCCTGCAAGGATGCCGGTAAATCTGCTGCCAGTTCCGCTGGGAGATAGTCCAGGTTCAAATCTGGGTAAGCCGCTTTTAGATAGTTCTTCAGAGTAACTGGAATCGAATTCTCCTCCAATAACTCCACTATCGCGTCCTTCCCACTCCGGTGGATTGATACCCCCCGCGTGCTGGACGACCGCATCCCGCGCCTCTTCGATGGTAATTTTGCCATTGCGATAATTATCCCATACTTGCTCTATCGCTTCAATATTAGCCGAGTCTTGTTTGTATGCCGGCGTGAATAATCCTCGCGCTGCTTCCCAGGTTATCGACTGCATTTGCCGCGCCGAAACACCACGTTGACTAGCCGCTAGTCGATAGGCTTCCGCATAAATTCCATACAAGCCTTCGACGCCATTACCTTTATAATTTTTGGCGGCGATCCACTCTGGCGGCTTTTTGCCAACCATAGGAGATGATCCAAAATTGTGGTGAACCTCACGGCTACCGCCCGACAATGGTTGCAGCAACGCCGCTGCAACAGCATGCGTATCGATTGTAACATCTTGCGCGCTCGAATTGGGCGAAAGAATGTTATTAAAGAAATTTCTGACCTTGTGCTTGGCTCCCATCTCTATGGAAATGTTTTCTGGACTTGGATCTAAAATTACATTCACTGCTTTAGTGATTTCCGAAAACGATCCCCATCCTGTTTTCTTTTCCTCACCGACCGGCGTCAGTATACCCATATCATCAATTGGACTTTCAACCGTGCCGCGCGCCCAATCCGCGAACTCACCTTCGGGCGTTACAATTCTATGCCGCCGGTCGTTATAGGTTTCATCATAAATTCGAAGCCAAATTGCTTTGTGCTTGGGGTCAAGCACTTCCGCCAAAGTCTTCCCCTGGATTTCCTTCAGTGCTTTTTTATAAGCCGGAATAATTTTTCCAGGTATTGGCTTACTATTTTTCTTAACGGCAAGCACCGAGTCACGCGCTGCCTTTAACATTGCATCATCAAAACGATGGTTTTGCTGATTGGTCATAATGTCGAGAACACGTTCGCCCAGCGACACATTCATAAACCAATCTTTTTGCGGTGACAGAGATGCCAGCACACCCGCAACAACGCGATCTGGCACGTTGTACTTAACAGACCATTTATCGGTTAATGCCCTGGCACCATCGTACCAAAGACGAGAGCGATCTCGCGTTTCCGCTGGGACGCTATCATATAAGTGCAATAGATTAGAGATTAGATGATTAACAAAATTTTCTGCCAGTTCATCTGACGGTAAATTAGCATCGGCTTGTTTTACGTTACGATATCGTCCGACAATCTCACTCATATTAAATTCAAACGTATTTCGATCACGCTTCATTGTGTCGAGATCGATAGTAAGGTTCTCTGTTAATGGGTCTTCAGTCGCAAACTTAGTTGTCGGTTGCCGTGTACTAATGCGGTCAGGATGTCCTATTAAGTTATCTTTCGTATCAACTTGCTCGAACTCGCGCGATTCCTGCATCGCGGCATCGACCGCCGCGCGGATCTCCTCATTGGTCGCTTCGGGCGTTAGACCAGCCTGATCCATGATCAACTGGAGTTCAGCGATATCGCCTTCATACTCTTCGATCTGCCGCTGTTCATCGAGCGACCTAAACGGCGCACCGCCGATATCAGACTCGATAGCCTCGATCAAAACGTCCTGGCTAACGTAGCCGGTATCAGTTCCCTCGACCGCGTCGAGAATATCTAACTCGCTTTGCACCAGGTCATCAGCGGACTGCAACCCGCCCTTAACGAACAGCCGGCGGTTTGTCTTTGGCGTTATGTCGCGTGCCGCTAATTCCGCCGCCAACGGACCTGTCGGATCAACGCCACCACGCTCGATCAATTCGTTAATCATCGGCGTCTTGCGTAGACCCAGGAACTGTTCCGCCGGAATACCGCCGCGTAGCTTATCGATAGCTACATCGAGCATGTCGAAGCCTGGGAGTTCCTGCCCCGGCGCGGTAACTCTCACATTGTCCCGGCGCCACATTTCGAGCGGAGACATATCCGCGCGCTCACCTCGCGTGGCGTAACGCTCCGCAAGCAATAAGCCATAGAACTGGGCTTCGTTTTCAGATCGTCCCGCCGCCTTGACCTGGGCCTCGACTTCCTTACGGATTGTCTCGACATCTGACATGGACTCCAGATCAATCGCCTCGATCTGGCCCTCCAGGCGCTCCATTTGATCTGCGAAGAAACTATCTTCGTATTCCTGCGCCTCTGCCGCCGTCATGTCACTGTCATCGAAGCGCACATGGTCAGCTATCTCACTGTAGGTTTCGGCACCGGTCAGCACCGCAAAACCATCTGCATCTATTTTTATGTCGCCATCCAACTGGATAGCTTCCGCCATCTCTTCGTTTGTGACGCCCAGGCTTTCCATAAAGCCAGGATCATCTAACTCCTGTGCATATCTATTGAGCGTATTGGCATTGATTGTTACTTCGTCAATGCCATTGTCACGAAAAACCTCCGCTCGATGTTCAGCGGCAATCTCCGGTGCGCGTTCTGCCAGCTTCGTTTTTCGCGATAGTTCAAGGGCATCCTTTAAACGTGCCACCTGACGCTTAACTTTTCTGGCCTTGCGTACATTGTTTAGTTCTTTTCCGCCAAACACACCGACTTCGACCGGAGCCATCGCCAGTTCAGCAACGGCTTCCACAACCACTTCGCCCCAGTTCTCGACCTTGCCT
>Ga0110931_1000729_pt1 | contig 12322 bp, 26 predicted proteins | sample 4_EtaG_FD_79333 | JGI IMG/M metagenome (GOLD analysis project Ga0110931, IMG submission 79333) | Marine viral communities from the Subarctic Pacific Ocean - 4_ETSP_OMZ_AT15127 metaG (version 2) (version 2) | ecosystem: Environmental > Aquatic > Marine > Oceanic | place: Pacific Ocean | collected... | reverse complement strand
GACTCCCCCCGCTCTAGGTTCCCCCCGTTTGCATCCGAGGAAGGCAAAGGGGAGCAGGGGACAACCCCCGCCCCTTGATACACTATATAGTATGCACCCCCACCGTGTCAACCTGTGGTATGCATTTTTTCTGCATCGTCTACAGGCCCCGCCAATCCTGGATTTCCGCCCTTTGTGATGTGGACAATTAGCCAACAATCCTAAGAATGTTTTGGTATTGTGGATATCTACACTATCTTTGGCGACATCAATCAATGAAAACGACATGACATTTTCCAAGTACAAGCAAAATCTATCCTATGAGTTCCCGCACGTTCTCAGCTATGGTACAAGGGTGGCGAAGGTAGAAGGAGAGAACCTTTTACAGTTGGGGTGGTGGTCCGTGACTACACAAAAGCACATCAATTTCGCGGCCTCTGAGTTGGGTCTAAATCTTATCAAGTCATGAAACTACTATCGGACTACAAATACAGAACACATGAGTTTCCTTACCCGCACCCCGCACCTGGACAATCACGTATCTATTCGCTTGAATATGCGTGCCAAGCAAATCTCCGACGAGGTAAATCGCGACAGCGAACGAGACGGAGAGAAATACAAAGACATCGACGGCCCCCTCATGGTGGAGCTGGCCGACAAGTTTGTAAACCACGACCCCACTGATGAAATATATCGGTGGTTGTGCAGTCGAGAAACCACCTTCCGAGATTACGTACCAATCATGGTATTTGACATCTTGAAAGCAAACAGAGAACGAGAAAACTGAACGCATGATTACAGCCAACTCTAATTTCCAGAACACATGAAAATGAAATTTCAGATAGCGCACTCATTGGACATGGTACTGCATACCATCAATGAGCAGATACGAAATCACGTCACGTTGGACGCGGAATTGGGAACGTACCGACTAGACGTTGAGAGACGTGACGGATATGCAAAAGCACGCCTGTTGGTGTTCGAGGGGACGGCAGATTGCGGTTGGGAATACAGGTTGCTTGGAATTTCTCGGGCCTTGTTCGAGATTGGGCAGACGCACCCACACAGCCAAGTTGCCATCGATGACGTGTACATGACGAAGGAAGACCCCAATCCACGCCTCGAGTATGTGGAATATGTTGAAGTTGCAGCCTGCATCGAATTCATCATCAAAACAGAATCATGAGCAATTACAGAGGGGGCATCAGCGCGGCCCGTATCCAAGCGCTAAAAGACATCAGCCAACACCAAACGGAGACGGCTCCGACCTTGCCCTGGGCGGGTCCACGAAGCTGTGAGATTGGCTTTCACTGTTGGACTGCATCGCAATTGAGAACGGACACGTTCATTACTCACTTGAACAGACAGATAGGACTATGAAAACTGCCACGATTACAAAGGACGCCACCATCCTGCGCCATTTGCGGGGATGGTTGGCAGAATCCACACCTGCGGACATTGAAGCGGGGCGGGGTTGGTACCGCGAAGCGATGGACTATGCGCGGTATCTATCCAATGAGTTCAACGTATCGCGCAAAGTAGCGGCAGGGGTTATATCTGCCCTATCCCCCAACAACAAATGGGAGCGGAACAAGATAGATGCATTCACGGTGTTGCAAGCTGTACGCGATGGACTCGGACCCGATTCAGTCAGTGTCTGCACCTACGGGGCCAACAAGCGAAAAGCTTTCGCCATTGCTACGGGGGATGAATCAATCCTGCAGAAATCCCCCAAAACCTACGCCTTCGCTATGAACGTGGGGGAGAACAGCGCCGACCATGTAACGGTGGACAAGTGGCACATGCGGGCATGCTTGACCTCATCCCGCAAACGTACACAGGTCCAGGAATCGCCAACTGCGATGCAGTACAGACGGATTGAGGGGTTGACGGCCCAACTAGCAAAGCGCGAAGGGTTCAAGGGGTATGAACTACAGGCCATCATTTGGGTCACCATCAAAAGACATTGGGAGGCGGCCTGACGTTGATTCTTTACACACAATTTGGATAAGTCAGAAACAATCATTAGACTTGCCACATCAATCGAGAAAACATGACAGACACAATCTATATGGCACAAATGCCCGATGTGTTCGGGTATGGCATCACTTGCTTTTCGAAACAGTCATCCACCGACGCTTTGAAGAAAGTAGAAGTGGCCTACCGTGAAGGCATGAAGCTTAGAGGAAACAAACTTACTGATTCATTTATCGAGAGATTCGAATACTATGGTGGTCGCATCAATCACATCGAGTTCGACAGGGTCTACGATGAAAACTGCTGTTGACTATGAGAGTGCTAGAAGACGAACACACTTGCGAGACCTGCGATGGGGAGCAAGAGATTTGGGACGGGTTCAAGATGGACCCTGCAAGCAAACTCATCCCCTGCCCAGACTGCACTTGGCAGCCTGACCCTGACACAAAACACGACGAACGATGAAAGTTTTAATTGCTTGCGAAGAAAGCCAGGCTGTATGCAAGGCGTTTCGATCCTTGGGTCACGAGGCATACAGTTGCGACATCGTGGAATGTTCAGGTGGACACCCCGAGTGGCACATCCAAGGTGACGCCATAGAGGTGGCCTATGGACAACCTTGGGACTTGATGATTGCGCACCCACCATGCACATACTTAGCAGTAAGTGGAGCGCGGTGGATGTATCACCCCGACGACAAGGAACTGCCTTTAGAGGATCGCCGCCCCCATCCCAAGCACCCACACCGCAGACAGCACCAAGCTGATGCGATGGAGTTTGTGATGAAGCTATCCCAAGCCCCCATCCCCCGCATCGTTATTGAAAACCCCATCTCTGTCATCAGCAGTAAGTGGAGGAAGCCCGACCAAATCATACAACCTTGGCAGTTTGGTCACGAGGCCACCAAGTCAACCTGTTTGTGGCTTCAGGGGCTACCCTTGCTTCAGCCAACTGACATCGTTAGTAAGGGGGAGAGGGTCACGTTCAAGAGCGGTAAGTCTCACCCTGCGTGGTATGCAGAGGCATTTTACAAAGCCAGGACGAGAGAGGAACGGAGCAAGATGAGGAGCAAAACATTTTTGGGGATAGCTGAGGCCATGGCCGATCAATGGGGTAACCCCGTCCTGTAAATGTTAAAAAGCAGCCCACAACTTGCATAAGTCATAAACAATTAGTACAGTTGCACATCAATCAAAACACAATGGCAGACCAAGACAACCTTCAGCGCAACAACTTGCTGAAACAAATCCACGACTTCCAAGCCCGCGAAGAAGAGGTACGCAAGTTCCTCCGCGTCTTGAACAAAGACGAGACCAGCATCAAGGCTGAATACCTCGACCACTTCAACCGTATCATGGACACCTTCCTCCCCAACGGATGAAGCACACTGAAGACATCGTAGCCTGGGGGTGGGCGGCACTGCTGCTCACCCTGCTACTCATCATCGCAACACACACGACATGACTAAAGAACAACTGTACACAGAAATCGCTGAGTGGAAACAGAAATTCGAAACGGCTGACGCAGAGGCGTCACGATACCTCAAAGAGAAGATTCTGCTTCGCGGTCAGGTTCATGAACTTCTAGAGGAGAACATCAAGATTGCTAAAGCATGTTTGAAAATTACACACGCCGCCAACGACAACAAATGAAAGACGACCACATCCACCCACTCTTCGCTCGACTACTCAAGCCCATCAGCGGTCAGGTAGAAATCAAGATCGACCGAGAGGCATACGAAAAGCAACAGGCCCAACGCCGCAGGGTGAAGGCAATCAACCCCAAGAAGCACAACCGATGAAAAACTACAACTCCGTATTTACTATCGCCCTGTCGATTGACCACGACAAAGAGGACGCATCAGACATCACCATTAAAGACATCATTGAAGCAATGAAGGGGCGGCTCGATGATGTGGAGTACGACGACCCCATGGAGACCCTGGTAACAGGCCCCGACGACACCTACAAAAACACATTCAACGGATGAGACTATACAAGCCAAAAGAAGTAGCCCAGACACTGCGAGTATCAGACGCAACAATTCGAAACATGATACGGCGCGGCGACCTCCCCGCCATCAAATTACCAGGGAGTAAAACCTATCGCATTACAGAAGAGACCTTATCAGAGTTTTTGAAAGGGTCTCCAATCAAACCGATAAATTCAAAACCATCAATACCTAGACCGTCGAGGATTATCGTTGGGTCTGAGGTGTACTCATGGCCGAAAGAGTTTCGCGCTCTCTCTTCTTCGTTACAACGAATCATTCGTGACGGCGAGATGACTCTCGAGTTTATCTCTTCGCTGACCCGAAAGGAAATGGGGAGATTCCGTGGTGTTGGAGAATCCAAACTAAAAGAGTTAGACAATTTGCTTGAAAGAAAGGGCAAGAAGTGGTACAGCGAAACAAAATAAATGATGAAGACTGAAACTAAATGGACCATCGAACAAGCCACAGCACTGAACAAGTTGCTAGACTTGCTTGATGACGTACTCGACTCTCACGTAGACGACCAGTACCAACACGATAGATATGTGAAGCGATACAAGAAGCTGCTAGACGTAATGTTCCCTGAGCGTATCGCCGCCCGAAACCCACATCACAATGAACAACAGAGTTAAATATGTAGTGGCGTACCTCTCAGGTAAAGACGAGGAGGGGATGTCTTCAGGGTGGATCCCCTGCTATGACATGACCGATGCCGTCAACCACAAGAAGCGTATCCAAAGGCAGCACCAATTCGGTACTGTCACCATCAACAAAGTCCTTGAACTACACAACCATGAAGACTAGAGTTAGATTCCACTTGGGCCGAGGCCCCAACTATCAACGCTGGCAAGTGCGCTTCGGCGACACCGACCCAGAGTACTACGACCCCGAAGATGTCATCCTAGAGATGCACAACGCTACCTTGCGCAACCAACGTGGTACGGCGGAGAAGATTCTCAATGGGGAGAACAAGACTGTATGTGCTTGGGTCGAGTGCGATCGGCTAGTGGTCAAGCCACGAGGCCAACACTACATCCCCGAGGTCAAGACCTTCTGTCACTACAACCCCAAGCGCAGAGCGCACTGGTTCGACAACAGGAGAGAAGACATAGACAACACCAAACACAAATTGCTTGCCACCTTCGGTAGGCTAATCATAATCCCCGAACAGTATGAGTACGTCAGCAATCAAGAAGTTTAAGGTCGTATCCGACCGACTGAAAAAAGAACAGAAGCAGCTTACGGCGGTGGCAACCAACATCCACCTCCAGGCTATGTCTTCAGAGAAAATACGCAACGATATCACCGACGTTATCACAGAGGTGTTCGGAGTTCTGAAGTCAGAGATACAAGGTAGATCACGTAAGCGTCCCATTGTATACGCCCGCCACACATACTGTATGCTGTGTCACAACCTAGACCCCGACTCTACGCTAGAGAAAACGGGGAAGAGCATAGGTAGGGACCACGCTACGATACTCAACAGCATCAGGAAGTGCAACAACCTGAGAGAGACAGACTTGAAATACTCAGCTATGTTCCAAGTGTGCGTAGACAAACTCACCGATAAAGTGGGGGAACACGATATGTCTAAGGTTACCATGAATCCTCACCAAGAAGAGATGAAGCGCGGTAAGTTAGCTGCACAACTACTCGATGAGTTCATCATCATTTGGGGTGGGGAGCGACTAGTCGGGAGATACCACGAGAGCAACCAACCTTTGATCGAAGCCTTCAACGATCTAAAATCTAGGGCAGTAGAACACGGATTCTAAATACAATTCACATGAGCAACTACAAATTCAAGACCACGAACATCCGTGGCAAGCAGTACGTTGAAGTCAACGAACGCATCAAGTTCTTCCGCCAAGAAGAGCAGTACAAGAACTGGGGGATAAACACAGAGTTCCCCATGCTCACCGCCGAGGAGTGTCTGTGTCGAGCAACCATCACCGACAACGACGGTATGGTAGTGGCTGTCGGTCACGCTCACGAAAACCGTGCGGCTAGCAACATCAACAAGACGAGCTACGTAGAGAACTGCGAGACCTCTGCCGTGGGTCGTGCCCTGGCTATGCTCGGTATTGGTATCGACACCAGTATAGCTTCGGCCAACGAGGTAGAGACGGCCATCGAGCAACAAGATGAGAAGCCTGCCGCTGCGAAGAAGAAGGCCCCTGCTAAGAAGGCCCCTGCGAAGAAGGCCGCTCCGAAGAAAGAGGAGGCCCCTGTCGAGGACATCATGGATAAGGCGGTGAACTACGTCAAAGGGTCGAAGGACAAGCGTAAGGCATACGATTTAATCGAGAGCAAGTACGGGGATCAGCTCTCAGAGAACCAACTTAGCGGACTATTCAAGTTTGTACGATGAGAGACCAACTACAAGAACGGTACGGTAAGCCGCACCTATCCTATTCCTCACTCAAGTATGCCCTTGGGGACATGCGGCAGTTCGAGAAGTACATGCGCAGAGAGTTGTTCAAAGAGTCCGATGCCCTGCGCTTCGGCTCCCTCTACGACTGCCTGCTCTTGACCCCTAGCCTCGCTCCCGATCAGTACATCGTGATGAACGAAGAGGAACTGAGCAAGGGTATAACGTCCAAGAACGTCAAGCTAACCAAGGAGTACAAGGACCGAGTGAAGACCTTCAAGGATGCAGCCGCCGAGTCTGGACGCACCATCGTCAGCAGCGACGATTGGCAGAAAGCCGAGGACATGATTACTCGCCTTGATGACGAAGGGCTGCTAGACTTTGTGCTTACAGGTGGGCAACCGCAAGTAGAGTTCAACACTGACGTAGACGACATCCCCCTCAAGGGGTTCATCGACTACTTGCACCCAGACTATGTCTGCGATAGCAAGTCGACACGATCCATGGACAAGTTCCGATACGATGTCAACTCGTTCTGCTACGATATCCAAGCGTACATATATACGTTGGTCACGGGCAAGTCAGATTTCTACTGGCTGGTACAAGAGAAGACAGACCCCTACTACCCAGGCGTAGTGAAGTGTACTGACAAGACCCTGTTCGCAGGGGAGATGAAGTTCAACGAGGCAGTCTCTAATATCAAAGAGTGGTTAGAGACACCCGAATCAGAATTAGAAGGCTATGCAAAATTCGAAGTCTGACTTGCTGTATGTAATTGCATTGCTTACATTCGTCCTCATACACATTCTTTAACACACAGAAAATGACTGAAAGAAAGCCCGATAGTGTGCTGGTCGGCTGGGCCGACGACCCCCAATTCAATGACAACAATGAGCTGATGAGCTGGAGGCTCAAGCTCAAAGACCATGAGTTGCAGGAGATGCTAGACAAGTATCTCACACAAAAGAGTGAGCGCGGCGGAGGCAACGTATACCTCACGATGTTCATGAGCCGCAGCGGTAAGGCTTGTTGCCGCGTCTACGACCCTAATAGCGAAGGGGCCAAGGAAGCGCGGGAGAAGAAAGCCGCTGCCAACGTAAGCAGTGACCTACCGTTCTAAAGATCCGATTTACTACCTGACCGTCAAGCTGACCTACACCCGTAGCAAGCAGAAAGTGACGACCGAAGCGTGGGTAATCACGCGATACCTGGACCCCATAGACATCATGTTGCATGATAAGAAAACCATGCAGCGGCTTCGGCGAGAGTACTATGGCAACAGGAAGGTGAAAGAGAAGCCTGTCAACATCACAGAAGTTCTCGACGTTACAGTGTTGGGTAGGGAAAATCAACCTACGGATGACAAGAAAGGACCAGATAGTAGCAGCCACCGCAAAGGTGCGGGAGCTGTTGCTGGACAAGAATGATGCTTACGGAGACAGTGCGCTGTCCCCACTGAACATCTTCTCTTCTGCCAACGCCGAGTATGGGATACGAATCCGCATCGACGACAAGCTCAAGCGCATCAAAAACGTTGGCTTGGATGATCGAACGGAGGATACCCTACTCGACTTGGCAGGGTACTTCATCCTGCTTATGATCGCTAGAGATGAAGGCTACAATCTTCACAAGCATATACGAGAAGGGGAACCCAGTGGAGATCACAGTGCCACAAGCACTACAGCGGATCAAGATAGGGGCCTCTCGTACCACAGTTGAGCAGGTAAGATCAGGCGACAAGGAGTCTAAAATGAAGCTCCCCGCTGTACTATTCAGTGGGGAGTTTTCATCTCGCGTCGACTCTGGAATTAAAGAGCACAGCGGTTATATCGTTCTCGACTTCGATAAAGTAGATGTTGGTTCGGTAAAGAATTTTTTATCTCGTGACGAGTACATATACAGTTGCTGGGTATCCCCGTCAGGGAATGGGGTCAAGGCACTAGTAAAGATTAGTCACCCCGAAAGACACAGAGATCACTTTCGCGCCCTCGTCCGATACTTCGACAGTCGGTATGGGTTGGACCTCGATGAGAGCGGCATCAACATTAGCCGCGCTTGCTTCGAGTCCTACGACCCAGACATCGTAATCAAAACGACATGTCAGAAGTTCGGGAAGTTTGTCACTGAGGAGAAGTTTGAAGCCCCAATACAAGAGGCCACTCCTCAGCACACAGACTACGACAAACTCAACATCGCTGCGCGCATGGTGCGCAGAGCCGAAGAGGGGGAGAAGCACAACGTATTGATTAAGGCTGCCACCTTGTGTGGTGGGTACATCGCTGTCGGGAAGATGGAGGAGGAGGAGGTCGTGCGCGTCCTCTCTAGGGAGATATCCAAGCGCGACATAGACAGCATAGACTCTGCGATTACCGCTATCCGAGAGGGTATCGAGCATGGCAAGACCCGCCCCATACGTGACATAGTACAGCAAGAAGAAGAGGCCGAGAGGCACATGAGGATCGAAGACGGGGACCTTAGTTTCCTCGTCGACCCTGACGATGACTTCCAATGGATTGAAGACTATGCCCAGGGGAGGATAGAGAAGGGGTTGGATACAGGCAGTGAGGAGCTGGACAAGGTGTTTCGATACAAGAAAGAGTTCTTGATTATGAACGGACACAGCAACGTAGGTAAAACCACCACGGCTCTGTACCTCATCGTCAACTCTACTGTACGTCACGGTTGGAAGTGGATGATATACTCGGCTGAGAACAGGACATCTAGCGTGAAGATGAACCTGATGCAGATGGTCTGCGACAAGAAAGTGGGGAACATGACCTACCACGAGCGCAAGTGCAGCTACGATTGGGTCAACGAACACTTCTACATCGTCAGTACTAGTCAGGTGTATTCATATATGGACATGCTTCTGTTTATGGAGAAGACACACTTCTACCATGATGTCGACGCAGTCTTTGTAGACCCCTACAACAGCCTCCGACTTGACATGCGGAAGTCTGAACTACAGAGCACTCACGACTACCACTACGAGGCTGCTACGGCCTTCCTTACGTTCAGCAACAAGCACAACGTAGCTGTGTGGTTGAACATGCATGCAGTAACTGAGGCGCAGCGCAGGAAGGGGTCAGATGGTTTGCCGAGCGCCCCGTATGCGGAGGACACAGAGGGGGGTGGTAAGTTTGTGAACCGAGCCGACTGCTTCCTGACGATACACCGTAAGGTACAGGCCCCTGACCCTCACACAGCAAGTATGACCGAGGTCCATGTGCGCAAGGTGCGAGAGACAGAGACAGGGGGTAAACCAACCTCACTCGACGATCCATTCAAGATAATCATGAACACAAGCCATACAGGTTTTATAGAGTGGGGGAAACAAAAAGCGTTGATGACCCCAAAGGTCTTTACTGGGGGTGAGCAGAAAGAAATTCCTATTGATAAATTATCTCACGCTATGTCTCAGAACGATGACTTCTTATCTAAATTACAAGTAGATGAAGAAGCGCAAAGCTGGGACCAGGCCGAGTCGGAAGAAGAACCTTGGGAAATTTAAGAGCGGGATAGAGAAGTACTGCAACGACCAGCTCCGTGCTGCGGGGTTGGACTTCGAGTACGAAGGCAAGGAGTATGTGTTGATGGAGAAGTTCAGGTATCCCAACAGGTACTTGAAGATGACTGCCAAGCGCAAACACTTGACCGATCGATCCGATTCTATGCAGCTCCCCATCAGGTACACCCCTGACTTCGTAGCCAAGGATGAGAGCTGGGTAATAGAGACCAAGGGGTACTTGCATTCGCACCACGACTTCCCCATGCGATGGAAGCTTTTTCTACATCACCTTGTGGAAAATAACAAAGCCTGTGCTGTTTATATTGCAAAGAACAAACAGCAAATTGATCAAGTGATCGAGGATATCAAGAAGCTTTCGGATGCCTGAGCTTTCGGAGAAAGACCTGAGCCAGACCTACTACGGTGCTTGCAGTCGCATGCAAGAGGCGTGTAGGGAACTGTATGAAGCATTGCACACTAGCAGCGGCGAGGTCGAGACCGAAACAGACAAGGTGTACGACACCATCAGCGAGTACAGGCGATGGATGCTTATCGAGGCTGACCTTATCCGCGAGGCAGTGAAGCAATACAATGAAGCCAAGTAACGCACGCAGGAAAGCATCATGGCGCGATGGTGGGGTGGCCGCCACTAGGTACGAACGTGCCTACCCAGGGGTGAGGAAGTCCTCCCGTGACGAAGACATACACATGCACATCGACTATTGGCATGACGATCAGGGGGTCGATGTCAAAGGCAACAACCTCCCTGATGAGATTTGGGTGGAGTTTAAGAACGTGCAAGGCAACCACGGGTGGTTGTTTGGTGAGGCCACGAGCATTGCATTCGACATGCCTGAGTTAGCCGCATTCGTGGTTGTTGACAGAGAGGAGTTGAAAGAATACTGCAAGGTCAATGTAGACTTCGATGCTTTGGTTAGCAAGAGCCAAGCGTACAAGAAGTGTTACAGCCGAAAAGACAGAGGGGATTTGATCACCTACTTGGTGTTAGATGACCTACAAACCTTAAGTAGCTATCAGCTAGTTGGGTACTGCAATACATACATACACCCTGAGACAAAGAAAGTTTGTAGCGTATTCAAGCGCTGACTATATTTGTGCTAACAGGATTTTGGTTCAGCTGGCTACCCAGCTAGTCCGCAAGGACGAAGAGGTTTCTGTGTTTTATCCTCGGTAGCTTCATGATTGATAGCGAGAGGGGGGTGGTGCAACGGCACTCCCCCTTCTTTGATGTTAAGAGAATGTTACGTACTTTTGTACGTATGACACTATTAATCGTATTCATGCTGACCCTTGCCGCCCTCGGCATCAGCGCCTAACACTCACTTCTTAGCCTTCTCGATAGTTCTTCCAGCGAAGTACGCACCGAAGGCCGTGAGCATCAGTATCTGCAGTAGATCTACATAGCTGTCCTTTACATTGAAGGCCCAGTTGTCCATGCTATCTGCCACCATCGTCACCATAAACATCGACATCAGTGCGATCAAGGTGACGGGGCGTATCATCTTGGCGAGCTTCACATCGCTCCCCATGTCTGCTTTCCAGCGCTCAGTCACTTGCTTCTGAGCCTCTACCTCTTGCTGCTGCTTGAGCTTCTCGAACTCTAGCTTGTCTTCAGTGGATACGCCTGGCTCTTTATCGACAAGGTTCTTTACCATCCCCAGCACGCCTTGGTCTGGCAACGCATCGCCGACCACATCGAGGACAGAGGGGACCTTTTCTTTGAGCCACTGTCCAAGCTTGGTCTCTCTCACTTTTTTTTTCTCGCTCATTCTTTTATTGTTATCAGGTGCAGGTTGTCTACCGTGGCGGAAATCAAATCTTTCTTAGATAGCCCCCCTCTATTTTCCATCAGCTCGTAGTAGGACACCCCTAGCTTTTGCGCTGATTTAAATATGTATGCTGCGTCCTCGTAGATAGCGCGTATCTGTTTTTCTTTTTCTTCTTTAGTAGCATCTCTGCGCCGAATCTTTCTTATCTGATCCGAATAGTCGTACATCAGGTAACCAAATTGCTTTCTGATGTCGATGCGTTGGGCTTGCACCCCAAAGAAAGTAGCAGCGGCATTGGATGTCGATTTAGAGGTATCAATACGCCTGATAGCTGAGAACGTACCAGGCTCAATACCCTTGTACATGTGCACACTGATGTCATACGCTTGCTTGACAGGAGAATCCGTTTCGTTGTAGACCAGATTGCCTTCGTTTCTGAAAGCCTCTTCAACTTTCTTTGCCAAGAAGTCTTTGGTAACAAACGGGGACAGCACCTCTTTCATCCCACTAATAAAAGTGTTTATCATATTGCTATCAGTGTACTGCACACCTCGCCCTTGAGCGGACTCAAAAGCTTGGTGCATGGCTCGTGCTGGAGCTCCAAAAGCATCTTTAGCTGAGTAGTTGAAGTATACTATTTCCCCATCTTCTGCTTTCCATACAAGAATATCCGAGGGTACGGTCCACCCTTTTACTCTCCCATCT
>Ga0110931_1000727_pt1 | contig 12333 bp, 14 predicted proteins | sample 4_EtaG_FD_79333 | JGI IMG/M metagenome (GOLD analysis project Ga0110931, IMG submission 79333) | Marine viral communities from the Subarctic Pacific Ocean - 4_ETSP_OMZ_AT15127 metaG (version 2) (version 2) | ecosystem: Environmental > Aquatic > Marine > Oceanic | place: Pacific Ocean | collected... | reverse complement strand
TCGCTGCCAACCGTGTTTCTAAATCCCGAATGTCTTCCGAAACATCTTCCACTCGCGCATAAGCGTGCATATCCATCGAATCTTCAATGGATTCAACCGACTCTTCGAGGCGGTCGATGCGTGCCACTGTGCGTGCTGACGACCATGTGATTGTTCCTGCGATGACCGCTACGGACAGGATGAGCCCGACCGCGATGGTCGGGATCTTTACCTGTCGGATATCGGTCGGCTGATCCATCAGTCCTCCACTGTGTAGCCCGCAAACGGAACCACGCATTCCTTCGATGAGAACGTCCCGTCATCGTTTACGGTGACATCCTCCCAAATGCCTCTACAGAACTCCAACGCTTCGCTTTCGGTGAGGACGGAAACATCCCAATCTTCCAACCCTGTCAAGTCAGCCGTAGCGTCAGACAAGTATCCGATGCGATAACCAGTATCACGGTCGCATTGGGCGCTCGCGCCCACGACCTTGGTTCCAGCGGTAGCGTTGATCGCCGTCAAAGGATGAGTTCCCCAAACTCCTTCCGACAGGCGGTACTTGATGTAGTTCACAACTGCAACTCCTTCACCACTTCTTCCGCTGCGTCCTGACGCGCTTCAACCAACTCGTCCAGCAGCCCAATGGCCCGCATGTCGTCCAACTGTGACCAACCCACGTTCCCCGACATGATCTGAAGGTTCGTCTGACGGGTCACACGCTTATGCCAATACTCTGGCTGTGCGTGTTCGATCTCCGCTCTTGTGTATTTCTTCGACTGCTCAAAGAAGTCAACGAGAATAGCCATCTCTCGTTCAGCGCCACGCATCACGATAAGGGTGGACTTTTCACCCACTTCTTTTTCTTCAATCTCTAGTTCCAACTTTTGGGCTTCCAAAGCGTCCACCTCGTCGCCTGTTTCCAGTAGACGATCTTGCTTGATCCGCATTTGTTGAACGTCAATCCGCATCTTCTTCAACTCGATATTCGCCATGCGGATTCGGGTACCCATGTCCTGTAGTTCCAACACCAACTGGTAATACTGCATTTCTGGTGTGTCATGCTGACCCAACACAAAGTGAACCAACTGGAACTGGCTGCGCGACTGTTGAACTTCAGCGATTGCTTCTTCGATTTCTTGTCCTACAGACATCACAACCCCTGATTCTGGAAAGCGTATGTTACCGCCCTGTCTGCCGGTAGCGCCGCACCCGTACTCCGCGAATCGCTAGAGAAGGTCAACTTGTTTGTGGTGCTAATACTGCCGCTACTTGGGAGGCCACCGCACATAAGTCCGAAGTTGTCCTTCAAGTTGATGGAGGTCGGCCCCCCCGAATCCAAGTCCACGCTGAGAGTGGCACCCAGCGTAGACCACGTTGAAGATGAGAAAGGCATCTTGAATACGGTGTTCACACGGCTGCCGTCGTTCCCTCCAAGGCAGTAACCGGCGGTTCCATCATTAGACATGCCGGTTGGGGACGTAACGGCGGACGGAATATCGCCCGTGTCAAGACTGATGGTGTCGTTGGAAAACTGAACCTTGTCGGTTTTCGAAACATAGGTGGGACCAGAGTAGTAACCGCCGAAGGACCAGCCGTACCCGTCAGCGATACTGGAAATACCGGCATTGCTTTGGCAGGCGTTCGACAACATGCTGGAAAGTGTCGAAATGGTTTCGTTGGAGAAAAGCAAGACTTGACCGTCAGAGTTAAATTGAGGAGATGACTGGTTGCCACCAACCTGATATGCCTTCGTGGCCGACGATACGGAACCGCCGTAGAGTCTTCCTTGGGCCATCGTTGCTGTGATAACAGACGTAGCGTCACTGGAGAAAAGCAACTTCTTGACAGTGTTTCTACGAGCCGACGTATAACCGCCGAACATATAACCGGCAGTCCCGTCGTTCTGCGCTCCCATCCCACCACGGACAGCCTCGTTCAACGTCGAACCTGACGTTGACCAACTGTCGCCGCTAAACGAATACTTGTAAACTGTGTCCACTGTTGAAAAGGAAGGACCGTAACCGCCGCAAGAGTAACCGGCTGGGCTAAGCCCCGTGGTCAACGAAGGTGTGTTGCCGTCAGCGCCCGTACCCTTCTCGTTGATAGCAGCCACATTGAAGTTGTAAGAAGTGCTTCCCGTAAGCCCTGTGGCCGTGTAGGTCGTGCCGGTACTGCTGGTGTCAGCGACCAGCACCGACCCGTCCTTCTTGATTCGGTAACCGGAGATCGTTCCCCCGCCCGTATCCGACGGTGCCGACCAAGACAGGTTGATAGCCGAATAGGAGGGAGTTCCTGCTGCCAGCGACAGCGTGCCTGGTGCGCCGGGAACCTTGACGCCGCCTTGACCGGCGACTGCGGAAAGAAACATACTCATCTATATTAGCCTATGTTCCCGATTAGCGACCAAGCGTTAGTGCCGATCTTCAAGGCGCATACAGCCGTGTACCTATCGCCACAAGTCAAGGTGCTGTCTTTCGATGTAATCGTTGCACCAGTACCCGCTGCGAACGTGAGCGTTCCGGCCCCGTTGCGCTCATAGTAGATAGTCGTACCGATTGCGAATGCCTGAGCGGAGTCCTGCGGCAACGTGACTGTGATCCCCGTACCGTGGGTGGTGAGAATGTATTTGTTCTCGTCCCCAACAGCCGGGGCGTGGGTCGTACCCGATTCGGTTTCGACAGTCAGATGCGTGACAATCTGACCCGTGACGGTCAGTTTATCAGTGATCGAAACGTCACCGTCAGCAACCTCTAGGGCATTTTGTCCATTCGTGCCCGTGATGACCAGTTTCTCTTCTGATGCATCCCACAGCATGTTGTCGCCTGCGGTCGCAGAATGGAATGTGATATCCACTCCCGCACCGTCTGCCCCAAAGTTCTGAGCAGCAGTCAAACCACCGGGACTGAAAGTTAGAGCAGCCGTTCCACTGGTCGCACCTCCGGCCAAGCCAGAAGCAGCCGCAGTTGTAACCCCAGTGATGTCACCGGTCGTAGGCGCCGCCCAGGCCAAGCCCGTCGCCGCTGAAGAATCAGCAGTCAGAACATGAGTGTCCGTACCCACCGCCAAACGAGAAACAGCGTCAGCAGCCGTAGCCGCAATGATGTCGCCTTTGGCGTCAACGATGTCGTTCTGGACGACACCAGGTGTCGAGTTGACGAACGCTTCAACGTCGTCAAAGTTCTCATTCATGTCCGCAGCGACGATTGTCGTTCCAGCGGAGAACGAGTTTGTTACAGCGAGAGTTGCCATCTACCTGAGTCTCCTTGGCGTGTAGGTGAAAGCCAACGCATTGACTTCCCAATGATTATCCGACGTTGGCCCACTAACCTTCATACTTACACTCTTGGCCGTCCCAAGGGTCGGCAGATTCACCACATCAGCGGTCAATGACTGGGCAATAGCATCCCATTCGGCAAGATACGCCGAATCTGGATCGGCGTCATCCCACTTGGCTGTATCCCACCTGGACGTAGAAGTCTTCCCCAGGACACTCACATTGAATGAGGTCGTCGATGCCGACTTGTCATAATCCTTGAAAATCTGGATCGGTATTTCAATCGTTGCCTCCGCGGATGTGACCATCCGCGGTCGACCCCACCGTTTCTTCACAATCGGGTTCTTACCCGTCATCCACCTGGTGAAGAAATATGATGCGATGTGGGCCTCCGTGGAGCCCACATACCGGTCGCTGGTGCGGTTCTGCTCATCCTCGACATCGACAATGATGCCGGTATTCGCAACACAACCAGCGTAAACCGTCGGTGTCGAGTTCGGAGGGCGATAAGAATACAGTGGGCCTGCGTCAATGTCAGTCAACACCCAGGCGCCTGTTGGTCCCAGCGTCGGATCATAGACAAATGTTCGTCGGGTTGTTACACCTGCCACCGTCCAGTCGACACTGACGTACACCTTCTGATTGCCCCACGCCAGTTGCGGATTCATCGCAAACGTGATGCGCCCATCGTTGATGGCTGGTGAAATCTTGTCGAAAATCCAGGTGAAGTTCTCCCCGTTGTAGGAGAAGATCCCCTGATCTGCATACCAGAAGAACACCCCATACGGTGTTGATATGGGAGAAGACAGCGGAACACATCCGACACTGTCTGTCAGGGTCACAACCTGGAACGAATCCGAATCGAACCCGAAAATGGCGTAGACACTGTTCGACTTGAAGATCAGTAGACGATCCCCCATCGGGCACAGCCCGGTGATGTAATCACCGTGTTCACCTTTGTCGATGTCGACAAAGTCGGTTGCCGACCACTTCTCTGGATCGTTGGCGTTCGACCAGCGAACCCGGTACTTGTAACCGGTACCCGATTCGTAGGTGTACGCCGCCCACGCAAAGTTGTTCCAGAACGCCACATACTGGGCCTGCGGGAAGTTGCCGGCAGAACCATCCAGAGTCACCCCCAGGTCAGCGGCCGATGAACCATCCCACTTGAACGACACCTTGTCGTATGACACACCGTATGCCACATTGTTCATGGTCATGCCGTAAACCCTGGAACCATCCGTACGGGCGGTGATCCCAGTCAGATCCGTGAAGTTCGAGGTGGCAGAATAGGCGACCTTGGTTCCGTAGTTCACCATCAGGTGGTTGGTGCCGGCATCCGTGTGAAGCGCCCAAATGCCCTTCACATCGGCGCTCAAGGCAGTCGTATTTCGGCGGTCAACACCGTCCCGCATACGAATGCCGCCGCGTGGGTCGACAAGAACATTCAGAAGATCAGGTGATTCGTTATCTTCGAGGTTGAACTGATCGGTACGAAGGTTCAAACCGCCAGTAAACGATTCCAGGGTTTCTAACTTGAACTGGCTGGGCACCGCTTACTCCCAGGAATAACGTAGACGATTCGGAAGAATCGTTTGGGAACGCCACCTCGACGCATTTCGGCTGTTCAACAGCACCGGCTGAGGTGCCGGCATGTCGTCATAGCGGGCTTTCAGATTGTCTAGTTCCTGGTTGAATATCTGAAAATACTGTGTAGCCATCGTCGGGTCTTCCTGCTGCTCGTAAGCGCGAGCGATCCCGTACGTTGCCACAACAATATGAAATGGATCAGGCAGGTCGGATGGTTCCGTCGAATCGGACACACCGGCTCCGAAGGTTGTCGGGTTCTTGTACCCGCGAAGATAGACCGTTTCAACGCTAGTTGGTGTGGGGTACAGGCGCACCGTTTCCCCCCAGAATGACCACCACCAGGGCGAACCCTGACCGGTCACATTCAACGGGTACACCACATCGCCTTCGTCGCGGCCCACATAGGTCGCCACATGACTATCGGTGCGTAGGGCTGCGACTTCTCGCAGGCCACCCGTCACGGCTGCCCCCATGACAGCCATCGTGTAGTCCTTCTGGGCGGCCACCGTATCGAATGTGGTGGATACCTCGAAGAATGGCCACCGTTTCTCCGAATAAACGATCACATCGTATCCCTCACCCAGGAAACGGTTGAGGGTGTCGTCGGAAATGTCGGCAGAATCGATGTCCACCACTGAGCGGACATACGACCGCATGGTCGAAATGTCCACCGTTACTCCCTATGGAAAACGCACAGGTCGCTGCCCGCAGGGGGATGCCCTTTACAGGGATCCCCGCTGCGGGTCAGCGCGCTGCATTTGACCGATTCTGAGACAACGGGTGCGCCGCCCACCGGGTTGACCCGCTGGACGTTGCGGGAGTACCCCACGGTTTGGGGCCGTGGTGTCGAATCCCGAAACTTGTCGCCAGCAGGCTGCCCATACGGGCGTTGCCCTGCCTTGTGTGCGTAAGCGAACCCTCGTCCCATCAGGATCAGGTGGCTGAGTGCAAGTAACCCTGCCGCGCACGGTTACTGCATGTCAACTGTCCGTAACAGAGCAACTGTGAGAACACGGCGTCCTGGTTGGTGGGCCGCACGAACGGTGTCGGCTTGAACCAGACATCGCTGTGAGCAACCAACTGGAGGTACTTGGTGTTCAGGAACATCATTTCGCCACTCGCTGCAGCCCCGTCAAAGGTCACAGGTGCGCCCTTGAACAGCAGGTTCTGGAAGCCGCCATCGGCTACATCGGTATCAGTGTACCGAATCTGACCGTCCAGAAGGCCTTCGTACTTCTCGTACAAAGCCTGCGTGGTGATAATGATTGTCGGCTGGTCGTTGCCGACCGAAACATCATTGTAAAGGGTCGCCATGCCAGCCGTGGTGAGGGCACCACCGTGGTTTGTCTCAGTGGGCTTCCAGAACGAGTTGCCCGAACCAGTCGGATCAATCCCGCCAAGGGAAGTGTTTGGCTTGCCGACAATCAGGTCCAGACCATTCCAGTCTTTGTTGCTGTTGCCAGTGCCGTCAGCCCAGAACATGGTGTTCATGTTCTCGATGATGGTTTCCTGCGTCTGGAAGATTTTGCCTTCCAGCAGGTCGATGATCTGGGCTTCGCCGTTGTTCTTGGCTTCTTCCAGGCCATTGATGGTCACAGTTGCCGCGTACTGTCCCCACGAATACTCAGCCGCGCTAATGCCCGTCTGTGCCGTCGTCGAAATAGTGTCGGTTCCGCTGTACGAGCCAGCGGTTGAGTTCGTACCGTAAATGATCGGTACGACGATGGTCGCTCCACCAGTGATCCGACGAATGGTCTGGCCGTTCGTCAGCGCGTAGAACAACGGCCGGGCACTGAAGATATTATCTGTCAGTTTCGGGACGTAGTTCTTGAGTGTGGTGGAGAGAATCTCGTCAAAGTTAGCGTTACCCGCCATGATTCTTACTCCTTAGGTCTATGTGCCGTGTTGTTTTTTGGCGTTGGCGAAAGCCTCACGGATCGACATGGGTTTCTCCGATGCCGTGCTGGTTACTACACCAGCCTGCCGTGAAGTACCGGTTTCCACCTTGGTGTTCCGCTTCGATTCGGTTATCTCACGCTCCTCATGCAGTTTCCCTGCATAAGTCGCCAAAGATCCGAAGTTCATGTGAGCGTACGCCGCCTCCAGATTCGGAATCCGGTTCTCCAATGCGTGCCTGTAAAGAGCGTCCGCATCAAAATCGCCGTACTTCGCCTGGAGGGTGGAAACTTCCGCTTCCAACGCCTGCTGTCTTGATGTCCTCGCCTGTTTCGCCATCGTTGCTTCCAAGGAAGCGATGCGCTGCTCTGTTGGATCCGGCTCATCTTCCCACTCATCGGTGGAAGAAGTCGACCGGTTGTCCTCAATGCCGAACGCTGATGACAGCGCAGTAAGCGCACCCGCTGGGTCCGCTTCCAAAGCCGAAACTATTGCCTCGGCCTGCTCCAAACGCTGACGTTCGGATGCCAACTCCTGCGTCTTACGGGTGTAATCGGCCTGTCGCTGGTATCCCTGTTGAAGTTCACTTAGGGTGACCTCTGACTCTGCGCCATCCACCTTTATGGTGTACGTCGAGTCGACAGGTTCCGCCGCTACCTCGCTGGAAGATTCTGGAGTGTCCATCTGGATGGGTTCCGTTCCTTCTATGTTTTGTGGGCACTAGCCCTTAGGAGTCCGTAGGTTGCTCCTAATAGACAACAACTTCTGTCCCAGGCTAACCCAAAGAAGGCAACTCCAGGCCCATCTGGCCTTCCAGTTGAGCCATCAACTCGGGCGGCACACCGCCCGTAGGTGCGAAAGCGGGGGGCACACCGGGGCCTGGGGGAGGTTCAGGCACGGGTGGCCCCCCTGGCGGCATGGGGCCGCCGGCAAGGGCCGCTTCTTCCTCTACCGGGGCTTCCCCAGGAGGTCCAGGCGGCTGCTGTTGCATGATGAACTTCTGCGGATCCTTGATTCCGAAACCATCCTCCAGCACATGGATGGCAAGAGCCGCCGGATCGATAACGGTTCCCACCAGTGGAGCAATCGCATTCAGCAAGGATACAGCCTGCTGTTTCCGAATCGTGTCATTCATCGGCTGAGTTGACCCGGCTTCAACAGTGAAATCGTATTCGCCTAGAATATCGTCACGGCTGTAAGGAACCCACAGGGATTCGCCACCGTTCCTAGACACACGGGCCATCTGGTCGCCAGTCATGAACTGCTGCATCAACTGGATTACACGCCTGGCAATCTCCGAAATCGAAATCTCAATGATCGCCAACTTGTCGGCAGCCCGCGCATTCTGTGCATCAGCAATAATGCTGGCCTCAGTGGCCGTACGGGTGATCTCCGGCATAGCGCCCCTGGCGTACTCCGATACACCCGACACCGTGTTGATGTCATTCTCGATGACATTGCTGTAAGAGTAAATCTCCGGCGAAATCGGGGTTTGCGGCATCGGAATGACAACATCCGACAAAGGCTTGTTCTCATCCAATACCGGTACCAGACGACCATCCTCGTCGGATTCCAGGGCTTCACGCCCTGCCGGCCCAAACGACCGCTCATGGTACAGGTACTTGCGGGCGTACCGCTTCCTGTCGTTCATCAACTGAGAACGAGTCTTATCCAACTCCAACTGCAACGACTCGATTGATTCCAAATCACCCATCGGGTAGAACAAATCAGGAATGTCATAGTTCCGAATCATCACGAACGGTTGCCCGTACGCATACGGCATCGGGATCGGATCAACCAGGAAACCATCACTGTTCTCAGAGAACACAGACATCGTGTTCTCAGCGATGTCGTAGAACTCCCAAATCGTCACCCGGTCCTCGTCGAGAACGCGCATACGCTCGTTCTCGTACTGGGAAACATACTGTGGGTTCACACCCGCATCCGCATCCAGACGTTTCCGAACCGACGGCTTGTACCGCTGATCCTTCTGAGCGTCCTCCAACGGTCGGATGATCTTCTGAGCGATCCACTTGGCGTCATCCATGCAGGTTGCTTCGGGATCAACAAACACATCAAACGGTGAAACCCGTTCAACAAACGGCTGATCCTCAATAATCATCATCGCCGTTTCCGGCAGATTAGCGTTGATCTCATCATCAGTCGGCAAAGATGCCGACAGATCAGGAGATTCAATAGCGAACTGGTCGACCTCCAGGCGGGCCTCCTGCATCAGGAGATCCCGCTCCGCCTCCGCCAAAGAAGTTTCCTGCTCCAGGAACTTCCAACCAGTCTTCACCCAGCCATGCCCAAAGATCAGAAAATCCTTGACAGCCCGACGAAACGGCTTACGAAAATCGTGGTGCCGCCACAAATGATTGACAACAGCCTCAACAAACGCTGCACGATCAGAGTTGGCCTCATCATTAGCGGCCACCACCACCTTCGGATGGTTCACAGCCACAGAAGGCGCAATCACATTGATCGTGCTGAAAGCCAGGTTCACGGTAAGCAGATCAGATCGGCTACGAGTGGTATCCGCCCAATGCTTACCCCGGTACAGGTCGATCAGACGCCACCAGGTGCGATCATAGGACTGGTCCTCCCGCCACCTACGAGTGCGTTCCAACCGCTGGGTATACTGCTCATGCAGTTCCGCCCTGGTTTTATTCGCCATCAGAAATACGCCTTGTCAGGCAACCTCTCAATGTTGCGTCCCTGCGATAACGCTTCCTGCTCGGTTTTACGGCCACGTTCCGCCCTGGTGAGATGCTGCTCATCAAGGGGAAAGGTTTCTCGTTCACCGCGTCCCGTATCAACTCTGATACCCAAGAGTTTCTGCCGCCACTCCCACAGTTCATCCATCTCCTGTTGCGTCTTCGGACCCTTGAGATCCACAACGTAGACACAAAACTGTTCGTAAGACGCCTCCCTGGGGAGGATCGCCATTACTTAGCGTTGCTGCCGCGCAACTTAGGCTGCGGCTTCGCAGGTTCAACCTTGCCGGTTTTCCCATGCTGGTTGAACGGGGTGGTACGCACAGAAACCTGACCGTAGCCGCCAGTCTGGTTGGCGTACTTCGGATCACCAAAACGCTGCTTAGGCGAGTTGGGGCCACCAGGCTCCCAGATGGGGTTCGCCACGACAGAACCGCCGCGTTCCATCTTGTTGTTCTGCCCTTTGGCGCCATCAATGGTTTCAGTGCCGTTGGTGTGCGAAACAAAGTTCTTTGCCATAACTACCTCTCGGAGGGAACGAGCATCTCTAATAGTCCGCTCAACGTGTCCCACGGATGGAATGCTGACCGATCCGAAACGGATCATCCGACGTATCCTCATTCAACGCCAAACGCTTCCACCAGTCAAGCGTCCAGTAATCATCGACCTGCTCGACGTACTCAGGAGCGTGCGCGAACTTTCGCATCTGGTTCGCCAACGCCAACGACATAACCCGATCATCAAACGGAGAACCCGACATCGATCCCTTCTCATTACGGGTAAAGGTTCGCAACTCCGCCAACGTATTCCGATCCCTCAACCCCAACTCACCGTTCTTCAACGCTGTCGCCAAATCATCAATCATCAACGGCTTCGACGTACGAGTCGTCTTCCAACCATACTCCTGGGTTACACGATTCGACACACTGTTCAACGTACGCTTCCGAAACAACCTCGGATACCCCAACTGGCGCAACACCGTGATCGTCGTCAAACCATGATTGTTCGACTCGACGCAACACAACGCATCCCGATACCACAACCCAAGATTCAAAACCTCAGCCGCCAACTCATCAGGAGCAATACGCCCATGCCAAATAGCGACCTGCTCCCCTGTATTCAAATCCAACACCTGGATGCACGAATAATCGCCGTGACCCAAACCCTCAGCCGTATCAACACCCATCACATAGCCATGCATCGAATCCGGTTGCGCCCAAACTTCAAGATTCATACCCTGAACTCCACAACCTTAGGCATCACAGAATGAAGATAACCGACTTCGCCCCGCCGGCAACCCGCCGCCAACGCATCAAGGACATCCAAATCAAACACAGGGTTACCCGACCGAACAAACGCTTCCTCGGCTGTCGTCGGATACTCCTGCGCCAACTGCCACGGCAACATCGACTGCCGCTTTTCCTCATACCACGATTCGTCCCGATCCTCCGTCGCAGACCACGGAAAAAACATTGAAGCAAACTTGTTGTTCGACGCCGTAGCACCCACCCACAAGTTGTGAAAGAAGTTGCCTGAACCATTCGCTGTAGACAACCCGATGATGCGGCCACCCACATCAGCCACCGGTTCAATCGAAGCCCAGGCTTCCTCAGGGTTCGGCAAGAACGCCCACTCGTCAACAACGATCAGCGTGGCGGACTCGCCACGCGCCGGATCGGACGCCGACGGCATCGACGTAACCTGCGACCCATTGTCAAAAACCATGCGCTGCTGATGCTCAACAAGCGACCTGGGGCCACGATTCACCATCCACAACGGCAAATGAGAAAACCCGTACTTCGTTTTCCGCAACAACAACACGGCCTCACGCTCAGTGCGAGACAAATCAATGATGTTCTGATCGGGATGAAAAAACGCCAACCAGAACTGATGGGCCGCAACCAGGGTCGTCCAACCAATCTGCCGGGCCTTCAACGTCAACGAATAACGGTTCTCATCCCAATGATCTAAAGCAAAAGACTGGGCGTTCCGAAGATCAAACAGTATTCGACCATGAGCAGGATGAGCGATATTCCAATACTTGCGTAGGAAGTACGACTCATCTTTGATGCATCGGCGCCACTCCGCCTCCTGGCGGAGTTCCTCCAGCCGTGACACTCAGTCCTCAACCGGACGCAACTTCGGAGTCCACTCATTGCGCCAAACCGAAGGAGGATGATTTTCCTCAACCTCGAACCTGACCTGGACCTCAGGGTACATGCGGACCACATGATGGCACGGTTCCTCCCCCTCCCACAAAGCAACATCTTCCTCAGCGGTAGTAGGAATACCATCATGCAAAGCGCACACCGGCGGCCCACAAAAACCTCGATTGATGCCCTCTGTCATCCACTTGTCGAACGAACGGCTCACAACACCTCCCTAGAGTTGAGACAAATCCTGCAAGAGTTTCCCCGCAGCAAGCACCAGCATAGCGCACACGAAGGCCCCCAGGGCAATCCCCACAATCGCAACAACGTGAACTACTGGCACGCGTCGCATGATTCAGGATTCTCCAAACCGCATTCCAACGGTTCATCCGCAGCAGGCCCATGAAACGGATCCCCCCACGGGCCTAGAACAGGTCGTTCCCCAAACGCTTCTTCACGCCACTCCTGGTCTTCATCTCCTGGCAACACTTTCCCGCCCAACACAGGGCTCCCTTCGCATGTATGTCAAACACCTCGTTGCGAACCTTAGCACGCTCCGCTGTACGACAAGCCCGCAGATCAACAAGCATACGCTTGCGGACCCTGGAGATCAACGGAACGCCCCAATACCGACGCCACCCAGCATCCCTCCGCCACCAAATGCGGCAGCACCCGCCCCGATACCGGCAGCCAAAAGAATGTTACGAAGCAACTCGGGATCCAT
>Ga0110931_1000717_pt1 | contig 12415 bp, 14 predicted proteins | sample 4_EtaG_FD_79333 | JGI IMG/M metagenome (GOLD analysis project Ga0110931, IMG submission 79333) | Marine viral communities from the Subarctic Pacific Ocean - 4_ETSP_OMZ_AT15127 metaG (version 2) (version 2) | ecosystem: Environmental > Aquatic > Marine > Oceanic | place: Pacific Ocean | collected... | reverse complement strand
GTTTGGTATAAAAGAATAAAAGGTTTTATAGAGAAGAATGGATTAACGTGAAATATTTTATTTTAACTTGTTTATTTTATGCAGCATTTTATGGATATAGATACTATAAGCATAAGAAGGACAATGACAACGACAGCTTTATTTACCCTAGTTAGATATGAAAATAGCAATAGCACAATTACACACAGAAAATTTTGATGACTGGGCTTACATAGCTATAGAAAACAAAGAGAGATATTCTAGAATACATGGATATGATTTAGTTTCTAAAAGAGGTCTTTATGAAACAAAGTTTGAAGATAGACATCCCAGTTGGCATAGCGTTAAGCTAATATTGGAGATTTTAGAGACTACGAATGTAGATTGGGTTTTTTGGTCAGATGTAGATGCCTTAATAATGGACTATACCGTAAAGCTTGAACGCTTTATAAAACCAAAATACGACATGATAATACCCAACCAAGGGCAAGGACAATACTGCGGAATAAAAACTAAAAAATGCTTATGCTGTGGACATTATTTTATAAAGAATACAGAGTGGTCAAAAGAGTTTCTCAATATGCTTTGGGATTGGCCTACAGGAGATTTGCGTAAATACAAGAAAAGAAATTACTGGGAGCAGTGTGGCATGAACTATCTATATAATCAAAACGCAATGAATTTTGATAAGCATGTTTATATAGAACCAAAAAACAGGGCGTTTAATTCGTTCTATTATCAAGCAGCAGATAAACAATCAATGGAGTTTTCTCAGTGGGGAGAGGGTTGGTTTAGAACAAAGGAATCAAAAAAGGGTTTAGAAAAAGATCTTGGCTCTGCCTATAACGAAGGGGATTTTATAGTACATTTTGCTGGAAAACATTGTATTCCGCAAAGAAAAAAACTAATGCAAAAATATTCGGAAAAAGTCAAATGGAACTAATAGTAAAAATAAAATCAGATGGATCTAACCAATACTATCAAGACGGAGACGTTGTTGACGCTATGTCTTTTGATCGTATTCATTTAGCTCACGCAGAGATGATATGCAATTCTGATAACTTTGGTTTTAATACTAATGGAACTAGAGACTTAAATACTTTGCTAGAGAAGTTTGAGCAAGCTACTCGTACCTATAAGTTTGAAAGACTTAATAGTAATGATATAAGAAGAACTAATTTATTAACTGGTGAAGAAGATATCCTTAATACCATTCCAAATGCAAACGGCGAAGCTATCAATGCATACCAATATATATCTAGGAGACTCAAAAACCCTCGACACAAGATATTTGGGCCTTCTGGAAGCGAAGTGTGGTACGGAAAGATGAGGAATGATGCTTCTGTTTTTATTCCAGTAGCTTGGAACCATATAGAAACCGAAAGCGATAATTTAAAAGACAATCATAACAGTTGGCCTTTTACCGATTTAGAGAAGAGGCATTTTATTTGTATAAACACTTCGGGCCGTACTTATGATGGCGATTCTTTTACTAGAGTTGAGCTTTCTGGAGATACGGTTAGTACAAGAGCTTTGCCTGCTGTAGAAGACCCTCCAGAAGAAATACCAGAAGAATATAATCCTGTCATATTAGCAAAGAGAAAGTGGTTTGTTCCATACTGGGATTTGTCTTCTGAGCTTGGAAGCTCTGTAGACGATTTAAGAAACCCAGACCATATGTGCGACTGTAGAAAACCTATGGATGAAAGAGAGCATATTGATATTTTAACTTACGATAAGATCACAGAAGGGCTGTTGTAATGGCTACTGTAACAAAAACTATAGGAACAAGCTCTAGAGATTATTCTACAATCGCAACTTGGGAAGCTGATTTGTCAGACGAAGACGAATACGATGCTGGAGACCATGCTGTTGGAACCATGTATGCTGATTCTACGTTTACAGGAGCTACCACAACTATCAATGGTGGAACCGCCATTGGTGGTAGTACTGGCCAAGATTTAGCTTCTGTTACATTAACTGTGGTCGCTGCTAATAGACATGATGGAACAGCAGAGAGTGGGGTTTTACTAAAACCAACGGCTGATTCTGGACATGACCAAGGTATCATTAGAGTAGCTGTAGACAACGTAACTATTGAATGGCTTGATATAAGTTTAGATAGCTTAGATTCTAAAAATACAAATAAAGCGATAGTTCTTACTGGAACTAATAACGATAACATTCTAAGAAACAATCTTATACATGACAAAGGTGGAAATCCCGGCAGTAGTGGCTCTTTTATGATTCACATGATAGGAGGGGGTGGATCTTCCGATACCATAAGTATACTAAATAATATCATATATAACATTGTTGAAACCACCGACGATTCCTCTAGTGCCATAGTTGTTAATTCGTGGCAGGGAACCGTTAATATATATAACAACACTGTTTACAATATTGAGAGTGACGATAGCGGCAGTAACAAGCCTGCCACTGCCTATAAATATAACGGTCATTCAAACCAAACCGCCAATGTTAAAAATAACATTGCGGCAAAAATGGTTGCAGACACCGCTTCGTATAAAAGAGCCTTTTGGGACACTGGCACAGGAACAGCAAACGAAGACTATAACATATCAGATGACACAATTAGTACGTCTACCTACGAAGCTACTGGTTCAAATTCATTTACAGATAAAACCTTAGCTCAAATAGGTTTTGTTTCAACTACTGGTGGATCAGAGGATTTACATATAGGAACGTCAGCTTCTGTAGCAGTTCTAACGGGATTAGACCTAGATACTGCTAATGGTGTAAATATAGATATAAACGGAAGAAATAGAGAAACCCTGTCAGATGTGTGGACTATTGGTGCGCATCAATTTATTTCTATTGCAGAAGAGGGAAGTGCGTTTATCATGTTTGTTGATCCATAATAGTGTATATATATTTTGTAGGGAGGTTTTTTGGATTAATTAAACATCGTAGATAAGGTATTGATATGCTTGGTTTTGGAGCAATAAGCGAACTTCCTCTCTCTACCATACCTACAGTAACGGGTACTGAAGCTACAGGAAGTGCCAATCTATCAACAACGGCGTCTGTGTCTAGCGCGGGCGTGTTGCAAATGCTTGGCGCTGGAAATCTATCTGCATCTGGGACAACCCTTAATGCGGGCATGGTTAATATAGCCGCTGCCAGCTTAATGGCTGATTCTGGAACCCTCACCGCTTCTGGTGTTGCTACCATAGTGGGAGCCTCTGCTAAATCGGCCTCTGCAACGCTGTCTGCTTCTGCAAGTAGTTCTAGCACATTATCTAGTACGATAGCATCTGAACTAAGCGTCTCAGCAAGTCCAAAACTCACAATAAAAGCACTGTCTTCACTAAGTAGTGCAGGAACCTTTGCTGCTGATGGCTATGCGATAAAATTAGGCGTTAGCTCACTTTCCACCTCTGCTACTCAGTCCTCTGCTCAAACCTTGAACATTGGGGCTGCTTCTTCATTATCTTCTTCTGTCACAATGTTGTCAGACGAGGATATGGTTTTCATTCCCGCTGTTGCAATATCTGCCACTGCCACGCTTTCTGCCGCTGGCGTAGTAACCAGACATGCATCTGCTAGTTTATCTGCGTCTGGAACAACCCTAAACGTTGGCGTGGTTCACATGGCCGCCGCCAGCTTATTGGCTGATACTGTAACAATATCCGGTGGAATAGTAGGTACGTTTACTTTTGGTAAAGAATTATCTGCTAGCGCAAGCATTTCTAATGCTCCAAGCTTAACCATTAACGAAACAAAGGGTGTTGTTGGTTCTGTTTCAGTTTCTTCTGATGGTATAGTTGAAAAAGTTGGACAAGCCCATCTTTCTACTTTGGGGCCATTTAGTGACGGTTTTACGCAAGGCTTTAACAGGGGTTGCACATTAACTGGTAATGGAACAATAGTCCAACAGATCTTAAGTGCCAGAGCAGAAATGTATGGTCTTGGTACTGTGGAAAGGTTGGCCTCTGCCAGCTTGTCGTCAAACGTTACCTTTATTAGTGAGGTTTGTAGACTCCTAAGTACGGCATCTTTGGCTGGAAATAGTGTATTATTACTAGGAGGGTCTGCTAATCTTAATGCATTAAGTAGATTAACACCCGTACTCTCCAGCGACTACGACAACCCAGATATAGTCAAAATAACGCTTTATATAGATAAATCCAGAAGTGTTGATTTGTATATAGATAAGGTAAAACCATTCACAACCTACATAGACAAAGAATTTAGCTTAACTGCAAGTATTGACAGGGCAAGAAGCAAGGTTGGATACATAGATAAAATTGTTAGCAAAACACTTGTAAGAGAGAGATAAAATGCCAGCAAATGAAATACATATGAATGACGTTGGTACAAAGTTCTTAGTAACTGTAACTGACGGCTCTAGCGCTGTTGATATTTCTAGCGCCAGTTCCACAAAACAAATTATTATTAAAAAACCATCTGGAACTAAAATGGAAAAAGCCGCTGTTTTTAATAGCGATGGCACAGATGGAAAAATGTACTACAACATAGCATCTGACGACTTAGACGAAGCTGGTACTTATAAGCTTCAGGGGAAAGTTGTTATTTCCGATGGTACATTTTACACAGATATAACGACTTTCAAAGTTCATAGAAACCTATAGGGAGACGAATATGGCTTGGCAAAACGAGATGACCCTAATAGTTCGTCACCTAGTGAACGACTTGGATTCTAGTAGCTACACTTTTCAAGACGACAGAGTTGAAGAATCTGTTTTGGTTTCTGCTCAGTTGGCAGCTTTAGAAATTGATTTTGAGTCTACATACACAATAGACGTAGACTCGCTGACTCTAACCCCAGATCCAACTACATCATCCAATAAAGATGACTCCTTTATTAATCTAGTATCGTTAAAGACAGCTCAGATGTTATTGGGTAGTGAGCTTAAAACGCATTCGCTTAATGCCATTTCTCTTAGAGACGGGCCATCAGCCTTGGATCTTAGGGGGATTGTCACTGGCTTAAAAATTCTTTTTGATGATATCAATAGAAGATTTGAAGAAGCTAAAACCCAATATAAACTTAATGGTGTTGTTGGAGAAGCTGTGCTTGGGCCTTACTCGCCGGGAAGTGACGCCGTAGCAAGAACACACTTAACAAATAGGTCAGGATGGTTTGAATAATGGCTGAGTATAAAAAGACAGACTTAAAGAGTAAGCTAGAAACTGATCTAGCTGACAACAGCACGGGTGCAATTACAGCTAAAACTATTAGAAATAGCATGCTGCATATTGTTGATTCTATTACTCCAATTGTCGGTAGTGGAACTCAAAACTTTTTTAAGTTTGACCTAGCCATACAAGACAGTGGAGTTACAACCGCTAATACTACGCTAAATAGATTAAGCGCCAAATGGGGAACAAATAGCGTATCCTCAATAGACTTTCAAACTGGAAACGATACTCTTAATAAGGGCGATGGCGGTATAGATATTTATACTTCTTCATCTGGTGTTACCTTGGGTGGCTCAGGAAGAATGAAGAGAATATCAATAGAGCCTGAAGGTCAACTCCATATATACGGAAGCGGTGTAAATCCACCTTTAAGAATTGATAGATCTCATGCAGATTCTGGCGTTGCCATGCTCGTCAGAACCAGTCCAAACTTACTCGCCGCTAGTAGTGGAAATAGAATGTATTTTGGACATCTTGACGAAAGAACGAGAGTCTTCAACAAAAGAATGACTATCGACCATGATGGCAAATTTGGCTTAGGTATTGAAAAACCAACAGATCCTGTACACGTAAGAGCTTCTGGAAATGCAATAAGGTACGATGTACAAAGCGCCCCTACTAACACAGCAGATATTATTATATCAAAATACAAAGGTAATGAAGCTTTTGGGCAAGACAGCTTATTAGCAACCTTTGGAATGGGCGTTGATACAAGTGCTAGTGGAGCGGCTAGATTTTTTGTTGGCTATGACGACGATAGAAAGCACAGAGTAAACTTTAACGAAGCCATGTTCGTTATGACTAGCGGTGGCAAAGCATCGTTTGGATCTCTTTATCCAAAAGAACAGCTTGTTGTCGGAACTGACTTGGGTAAACACACTGTAGCAAGCGGTGATAGAGCCTTGGTGGTTGGCGCTCAATACGGCAATGCGGAGCTGTTTATAGGCTCTGGTAATGCTAACACTAATATATCTAACTTCACACGCTTTAGATGGAATAGTTCAACTAAGCAACAATTTATAGAAACTAGATCAAATGGAATCACAAGACACAATCAAGTCGTCCTAGATTCCACCAACAATAATATTGGCTTCGCAAGCTCTGGAGTTAGACGAACAGACTGGAGACCACTATTTAATACACACGTATACGCTAGTGGAACTACAACCACAGCTTTAGAAAACCCAATGGGTAGCGAAACCGCTATTTATATTGGATCAAACACTTCTGGAAGTGGAGATGCTTCGATTGGAAACTGGTCTACCATTGGATACAAAGCTACAACAGATGTTTTAAAGGTGAATAACTCTGGGTCGTTTGCTCCTAACCATCTAACCATTGATCGGTTGGGTCATGTTGGTGTTAACACAGACTCGCCTTATGACAATTTTGCTGCTGGAACAAATTATTTCCACGTTAAAGGCAACGACACTTCCATTATGGTGGGAGACAATGCCAGTTACTCGGCGTTGCGGCTGTTTGGTTCTAGAAGTACAACCGATACGGCCTATATCCAAGCAGGAACTAGCGCTGCTGATACTGGCGCTAAGCTTGCTATTAGTCGTTTTGATAGCGATACAAATAATATATCTGAATTTTCTATCAGATCCGACAAAACAACCATGTATGGAAACATTGCTCTTAATGATAAGTATCTAAGCAATGATGGTGGAGATGAGGGCGTAAGGGTTACTGACGATGGTAAGGTTGGAATTAATGTTGCGTCCCCAACGTATGAACTTCAACTAAGCAGCAACTCTGCCGGTAAACCAATTAGCTCTGTTTGGTCTGTTGTATCCGACTCTCGTGTCAAAACAGACGTTGAAACAATACCAGACGCTTTAGATAAAATTGTTAACCTAAGACCAGTTAAGTTTAAATACACTCATGATTTTTGTCATTGTCACGAGTCTGGTGACGTAGACGATGACACATATTACTACAACTTTATTGCGCAGGAAGTTGAAGTCGAATTTCCTGAAGCGGTAGTGAATAGTGATTTTGATGTTCATGATCATGATACAGACGAAGTTGTTGTGGAAAATGTGAAAACTCTAGATGCCCATGTTATTAATGTGTATTTAGTCAAAGCTGTACAAGAGCTTAAAGAAGAGCTTGATGCGGCTAAAGCAAGAATAACCGAATTAGAATCCTAATAAGGAGATAAAAAATGGCTGATGTAGCTACAAATGTAAGACCAACCGCAGATGCCGCCTCAAGAAATGGCAGTGTTGTAGTTGGCGCACCAAGAGGTGCTAATACCAATGCGATTGGAACTCAGTATAGAATACGAGCTGGTGGAGAACACGCTACCGCAACGATTACCTTTACTGGCGCTGTAACCGCAGACGAAACTATTGTAATCATTGATGCCGATGGCGTTTCTAAAACGTACACCGCCAAAGACGCAACCGCCGCAGGAAGCCGTGAGTTTATTAAGACTAACAAGAACGCCGCCGCCACAGCTTTAAAATCTTGTATTGAGAATGCTGCCGGTCACAATGGATCAATCGCTGTTGCTGATGACGAAGCTGGTGTTTTAACTTTGACGCAAATGCAACCCGGAGCTAAAGGTAACACAACCATTACCGAAGGTCTTAGTAATTGCACAAAGACAGATTTCAGTGGTGGAACATCAGAGTCTGGCGTAAACGATGCAAGAATAGTCGCTGGTTTAGAAACCAAGTGGACTGCTAGATTTGATGATCCTCGTTACTATTCCGGCGATGCAGTTGGCTAAGGTTTAAAAAATGGCTCTTAATTTACCCGCAAGTGCATTTACAAAATTAAACGAAGCAATCCTTCTGTTTAATCGTACATGCAAACTGGTTTATCCAGAAAGACGACAAACATGTGAGAACTGTGTTACTAACACGTTTGGAGGAAGGTCTACGAATACATACAAGTCTGGCGGCCCTATTCCTTTTAATAGAGGGGTTAACTGTCCGTTGTGTGGAGGTGAGGGGTATAAGAATGTAGAGTCTACAGACTCGGTAGAACTAAGAATTTATTACAACAGACGAGACTTTATTGATGTTGGCTTTAATGCCGACATACCAAATAACGTTATACAAACTGTTGGATATATGGATGACTACCCCAAGCTAACAAAGGCTAAAGAACTTTTAGTTGATGTTGGGTCACATAATCAAGGTAGATATAAAAGAATATCTGAACCTTATAGTCAAGGCTTTAAACAAAACCCCACCCAGTACATTGTTATATTTTGGGAGAGGGTTTAATGGCTAAAGGAAACCTGTCAATAGATCTTCTTGGTACTGCTGCTGACTTTGAAAGATATATCATGAAGGCTATAGAAGCTCAAATGGACAGAGCTGTCAATAAAGCAATACCAATAATTAAATCACAGGCAAAACCTGTAATTAGTTTAGCTATAAGCGAATGCGAAGAAATGAAAAGCTTGCAGGGGGGTCATCTAATGGGTCAACTTGGATTAACTCCATCCACTGCAAACAATGCTATTGATAATATTGCAGATGCTGTTAGCGAGTCTATTTCCTTTACCAACACAAGGTCTAAAACAAAAAAGGGCGTTGGTGGACTTGAGGTTCATTTTCAACCCACTTCTTTTTCAAATATCTTATCTTTATCTAGCGGCTCATATTCTTATAGTAAAAAGACATCTCTTTGGGGTCAGGTTGTTTCCGGTAAAGTTGAAATTGATTGGCTTAGCTGGCTATTAACCAAGGGTGATTCAATTATAGTTTCAAATTTTCACTATGAACCAAAAGTAGGAAAAGGTAGAAGTGGTAAAGGTAGCATGCGTGAAAAGGGTAGCTGGAGAGTAAGTCCAGCCTATGCAGGTACTGAGCAAGATAATTTTATCACCAGAGCCTTGCAGTCAAAGGAAACCGTAAAAGCAATATCCAGAGTCATTCAAAAAGCAATAGAAAAGAACTGGGGTTAAAATGTCAAAATATCTAAATAAAATAGATAATATCGCTGACAGCACAACGTCAGGATTAGTACAAGATAATTTAATTGAATGGCTCGACTGGGGTTTTATAGATTCTGGCGGGTTTTTTAATGTTGATATTCCTACCTCTGGTCAGTTTGGTGGAGATAAACACAAGCTAAGATTAGTAGATGATCCTAGGTTTACTTCAGGTCAAGTCTGGGAAGGCTTTAGATCTAACTGGGTATGGCAAAGCGGTCTAGGTACGACAAATCAACCCAATACACTTCAAACACATGTTCCAAGTTCAACATACCCAAACCAAAAAAATAACCCCGGAGTTTCTGGTGTATTTATTAATGGGGCATTTCAACCCACATCTGGTGTAGGTGCTTACAAGCATTATATTGACTACCCTAATGGAAGAGTTGTTTTTGATAGTGCGATTAGCACTTCAAGTACGATCACGGTTGAACACAGCTATAAATGGGTAAAAGTAACAAAAGCTAATGATGATTTCTTTAGAGAGGTGCAGTATAGATCACAACGTGCAGATGGTGATTTTACACTTGTTGGTTCTGGAGACTGGTCACAACTAGCAGAAACTAGACTGCAATTACCTGCTGTAGCTATTGAGGTTGTAAAAAACCGAAAAATGGAACCTTACGCTCTAGGTGCGTTAAGTCATTATATTAACACAGATGTTTTATTTCATGTGTTGGCTGAGGATGATTACACGCGGGATAAATTGATGGACGTAATCACATATCAAGAAGAAAAAAATGTTTCAATATTTGATAGTGATATGATAGGTAGGAATAACGCTTTTCCTCTAGATTATAGAGGCATGACTAATCAAGGAGCTTACCAATACCCCAAATTAATAGACGCAAGTGGGGATGGAGGATTTAGGTACGACAAAGTACATGGTGGAGCAATGACATTAAATAATGCCAGAGTTTCGCTATCAGAAGCAATTTCCCCTAATTTACACCATGGGGTAGTAAGAATGAACACCGAGGTAATTAAGTAAGTAATTACTGTAATTGGTGTATAATATGTTAGAAAGACAACCTTTTTCCATCGAGGAGAGATATAAAAATGGCCAATAAAAGAATTTATTGGGCTTGTACGGCGATTGGTATTGCAACAGACAATGCCGTTAGACCTGAAACCCCAATTGACAAAGCGCCCGGTTTTGTACCCGGAGTACAAAGCGTGGGTATTAGTACGACTTTCAACCTTGAACAAGTTTTTGAACTTGGTCAGTTGGAAATCTACCAAGACGTTGAAGAAGTTCCTGACGTTGAAATCACCGTTGAGCGTGTTCTTGATGAACATCAAGCTTTATACCAGCGTGTTATGGGTCGGCCAACCGACGGCTCAACTGATAAAACTGCACATGGTAGCGTTATCAAAATTTCTGAATGTCAAAACAATAGATGTGATGTTTTCTTTGAAGTTCATGACGATAACAAAGATAATGTTGGTGACAATTTAGATGGTAACCCACGACAAGCTTGGATATGGTGTTCTGGAATGTACGCCTCTAGCGCATCGTTTAATATGTCTACCGATGGTAACTTTACTGAATCTATTACTTTAGTTGGTAACCATAAAAAATGGTTTAGTGCTAGTTTAGATTCGGCAAAAATGAGCGGAGCGCCAGAAGATGGCAGTCTTCACACAGGCTCTATTGCCAGAAGACAAAATGTTTACTTGTCATCGGTTCCTGCTTCGATTAATCCGGCGGCTGGTGCTGAACTAGCTGTTAATAGTATAGCTATCAGTACAGACTTTGGTCGTGAAAAGATTAACGTACTTGGTAAGAGAATGCCTTATCATAGATATGTTACCTTCCCAGTCGAAGTTACATGTGATATCGAAGTTACTATCACAGACGCTATTAGTCAAGACGTTGATGCTGATCCTAACGCAGATAACTTGAGTGAAGAAAGCATCGTTGCTGTTGTAACAACAGGGCCAGTAACTGACATTGACACGAAGGGCGCATCTGCTAGTGCGCTTCATACGTTTGATCTTGGAACCAAGAACAAGCTTACCTCTGTGACATATGGCGGCGCTGATACTGGTGGTGCTAATGCTACTATGAGTTACTCATTCCGTAACTTTAATAGGCTTAATTATACCTATAGTGGTAGCACCTTTACCGATTAAAATGATTAGCTGACTTTTAAGGGGCTGGTTTTCCAGCCCCTTTTGTCAGTTCAATGCGATAGCCAAATATTTAGGATAGGCAAGTGTGAACTGACTTTATATACAGGACTGCGTATGGAACTTTACGAGAAAGAGTTTTTATTATCTAAGGTGCTTTTTGGTATCTCGGTAATAGAAATTGGTGATGGTAGACTTATATATGTACATCCATTAACCATTGAAAAAAACTTTTTTGCCCAAAGGGTTTACAAGAGAGTTTATGAAGAAGCTCTTCTTTCTGGCGTATTTACCAGAAAAGAAAGATTAGACCTTATGGCCGAAGAAGGGATTTGGCTTCAGGAAGACGAAGATCTCTTAGAAAAAAACAAGGATGCTATTGAAAATAAAAAAATAGAGCTTTTTGAAAACTTTCTAAGACCAAAAAAAAGAGAGCTAATTAGAGAGCAGATAAGAGACATAGAAAAAGAACAACTTGTCCTGTTTACTAAAAAACACACATCAGACTATTTAGACTGTGAGGGGGTTGCACAATACGCGAGGTGGGAATGGATAATAGAAAATACCACAACCCACGAAGATGGGACTCCGTATGATTTTGAAGACATAAGTGTTAAGGCCGTTTTGTCGGCTCACAATAAAGAACAAGAAGTCGATGTTGCACAAATAAGACAAGTTGCAAGAGAAGACCCTTGGACTAACATTTGGGGTGTCAGTAAAGATACAGAACAAATATTTAACCGTAAACCTTCTGAACTATCAGAAGCACAAAAAAACCTAATAGGTTGGGCTAAGCTTTATGACGCGGTAAATGAAGCTCATGAAGGCCCAAGGAGTGAAGTAATAAAAGACGATGACGCTTTAGATGGATGGCTAGCTCAAAGCAGAAAGAAAGCAGAAAAAGAGAAGTCCAAAAGATCCATAGATGAAAAGCACTCAAACGCCGATGAGGTTATGCTAATGGCTCAATCTAGAGAAGAGATTGAAGAAATATCTTCTTTGAATGATCCGCACAGCAAAGCTGTTGTAAAAGAGAGAATGTCTAGATTAAAGAACAAAGCAGAACATAGTGGACGAGGGTTGGAATACCACAAGTTTACGGACAGAAAGCAACAGGCTATGGTAGAAGCGAACAACGCAGGGATGTCAAAATAGGAG
>Ga0110931_1000716_pt1 | contig 12427 bp, 8 predicted proteins | sample 4_EtaG_FD_79333 | JGI IMG/M metagenome (GOLD analysis project Ga0110931, IMG submission 79333) | Marine viral communities from the Subarctic Pacific Ocean - 4_ETSP_OMZ_AT15127 metaG (version 2) (version 2) | ecosystem: Environmental > Aquatic > Marine > Oceanic | place: Pacific Ocean | collected... | reverse complement strand
CGCCAGTGGCTGGGGCGGTGGCACCACCGTGGGCGCAATACGTGACAGCAGTTGATACTGCTCATCAGAGAGCTGGGCGGGCGCCAAAATCAGATCCGGCTGCTGCGCCAGCACTGCCTCGATATTGATCTCGCGCACCACGCCCATAATCGCCGGCGTGTTTTCACCAAGATGCGCTTCAATGTAGCTTGCCACATTGTCACCACCACGCGTCGTCACAGCGCCTAGCGGGTTGACACCTGCCGCTACGGCAGCGTCCAAAGCGCCTTCGTAAAGTGTTACAACCCGCTTTGGGGTTCCCTCAACGTCTACGTCGCCAAAGGCGGTTTCCAGCGTGCGCGCTTGTGCAGTGCCTACCACTAAGGCACTTAGCAATATGCCCATCATGCCTAAACGCCCGCGTTTAATGAGGGTGGCTACCCTTGGTGTCGTTTGAACCAGCATAAGTTTCTCTCGATACGCTACTTTGACAAGGATAATAACGATTCTCAAAAGCGCTTGCACTACTATTCCATCGAATGGCGTGTTCCATTTCTTGCAACCTCTCCACCACCCCGCTGTTTCAGTTCACGCAACGTAATGTTCCTCAATCATCCCCTCGCGTTTGGGAACTTTTCTTTTTAGACTCCCGCCTTTATTTGATAATTAATATCATTAGCTAATAATTATCGTAACCAAGAGGGAATGACATGCCACGCTTTACTCGCTCTGTTCTGGCTAGCGCCGTCACGCTTGCTGTTACTTCAGGCACAGCCACCGCTCAAGAAGATCAACAGCTGGACAATATCGTTGTCTCGGCCAGCGGGTTTGAACAGGCGATGGTCGATGCCCCCGCCAGCATTTCAGTGATCTCCCGCGAAGAGCTCTCGCGTCAACGAGTTACCAGTATTGCCGATGCCCTGCGCAACGTTGAGGGAGTGGATGTCGGCGGCTCAGTGGGCAAAACCGGTGGTAGCAATATTAGTATCCGTGGTATGCCCAGCGACTACACACTGATTCTGATTGACGGCCGCCGCCAGAATACCGCTGGCAGCGTGACGCCCAATGGGTTTGGCGAAACTTCCACCAGCTTCTTTCCGCCGGTTTCCAGCATTGAACGCATTGAAGTTATCCGCGGCCCCATGTCGACACTGTATGGCTCTGATGCCATGGGTGGGGTAATCAACATTATTACCCGCCGGGTTGGCCGCGAGTGGACTGGCTCTATCGGGGTTGAGAATACCTTTAACGAGAATCGCGACTTCGGTGATCGCCGCGAGATCAACCTGTATACCAGCGGCCCTTTGGTGGAAGATACCCTTGGCCTTCAACTGCGTGGCCGGGTTTATGAGCGCGATGCTTCTGAACTCACCTACACCGACGGTGACGGCAATCCTATCGAGGTTAGCCAGCGCGGCCCCAGCCCGGTGGAAGGCGATACCTACAACATCGGCGGCAAGCTAACCTGGACGCCCTCTGATAGCCACGACCTGTGGCTGGATGGTGAAGTCAATCGTCAGCGCTATAACAACGATGAGTGCCAGCTAGGTACCCTGGATGGACGCACCCGCAGCTGCGCGCCCGACCCTGGCAGCGCCACCGGCTATTCGGATGAACTCCGTTTTGAGCGCGAGCAAATCGCCATTGGCCACACCGGACGTTTTGCCTCGGGTACGCTGGAATCCAGCCTGATGCGCAATACCACCGAAACCAAAGGACGCACGATTCCTGGTGATGTGGGCGTCGCTTATGAAGGCTTTCCCAGCATTGTCGGCGGTGCACCACGGGAGCTGGAAACCACCAATACTGTGCTCGACAGCAAATTCATCATGCCGCTGGGCAACCACATGACCACGCTGGGTCTGCAGTGGTGGGATGCAGAGCTTGACGACGGCTTGGCCGGTGAGACCTTTGCCCAAACCACCTGGTCGCTGTTTGCTGAAGATGAATGGATGCTGCGGGACGACTTGGCCCTGACCCTAGGCGGCCGTTACGATCACCACGACGCCTTTGGCAGCCAGTTCAGCCCGCGCGGCTACTTGGTGTGGAACACGACGTCCAACTGGACATTAAAAGGTGGCGTGAGCCGCGGCTATAAAACGCCCACGCTTAATGACTTGCACGATGGGATCAACGGCGTCACCGGCCAAGGTACCGTGCTGACCATTGGTAACCCGGATCTTGAGCCTGAAACCAGCACCAGCAGCGAGATCGGCGCCCATTACGATAACCAGCAAGGCTTTACCGCCAGCGCCACACTTTTCCACAACCAGTTTGACGATAAGATTGCCAGCGGCAGCGATATCCTGGTGGAAAACGACCCGCTGATCCCTGACGGCATGTACAGCCAACAGGTCAATGTCGACGAGGCAATCACCCAAGGGGTTGAGCTCTCTACCAGCTACCAGTTCGCTCCCGATTGGCGCGTTAACGCTAACTACACCTATACCGATAGCGAACAGAAGAGTGGTAATAACGAGGGTGAGCCGCTGACGGATACCCCCGAACACGCCATCAACGCCACGCTGCGCTGGCAGGCAACGGCAAAGCTGGACACCTGGCTCTCAGCTGAGTACCGCAGCGAACGCTACCGTAACCGCGAAAGCGTGCGCGGCGCGCCCTCGTTTGATGATTTGGGCGACTTTAAAGCCTATTCACTGTTTCACTTAGGCGGTAACTATGCGGTCACCAATCAGCTTAATCTGAGCGCGACCATCTATAACCTGTTTGATAAAGATTTTGTCGACTACCGCGCCTACGGCGATGGCACCAGCTTTGGCAATGTGTACGCCAACAGCGAAGAGGGCCGCCGTCTGTGGCTATCCGCCCGCTACGAATTCTAATCGACCTCAGCTCGCTACTGTTTCAATGCTGATTTCTGCCCCGGCCATGCGCTGGGGCTTTTTTTGTTTACTAACCTCTCCTTTTCTAACAACCAAAAAAGCGGCTATCGCTGGATAGCCGCTGCTGTACTGCGTTTATAACGGGAACCTAGCGTTTAAAAGGCGACGTTGAGACCTAACCAAACCCGGCGGCCATCTTCCACATAGCCGTACTCATCGTAGTCAATCGCTTCGTCGAACAGGTTGTAGATACCCGCGTTCAGTTGAGTCGATTCATTTAGCTGGTAGCCAACGCCTGCATCTACAAAGGTGTAGGAAGGGGCCACAATAGAGCTCTGAGAAGGGCCGGTAGTCGGTTGGCTCTCTTCGCCGCGGTAGGTCACTTTTGTCCACTGGCTGAGCTTGGCCGAGGCTTGCCAATTCAGTGTGGCCGATACTTGGTGGCGTGGCAGTTGAGTTAGCGGCTCGCCGGCATACTCACCGCTTTTTTGCTCGCTATCAGTAAAGGTGTAACTGGCCGTTAGCGCTAGCGCATCGTTCAGCGGCGCCGCGATACTCACCTCGGCGCCTTGGGTAATGGCCTCATCCACGTTGACGCGGTAAGTCGGGTCGCTACCATAATCGTTAGCGCCATCCGTACAGATATCGATGGGGCAAGCAATGCGAGTAATTTTATCTTTGAAGTCGTTATGGAATACCGTGACGCTGCCATTCAAGCCAGAGTCGTTGGCATAAAGCAGGGCCAGCTCTTTATTGAGCGAGGTCTCTGGCTCAAGGTCAGGATTACCGTAAATATTGCCACCACGGCTGACCTGCCCCCAGTCGGGCGTAATCTCGCGCAGGTTAGGTGCTCGATAACCGGTCGAAACGCCGCCTTTCAACGTCCAATCAGGCGTCATATTCCACACACTATAAAGACGCGGACTTAAATGACTACCGTAGTTGTCGTCATCATCAACCCGTAAACCGCCGGTTAATGCCCAGGAATCGGTAAGCATCCACTCATCTTCAACAAAGAGTGCCCATTGGCTATTATCAATCTCACTGCGATCAGAACCAGGCAATTGATTCGTCGTACTATCGTCAAGCGACTCTTCCTCGTAGTTAGCGCCTACCGTCACCATATGCATGCCTAGCGGAATGACCGCGCTGGTTTTGGCGGTGGTGTTGGTGATTTCAATATCCCGCGATTTATTTTCGCTGCGCTCACGCTGAAGGTAGGTTTCACTGGTACCCCAATCGAAGCGGCCACTATGGGTTAACGCAACGTGCTGATGGATATAGTCGTTGAAGCTATCCTCACAACCACCGCGACAGCCCTCTGATGGCGCCGAGTTACCCATCAGCGATTTGCGTTCCTGCTCCGTAATACCGGCCTCAAACGTGAAGTCATGGTTTTTTGACGCGGCAAGGCTGAATCGTGCGGTGAGGCTTTGCAGGCTTTTATCTTCGTAGCCGTTAAGGATATTGTCTTCATCGCGCTGAGAAGCGCGGCCATAGAGCTGAAGCCCTAAACGCTCCCCTACCAGCGGGCCACTCAGATAAAAATTAGCTTGGCGGCTATCGCCGGAGTCACTGTCTTCCTGAAGTATGGTGTCGAGTTGAACATTACCGTGCCACTCCTGCGCCACCTTGCGGGTAATCACGTTAATGACCCCGCCGATGGCATCGGAGCCGTAGAGTGTCGACATTGGCCCACGCACTACTTCAATGCGCTCAATGGCCTGTAGCGGCGGCAGCCAGTCTTGCTCAAACCCGGCGCTACCATTGGGACGGGACTCGCGGGAATTCTGCGGGCGTCCATCCACCAAAATAAGCGTGTACTGGGAAGGCATACCACGAATGGAGATATCTTGACCATTATCCCCAGCGCCCCCGCCAGTAATAATCACACCGGGCACGTCACGCAGCGCATCGGTGACACTTTGATAGTGGCCCCGCTCTAACTCTTCCCGGGAAACCACGCTGATAGAGGCAGGCGCATTGGCAATCTGCTGTTCAAACCCCGACGCAGTGACCACCATATCGTCTAAACGGGGCGCTTCTTGTGCCCATAATGCGCTACTGGCAAGGGAAGAGATGGCGCTGGCCAGCAGCGTTCGGCGCAAACAGGGAGACATAACTTCGTCCTTCATAGTGTGTTCAATGTGTGTGAGGAATGTGGGTCAGCATTCGCTCTGTTAAATGCGAATTATTAGCATTCATATTTTTACACACTCTTTGCACACTGGGGTGAGACGGTACGTTCAGCATACCGGAACACAAATGCCTATTATTTTCATTCGCACCGAAAAATGGCACAATTAACATTTACCCTTTTCCGTGGGCCTGACCATGTATGACTTTGACGAACTTACCGCCTTTGCCGATGTGATGACCACGGGCAGTTTGACTCGCAGCGCTCAAAAGCTCGGATTAGCCAAATCGACCCTTAGCCGCCGTATCAGCCAGCTCGAAACCCGGCTTAACCAGCCTCTGCTGCGCCGCCAGGCCAACCGCTTAATTCCTACCGAAGCAGGGCTGCTGTTTCACAACTACTGCACCGAGCTTTTGGCAATGGCGGCTCATAGCCAGGAGGCGCTGGCAGAGCTGCGTGAGGAGATTAGCGGCGAAATAACCCTTGAGGTACACGGTGCCCTGGCACGCAGCTGGTTACCCGGCACGATTGATGCCTTCTTAAACCGCCACCCCAAGGTAGAGTTAACGCTACACACCAGGGAAACACCGCCCACTAAAATGCACAGCAATAGCGTGCATGTCTGGCTTGGGCCAACGCACGAGTGCGGGCTAAACCAGGAGCGCTTGGGGCATTTAACCCGCGGGCTTTATGCCAGCCCACACTATTTAGCGGCGGCTGGCACGCCTCAACACCCCGACGAACTGAACCAGCACGCCTGGATAGATCTGTTGGGTTCTGCCTCTGATGGGCTGCTGCTCACTCATCAAGAGCATGGCCAGTACGCTTTTAACCCGCCCCGTTCCCGGCTGCGAGTAGACCTTACTGCCCTGCATATTGATGCCATCGCGCGCAGCCAGGGGATCGGGTTGCTCTCACACTGGTTAACTGCAAAACGCGAACAGCATCATCCAGGCGAACTGATTAACTGCCTGCCAGGCTGGGAGCCGGTGCCTCTCCCCATCACGTTGCTCTACGCCTACGGCCATCAATCACGCCGTACCCACGCGCTGTTAGAGTTTTTACGCAGTCAGGTGCCCGCCCCGTGGCGCACGTCAGCCGCCGCCGTCTAAGTTAATTCGAGTGTTTGCCTTGCCAGTTAGCCCGCTTATTAACGACAATGGGCGGCTAACGATTGCCAAGGACAGCCAATGCTTGCCGAACTTTTTGCCGTCATGGCGCCCGTGCTGGCTGGTGCAGGGCTCGGCTACCTGTGGGTACGCCTAGGCCATCCCTACCCGGTCGACTTCATTACCCGGCTAGTGTTTAACATTGGCACACCCTCACTGGTATTAGCATCCCTGGCGGGTGCCGATATCGATGCCACCACCTTTGGCCAGACGATGCTGGCCGCCGCGCTGGTGATTATCACCATGGGGGCCACTACTTTTGTGGTGGCAAAACTGTTGCGCCGCAGCTGGCGAGTGCTGCTTGCCCCCATGATGTACCCCAACACCGGCAATATGGGCTTACCGGTAGTGCTTTACGCCTTTGGCAGTGCCGGGTTTGCCTACGGCATCACGGTGATGGTGACTGTCTCGCTGTTTCAGTTCACCTTAGGCGCGGTGCTTAATAGCCAGGGCAACCCGCTCAAAACGCTTGCCAAAACGCCCACGGTTTACGCTATTGCGATTTCCATGGCGCTGCTGCTGACGGACACTTCCCTGCCGCCCTGGTTGGCGAATACGGTGGACTTAATGTCGGGGTTCACGGTACCGCTCATGCTCATTACTCTGGGCGTATCGCTAGCCAGCATTCAGGTGAAGAACCTGCGTTCAGGGCTCGGATTTAGTCTGGTGCGCGTGCCCCTCGCTGCCATGGTCGCCTGGTTGATCGCTGGCTGGGTGGGCCTTCCGCCACTGGCACAGAGCATTTTAGTGCTGCAAATGTGTATGCCGGTGGCGGTATTCAATTATCTCTTTGCTCAGCGTGCCCAGCGCGAACCCGTTTATGTCGCCAGTTTGGTCTTCTGCTCAACGTTGTTAGCGCTGTTTTACCTACCCGTGCTGCTCGCCCTGCTCATGTAATAGTGGAACCCACACGTGACTAAAAGGTCACTGCTAGACTACTGGCAAGGATGCCAATGATTAACGTCACCAGAGGGCACGCTATGCTTCACATGAACAACCATACCCAACGCCCACTGCCCCCTGGGGCTTGGGCAAGGATCAGTGGGCTAGTGCTGGCGGGCGCTATTAACACGGCAAATGCGGAAATCGTCCAGGAATCGCTGGAAACCGACCATTTAAACCTTTCCATTGAGCGTATCGCCGATGGTTTTGAGCATCCTTGGGCGGTGACGTTTTTACCCGATGGCCGCTACTTGGTGAGCGAACGCAGCGGGCAACTGAAACTTGTCGACCCCGAAAGCGGTGAAGCCAGTACGTTGGAAGGCATGCCCGAAGTGAGTACTCAGGGCCAGGGCGGTTTGCTAGACATAGCGTTACATCCTGATTTTGAAGGCGGAAATAGCGAGGGTGATAACGATTGGATCTATTTCACCTGGAGCAAGCCCGAGGGCAATAACAGCCGTTCAGCATTATCGCGAATAAAATGGCACAATGGCCAGCTAGGAGAGGTCGAACACTTGTTTGAACAAGATCGCGCCTCTGGGCCGGGCCGCCATTACGGCTCGCGGTTGGCGTGGCTGCCCGACGGTACCCTGCTAATGAGTATTGGGGATCGCGGCAGTGAACCGCCCCGAGCCCAGGCAAGCGATGACCACGCGGGCTCTACCCTGCGCCTTACCGCTACTGGTGGCGTTCCCGATGACAACCCTTTCGTTGGTGATGACACCACCCTGGATGAAATTTACTCCATGGGTAATCGCAATATTCAAGGCATGGCCGTGCTCAGTAACGGCGAAGCCTGGGCGTCAGAGCATGGCCCCCGCACCGGCGACGAGCTGAATCATATCGAAGCGGGCAATAATTATGGCTGGCCAAAGGTCAGCCAGGGCAATGACTATGCAACCAACGAGCCGATTGGCAAAGATTCGCTCCCCGGCATGGTTGACCCAGTGTATGTATTTGAAGGCCGCTTCGCCCCCGCCGGGCTTGCCGAAGTGACTAGTGACGCCTTTGGTGAGTGGCAAGGCAATTTATTAGCCGGTGGGCTAGGTAGCGAGAAGCTGTTGCGCCTGCGCTTGGAAGAGGGCCGTGTCGCCGAGGAAGAGCTTATTTTACAAGGCGAAGTGGGTCGCATTCGCGATGTTCGCCAAGGCCCTGATGATGCCATTTACTTACTCACTGACGCCCCCCAGGGCGGCTTGTACCGCCTAGCGCCAACGAACCAGTAGCGCTTCATTCACTGGCTGATATTAAAACGTATTAAAACCACCATGGATGCCCCATGCGACTACGCAATTTGATTATTTTGACTGTGATTGTGCCGCTGTTTGTCATCCTGGTGGTTTTTAGCTTAGTGGCAATCAAGTCGCTCGAAGATAACGTACGCTCAAAGCTACAAACGGAAGTTGAGATTATTACCCGGACGCTGAGCTCGTCGCTCAGCTACGCGGTTACGCCAGATAGCAATACGCCGCTTGAAGAAGCGTTACAGTCGGCGTTCTCCTTCCATCGAATTTACGGTGCCTATGTATTCGATACCCAGGGTCGCGATATTTACGGGCTGGGCCTAGGCAAAGATATTTTCAGCCGTGAAGAGATTCAACAAATCATTGAGCGCGATGACTTATATAGCAACTATCGCCAACACGATGGGTGGAATTACTACTCTGCATTGACACCCTTGCGCTCACAAGATGGCACTGTATATGGGGTACTGCAGGTTAATCGGCTAAATACCGGTATTGAGAACTACACGGGTTTTATCAGTATTGTGGCCGTGTTGGTGTTTGTGATTGGCGCCGCCGGAATCGTGTTTAGTATTTGGTGGGGGTTTCGCCGCCATATCGAGCGCCCGCTTAACCGGCTGCTGCACGTAATGCAGTTGGTAGAAAAAGGTGACCGCAGCCAACGCGCCACCGAAGACGGCCCTATCGAATATCGCCACCTTGCCTCCGGTTTGAATGGCATGCTGGATGCGATGGCCGAAAAAGACCAAGAGATCGAAAATCGCCAACGGCGCGAAATTGAGCTTGAAAAGCGCCTGCGCAAATCGAAAAAGCTGGCTGAACTGGGCGTATTGGCAGCCGGCGTTGCCCATGAGATAGGTGCGCCGTTAACGGTGATCAATGGCCAGGCCCAGCGTTTGGCTCGCCGCGATGTGATTGGCGATGACGAACGCGCACGACTAGGGCGTATTCGTGGCGAAGTCGAGCGCATCGTTGAAATTGTGCGCCAGTTGATGGAATTAGGCCGCCAACATAACGTAGAGAAAGGCGAACTGGCGCTTGATCAGCTTATTATGAATGCCAGCGATTTGGTTGAAGACGAGCTGGAGCCACGCAATATTCGTTTAGACATTGAATTACCGTCGCCGACACCCAACTTACTCGCCAACGGCCAACAAATTGTGCAGGTGCTGACCAATTTGCTGCGCAATGCAGCGCAAGCCCCCGAAGTGAACAGAATTCGAGTGCGCGCCCAGCAGCAAGAGCACGAATTAATACTGTGGGTGGAAGATGATGGCCCAGGGATACCCAGTGCCCATCATCACAAAGTGTTCGACCCATTTTTCACCACCAAACCGGTCGGTCAAGGCAGCGGTTTGGGACTCTCTATGGTACATCGCATTATTAACGACCACGGCGGTACGATCGGCGTGTTTGACAGCGCCCTTGGCGGCGCTGGATTTGAAATCACACTACCTATTAGTGAAACCGCATCCGCGTGAGGACAACGTTTGTGACCCAACAGGATCCCCTTTTACCTTTGTTGGTGGTTGAAGATGACGCCGCTATACGTGAGTTATTAGAAGAAGAACTGCAGGATGCAGGCTACACGACGCTCGGCGTACCTAGCGCTGAAGAGGCGATCGCCTTACTAAGCCACACCACCGTCTCACTGGTAATTACCGACGTGCGACTGCCGGGTATGACCGGCATTCAGCTACTCCAGCAGCTCCGCCAAGCAGGCAGTGAGCTGGGCATTATTGTGATTACCGCTTTCGGTACCATCGATCAGGCGGTTGAGGCACTTAAGCTAGGGGCTGACGACTTTTTAACCAAGCCGTTAGACCTTGATGCCATCCGCGATGCCGTATTTCGTGTGCTGGAACGCCAACGCCTGGCGGTTTTCCACGACACAGATATCAGCCATTTCCACGGCATTGTGGGTAAAAGCCAGGTCATGCAGACACTGTTTCATGACGCCTCCCGCCTTGCCAAAAGCGATGCCCCCATTTTGATCTTAGGGGAAAGCGGTACCGGCAAAGAGTTACTCGCCCGCGCCATTCACCAGGAAAGCCCTCGCAATGACCAGCCCTTTGTGCCGGTTAACTGTGCGAGCATTCCCGCAGATTTGATGGAGAGTGAGTTCTTTGGTCATGTAAAAGGCGCCTTTACCGGGGCTAATGAGGCGCGCAAAGGGCTCTTTCAAAGCGCTCAGGGCGGCAGCCTGTTTTTAGATGAGATTGGTGAAATGCCCATCAATCTGCAGGCTAAACTACTGCGGGCCTTGCAGGAGAGAACCGTGCGCCCGGTGGGCGGCGAGCGCGAAGAGCCAGTAGATGTCCGCATCATCGCTGCGACTCACCGCAACCTGGAGAAGGAGATCGAGCAGGAGAATTTCCGCAGCGACTTGTTCTACCGTTTGGAAACGTTCTCGCTGCGTATCCCCCCGCTGCGCGAGCGCGGTACCGATATCGAGCACCTTGTTTTTGCCCTTATCGACAAGCACTCCGAGGCCCAGGGCAAACAGATCGAGCAAATCGAGCCGGAAGCGCTCAACAACCTGCTCAACTATGCCTATCCCGGTAACGTTCGCGAACTGGAAAACGCCATCATGCGAGCAGTCACCCTGAGCGAAGATGGCTCGCTCAGCCATAAAGATCTGCCCGAACGGCTGCGCGAACAATCAACGGTGGAAAGCGGTACCCCACTGGTGCCTACCGTCAGTGGCGAAGTGCTGGCAGGGAGCCAGGTGCCCTCGGCAACGCCAATCCGCTGGCCTAGCCTAGAAGAAGTTGAAAAGCGCTATATTAACAAGGTATTAGAAGCAACGGGTGGCAACAAGCGACGCACCGCAGAAGTGCTGGGCATTGCTCGTCGGACGCTCTATCGTCGCCTGGAAGATAGTGAAGAGTAACTACCAGGATACCGATAAAGCGGGATGCCGCTAGCTAGAAAGCAAACAAAAAAACCCCCGCGGGCGCGGGGGCGGAAAGGATGGCAAATCGTGTGGAGCAGCCGCAGGGAACAAACAGCTGAGGCGATTTACCATCGTAGGGAACGGTACACTTGCTAAAGACTAGTTACTGGTCGAATTTTCATCCTCTTCCTCAGCGCCAGGCATAGGTTCGGTTCCTTCACCAAAGCCAGGCTCGTCGTCAGAGTTCATAGTGCCCTCTGCGGGCTCGTCCATGGTGTCTTCTGGCATGGACTCTTCTGACATAGGATCTTCTGACATCGTTTCTTCAGATTGCGTCATGCTGTTTTCTGCTGCAGGCTCTTCACTTAAGCCCGGATCCTGCTCCATCGCTGGCTCTTCACTCATACCCGGTTCCGGCTGAGTGGTGGCATCTTGCTCTAATGGTGAAGGCTCTTCAGCAGGTGGCGCTTCTTCGTTATCGCCGCAACCAGCTAACACAATTACACTTGCCGCTGTCGCCATCATGCACAGCGTTAACCAGCGTGGGCGATTGGAAATTTGTTTGCTCTCAATGTGGTCGTATTGCTTATCCATAATACCCACCTCCATTACTTACGCTGCTTGTTTCTAAACATTTCACTGGAAAATCGACAGTCAGCTTTCCGTACACGTATACAAGTTATTCATAACACTCTACTTAAATTACATTCACTTTCCGTGCCAAACATATAAAAAATAATATAAATAATTAAAAATCAACAACTTACAAAAAAATTAGCAATACCATTATGTACTTATAGACAGCCCGCGTGAGTGGGTAAAAAATGACACATGTAGCGTTAATTTCCCCGTTGAGCGAGCCGTTGTGACACACAGGCCCCACCTATGTATAATAATTTTTAATAAATTATCCGACTCAAGCTCTTATTTCTTTATGAATGGCGCAATAACGACACACGCCCATTCAGCTCAACAAAAAGGCATCGCCGATGGACGAGACACGACCCGTCAAAATTAAAGTGCGCGGATTAAGCAAAGTCTTTGGTAAGCATCCACAAAAAGCCATTGAGCTACGTGATCAAGGAATGAAGCGTCCCGAAATTCTGGAGAAATCCGGCCAGACGCTGGGGCTATCCAATATTTCGTTTGATGTCTATGAAGGCGAACTGCTGGTCATCATGGGACTCTCGGGGTCAGGCAAATCGACCTTGATCCGT
>Ga0110931_1000708_pt1 | contig 12476 bp, 11 predicted proteins | sample 4_EtaG_FD_79333 | JGI IMG/M metagenome (GOLD analysis project Ga0110931, IMG submission 79333) | Marine viral communities from the Subarctic Pacific Ocean - 4_ETSP_OMZ_AT15127 metaG (version 2) (version 2) | ecosystem: Environmental > Aquatic > Marine > Oceanic | place: Pacific Ocean | collected... | reverse complement strand
TTGAAGCTCGTCCTGAATAATCTGGTCGATGTTAAATTTATCGAATATGGGCCTTCCAACGCCGAGTTCTATTTGTTGTGTAAGTTCTGTGTTCGCGGCCGCAACCACTTTATCCAACACGTCTTGGGATAACGTGTCTCTAAACCGCTGTCGCTGTTCTTGGAGGGTCTGTTCAAGATCCGGAGCGGTGGGTGCGTCTCGCTCAGAAAACTTAACCCGGCGCATATCAATACCGAATATCTCGGCAATGCGCTCGGCTGTCAGCTCTTTACCTTCCGCACGGTACGCTGCCGCATAGTTTTCAATTTGCGCTTCCCAAACGGCCCCTAGTTTACGTGCAGCGGAATTGTTGTACCCTGCGGATACAGCGTTCGCTGTAATACGTTCGCCGACTTCACGAACGGCTTTTGTTGTCGGATCGATGACCTGCTCGGCCTGCACGCCTGGCTGGTTAAACGTAACGCTTTCTCCAGCCCGTCGTTTTCGTTCGAAGACGCCGGCATTGCGATCGCGGGTATGAAGCGCGAGCCTGGCCGCCGTGGCCCCCTCCGCTTTATGGATTGATACCAGCTCCTCAGAACGCTGGATAAACGCCTCCAGCTCTTCGTCAGTCAGTTTTGAAATCTCGCGATCCTGACCTTGTTCATCTTGGAGCAGGCTTGTGCGGTACGCCGGATCTCTGGCTGACACCGAATCCAGCATCGACTCGCCGAGAAGATGTTCTTCACCGTCTTCGGTTTTAACGATGACACCGCCGGCATCGCTGACCGCGACAACCTCGGCAATGGTTTCGCTGCCATCGGGGTTGTAAACAACGACCTGGTCACCGGTTGCGGTCTGCTCGGTCACGCCGCCCGTCTGTTCCAGTTGACGTTGAAAAAGTATCTCATCCGCGCGGGCACCGACCTGCTCTTCTTCATCGATCGCTTCGGCGAGCGTGCGTGCCCCCTCGTTCGTGCGAACATGGGACAGCATTGTCTCAAGGTGTTCGGTCTCTTGAACTGTCGTATAAAACTCGCTGGCTGCGATGGAGATGTTTCCACCGCTCTCTACAGCCGATTCAAGGGCGCGCATATCAACACCGAAACCGGCGAGGACCTCTCCGGGGTTAGCTCCTGCTTCCTGAAGCGCTTCGACCAGGGGTTGCGCGCTCACAATAATTGTTTCGCGATCGGTCTCCCCAACGAGTGCGGTGAGGTAATCTTTAAAGCTTTCCGGTGAGCGTTGGCGGAGCGCGCTTTCGCGAGCGGCCTCAACCGTGTTTCGAACTTCTTCGACATTCTGCTCGGCCTGAAAACGCTTTGCCCCGGTGACCATTCGCACCAAGGCGGCGGCGGTAAATGCGACGCCGGCCTCACGTGCCGTGAAATCTTCCAGGAGCTTGCGTTCTTCGTCGACAAACGTCTTAACAGCCCAGTCTCTTGCCAACGCTTCGACTGCTTCTTCCGTTGCTTCGACCCCGCCGACCAGTGTCTTATCGACCAACCAGCGCGCGAGGGAGTTTTTAAGTTGCAGTTGTTTGGGGATCGGCACCCCTTTAAGAATTGCTTCCAACCCCATGCGTTCCGCGGCAGCGGTTGCAAGCCCTCCAAGGAGTGTGGCATACGCGCGGTTTTCTTCGCTGACGTCGAGGTTCTTTTTCTTGATGGTCCTGTCGATCAAGTCGCTTGTTTCTTCGGCGCCTACAGTCGACATCATCGCAAGCGACGCGGTCGGATTAACAATATTGGCGACAATAAACGAGGCCATGGTGCCGATCGCGCCGGAAACTTCTGTTGCAAAGTTCTGGCGCTCTTTTGGTGCGCCGATCACTTCGCCGGCTTTTTCGAGGGCGGCGCCGCCCCCCTCTGTAATCGCACCGCCGATATCGATCGCGGGGCGCTCTTGCACGAACTCACTGCCGGACAGGTAATAAAGAAAATTTAAGCCAGGAAGCTGGGCTAGTGACTTTTGCATATCCCGATATCCGGATAGGCCCATACCGAACGTCGATAGAAACTTAGCTGGTAATTCTCGCGCCACATCGCTCACGGCGGTTAGCGATTGTTCAACGATACTCAGCACGCTGGTGTCGTCGGCGGCCATGGCGGCTTTGTATTCATCACTTTCCATCCAGGCCGCCGTCCCAGGACTCTGCGTTCTCAGACGTTGAATTTCCGAGTTAATTTTGTCGCGTTGTTCGCCGGCCCGAACCTCTTCGATGTTGTTATTCACCAAATCACGATCGACACCGGTTCTATTGCTGATGTTGAGGACTTCGGCGGCTTGGTCCCCGCCGCCCTCTTCCGCCGCTTTCTGAGCCCCGGCCCGGAGGCGCGCAGTTGATTCCTGATCGAGAAGTCTCAGCCCGTTCTCAAGTGCTTGTGCTTCTTTGGAGTCCGGTGTCGGCGTACCCAGATCGGGCATGAGCGTTTGGTCGCCCTGCGCTTCTTCCTGGTCGAGAAGCTTCAATCCTGCGTCGAGGTTTTGAAGTTCACTCATAGTTCGGGCGCCGTGTTTCGGGACGCTCGCAATTTAAATGAATTCAGCTTTGGCTGTCTGAAGAACCCCACAACAAACGCCGGGCCCCGGCGCGCTGCGGCTGCGAGTTCTTCGATCAAAGCCGGTTTACCTTGATACCCTCTCATCTCAAGGTGTTTTTTATACTGCATCTGCATATCGGTCGTGATGCGTTTGAACGGTACATACACGCGCTCACCATCGATGTCTTCTTCTCGGACCGCGCCGGCCGGAAAGACTGAGTCGTCGCCCCAGGTTGCGTCGTCGACCCAAACAGTTTTGGTGATGAACTTTTCAATCACCGCGCGCTTCTCGTCGTCGCGGAGTGTTCCATTTCCGGTCGCTGAAGTTTGGGCTTTCAGTCTACTCGCTTCTTTTAATGCTTCATCAATTTTTAGGTATACTTCGCCGACGATCGCGGGTTGTTTTGCCGGTGGTAGGTTGGATTTAATTATATTGTTTCGCTCCAGAAGTCTGATGATTAAGTCGCTTGTGTTCAGCGCTTCAACGTCGCCCGCGGTCTTATTCTTACTATCTTCTTTTTCTTTTAACGCGGTCTGGTTCGCGTTATGCATCTGTTGAATAAGCCTCTGGAAACCCTGAAAAACGCCGTTATGCATTTTATCCTGGTATCGGATTCGGAACTCCTCCGGCGAGGGCAGCTTGCTTGGATCTTTCGACCATTCGTTTTGTATTTTTCCAAGCACCTCGGCGGTCGCTTTGTTACTGGCCTCCATTGTTATCGGCGCTGTCCCAGTGCCGCGATGGTTACGCTGGCGTTGATCCCGCCAATTCACCCCGCCGGTCGTTTTCATAAGTGCGGCATTTTGTGCGTTGCTGAGAGGATCGGTCGGATTTTCTAACGTCGACTTGATCGCGCCTGCTAAATCTTCACGTTCTTTCAGAACGCGCTGGGTTTTTAGCCCCCCTAATTTTGCTTCGAGCGCTTTTCGGGAGATTGCGAGCTGGGTGGCGTCGTTTACATATTTCTTTTCAAGATGATCCCGCGCTGACTTAACGCCTTCGGACGTGTTGAGATCGATTGCCTTGTTTCGGATCACCATCCCCGAAATCGCGTTGACGTCATCGAGCCCTTGTTGCTCACGTGCTTTTAACATCAGGGCCGGTAGGAACTCCTCGACTTTGTCGTTGTCGATGAGCTTGCGATTCTTTTTCAGGTATTCGACCGCGGCGAGTGGGTCACTAATCGACATTGTGTCGATTGTCTTTATCAGGGCGGTGCTGACGGCGCTCTCTGCGAGAGACCGTGCGGCCTTACCGTCGCCAGTTTTTCTGAGTTGGAAGTCGAAGGTCGCTCGACGAATGTCTTCGACGTGGGCGTTCTTACCACCGGCGCCCGCGGTGTTGTGTGGGTCAGCCACAAGGTTCTGCCCCGCCTCGGCGACGGTCCCGTCGTGAACGGCGGCATCGCGAACTAACCGCGACGCTGTTACATGCGTGGCGACGCTCTGCGCGAAGATGTTAAGCCGCTTACCGCTGGAGAGCGAGAACAGTCGCCGTGATTCACCTGACTTGGCCGACTTGAGAAGCTCTTCGCGCTTTGCCTCGAAATCGTTCTGTACCTGCTCGGCTGAATCGATGGCGTGTTGGCCCTGCAAAGAATTAAATCCGGGCGTGTCCGGCGTTCCGTCGATGGCCTCGCGCGCATAGGCGTTGAGTTTATTTGAAAGATCCTGCGCGTCGCTTTCGGCATCCTCTTGCGCCGATTTGACCGCGAAGTTCATTAATGATTTAGCGGCGCTCTCCATACCACTGAAATCGCCAAAGGCATCCCTGGGAACCGTTGTCGTTGGACGCTGTCGCGGTTGAACCTTACCCCGGATATCTTCTGCGGTGGGAAGCCTAATACCGTCTGCCATCAGGCGCCTTTAAACTTCGCAATGTTTGTCCCGCCTTCGAGCAGAGCGGACCCCGCTTTAAAGAAGCTCGCTTTTTTTGCTGCCGATCCTTTCATCTGTGTAAGAACGCGCTGTTCATTCAGCGACGAGATTTGTGCCGCGGCATTATTTTCAATCAGCCTCGCATTAAATTCGCCTTCCTCGGCAAGCTCTTGTTGGACGAGCAACGCGGACCCGGTTCCAGCGTCTTGTCCGGTCGCGTCGAGTAAGGCCATTTGTTTTGCGGCTAGACGTTTATTTTTCTCGCGCTGGACCTTCGCGTTAGACTCGCCGATTTGGCGTTCACGCTCGGCTTGACGACGGAGGATCTCAGATTGTGTTTTGGCTTGCGCTTTTGCAGATTGACCCGCTGATATTGCGCCGGCTGCCGACATCGCTGTCGCCGCAGCCATGAGTGCAACGGTCCAACCCATCAGATCATTCCTGAGTGGCTGGTTTCGATATGGCTGAGATCGAAGCGATCGTATACCCGCTTCACACCTCGGGGGCTTTTTTCTAATCGTTTCATTGTCACCATAACCTCATTTTTATCTTTTAATGTTTCAGCCCAGTTCATCGCTGCCCGCATCACGAGCATCGCGGCGCGGGGATCGGCGTCGTGCGCCGCCCACCAGAATATCTCCTCGACATGAATAATTTCGGGATTGAACACGAACGGAGATGTGAGGGTCGAGATTGCGGCCGTTACCTTTTCACTTTCCTCACAGACAATGGTGTCGACGCCCGGCATATTGAGCAGTGATAGGAAGTGTGCTTCTGCGTCAGCCACGCTGTACGGCAGCCAAGTGCAGTCCCCCATAAACTCGATAAAGTCCCAGTATATTTCAATCAGATCTGATCGATCTGTGTTGAGATCTGCGTATCGCGTATACATCAACTGGACGTATCGATTTCAGGTGAGACCGCCAGGACCGTCATCGGTACTGGCGTCGACCCGGTTAAAAGAAGTCGAATGTCATCGTCGAATCCGGCCGTGACGCCGAGGCGTAGTTCACCGCTAAAGAAGTTCACCGGATCGGCATCGATGTCCGTCGCCTGGCGTAGGTCGAGTTCCGTTGCTGCACCGGCGACACCGTCTTCGATTGTTTGAAGACTGAGCGCGCCCTCTGCGGTTTCCATCAAAACCAGAATAATATCCGCGATGTTTTTCGGCTTTCCGATCGCGCTACCGTCGCGCCCGCCATACGCAAGCTTTAAACTTTTAAATCGACGAGTATACCCAAGGCCGGCGTGGACAAGAGATGCCGGGGTATCCAGCGTGATGGATCCTGATGAGACAACTTTAGATCCTTGGACGGCGCCATCGGCGAACACTTGGACGGTTTCACCTTCGAGGTGACTGAGACCGGATATCGATGAGACCTTTTTGCGGATTTCGCCGGCGGCTGAATATTTGTTAAACGACGTTGTGTTGACGTTAACACTGTCGACGTCCTGAAGCTCAAACGTATTGGATGTAACATTGGCGACCTTGAATGAGGTGTTGTTAACTTGGATCATTCCCTTAACCCGAACGATCCTAATTTCGTCGCCATTGCTCAGTCCGTGGCTGTTGGCAGTGACGACGCCTGGATTGGCTTTTGTGATGCCGGTAATGGTGATCGGATTGTCGAGGGTCAGACCGCTGTCGAGATAAAATGCGTCTTCTTGCAGGTCTTCGTCGGCGTTAAAGGCCTTTTCAAGACACTCGATATATCGGACGACGGACCCGTTAATCTCTCTTTTGACGACCATCCAAACTTCATTGCGCGCGGTCGAATCTTTAAACTGGCCGGCCGCTGACTGACCGGGGATAACCGTTGTTGATTCAACGATTGCGTCCTCGCCGTAGATCGTTCCGCCAATGATTTGGCGCGACCAACCGATGACGTCCTGGTCAGGCTGATATGTTAAAGCTGCGATCTGGCCGTCGCCGCGTGCGATCCAAATAATGGAATCCGGTTCTTGCTGAAAACCCATCTGGACAATGCCGCCTTTGAGAACGCGGTCATTCAGTAGCGTCAAATCGAACGCATCAAATCCCTCGAGCCCGTTACTCTGGATGACATCAGCGAACTCGAGAATTTTATGACCTTGTCGCTGGGCAAAAACGAGACGCGACCGGATTTCAAGTGGTGGGAGTTTGAGACAACCAGACGACACTTCGAAATCCGCGGTGATATCCGTCGGCGTAAAGACTGCGCCTTGACTGGACAAGGTAAAGTTTCCGCCCTGAGTGCCGAGGATCGCTTTCTTTCGTGATGCGATCCAAAAGATCGTCTGTACTTCGCGCGACGCGATCTTGAAATTTATGCCAGATGAATCGAGAACATCGCCCTCGGCGTCGGAGGGTTGAAAGTTTTCTATGTCGCCGCTTTTGGACAACCAGAATTTTTGCGGCTCTTTAGATGTGGCGGCGGCGGCCATCCTTTGTTGGATAAACGAGAGGACCGACGGCCACCCATCCGTATCGTTCCATTCGCCGAGTTGCCAGTCGGTTGTGGTGCCGGTCGGAAACTCTTCGGTTTTCACGTCGACAGTGACGTTGGTCGTGCTGTTAAAGCCGACGATCTGGCCGGAGCCGAACTTATCGCCAGACTTAATCCGTATCATTCGCCCGACATCGGTCGCCCGGAAGCCGAGGTCACTATTAATACCGGTCGTCGCGGATGCTGTGACGGTTACCCCGTTACCCGTTGCCGCGCTTGAAGTGAGCGTCGTTGTTTCCAGGTTAAGGTCGAGATACGGCCCGTCCTGAAACATCAGCTCGGTCAGGCTCCAAGCTGCGTGGCCAAACCGATCCAGGCGAAACACATGGGTCGCGCCGCCGATTGCAAACCACATGATGTCGGCGCTTTGAACATAGGACAAGTTTGGGAGTTCGCTTTCCGTCCAAGGAGTCGGAAGCTCGATCGGCTCATTATCTAAAACACTGACGTTATCGATTGATATCGTCTTGCTGTTTTTGTTCTCGAATTCGATATGAAAGGGTGAGGATGTCGGTGTGAACTCGATCGTGTGATGCCCGACCTTTCGGATCTCACCGGAATGGAAATCCTCTGCGCCGGCGGTCGAACCGACCCGCACGGTGACATTATCATCGGGCGCACCAAACACGGAAAACCGGACGACGTGCTGGACGCTTGTTGTTGTCGTCGTAACAGACTGTCGGGCTTTACCGCCGCTCGCCGAGATAATCATCCGTTGGTTTGAGGCGTCATGTGTCACACTGCCGGCGCCTGCAGTCCAGCCGGTGACGTTTGATCCGAAGGTCCCGTTTGTAATGGCGGCCCCGGTATCGAGGGCGGAGATCTGAGCCTGGTTTCTAAAAAACCTTAGAATATTTTGACCAAGTTCCAGGACATAAGATTGCTGGTTGCTAAATACAAATGGGGTTAGCCAAGACCGAACACTGTTGCTGTGTGCGTTGGCAATAAACCGGGTGCCCGGTCGGGAGGTGAAACCACCTTGCGGTAGGGGGAGAAGGTTCACGAATTCCGCGCCAGCATTTGGATACTTACCAAAGTTGACGCGCGCCTCCATACGCTGGCCAAACTCACCGGCGTTAAAGCTCTCTTGGGCGGGTTGTGTGAGAACGCTCAAGCTGGTGGATCCCCAGGCACGTAGTAGCGTTGCCCGCCGTTTCGAACGGTTAACCAGTCGGATTCAGGAAGATCTTCGGGGAAGTTCTGAACGGCATCGACGGTCTTTGCGGCGGGCAGGTCTTGATCCTCGAACTGAGTATAAAGTTCCTTGGACAAGGAAACAGATTGGGCGAGCGCTGTTGCGAGCTGGCTGGCGAGAAGCTTGGTGAACGCCCGTCGAAAGGACGGAGGCATCTTATTCGGGTCTGTCTCGCGCGCGATGTATCTGAGGAAGACATCTTCCGCATCCGAGGCGACCTTATCGCCTTCGATGCTGAAGGGTAAATAATCCCGTGCGTCAGAGTTGTTATGGAGGGAGATCGCCCGAATAAAATCGTTCGGGAGCTGGTGGAAAAAGTCCCACTGAAACGCCGGCGTTTCACTCCCCAGGCGGGCCAATTGGACCCGCTTTGTTGCCCAGTTCCAATGATGGAGATCGAGGAGAAGGTCACGCATTTCGGCAAATGCGACCTCTGCCGCGTTCGCTTCTTTCGTTCCGGACGTCAAGCTTGTGATCTGCTTTGAGTGTTTTATAAGCTGGAGCGCTGCGTTGACGATGCCGACGTCGCTGGCCATCGGTTAGGCCGCCCGTTTGACGCGCTTCGCGGGCGCCTCGGGTTTGCGTTTCGGGCCGCCTTCGCGCCACGGCGAAATCAACTCGACAATTGTGTTGAACTTGTCCGAGCTGACAACCTCGAACCATCCCTTCGACCAGGTCTTGTCTGCGTGATGAACGACAACCTTTATCTCATCGCCGGTCACGAGATAGCGCTGGGAGATGTTGTGAAAATAGTTGTCTTTGGAGACATCCTCTTTGGAATGGTCCGTGACATACTGGAATCGGGAGCCGAACTTCAAGCGGCTAATGTATTCAATATCCTCTGGACGGCTAGTGGCCATGGGATCCTCTTGTTTTTATCGGACGAAAAGAAAAGGGGCGGCCCGGAGGCCACCCCAATTTCTTCAATGTTTTCAACGACTTACTAGTCGCCATCTGTCTCAGCCACGGCGGTGCCATCGCTGATGTCGACCACCGATCCGGTGTTCGATAAGACGGTGCAGAAGTTCGTCGTCGGTGTTGCTGTATCTGCCACGATGATGAGATCGCGAACGGACAGCATGTTTGCCGCATCATTAAAGAAGCCGGCTGAGTTGATAGCTGCAATATTATCGTCGGCCGTTTTATAGACCCACAATTTGAAGCCACCCCCATGAGCGAGCTGGGTGAGGTTTGCCGCGCTATAAGCCATTTACAAAACTCCCCTACGACGTTGCGACGGCTGTCGTGTCGTTGAGATTTCCCTCTATGACACCAGTGTCGTCGATCATGATGGCCTGGCCGCTCATCATGTGGTTGATGAAGTGGGACGCGCGATCGCCGTGCCAGGTGATGTCAGCCGTGACTGACTCATTCGACGCTGCGTTCCCCGGTGCCTTTTGTATCGCATATCCAACGGCGGATTTATGATACGCAAAGCACTTTGCGGTGGATGTTCCCTTACCTGGTAGGTCTGGGTGCATACACCATTTCACACCCATCCAATCGCGGAACTTGCGATGGCCAGGTGCCCCGTCTGTGAACGGCAAGCCGGTCGCACCGACAAAATCGCTCGAGGCGAAACTGTCAACGGTCATTGCTTGCGCGTACATGCGCGGTGTTAAGACTCCGTAGCGTTGCCCATCGTTTGGCACCGAGTTGGAATCAAGAGCCTCCACAAACGTAATCAAAGAAGCCTGGATGGCCGCGGAGCTTGTGACTGTCAGGGTGACAGTGCTTTGGCTTGTGGTATCCAGGACGGTGGTGATCTGCTCATCCACCTTTCTTCCCAGGGCGTACGCCCCGGCGCGCGCATAAGACATGCGAACGTCGATGTTTGTTTTGGCTTCGTCGAGCCGGTCCACCCAGTCTCCAGCGTAAAAATCCACAAGGGTCACGGAGGGTTGAACATGGGTAGCGTTCATGGGTGTGATTTCACCATGGCGGCTCTTGGTCGTTGCGGTTCCGGTGCCGAGTTTTTCAAAAACGGCGGTGGACCCGATAATACCGTCCTTCACGTAGACGGAGGGCTTTAACATTGAGCCTTCCCTCTGGAACACGTGATGGACGTCTTTTTGGAAGTCAGAAATAAAACTGACATTCACCGTAGTAGACATCGGATTCTCCAATCAAAGGTTAAGATTGGCGACCTCCGGGGTAACCGAATACGATCGCGCCACGGGATGCCCTTATACGGGGCCGTCTTGCGTTCGCTCTCGGCGCCTTCGATTGCTATTAAATTTGTCGGGCCGCGGTGCGCGGGGTGCCGACTATTCGGCCGTCAATGGACGACCAAATCAGTTGGATCGCAGGGCCACATCCAGATCGGTGTCGCTGCACCGACCCAGGCTCCTCCGATATTAAACTCGAAAAACTCTTGCGCCTCTTCATTCGTTAAACCGTCTCGGTCCATTAAAATTTCAAGAACCTTCGGCACGGAATAGACAGCGATGTCGGGTTGACCACACCGCTGTCCGATACCGATTAACGCTTCATCAAATCCCGAGGCTGTTGAGATCTCTTGAAACATTAAATGCCGGCCGAGCCGAACAGTTTTTCACCAACCTCCCGACGCTGTGCGTCGAGGCGTTTGGCTTGATCCGTATTGCCGCTGTGGTACGCGGTATAAAACTGATCACTGAGATCGTCGTATTGAGACTGCAAATCCTGGCCGGCCGCAGTACCAACAAGCCCGAGCTGTAAGCGTCCCTCACTTGAGATACGCCCAGACTCCGCCATCATCCTTATGAAAGGTGGATATGAGCCAAGTGCCATACCATTTTTAAGCTCGAGCTGTGCCAGGCCGGGCGCAGCTTTTTCCATGTACTGGTTTGCGTGCGCGAGGTTCTCTTCATAGCCCGAACCCCACTCTCGTCGAAGATCGGATTCGGCCTCGGTTATGTGTTCAGCATCGATCCGAGCTTGCTCTTCGGATGCCATCGCCTCCATCTGCCAGTATTTGCCGAGGAGTGCATCGATCTGACTTTGATTAGCGCCCGCCCGGTGCATCTCGTCCAGGATCCCCCGGATGGGTGCCTGGTATTGGTCGCTTTCAAAGACCTCCTCCGAGACGTGTTCCGGGGCGATTATCTTATAGTCTTCTGCCTTTTCGGGGACGCCCATGGCCTTTGCAAACTTGGCTCTGTCTTCATCGCTTGCGTCTTCGCCGGGCATCTTGACCCGTTGGCTTAGTTCCCGGTTTGCTTCGTAAAGCGCCTCGGCTGCTTTCTCCGGCGTGGTGTATCGGCCGGCCAAGTTACGCACCTTTTCATCTTCGATTCCGGTAACCCAATCGGCATGGACCGGAGCTTCCGCCGGCGCGGGTGTCGCGGCTGCGGGTGGTTGTTCCGATGGGGTAGCCTCCGTCGCTTCGGAAGCGCCTTCGGTCATAGCTTCAGACATATCTATCCTTCATAATTGTTAAGGTCAGCGTAAAGCGCGGCTTTAATTTTAGCCGCGATTTCTCGTTTACCCGCCCACCGATGGAGTTCATTCGTATCCAATGGTGGGACAGGGTTATCGTCATCGGACACGTCGTACTCCCCGCACCAGGTTAACAGCATGAAGAGGACGCGCTTACCGAGTTCGGGGTCTTCAAGAAACAGTTTTCGAAAGTCACGAACAACATCGGGAGGTCCGTATCGATTTAGATCGAGTGACCGGACGACGTCGAGATGGAAGCGTTCGAGGTCAGGCGACAGCTTCAACCGGTGCGCCTCCCTCTTCTTCGGCGGCCGCACCCGCCAGGAGTTCTGGCGGCGCCATCGCCGTCATCGTTGCCGCACGTTCAGCTATTTGCATCTGTTGCTCGACCTGTGCTTGTTGGGCCTGGACCGCTTCGAGCTGTGCGACTTCGTTATCCGTTCGTATCAAATCGTGTGGGAAGTCATTGGCCTTGGCAATGAACTTACCGAACTCGTCCATGTTGAACCGGTTCATAATGCCGGGGTGAATCTGGCCGATCGCCATGATCTTCTCCATGGCCTCTGAGATACTTGCCTCCTCGATCTGGCGTTTTGCTTTTTCGATCGGTGATGCAAAACGGAACATGAGTTTCTGTCCCTGGAGAACGTCCGGGATCTCTTCCAGAGGACCGAGGCCGCCGTGTTCAAACAAAAGATTGAACGCACGTTCGACCATGGGGCCGGTGTACGAACTTTCCAAAGCTGCAAACTGTGAGCCAACCTCTCGGATAAAGGATTCACGGCGTTCGATCACCTCGGTGGCCGTCATCTGTGGCCCGGCCACGGGCAGATTTAAGACGTTCTTAAAAAAGATATTTGTGATCGCTTCCCGCTCGGTCTCCTGGGCGTTGAGCCCCCAAGGGATATTGGCGTTCGACTCCATCTGTTGGAACGGCTTAGACATACCCAAGTTACGGATCGCCTTTGCGTCATA